>Ga0209405_1000332_pt1 | contig 39807 bp, 29 predicted proteins | sample COGITO_mtgs_1105_6_FD_184803 | JGI IMG/M metagenome (GOLD analysis project Ga0209405, IMG submission 184803) | Pelagic marine microbial communities from North Sea - COGITO_mtgs_110516 (SPAdes) (version 2) | ecosystem: Environmental > Aquatic > Marine > Epipelagic ...
GTTTGTCCGGTGACGGTGGGTAGTCGCATCAACACGTCACGCGCTGAGCCAAAGTTTTGCACCGGCACATCAATGTAGTTCAGCGTGGTCAACACCTCTCTAACGGCCTGCACGTCCGCAGGCTGTTCATAGGCGACTTCGATCACCGTGCCACCCGTAAACTCCACAGACAAGTTGAGGCCATTGGTGATTAAGAAAAACACCGATGCAATAAAAGTCGCAAACGACACCGCATTCAGCGCCAACGCATGGCGCATGAAAGGGATGTCTTTTTTAATTCGGAAAAATTCCATGACGTGGTTTCCGTGTTTCTATATTTTTAACAAGCCGTCGGGGTGCTTACGCATCCGCATCTTTGGTGACCTTGGCATTCCAAACGGTACCAATCGATAGTTTTTTCAATTTCTTCTGACGTCCGTACCAGAAATTCACGATGCCGCGCGAGAACATGACAGCGGAGAACATGCTGGTCAAAATGCCCACACAATGCACCACCGCAAAACCGCGCACGGGGCCAGAGCCAAACGCGAGCAAGGCGATGCCCGCAATCAGCGTCGTGATGTTGGAGTCAAAGATGGTGCCCCAGGCACGGTCGTAACCGGCATTGATCGCCGCCTGCGGCGCCGCGCCCGCGCGTAACTCCTCGCGAATACGTTCATTGATCAACACGTTGGCATCAATCGCCATACCAAGCGCCAGCGCCATCGCGGCCATACCAGGAAGGGTGAGCGTCGCCTGTAGTAGCGACAAAATAGCCACTAACAACAGTAAATTAACCGCCAAAGCCACGCTGGAAAACATACCAAACACAGCATAGTAGGCACACATAAACAGAATGATGACCAAGAAGCCCCAGGTCACGCTGTCAAAACCTTTGGCAATGTTTTCTGCACCCAAGGACGGGCCAATGGTCCGCTCCTCAATGATTTCCATGGGCGCCGCCAGTGAGCCAGCGCGCAACAGCAAGGCAACATCCGCCGCTTCTTGCGTGGTCATGCGCCCTGAAATTTGCACGCGACCCCCGCCAATCTCGCTACGAATGACGGGCGCAGTAACCACCTCGCCTTTGCCTTTTTCGAATAGCACGATGGCCATGCGCTTACCGATGTTTTCGCGCGTCACGTCCTTAAAAATGCGCGAGCCCTTGGCGTCCAAGTTCAGGTGCACGGCCGGCTCCTGTGACTGGCTGTCAAATCCTGGTTGCGCATCGTCTAAGTTGTCACCCGTCAGCACCACTTGGCGCTTCACGATAACGGTGCGGCCATCCCGCTCTAGAAACCGCTCTGAACCAAACGGCACATTACCTTGACCACGCTCCGCGGCTCGGCCCTCGGCGCTTTCGTCAACCAGTCGAACCTCTAGGGTCGCCGTGCGACCCAATATGTCTTTGGCTTTGGCCGTGTCCTGCACGCCAGGGAGCTGCACGACAATGCGGTCGAGTCCCTGTTGCTGTATGACCGGCTCGGCCACACCCAGCTCGTTGATGCGGTTGTGCAGCGTCGTGATGTTTTGTTTGAGGGCAGCGGCTTGCACCGCTGTCGCCGCGGCGGGCAACAAACTCAAATCTAAGCGCAAATCCGTCGGCACACCTGCGGGTATCACCGCAAGTTCGGGAAAGGCCGTACGAATCGCTAATTGCGCGGCGTCTTGGGTGGCCTGATCACGCACACGCAAGATCAACGACTGGTTCTGACGATCGATGCCACTGTGGCGGATAGATTGGTCACGCAAGGTCGTGCGGATGTCCCCCGCAATCGAATCGATTTTCTGAGTGAGGGCGGCAGCCATGTCAACCTGCAACATGAAGTGCACACCACCACGCAAGTCCAGCCCCAGATACATGGGGGCGCCACCTAGGCTGTTGAGCCAAGCGGGGGTACGTGGCACCAAGTTGAGTGCCACCACATAACTGGGATTGTTGGCATCTGGGTTCAACGCCCCCTCGACCGCATCACGGGCCCGCAGTTGGTCATCGGTATTGGTGAAGCGAGTCTTGATGGAGTTGGTGTCGAATTGGACGCGATCAGCCTGCAAGCCCGCTTCTTGCAAGGCCAACTCCACACGCGTTACCGTCTCACTGCTCAGTCGCACGGTGGCCTTGCCCGGCGACACCTGTACCGCAGGGGCTTCGCCGTAAAAATTGGGCAAGGTGTACAACGCGCCAATTAACAGCGCGAACACGATGACCACATACTTCCACAAAGGGTAACGATTCATGGTTTCACTCACAACCCAGAACGCATAACGCGCGCTCATGGGCGACAACAGGGCCTGCAACAGCAGGCGTAATAAAAGCGAAAAAAGCGGCACCGTTGGCCGCTTTAGTCATGGCATGACCCGAACACGCGGACCATGCCACTGCACTAACCGATTACTTAACCGAGCCCTTTGGCAAGACCTGCGCCACAGAGACGCGCTGCATCTGTACTTCAACGCCGGGGGCAATTTCAACGGTAATGACCGTATCACCTAGCTTCGTGACCTTGCCGAAAATACCACTGCCCGTTGAGACCTCGTCCCCTTTTGACAGGGCTTCGATCATGGCTTTGTGCTCTTTTTGACGCTTCATTTGGGGACGAATCATCACGAAGTACAAGACCACAAACATCAACAGCAAAGGCAAGAGGCCCATGAGAGAGGCGGTGGTGTCACCACCGGCAGCTTGCGCGTAAGCGTTAGAAATAAACACAGGAATCTCCAAATTCAAGTTCACGTGGGCACAGTTGAATACCGTACCTGCCACTGCGCATTGTACGGTGAGGGCGGGGGCAACTGGACAATAGCGGTGATGCCCCGTTTAGGCGTCAGTCCACTGCGACAGCAAACTGTCCCAGCGGGCCCGTGCTGCGGCCATATTGCGAGCCTTCACATGGCCAAAGCCCTTCACGTTGGCAACCACCGTGGCCAACTCGACGGCCAGCGCGTGTCGCTCAGGCGTTAAGCCCTTGCTTATGCGCGCCACTAGCGCCATATAGTCGGCGCGAAGTGCGCGCTCACTTTTTCTTTCCTCAGTCAAGCCAAAGATATCCAAAGCCGTTCCACGCAGGAAGCGCAAGCGCGCCAAGACACCAAAAACCGGCATCATCCAACCACCAAACTGTGACTTAACCGGGCGACCAGAGGCGTCCTTTTTGCCAATTATTGGCGGCGCCAAATGGTATTCCCGCTTAAATTGATCTCCAAATGTGGCTTTTAGTCGCGCATTAAAAGCGGGGTCTCGGTGCAAGCGTGCCACCTCATACTCGTCTTTGATCGCCATCACGCGATACAACTGCTCAGCGACGGCACGCGTTAGCGCCAAGGTTTTTCCGGGTGCCAGCACCGCCGACTCAGCCGCCTGAACCGCGCTAACACGCGCCGCATAGTCCGCAGCGTAAGCCGCATCTTGATAGGCCATCAGCAAGTTGACCCTCAGGCCAATCACCCCTTCCAAGCTACTTTGTTGCACCCAAGTGACGGGTTGGGCGGGCGTACGCGCCGCCTTGAGCGCGGCCAATTCAGCCTGTACGTCGGCCCAGTCGTGGGCGCAACGACGCCCCCATGCAAACGCCGTTTGGTTGGCCTTCACCTGCACGCCATTCAACTCAAAGGCACGCAACAAGGAGGCTTCACTCAACGGGATCCAGCCCTTTTGCCACGCGAAGCCCAAGACCACTGGATTGACGAACAAGCTGTTACCTAGCAACTGGGTCGCCACCTGCTCGGCATCAAACGTCTGCAAATCACCGGGCGCCACCGCCGCAGCAATTTGCGCGGCACAGGCCTGCGCTGGGTTTTGCCAATCGGTATTTTGCACAAACGCCGCCGTGGGCGCACTGTGGCCATTCAGCGCCACATGGGTGCGTGACGCGTGCATACGCAACATGGTTTCTTTGCTTGCCGTTACCACGGGGTCACAGCCCAACACGAGGTCGGCCGCGGCCGCGTCTACCCGCGTGGCATGCAAGGTGTCTTGGTCGCGTGCGATGGTGATATGGCTCCAGGTCGCCCCACCTTTTTGCGCCAGCCCCGCAGAGTCCAGCGTGACCACGCCCTTTGACTCCATGTGGGCTGCCATGCCAATTAACTGGCCGATGGTAATTACCCCGGTACCGCCCACACCCGCAACGAGAATACGCCACGGGGCATCGGTGCCTAGGGAATTAGGAACGGGTAACTGCTCTGAGCGCGGCTCTGGCGCCACCAGCGCCGCCGCCTGCGGCCGGGCTTCCTGCACGCGGCGCGAGCTATCCGCGCCCTTCAGCGTCACAAAGCTAGGGCAAAACCCTTTCACGCAACTCTGATCCTTGTTACAAGAGTTTTGGTTAATCGTGCGCTTGCGACCCAACGGCGTCTCTAACGGCTCGATAGACAAGCAATTACTCTGCACGCCACAATCGCCGCAGCCTTCGCAGACAGCTTCGTTGATAACGACACGCACGTCAGGATCCGTCAGGGTGCCGCGCTTGCGACGACGGCGCTTTTCGGTGGCACAGGTTTGGTCGTAAATAATGACCGTGGTTCCGGACTTCTCTCGAAACGCGATTTGCACCCGTTCAAGTTCGTCGCGGTGTTTCACATCAACCCCTTTGGGAAGCGCAGCGCCCGCATACTTCTCGGGTTCGTCAGTTACCACCACCACCTCGGTGGCGCCCTCTGCCGTCACACTGCCAGCTATTTGCAACACGGTGTGGCCCTCTTGGCGCTCACCGATACGCTGTCCGCCAGTCATGGCCACCGCGTCGTTGTACAACACCTTGTAGGTGATGTTTACACCCGCGGCAATGCTCTGGCGAATCGCCAGCAAGCCGCTGTGGAAATAGGTCCCGTCGCCAATATTGGCAAACACGTGCTGCTCCCGCGTAAACGCGGATTGACCGACCCACGGCACACCCTCACCGCCCATTTGGGTAAAGCCCACAGTTGCCCTATCCATCCAAACCGACATGAAGTGGCAACCAATACCAGCCATCGCACGAGAGCCTTCTGGCACCTTGGTCGACGTGTTGTGCGGGCAACCCGAGCAAAACCAAGGGATGCGATCTGCCACACCACCGCCCGCTAGCGTCGCCATCGCGCCGTCTTTGCCGTCCAACACCGACAGGTATTGGCTAATCCGCGCCTGCACATCTAGGGGTAAATCCAGCGCCTCAAGGCGGGTCGCCAACGCACGGGCGACCAAGGAAGCGCTCAGGTCCGCGTTACCACGGACCAACGTTACCGCCTCACCGCCAGCGTTAGGCGCCGTCTTACCCACTACACGGGGACGCTGGGCGTCGGACAAGTCAAACAAAATGTCTTTCACTTGCGGCTCAATGAGTGCCCGCTTTTCCTCGACCACGACGATTTCCTGCAAGCCGTGCGCGAAGGCCTTCACCGTCTCGGGTACCAGCGGCCACACCGCCAACACCTTGTGCACCCGCACGCCAATGCGTTGGCAGGTTGCGTCATCCAAGCCTAGGTCTTGTAGCGCTTGGCGTGTGTCGTTGTAGGCCTTGCCGCTGGCAATGATGCCCAAGCGGTCTTTTGGTCCCTCTACAACGTTGTGATTGAGGGCGTTGGCTTCAATGTAGGCGCGCACTGCAGCCCACTTGACATCAAACAAACGCTTCTCTTGGTCTAGCGCGGGGTCTGGCCAGCGGATGTGCACGCCCCCCTCGGGCATCTTGAATTCAGGCAAACGAACCTGAACGCGATGGGCGTCTACCAACACGGTTGCACTAGACTCCACGATTTCTTGGATGGTCTTCATGCCCACCCAGACACCGGCGAATCGGCTCATGGCGAAGGCGTGTAGACCCGCATCCAAAATATCTTGCACCGAGGCAGGGAAGAGCACGGGGAAGCCGCAAGCCTGAAAGATTTGGTCGCTTTGGTGCGCAACCGTTGAGCTCTTGGACACATGGTCATCACCCGCTACAGCCAACACCCCACCCAACGGTGCCGTACCCGCCATGTTGCCGTGCTTGAAGACGTCCGATGAGCGATCAACGCCCGGACCCTTGCCATACCAAATGCCAAAAACGCCGTCGTGCGTTTGCGCCTCTTTGGGTGCGAAGTGCAGTTGCTGCGTCCCCCAAACAGCCGTTGCGGCCAACTCCTCGTTGACGCCAGGCTGGAAAACAATATCGTTTTCTTTGAGGTATTTCTGCGCCTTCTGCAACGCCTGGTCGTAGCCGCCAAGCGGCGAGCCGCGGTAACCACTGATAAACCCCGCTGTGTGATGGCCTGCCTGCAGGTCACGCTCGCGTTGCAGCATCGGTAAACGCACCAAGGCGTGGACACCGCTCATGAAGACACGCCCTGAAGCCAGGGTGTATTTATCCTCTAAGCTAGCCGCACGGATCGCTTGCAAAATATGATCGGGCAAAGGTGCATTCATGTCAGTGAACTCCTGCTATTTTCAAAAGTCGTAGCTTCCTACGAAAAAGCTACCGCGACAGTCCCCAGCTTTACGCTAAGAGACACGTCCGGCCATTTAACGGATTTATGAGCGCGGCCACAACACCCATAGGTGCAGGGGCTGCTTCAAACCACCCGCCAGCCGCGCCGCCTCATCCCCCCAGCCTGCAAAAAAGTCTGCCCGCACGGCGCCAACAATCGCACCGCCCGTATCTTGTGCCATCACCAGCCGCGCCCCACGCATCGTTGGGCCCGCCGTGGTCATCCAAACGGGTGTGCCGTAGGGGATACTCCGCCGGTCCACCGCGATGGAGCGCATCGGTGTTAGGGGGACGCCTTGGGCGCCACGCGGGCCCGCCGCGGCATCGATCTCGCTCAAGTCCTCCTCTTGGAAAAAGACCGTTCGGGGGTTACGCCACAGCACGCCCTGCACCGCGTCTGGCTTCTGCGCGGCCCAGGCCTTGATGGCTGGCCACGACGGCTCCGTAATGTCTCCCGAGTCCAACAAGCCGCGGGCCACGCTCTGATAGGTGTGGCCGTTGTGCGCGGCAAAGGCCAAGCGCGCGACCTGAACACGCCCATCAGGCTCGGTAATTTCTAAACGGCCAGAGCCCTGTATTTGAATAATCAACGCATCGATGGGATTCGCCATCCAAACCAACTCGCGCCCTTGCAAGGCGGCCAGGGCACGGGGATCGGTCTCCATTTCTTCTCGTGTAAACCAAGGGCTGCCCGAGGTCAACCCCGGCGGCGGCGCATACATCGGCGTCTGATGGGTCGCTGTTTTAATGCGGCTAGCCCGCATCATCGGCTCAAAGTAGCCGGTGAGTAGGCCGCGCCGCTGACCGTCAAGCGCCGTCACGCGATAGGGTTGCCATGTGCGCATGATCCACTCGTAGCGTTGCGCATTGTCGCCAATACTTAAACGTCGGATGGCGTCGCATTGCGACGCCAGTGCGCGCGCTGGCCGCTCACAGCTGCGTACCCATGCCGCCCAAAAAGACTCTAAGTCATCACTTCCCCAACCCGGCACTTGACGCCAGTAAACCGGTTGCCAAAGCGCCTCCTTGCGGCGAACCACAACCGGCAAAGCTTGCGCCTCGTCCCATGCCAGCCCGTCACGCAACGCCGTATCAGCAGGCGGCGACGGCAGGGCATCGATGACGGCATCACTGGGCTCCGCTGTGACCGCCTCGGTCACTGCAGCCGTCGCCCCTTCTTTCGGGGCATCGCTTGGCGTCGACATGGGGGGGGCGGGCGGTGATGGGGTCGCGACGGCCGCTGGCGATGTCCCCGGAGGCAGGGCGGCCAATACGCCACGCACCGGTGCGCACCCGCTTACGTTTCCTACAATGGCAGCAACCAACGCCCATCGGACTAAGGCTCGCTGCCTGTGTTTAACGTCAAAAATTGCTGTTCGCAAAAAATTCTCCATGACTCTGCTTTTGCTTGAAGCGCTAGGCGCCTTGCTCATTTTCGTTTTCATTATCTGGTGGACCATGTTCTCTGGGAGAAAAAATGGCGAGCCTATCGATCCCCCCGCCGATGAGCGCAAGGAATCCGAGAACAAACCGAAGTAAGGCGCGACGCCAAGGCCATAGCGCCAGCGCCTACTTCGGCGTTGAAGCCGGTATCTTCTGCTTCATAGCGTCATCCACTTTCACGTCCGCAACGTCTGGGTCTGCCCACGAGCCCGTGACATGAAAGCCCTTCACCGTCACCCGGTTAATCAAGCCATCGAGAAACTCGTTGGCAAAGTAGGTCACCACGCCCACCACAGGGTTGGCCGCTGCGGCCAATAAAGCCAGCGTTCCGTTATCAACTTTGGGAACGACCACCACGTTTAGGTCTTGTGTCTCGGCCTGCATGTCCGCCGACCCCTCCATTAAAACCAATGCGCCCAGCCCCTGCATCGTAAGGTTATTGGTCGTCAACACCCCGTCGCGTATGGTGGCACTTCCGCGTACGCCATCAAAAGAGAAGCCTTGAAAAAACACGTCACTGAAATCAAGGGTCAGGCGCCTTGGTAACGACTGCAGGCTGAGGACGCCAAGCAACTTAGACAAGCCCGGATCGGCTTTAAGGAACTGACCCTTTTGCATGTCGACGTTAAGCGCCCCACTCAGGCTAGGCGTATGAAAGCGCGTGGGGGCACCCAACCATGCCAACTGGCCCGACAGGCTGCCGCTACCCTCTCGCAACACGCCCGGCATACCGAACCGCGTCAGCAAGGCACCCCCATCGCGCACGGTCAAATCCACATCCAAATACGTCCGACGTGCGGCGGTCTCTGCCGGCAGCTTGGCCTTACGAGCCACCGGGGCCCACTGACCCGTCGCCTGAAAGCTGGCTTCGGCCATATCCAAACGTAAGACCTCAATTTGCCACTCATTCGCCACCTTGCCCCCCTCTTGACGCGCAAGGCGGTTGCTGGCTTGCAATTGGAAGCGGCCGAGATCCCGCCCGCTAAGGGTGAGCTGGTCAACGGCTACATCCAGTGCAGGCATGGCTTTTGGCTGGTTGCTGAGCAGATCGACCACGTCGTTGGTTTGGGCTTCGGCCAAATTAAGCATCGCCAGACGTGCGTAGAGCTTGTCTTGCGCTCCCTGCTGGCCGAAGTTGTACTGGACGTAGCCATTTAGCTCCTCAGCCAGTACGTTGGCACGCCACAGCGGCCCGGCGCGACTGCCGCCCAGAACGACTTGGTGAAAGCGCCGTCCCGATACCGTCACGAGATCAGCGGCACCCACAATCGTCGTCGGCAAGTAGGCCTCAAACGCCGCCAACATCGACGCCGCGTTGACGCCACCGCTGGTGGTCACCGGGCGCGCGGGTAGCGCAACACCGACACGAACCGGCGGTGTTGTTGGCTCAAATACAGCCATCCATGCGTCGGCGTTAAACGCGGGCATACGAATGTCCGCGGCCACGCCACTCTCCGGGAGAGTCAGGGGCAAGGCGTCGGCGCTACCGAATACATAGGCACCCCTCACCACATCAGGCTCACGCAGCGCCAAGCTGATGGGCCGCACGTCCGGTGTAGCGGCGGCATAAGCGCGTTGCACGCGCGCGCGCAACAAGGGCGCACCCACCGGTCCGATGTGTAACCCAAATTCTTGACCACGCACCATGTCTGTGGGCAACGCACTGGGTGGTGCTGTTTGTAACACCGCCTGCAAATCCCAAGGCGTTCCGCTAAGCTTATTGAGCGGGGCTGGCAAATCAATCGCCATCTCGGTCAACGGTGCATTCAGTTTCAGCTCGAACCCAGACTCAGGGGTCTGCCGAACAGAGGCGACGAAACGGGCTTCTCCACGCGCCTTTCGCGCGGCCAACGCCAAGCGGCCTAACGCAGGCGTTCGGGCAATGGATTCTGCCCGCAGGCTACCCCGCACTTGCGCTTGCAACATCGACTCCCCCGTCGGCGACAGCCGCCACGTGCCCTCGCCCGTCATCGGACCACCCAACCACGTGGCGGAGGCGTTGGACACCGTGATCGACTGGTCTGTAAACGCAATGCGCGTGCTGAGGTCTTGCAACGGCGGCAAAGAAGGGAAGGGTCTTAGCCCCACTTTAGACAGGCTGACCTCGCCCCGAACACCGACGGGCTCCACCGCACTCGCTGCCAGCGGCACAGCGAGCTCAAGACGCAGTGTGGCCTCACCATCATCCTGCCAGTCACGCATATACCCTTGGGTCTTGGCGGCCAGTGGGCTTTTATTTAATTGAGACAGCCAAGCGCTGAATGGTCCCCTCGCGTCGAGTACGACGGTCATGGGTTTTTGGCCACTGATCTGGGGTATCTCAAACGACCCATCCGTCAACACAATGGCTGGCGCGTCGCGCAGGCGGCCCGTCGCTTTTGAGAAGCGAATGGCGTTGTCCCGCATCTCAAATTGCCCGGCCAATTGCGTCAGTGCCGGCCACGCCAGTTCTGGCCCCAACTGGCGTCCAACATCAAAGGTCGCCTGCGTAATATCCGCGCGAATGTCCAAGTGCCCCTCTTCTCTGGACGTAAAGGGGAAAGCGTCCAGCGCGCCATCAAACGCCACACGGACGTCGTTGGCGCGCCCTGCGAGCAAATGGGTCGCCAAGTAATCACGCACACCCGCGTCTTTCAAGGTCAATGGGAAGTAACGCGGCAAACCGTTCAGGTCCACGTGATCCGCATTAAGGGTCAGCGTTAGACGACCGGCCGGGTCGGGGCCAGAGCGCCAGAGCACCGCCCCGTCAAGGCGGCTACCACCCGTGGTCAGCGTCAGAGCGTCCGTCCGCACGGCCCACTCATTGGCGGGTGCCTGCGGGGCGGTCCACTGCATATCCGCCGCCAAACTGTCCACGCCTAACACCGGGTCAGCCCACAAGCCGGGTAAGGTCCAGCGCCCCGCCGCCATCTGCAGTTGGAGACGTCCGCCGAGCTGGTCGCCGGTCCACGTCACATCCAGCCCATCCACGCCCGGGCGGCCCAAAGGCGCATCTCCCTTTGGCGAAGCGGCTAACCACGAGACACCGCTGGCTTGCCCATTGGTCTTGAACGCCAGCGGTGCCGCGAGGTCACCGGTCCACGCCACGCTCGCTTCGCGCACCAAGCCTTGTGGCGCATAAGTGCGCAAGGCCCCTAACGCGGTAGGGCCCAACGGCAAGCGATTACCCAACTCGCCCAGTAATTTGAGATCTAAATAGGTCCCGGTTAGCCGTCCTTTGCCAGGTTGGTTGCCATCGCTCGCCTGCCAATCGAGTTGGGCATTGCTGCCCGGCCAACGCAAGCCATCACGCGTCTCAAATGCCAAGCCCTGTGTGCGCAGCGTCCAGTCCGTGTCGGTCTCTGACCAATCCAGCTGCCCGGCGAGACGCTGCAGTTGCAGTGGCGCCAAGTCGGCACCTAACTGCACATCGAGGTCCGTCAGGGCGATCTCGTTGCGAATGGATTGAATGCGCACGCCGCGTCCCACGGCCAACTGGGCACGCCAAGACCCCTCGCCACCGCGAACCCAATTCGACGGGAGATTCAAGGCACCATGGGTGGGCCAACGGTCTGCTGGGATAAACCGCGACAACAGGGCGCGCAATGCTTCTAGGCGCACCGATGGAATTTGCGTCTCTACGTCGCCTTCCCAATCGGCAAAGTCGGTCAGTGATGAAGAGAAATAGCCGCCACGCATGCGCGCTGACGAGGTCATACGGGCACCCAGGTCACTCGGCGGTGTTACCTCTAACTGTAAGGCGTGGTTGCGGCCGTTATTGGCAAACGTCGCATCAATCGCCGTAAAGAGCCACTGCTGCGGTTCACCCTGCCCGTCCCGCAATGCGAGGGTGCCACCAGAAACGGCTATCCGCGGCTGGGCAAGCAACCAGTTTAGCCACCGCGGTGGCTCGGTCGTCGTCGCGGCGGTGTAGGGTAGCCCTGCGATAACCCATGCACCCGAGGCTTGCCGCGCCGCCTGCACGACAGGGGCCGTGATTTGCACGTCCGCCAATTCCAGCTGCCAAAGGGACGCCAGAGAGAAGCGCAGGTCGACTTGGGAAATGGACAATGCGGGCCCACCATCCGCCCCATCGATACGTATCCCTTTAACGCGCAGATGCGTGGTGCCGTTTTGGCTGTCGCCTTCAATCCCGCCAATATGAACCGGCAATCCGAGTGAATCACTCAGCTTGACCTCAATACGCGCACGCCAATCGTCCACACGGGGCACAATCGTGGTGTGTATCAGCCAATAGGCGGCACCCACTACCCCACTAAAAATCAAACATGCGAGCAACAACCACTTCAGCACAGCACGAAGCCAGCTGCGTGATTGGACGGTCGGTTGATTGGTCTGTTGCATGACAGTTAATTATGACCCCGAGCGCACCCGAAACAGATAAGCTCCCGCAAACGGTCGCAGGGGCGAACGTGCGGCCCGGGCTAGCCGCACATTCGCGGTTTGTCCAACGCATTCGGCGTCGGTACGCCAATGAGCTTACTTTATTGGCGCCTGGCCTGCCAAGCCAGGCCCATATGGTCAGCACCCTGCAAGTCCTCAACGACAAAGACTACGACCTAGGGGCCAGCCTGCGCATCTTGCGCCAATTGGTGATCGAACGCCTCGCGGTTTTAGACTGCGAGTGCGCAGCATCTGCACAAGACGTCACGCAAACCGCCACCACGTTGGCAGAGTTCACACTAGACAAAGCCGTCACCGCGGCCCAGCAATCGCTCAAAGAGATTCATGGCGCCCCCATGATTGACCCGGACAACGAGACCGCGGACGAACCCAAGGAGGCCACCCTCTGGGTCGTTGGCATGGGCAAACTAGGGGCGCGCGAGCTGAACGTATCCAGTGACATCGACCTGATCTACGTCTACGACGGTGACGGCCGCACCACAGGCAACGCACACGGTTTGCAACGCATTAGCAACCAGGCTTTTTTTGCCAAAGTCGTTCGGCAGGTCTATCAGCTCATTGGAGAGTCCACCGAACATGGCTTTGTATTTCGCGTGGATTTGGCGCTGCGGCCCAACGGTAGCGTGGGGCCCGCCGCAAGTGCACTGGATGCACTGGAGACCTACTTCGTGGTCCAAGGGCGCGAGTGGGAGCGTTTTGCCTGGCTCAAGAGCCGTGTGGTGGCACCCGCTGAAGCGCGTAAAGCCGAGACCGTTTTCTCTTTGCGCGACGTCGTTTTGCCTTTTGTGTTTCGGCGCTACCTAGACTACAACGTCTTCGAAGGCCTACGCCGTCTGCACCAGCAGATACGCGTGCACGCGACCAAGCGCGCCAGCGGCCACCCAGAGCGGGCGAATGATGTGAAGCTCTCGCGCGGTGGCATCCGTGAGATTGAGTTCACGGTGCAGTTGTTACAAGTGGTGCGCGGCGGGCGCTTCCCCGAGTTGCGTACCCGCTCAACACTGGATGCGCTTGACCGCTTGGCCAAGGCAGACCTCATGCCGCCAGAAACGGCGACTGCGCTGGCACAAGCCTATGTGTTTTTACGACAAGTGGAACACCGTGCGCAATATCTAGACGATCAGCAGACCCATATGCTGCCAGTCGATGACGGTGACTTAGCGTGGATCGCACAATCCATGGCATACCCCCAGACCACCGACTTCCTGTGTGCACTCGCCGCACACCGCGAAACGGTTGCACAAGAATTTGACCGCCTCCTCGGTAACGATGCGCCCTGCACCAACTGCGATGGCTCGCAACGGCTAGAGGGCGACCTTGATGCGGTTTTTGACACGCTGACGGGGGCCTTCAAGGAGCGTATCGACACGTGGCGCGCCAACCCACGCGTTTTGGGCCTGCGCGAAGACGTGCGTATTCGACTGGCACGTCTCATCCAACGCACACACGCTTGGCTAGTCGATGGACATGTCTCAGAGACGGGTGCCGTGCGACTCGCCGACTGGCTAGAAGCCCTGATGCGCCGGGACAGTTACTTGGCCCTGCTACACGAACGGCCAGGCATTCACGAGCGCTTGCTGCGCTTGCTCAGTGCGGCGAAATGGCCGGCACGCTATTTGATACAGCACCCCAGTGTGATCGATGAGCTCGCCAACGCCACGATGCTGGATGAGCGCTTCGACGCCGCTCAATTCGAATCGGAATTGGAGTCCCGACGCGCCGCATTGATCCGAACCGGCGAGGACGGCGAGGAAGAGTTGCTCAACCTGCTACGACGCGCCCACCACAGTGAGGTGTTCAGAACGCTCGCCAGAGACGTCGAAGGCCGCCTAAGCGTCGAATGGGTTGCCGATGACTTGAGTGCCTTGGCCGACACGGTTCTTAAAGTCGCCATGCGTTGGTGCTGGGCGCTCATTCGTCAGCGGCACCGCGAGGTGCCAGCCATCGCCATATTGACCTACGGAAAACTTGGCGGCAAAGAGCTGGGCTATGGCAGTGACCTGGATATTGTGTTCGTCTACGAAGACCCGCATGACGACGCCCCAGTCGCTTATGCCGCGTTGGTGAGAAAGCTAATTAATTGGCTCACCGTAAAGACAGCGGAAGGCGACTTGTTCGAGATCGACACCGCGCTGCGCCCGAATGGCAACTCGGGCATGTTGGTGACCCGCATGGACAGCTATGCGGACTACCAACAGCAACGCGGTAGCAATACCGCTTGGACGTGGGAGCACCAAGCTATCACGCGGGCGCGGTCTGCGGTGGGCGATCCTGCCCTAAAAGAGGCGTTCGATGCCGTACGCGAGGCCGTCATGATCGCGCCGCGTGACTTAGCCCGTCTGCGCGAGGAAATCACCTCCATGCGCGCGCGCGTGCGTCAGGCGCATCCGGTGCCTGCTGGCCTGTTTGATGTCAAACACAGTGTGGGCGGTATGGTCGATGTTGAGTTTGTGGTGCAGTACCTGTTATTGGCACACAGCAAAGACCACCCCGCACTGCGCCCCAATGTGGGCAACATCAAGCTGCTCAGAATCGCACAGATGGGCGGCTTGCTACCTGAGGCGATCAGCGATAGCGCTGCTGACGCCTACCGGTCGCTTCGGCAAATTCAGCACCGTGCACGCCTAGACGAGACCGCAACACAAGTTCCTGTTCAGGACGCGCGCGCTTACCAAGAGGCGATTACCGCCTTGTGGCGAACAGTGTTTGGGCCCTAGAGACGCCTCACGTCAGGCCAGCGTTGATCTGTTTCCTGAAGCGGTTCAGTTCCTGCACCGACTTGAACGACTCATTCATCAGCAAGCTGAGGTTGTGCAAGATACGGTCCACCACTTTTGTCTCCCAGCTTGCGTCAAACCGGATTTGCGTGTCCAACCAGTTCTCCAACCACTCGGGGTTGGGCATGCGGCTTTGAATCGTATCGTTTGGAAACAACGACTTGTTAACGTGCAGATTGGTTGGGTGTAGCGCCTGCGCCGTTCTACGTGCACTGGCCATCAAAACGCCTACTTTGGCGAAAGCAGCCCGGGCCTCATCACCAAAGTTGTTTATGGCACGTCGCATGTACCGTAAGTAGGCGCCGCCGTGTCGTGCCTCGTCTTGACTCAATGTGGTGTAGATCTGCTTAATCACCGGCTCGGTGTGCCACTCGGCTGCGCGGCGATACCAATGGTTCAAGCGTATCTCGCCGCAAAAATGCATCATCAAGGTTTCGAGCGCAGGGGCGGGATCAAACTCAAAGCGTACCGCGTGTAGTTCGCTCTCGGTTGGCATCAGGTCTGGGCGAAAGCGGCGCAGATAGTCGATGAGCACCAAGGCGTGCTTTTGCTCTTCGAAAAACCAAACCGACATAAAGGCAGAAAAGTCCGAGTCGTGACGGTTGTCACGCAAAAACATTTCCGTTGCGGGCAGCGCCGCCCATTCCGTGATGGCATTCATCTTGATGGTCTGCGCTTGCTCATCCGTCAGCTGGGCCGCGTCAAAGTCACCCCAAGGGATGTCCTTCTCCATGTCCCACCGGACCGCCTCTAGTTGCTTGAACAACTCCGGGTACAACATCACTGACTCCTACGCAAAAATTACAAATCAAATTTTAATTAAGGCCACACGTCAGACACGATACCTTCCCAAGATACCCACTTCTTCGCGGCGGGTATCGACAACGCTAGTGCGATGCGCGCCAGACATCTATCGCCGACCGGATGTCGCTCGCCGATGTAAAGGCACGCGCAACCGCCATATCCGTCACGAGACGCAACGCCACGGCGCTACCGCCGACCCAAACCTCCGTGGCGGGTGGCAACATGCCACGCAGCTGCTTCAGTTGCGACAGTACTTCGCGCGGTGCATTTTGCCCAGAGAAGCTTAGCGCAAAGATGTCTGGCTTGACAGCGAGGCACGCCGCCACGGCCTCGTTCAACGGCATACTGGTACCGAGTGACAAGCGATCGCAGCCCGCCTGAGCGAACATGGACTCCGCCATAAGTAGACCAATCTCGTGGCGCTCATTACCCAAAGTCGCCAGCAACACCAATGGGGGCTGGGCAGCTGACTGCAGTGGTAATTGTTCCATCGCTTGGATCAACACACTTCGAATCACCGCCGTAAACAAGTGCTCTTGATAAATCGCGATTTGGCCACTCAACCAAAACTCACCAACGCGTGCACCCAAGGGCGCGATCACACGCTCTATGACCGCCGAAATGCCACGCTCGCTGATTAAGTGCATCAGTCGCCCATGCAAGGCTTTGCGGTCAGTCGCCTTGATCATGACGACCAAGTCATTTAGCAACGCATCGCTGGCCTCATCAAGCACACGGCCAGTCAGTGGCCGCACCGCATTGTCCACACGCCGCTGCAGTTCGTCCACCGCCATCGGCACCACGCGCCCTGCGCGCTCCCCAAGGTCTAGCAGGCGCTTAATCAGTCGGAGACGAAACAACTGGGCGTCATCGTAAAGACGTTCATCGGTATCATCGCGCTGCGGCTCCGGAAAACCGTAGCGCCGCTCCCAAACACGCAACCGATCCTTGGCGATGCCCGTGTCGCGTTCGATGTCAGATATGGTGTGTATCCAAGTCATTGGGTTAAAGTGGTTAGGCTTTTAAAAGATTTGTCTAAGACAAGATAGTTTTAAGCTTAATGGCTTTAACCAGATAATGGGGTCTTGCCAAGGGTTTCCACTAGGTATTTCTGCGCTTTACGTTACACAACTGCAACATGACCACCACTGACCAACCCAAAACGCCCAGCGCCCCAAGCACCCAGCCACGTGTTGCCATCGTCGGGTCTGGTATCGCTGGTTTGTCAGCTGCTTATCACTTAGCTGACAGTGCCGCATTAACCGTATTTGAGGCCAACGACTACTTTGGTGGCCACACCCATACCGTTGATGTCACGCTGGACACGGCAAACGGCCCTAAGACCTGGGGCATTGACACCGGCTTTTTGGTGCTCAATGAGCGCACCTACCCAAGACTGCTGGAGTTATTTAAAGAACTCAACATCCCCTTGGCCGAGTCCGACATGTCTTTTTCGGTGCAAGTCCCCAACGCGCGTGGCGATGGGCGGGCGCTGGAGTGGAGCGGGACATCACTGCGTGCTGTCTTTAGCCAAACAAGCAACCTGTGGTCCTTAGACTTCTGGCGCATGCTGCGAGACGTGCTGCGTTTCAACAAAATTGCCACGGGTATCGCTAGACAGCAAGCGCAAAGCGGCGGCCTGAGTGACGCCACCAGTTTGCGCGACTTCCTAGAGGTGCATGCGTTTTCAACACCGTTTCGCGACTGGTACTTACTGCCGATGCTCGGTAGCATTTGGAGCTGCCCAACGCCGCAGATGCTGGCCTTCCCCATTGGGACGCTGGTCCAGTTTTGCGACAACCACGGCCTACTGCAAATTGTGAATCGGCCCAAATGGTTCACCGTCGCTGGCGGCGCGCGACAATACGTGGACACCATCATCGCGACGCTTGCCGACGCGCGACTGAACACACCCGTGACGCATATTGCCCGCCACCCACACGGCGTCACGATCACGACCGCCACGGGCACCGAGACGTTTGACGCCGTGGTACTCGCCTGTCACAGCGATCAGGCCTTGCAGTTACTGAGCGCGCCCTCCGCTTCGGAATCCACTGTTTTAGGCGCCATTCAGTTTCAAGACAACGTGGCCGTGCTACACACCGACCCGCAGGTGTTACCCCAAGAGCAGCGCGCATGGTCCGCATGGAATTACGAGCGCGCACCGGAGTCAGCCCAAGAGGATGCGCGGGTCTGCCTGCACTACCTCATCAACCACCTCCAACCCTTGCCCTTCACCCAACCGGTCGTGGTCTCGCTCAACCCAATAAACCCCATAGACCCCGCACAGATACTGGGCCAGTACGACTATGCACACCCCGTATTCGACAAGGCGGCTATCGCTGCTCAAAAGGAAATCGCGCAATTGCAAGGGCAAAACCGAACGTTTTTCTGTGGCGCGTGGTGCGGTTATGGCTTCCATGAAGACGGGCTAAAGGCGGGGATACGTGCCGCAGCCTTGGTGAAGTCGGCGCTCGTAAATGGCTTTCCAACGGCGGATGGTCCGCCAGCGGGCGACCTGGATGGCTAGCGCCTTATTGGCACGCGTTGCGCACATTGGGTTTGGCGAGGTGCGTCATGCAAGACACCGACCTAACACCCACCGCTTTGCCTACGCCAACTACTTTGTGTGGTTGCCCATGCGCCAAGCACGCGTGGCACCTAGCGCATTCGATACAGCCATTGCACGTAATCGCTGGTCGAGTTTGTCTTTCTATGACGTGGACCACGGCGATGGCTCAAGCGACGCCTTGGCGTGGTTGGACGAGCTGCTCTCGCAAAACGACATCAGCGATTGCGACGGCGAGGTGTGGCTACACACCTACCCCCGGGTCTTTGGCTACGCCTTTAAGCCGGTCAGCTTTTGGTACTGCCACACGACAGATGGCGACTTGCGCGCCGTTGTCGTTGAAGTAAACAACACCTTTGGCGAGCGCCACATATACCTGTTACGTGACGTTCAGTTGGGCGTCACACAAGACCGCGAAAAGGTCTTCCATGTCTCCCCCTTCTGCGCGGTTCAAGGGGCTTACCGCTTCACATTCATGTGGCGACCCGCCCTCGCCGGTAATCCGCCACGCATCGTCGCTCGTATCGATCACACCGACACCGACTGGGATGCGGGCCCCTTGTTGTGTACCAGCGTCAGCGGTTCGCTGACCCCGCTCAATGCCGGCAGTCGCCGTCGAGCCTTGCTGCGATACCCGCTGATGACGTGGGGCGTTATCCTACGTATTCATTGGCAAGCCTTGCAACTCTGGCGCAAGCGCATTCCTTTTTTCCGCAAGCCCGAACCGCCCGCTGATTTAGTGAGCTAAGGTTAAATAACTTTTTGACGTACCGACACCTCGCAATAGGCCCTCTACCTTGACTACCAACCTATCCACTACCGCCGACTTGGACCGCATCGATGCGCCCTTTGCTGCCAAGCGTTTGCTTAAGCTGCTGTCAAAAATGACGCATGGGCAATTGCACGTGCAATGCCCCACCGGTGAATGGCTTCAATTTGGCGAGCCGGGTGGCTTACAAGCCCACCTAAGCCTAAATAACTGGCGTGTGTTCTCGGCCTCTTTAAAGAGCGGCGATATCGGCTTTGCCGAAACCTATATTGCGGGCGACTGGCAGACACCACAGCTCGCGCACCTGCTGCAAGTACTGATACAAAACCGAGCCGCCATTGAGAGCGCCATCTATGGTCACTGGGCGGGTCGCCTGGCCTATCAGGTGAAGCACTGGCTGAACCGGAATACCAAGGCCAACAGCCGAAAGAACATACACGCGCACTACGATCTGGGCAATGCGTTTTACAGCCTCTGGCTGGACCCGACCATGAATTACTCCAGCGCCCTGTACGCGGGTGGTCTGAGCGACATGAGTGCGGCCCAAGACGCCAAGGTGAAGCGGGCGTTAGAGGCGGTCAACTTACAACCCGGTCAGCGGCTGCTAGAGATTGGTTGCGGCTGGGGCGCGCTGGCCGAGATGGCCACACGCGACTTTGGCAGCCACGTCGTTGGACTGACGCTATCCACAGAGCAACTCGCATGGGCAAATGAGCGCCTAGCCGCCACCCCTAACGGCCACTTGGCTGATCTGCGCTTACAGGACTACCGTGACATCGGCGTCACCCGCCCTGAGCCGGCATTTGACGCGGTGTGTTCCATAGAAATGATTGAGGCGGTGGGTCAGGCGTATTGGCCGACCTACTTCGATACCATTGCCGCGCGACTCAAGCCCGGCGGCAAGGCCTGCATTCAGTCAATTGTGATTGATGACGCCCTGTTTGATCGCTACATCAAGGGCACCGATTTCATACAACAGTACATCTTTCCGGGTGGCTGTTTACCCAGCCCCGCCATCTTCCGCGCGCAGGCGGAACGCGCCGGCTTACAGGTGGTGGACGCACACGCATTTGGACGGGACTACGCCCAAACGCTACAAACGTGGCGTCACGCGTTCTTAAAGCAAGAGCCTGCCGTTCGGGCGCTAGGATTTGATACACGCTTTATTCGCATTTGGGAGTTCTACCTCGCTTACTGCGAAGCGGCTTTCTTGGAGTCCAACACCGACGTCGTTCAATTTACGCTTGAAAAGGTGGGCTAACCGCATGCCGTCATCTCGCCGCTGGTTCCAACCGATGAACCCTCCTCTGCGCGACTGGAAAGACAAGGTGGTCTGGGTCATTGGTGCCTCGTCAGGCATTGGCTATGCCGTGGCACAACGCTTGGCGGAACAGGGGGCCCACGTGACCGTCTCAGCACGCAAGCCGGCACCGCTCGAGGCGTTTGCAGACACCTACCCGACTGGCCGGGCGCTGCCCCTAGACGTGACGGATGTGCATGCCCTGCGCGATGCCTGTGCCGCGCTGGTGGCCAGAGCGGGGCACATCGACCTGGTGCTTTTCGCGGCAGGTGTCTACACCCCTATGCGCGCGCAACAGTTTGACCTCGCCGTGATGCGCCAGCACGTCGATGTGAACTTACTGGGGGCCTACCATGTGGTTGATGCCGTGCTCGCGACGCTGCGGGCTCAGGGGCATGGTCACATCAGCTTCATCAGCAGCGTGGCAGCCTGGCGCGGCTTACCCAACGCGCTCGCCTACGGCCCAACCAAAGCAGGGCTGACGCACTTGGCCGAGGTGTTGTATACGGACCTGGCACGCGAAAATATTGGCATCAGTGCGGTACACCCCGGGTTTGTCGAAACCCCACTGACCGCCCAAAACGCCTTCAGCATGCCGGCCCTGATCACGCCTGACGCAGCGGTTGATGCCATGCTAGCAGGCTGGCGTGACGGCTTGTTTGATATCCACTTCCCAAGGCGCTTCACGTGGTGGCTCAAGGCGATACGGCTGTTGCCCTTTCGTTGGGCACAAGCCCTTGTCTTGCGATTAACAGGCCTATGAACACCCAACCAGAAGTGAGCGCACACACCCAAGCATTGGTTGCGTGGTTTGAAGACCTGAAAGCGACTGACGTCGCGCATATGGGCGCTCACTACGACACGATAGTGTTTTTTAAAGACCCCTTCAACGAGGTCAACGACCTCGCAAGCGTGCAGGCAATTTTCCATGAGATGTTCAAGCGCGTGCAACACCCGCGCTTCATCGTCCACGACGTGCTCGAGCAAGGGGCGTCCTGCTTCCTCACATGGGACTTCACCTTTGAAACGGGTAGCCCGCAACCGTGGTGCATACGGGGTGCCAGCCACCTGCGTTTCAACACGAAAGGGCGGGTGGTCTACCACCGCGATTACTGGGACGCCGCCGAGGAACTATACGAAAAGCTGCCCGTCATTGGCAGCCTCATGCGGTGGTTAAAGCGGCGGGTCGGCTAAGCGCAACGGCGCCATTGGTTTAGTTAGCTTTGGTTTGTCGCAGCGAAACTGGAGCGCGTCGCTAAGGCGCTCTGCCATGCCGCCAGTCGTGGCGACCGATCGCGCCAACCTAGACTTGGAAAGCGGAAGTCAAGATAGCCCAAGGCACTGACCACCGCGATGTCAGCCAAGCTAAAGGTCTTGCCGCAACAAAAAGGCTTTTCTGCCAGACCCTGTGCAATCGCCTCAATGGCGCTCTCCACCTTGCCCAACTGTCTATCAATCCAAGCCTGTGAGCGCTCGCCGTCTGCACGACCGGCCCAGCCCGCCTCCAAGCGCGCAAGGATAGACGCGTCCATGATGCCATCAGCCAGTGCTTCCCAGGTTTTAACCTCGGCACGCTCCCGACCACTTTGTGGAATCAAGCGCCCAACGGGGGACAGACCGTCGAGATACTCGACGATGACACGCGAATCAAACATGGCTTCGCCGCCGTCCAAAACCAAGCAAGGAATTTTCCCCAACGGGTTAGCTGCCTTGATGCCGGTATCTGCAGCCCACACGTCCTCGGTCATCAGCGTGTAGTCCAAACGCTTTTCTAACATCACAACCCGCACTTTGCGAACGTAGGGACTGGTCACTGAGCCGATGAGTTTCATAATTGATAAAACGAGTAGTGGAGCGCCGATTCTAGCGACAGAATGCCTTGTGCGCTGACGCGGCCAACACCCGCTGGACATCCCGCCGCCGTATAGGCGCTAAGCCACCTACAATATTGGCTGCTCCATTGGGCGATTGCCCGCACACCGTATGACCACTGACCACACCACCATCTCTGCCCTTTCCCCACTTGACGGTCGCTACAGCGCCAAACTCGCTGCTTTGCGCCCCATCATGAGTGAGCATGGCTATATGCACAAACGGGTGCAAGTGGAGATAACGTGGTTCATCGCACTGACCAAAGCCAATCTAGCCGAGTGCCCGCCACTGTCGCAGGAAGCGACGGATTACCTGCTGCGCTTGGTTGCCGACTTTAGTGAGGCGGACACAGCGGCTATCAAAGACATCGAGCGTGAAACCAACCACGACGTCAAGGCCGTTGAGTACTGGATCAAGCGTGCTTTCGGTCGCGAGGTCTTGAGTGAGCAAGCGCGGGCCGAGTTGGCGCGTGCGGGTGAGTTTGTGCACTTTGCTTGCACCAGTGAGGACATTAACAACACCAGCCACGCCCTGCAATTGCAGAGCGCGCGTGATACCGTCCTGCTGCCACAACTCAATACGCTGATCGACTTGCTGCTAGAGATGGCAGAAAAATTTGCCGACGTACCCATGTTGAGCCGCACGCATGGTCAAACGGCCAGCCCCACAACGGTGGGTAAAGAGATCGCTAACGTCGCGGTGCGCTTACAGCGCGCCCGCAGTCGCATCGCGCAGGTCGCGATCATGGCAAAAATGAACGGTGCAGTCGGCAACTACAATGCGCACCTCAGCGCTTGGCCTGACGTGGACTGGGAGGCTTTCGCCAAGCGCGTTGTCTCTGCTCCTGTGCCCGAGGGCTTGGGGCTCACATTCCAAGACTTCAGTATTCAGATCGAACCCCACGACTACATGGCGGAATTGTTTGACGCCATGGCACGAACCAACACCATCTTCATTGACTTGGCGCGTGATGTCTGGGGCTATATCAGCTTGGGGTACTTCAAACAGCGCTTGAAAGACGGCGAAATTGGCTCATCGACGATGCCGCACAAGGTCAACCCCATTGACTTTGAAAACGCCGAAGGCAATCTCGGCTTGGCCAATGCGCTGTTGCGTCACCTGAGCGAGAAGTTACCTATTTCTCGCTGGCAGCGCGACCTCACAGACAGCACCGTATTGCGCAACATGGGCGTTGCTTTTGGCTACACCGCACTCGCCTATCAATCAATGGGCACGGGCCTGCGTAAGCTAGAACTCAACCCTGAAGCCTTGGCCCAAGATTTGGACCAGTCTTGGGAAGTGTTGGCAGAGCCGATACAAACGGTGATGCGGCGCTACGGTATCAGCGGCGCCTACGAGCAGCTCAAGGCGGTAACTCGGGGTAAAACCGTGACCCGCGAGGCTTTACACGGCCTCATTGAGTCACTGGCGATTCCCCCCGCAGATAAGGCCCGTTTATTGGCCATGACACCGGGCTCTTACGTCGGCAAAGCCGCCGAACTGGCCAGGCGGGCCCGCGAGGTCTAATCTGGAGCCGCCGCCTCGGTCGTGCGGTTCTCAAGGGCGCGCTCGCGGTAACGATTAAAACGCCACGCATCACCATGCAGCGTGATGCGCCGCCACACCGCGCGTTTTTCGGGCGGCGCCATCTCCGTCCAATACTGGACCTCCGCAAACGTTCTACCGCAACCCTTGCAATCGTCATCCCCTTGGCTGGTGGAGCAGATAGCGATACACGGCGTATCGGGCGTGGTGTCGAACCAAGCCTCCCACGCGGCATAGGCATCGAAAGGCATGCTGGCATCGTCAGCCTCGACCTCGTGGTAATAAACCAGAAGCGCGTAGACCTCAGCCAGCACCCGTACCTCGGGGCAAAGCGTCACGCCATCAGGTGAGGGTTTCTGGTCACGCCAATAATTGATGGCTGACTCAATGTCAGAGATATGAATGGCTGCCATGGAACTCGTTATTACTGCTTTTTGCAACGCGGTGGTTGCTTAGATGAACGCATATTATCTTGCCCGCAATGCACTTGCATGCAGCAAGGTACCCGGTCCGTTCGTGGCCCACTAAGGCCTGACTGCGGATGCGTCTGCAATCGCTTGTAAAACCCAACGCTCACGCGCATAAATAATCGCTGCGTCCGTCTCGTTCACCGCCCCCTTTGAGCGTGCAATTAAGTCGCGCGCCGCCTTTAGTCGATCGCGCGCACTGGGCAATAGCTCCCGCGTAATATAAAACTCAGCGTCGGCACGCAACGCCGCCAGGGGCCTATTTTGAGCCGTCTCTAGGCGTGACATCAGCTGCCACGCCAAGCCATCTTGTGGGTAACGTACCAACCAGGACCGCAACAGCTGCACGGCGTCATCGACCCTCACCTGCGCGACGTCCGCACCCAACAAGTTTGAGGCAGCCGGCGCGGCAACCAGCCCGGCAAGCACCAGCAGTGCGGCGCGACGCCCAGCCTGCGCATCCCCTTGCGCGGCGGCTAACCAGCCCTCTACGGACTGCCTCACGCGTACGGCGACCTCCGGTGGCAGCGCATGGGGTTCCGCCAACCAACCGATTGCCGTTTCTCTCAGCACTTGTTGCACCGCTTCAGGGGTGTCGGTCGCGCCTAACAGCGCCAACAAGGGGGGCCAGGCGTCCGCGTGGCGCTGCGCAGCCCAGGCGGCAATGGCGCGTTGATAGCCTACTTGCCATCGAGTCGTTGCGGGCACTGACCCCACGGGCGGCGTCACACTGGCCAACGCCAACAACGCCTCCGTGGAGTCGGTCATGAGCACCTGCGCACGCAGGCGCAGCAAGGCGGATGCGTCTGGGTTGAGCAATCCGGGAGGGGCTGTGCTTGCCGTGGTGTCAGGCAAACCAAACAGCCTAGCCTGCATGTCGGCAACGCGTTGGCTGGTTAATGGGTGACTGCGGAGATACGGAAATGCACCGTCGTCGTTCAGGCTGTTGGCCCGTTGCAGCTCATCAAACAAGCGCACAAACCCCTTTGGATCAAAGCCCGCATCCGACAACACCATCAGGCCCTGCCGGTCCGCCTCTTGCTCCATTTCGCGAGAGAAATTCAGCTGCCCCTGTATCGCGGCCGCTTGGCCTCCCACCACCAAGGCGGTGCCCACATCGGCGTTGGCGCCTACCGTCGCGACGCCCAATAACATCGCAGCCAACACCCAAGGCGCCTGACTTTCTTGGCGGGCAACAATGCGCGCAATGTGGCGCTGCGTTACGTGGCTAAGTTCATGCGCTAGCACGGACGCCAATGCCGCATCGTCTGGCGCAGACGCCATTAGGCCCAAATGAAATCCGAAGTACCCGCCGGGCAGCGCAAAAGCGTTAATCGATGGCGCGTTCAACAGCCACAGTTGCCACGCAAATTGCGCCTGCATATCCGATGCAAGGTCACCCCTCGCCACGGCGGCATTAAATACGGGTTGCCACAGGTCATACAGGTATTGATTCAGTAAAGGGTCTTCAACCACCAAGCCAGACCCATGCAAATTAGGCATGACCTGCTGACCCAGACGACGCTCGTCGCCCAGAGACAGGTCGGCCCCACCGCCTAAGTTTGGCAACCCATTGGCGGCGCGCACGGGGGCGTACATGCAGCAGAGGAGAAGCCCAACTACGGTGACGAACACGCCCGCTCGAAAGCGGCGGGCAAGCGACGCCCCACGAGGATAGGCGGCAGACAAAGGGCGGTGCATATCGGTATGATGCCTTAAGTTGCCGCACACCATGTCGGAAATACTTTTATCGGAGATCGATTCTGTGTCCAGCCAAAGCTCAAGCCCATCACCACTTACCCACTTTGACCCACAGGGCCAAGCCCACATGGTGGACGTTGGCGAAAAAGCACATACACGCCGCATAGCCACCGCAACGGGCATCATCAACATGCACCTAGACACCTTGGCCCTGATCGAAGGGGGCCACGCAAAGAAGGGCGATGTGTTGGGTATTGCGCGCATTGCAGCGATTCAAGCCGCAAAAAAAACCAGTGACCTCATCCCGCTATGCCACCCCCTGGCGTTGACCCACGTGCGTGTCGCCTTGGAAACGGGCCAACAACCACCCCACGTGCGCTGTACCGTCACCACAGAAACCACTGGCCCCACGGGCGTAGAGATGGAGGCCTTGACCGCCGTGCAAGTCGGCTTACTCACCATTTACGACATGTGCAAAGCCGCTGACCGGGGCATGACCATGACCGACGTGAAGTTGCTAGACAAGCAGGGTGGCAAGTCTGGGCATTGGGCGGCGGCGACGTAAGCACTAACTTGTTGTTGCTATCGGAGTTGGTAATTTGTATTTATTGGAGAGCTTGTCCCATTCCTGTCCCACTGAGGATTGGCAATGGCTACTTTTCGTTTCCGCAGCAGCAGATGGCAGGCGCGTGTTCGCCGGCAAGGTCATCCAGATCAAACACGCAGCTTTCTTACTCACAAAGAGGCAGAGCGATGGGCTAGAGCCGTTGAGTCTGGGATAGACAGCGGCAGCTTTATCAGCCCAACACAGGCTAAGAAAATAACACTTGGTGATTTAATCCAGCGCTACATAGCCGAAGTACTGCCCAGAATGAAAGGCGCGTCGGAAGACTCTATTCGGCTGAAGGCCATATGCCGACGACCTATTTGCAGGAATAGCATTGCGTCTTTATCGCCAGCCAAAATTGCCGAGTACAGAGACGTACGACTTAAAGAAGTCGCTCCGGGAACAGTGGTTCGAGAATTGGCCTACCTGTCCAGCATCATCAATCACGGGCGCAGGGAGTGGGGCATTCATGCGAACAACCCAGTAGCGCTGGTACGCAAGCCAACCCAGCCGAAGGGTAGAGAGCGGGTTTTGTCGTTAACGGAGCGTAAGCGTCTACTTGTTGAGCTTCAGCCAACCGGCAGGCGTAACACGTGGATGCCGTCCGTAGTCATTCTTGCGCTGGAGACGGCTATGCGCCGCAGTGAATTGCTGGCATTGCGCTGGGAGGATATCAACCTCGACCGTAGAACAGCCACACTTCAAATGACCAAGAACGGCGAGAGCCGCATAGTGCCACTTTCAACCAATGCGATCCAAACCTTAACGTCTATGCCCCGGAGCGTCTGCGGAGCGGTGTTTCCCATCACCTCTTGCGCTTTAGCGGCGAATTTCGATAAGGCCGTAAAGAGAGCTAAGTTGCCAGACCTGCATTTCCACGACCTGCGCCATACCGCCATCACGGGCATGGCAGACAAACTACCTAACCTAATTGAGTTAGCGGCGGTGTCAGGACACAAGAGCCTGAAGATGTTGCAGCGGTATTACCATCCAGATGTAGAGGACTTGGCTCGTAAGCTCGGATAGACCAACCCCGTGCTCTCAAATGCCCTAACGAGGGTAGCTGGTCAGAAGGTAATGACGTGTCTAGCTCTTATGGGCTTGGCTATGAGCTTGAAATGAAGAGGGAATGGTTAATCAAGGCTTATGGATGGCTTGGGTGATATGCGTTCAGCGCGATGTTTCTAAAAAAACTTCCTCAAACTTCGCTCCGTTAAAGACATAAAAGTGCTCCACCGTCGGAGGTAAGAACTCTTCATAAGGAATATCTTCCCCCGCTGCCTGACGCTTATTTAGTAGTTCTTCAGCTTGCGCAGAGAGGGCTTGACCTGACTTGGTACTGATGACAAAGAGGCGGCTATTTTTTTCAACAAAGAAGCCATCGCCACCGGCACAACACTCCACTGCAGGCAACCAAAAAACATCGCCATTCGTTGCATCAACTATTGCACCATCTAGACACCCAGTGCCACAGCCCCATGCGGTCAGTATGTAGTGCCCTGCGAAATTCACACTACCCAATCTGGCAGCTTCGTTAAGCCTAGTTCTGAACATAGACGGCAGGTAGCCATAAAGGGGATGAGGTTGCCCAACGCCTTTGCCTGTCTTAGCCTTTGCATGTTTACCCGTATAGATTTCACTCACGGGGTAGTCCGTAAACTTTAGCGTTGTCTGGGCGATGCTAGGCAGGGATAACAATACGCCTGCGAGAAATGCCAGCAAGTATTTTTGGCTCATAGGACGATCGGGAGGGTAAAGAAGGTGGGTGAAACCGGGAGCCACTAAAGGGTTAGTTTTGCTAGTTATTTTGACAATAACCTGTTAAAAACACAAGGAAACAAGTCTTCACTCACGTCCCTTTTGAAGTCCCTTACTTTGCCCATAACAATCCTTAACGCCAGAGGGTATTCCTTTTGCAAGTCGTATCAATACCGTGACAGGAAGCTCGTCAAAAAGGATATTTTTCTTCCACGATATTTCCAACTTGAAACAGGCGAAGCAGACAACTTAGAGCAACTGTCAGCCTTACTGATGCGACTTGAGGACGATCCAAGCAGGCTAATTATTAGAGGGACAGCGACAGATGACATAGATGCCTCAAAGCCAGTTAGACGGAAGAAAGCAGATGCGTTGTCGCTCCCACAAGAGGCTCCTTTTGTGGATAAGCCGATTAGCTGGTTGATGCTGGATATTGATAAGCAGCTATTACCGCCAACGATTGACCTGCTGACCCAACCAGTCGAAGCCATCGAGCACCTGATCAGTCAACTACCAGCAGAGTTCCATAGCTGCTCAGTCCATTACCAACTGTCAGGCTCTGCAGGCGTTGATTACACCGATAGAGTTTCTGCGCACCTTGTCTTCTGGCTGGATAAGCCAACGACATCAACTCAGTTGAAGGCATGGGCAAAGGCGGTTAACAGCAAACACAGGCTTATTGATGATGCCCTGTTTAATCCAGTGCAGCCTCACTACACGTCCAAACCTAGTTTCCCAACTGACTACACCGACCCATTCGCAGGCAGGCGCAGCGGGCTGATTAAGAAGTCTCATGAAGCAGTCACGATTGACTACACACTGGTTGAGAAGGTCAAGCAACACCGGCTAACCCATCCGCAACAACACTTTGAAGGCGTAAGCGGCTACGAGAACATCCTCGCTCAACTTGGTGATGGCTTAGGTGGTGATGGCTTTCATAACCCGTTGCGGCGTGGTGTTGCATCTCATGTGGCAGTCAGTGGGCGAGAAAAAGCTGAAGCAACACGAGAGTCACTGAAAGTTGACCTTAGGGAACGCATTGATGATGCCGATAGTTCAAACCACACGTTTGAGGAGATTGAGGTTCGCAAAAGCGACTCCTACTTAGATGCCCTGATAGACAGTGCCATTGAAAAGTATGGAGATGCAAACGCTGCGGCTCCTTACTTTGACATTGTTGAGCTACCGCTTGAAGAGGCTGAAGAAAAGCTGAACCAAACGATAGATGAGTTCGGTGAAAAGCTCCACAAGTATTGCAACGGTAAGCCACTCGACTTTCTATCTCCACCATCACTCGCAATCAGGGCAACTGCTGGCTTGGGTAAGACAAGCAAGTTAATCAATAAGCTGATCAGTCGCAACGCCATTGAGCTTGGAGATATTCACTACTTCGTCCCAACCCTCGCCCTATCTGAACAATTGAGAGCAGATTTGGACGAGGAGTTGAGCTTTGAGGTGAATTCGACCTCCCTGGGCTTATTCAACTTCAGTCGAGTTCAAATCATCAAAGGGCGTGACAAGACCGATGAAGAAGGTAACCCTCTGTGCGAGAAGGCGGCATTAGCCAAGGATGTGGCAAAGCTTGGTCTGAGTGTCGCAACCACCCTGTGTAAGAGCGGCAAGAAAACTTGTCAGTTCTACGATTCATGTGGGTATCAAAGGCAGTTCGGGAATACAAAAGCGGAAGAGCAGGCTGAGGCAGAGATTCCTGAGTTCAATAAGGTGTTCAGTGAGGTCAAGGTGATGGCGCATAACCACCTATTCCTCAACACCAAAGGGCGGATGAGGAAGCCCAAGCTTGTCATCGTTGATGAGGCATTTTGGCAAACAGGCATTGATGAAACCCTTGTCTCTACGAATGACCTCATAGCAGTTCAGAAGCCCATCTCCAAATTCATATGCCATACCCTCGTTAACCATGAAGCACCACCGCTGTTAAAGGCATTGAGAGATGCTGGCTATGACGAGTGGCAGTTAGCCTTTGAAGCCCATGAGATTGAAGAAGAGGTGTCGGTCAAGGTTGATATCAAGCCTGACATGGCGACCTCTGAGCAAGGAAGGCGACTGTCCTCATCAGCCTATGTCGTTAAAGCCCACATCCTCTTGAAGCACCTATCAGCTGAGTTGGGGCGTGTGAACAGAGATGAAAGCCACGTCGTTAGGTTCGAGCCTGACAGCAACGACAAGAAAAACCCTAAGGCTGGTCAACTTGTCATGACCACCCGTAAGCATCTCAACGTTGACTCCGACACTCCCATCATCTTCATTGACGCTAACGCTCAGAAGGAGATGTTGGAGCAGTTCGTTGAGTCAGTCGATGTCGTTGAGATAGCTGCTCAGCGCAAGGCAACAATCCACCAGTTCACCGATAGGTCATTTAGCAAAACAAAGCTGCTCAGTGCAGATGGTGAGTTGCTCCCTCAGGTCAAGGAGTTCATCGCTGGTGTCGCCTCAAAAGGGGCTACTTTGGTCGCCTGTACGAAGGCGGTTAAAACTGCCATTTGCGGTGATGGGGCTAGCTATGAGGGAGCCTCCTTTGTTAACTTCGGCAACCTCCGTGGACTGAACGATTACGCCTCATTTGATAACGTCATCATCCTAGGTAGAGAACAACCAGCCGCAAGTGGCATGTCAGACCAAGCTAGGGCTATGTGGTGGGACTCAGAAGAGCCGCTACGGGGTTTACAGGACAAGAGTGGCAACCTGCCCTACATGAACGAACCAAGGGGCTACAGGGGCATTCAGAGGGGTTCTGTGCCGGTGCAAACCCACCCCGACTGGCGGGCACAGTTGCTGCTGGAACAGGTGAGGGAAGCAGAGAGTGAACAGGCTTTAGACCGACTTCGACTGCTTAGGGGCGAAGGTAAAGAGCGGCAGGTTTACATCCTCAGTAATGTGCCGCTAAATGTGACTGTTGACTATGGGTGGAGTTGGAAGCAGTATCAAAAGTCGCTGGATGTTCTAAGGGCTTGCTCGTGGGTAGTGCCAAAGAAGACCAAGGACTTGATGGCTCTTATCCCTGACATATCGGAGAGAACGGCTAGGGACTGGCTAAAAGAGTTAAAAACGGCAGAAAGTCTAATAATAAATACTATTAGAGAATCTGCCGATTTCTAAAGTGGGGGTACACAAGATGAATGAGCAATCATTTACCTTGTGAGTTACAAAGCAAGGCTCACCTTTATTCGAACCTCAATCAATACATGGTGTTACCGTTTTGGCTGACTTCAGGTACTGTTTGTATGGCGTCCCAGTGTTCAACAATTTTGCCTTGGTCATCAAAGCGAAAAAAATCCATAGTCACAAACTGCTCATTGCCTGGCCATGTTTGTAGGGTGTGCAGCGCGACCAAGTCGTCTTGCGCAATAGCGCGTACAAACGCTATATCTTTATGTGGATAGTCTCGATTCATGCTGTTGAAGTAATCAATGAATCCCGCTTTACCATCGGCCACCAACGGGTTGTGTTGCTTGTAATCTGCCCCAACGTAATCTCTTACTGCCTTGTCCGGATCCCCTTGGTATGCTGTGCGGTAAAACGCTTCGGCGTTCGATTTATTGGCTTCAAGGTCATGTTTCAAGTGCTAACTCCTGGGCTGGTTATAGTAATTGGCAAGGTCAAGGTTAATCACAACCTCAACCTCAACCCCTAGGGACACGTCCTCACCAAGGGAGCCATCCACCACGAATAAGATATTACCGTACGGTCAGTCGCAGGCGGCAGTGGTGGTGATGTGGGCGCCTTGATGCTGTAGCCGTTAACACCTGCTCTGCTCGCTGCACCTTTTTTTGTATCTGGGCAGGTACAACAGTATCCGAGCGACTCACAACCCCTCCCCCGCCCCCTGTTAGTGGCGGCAGTGTTTTTGACCTGAAAGGGATTCAAACGGTGGGCTGGTAGCATGGAGTCCATGAAGCCAGTATCCGAAAACATATGAGCTATCCCCCTTGACGTGTCTCAGATCCTCAGCCTATGCTTACGTCAGGTTTGGGAGTCTTGTCCCAATCCTGTCCCACTAACCCAAGGAATAAGGGTCAAGTAGACAAGAAATACAAACGTACCAATGCTGACTCGTTACGGGCTTTTGCGAGGAAAATCAGGTGATTTTCTGCTGCCGTGCAAGTCGGCTTACTCACCATTTACGACATGTAGAACGCAGCCAAATAACTTGCGACTGCCGTATTTATTTATACCAAGCTTAATGAGTAGCAACTAGCACCTGCGTGTCAGAGGCTGGCTCATCGAAATTCTAAGCATCAGATGGCTGATAGCTTCTGACGATGCCCCTCCTGAACACGTATAGAACTATGTGCGTAGCTCCCGAGGCTGAATTTCGGCAGCTCCTTCAGGACATCCGAACCCTCGATTTCGCCGCATAGCGGCCGTTCGTGATCGGCGCGGCGAACGACGACTCTGAGCCGTTCCGGACATGTCCAGCCTTTAAGCTTTGGGTCAGTCCAACTTCGGGACTCTGAAACGGTTGTCTACTCTCAACCTGCGACCCAATATCAATGATATCAAATGGGTAATTCGCAAATGGCGCGGGTCCGCAACAAGGAAATCCGAATGCTCCCGGGGCTTGTTCGGAGCTATCTGCTTCAGAAAGCCTTCGCGGCATAGCTTCCTATCCGGGCATCGCCTGGGACTTAGGCAGGGCCGGATCCATAACGTCCCAAGGCTGTGCACTTTTGACAAAGATGTCGCGACTTGGGGTGTACCAACTCGGATCGTCCAGACTGCCGGCATAGATCACGATCGCACCCTCGCCAGCGCCATTGATCAGAAACAAGGGCGAGCCGCATGTTGCACAGAACCCTCGGCGCATGGCATGTCCGCGATCAGCGGGGCGGTCGAACCAGCTTGGCTCGCCCGTTTCAATCGTAAAGTCGGATTGTTTGACCAGAACCGCCGGGAAATAAGCGCCCCCGGTTGCTTGCTGGCAATGTCGGCAATGGCAGTTGCCCATGTATCGCGCAGGACCTGTTGAGCGGTAGCGGATGGCACCGCAGGCACAGCCGCCTGAAAAACTATCTGTCATCATTCCTCCTTGCTGCACGGATCATTTGTTTGTCGCATCAGAGCGACGCAGCCACCGTGATTGTGATCAAAGACCCTATCGATGAATAGAGAATGGCGCGCGCGATGGCGTCAACCCGCACGCCATAGTTCAGCGCCAGCATGAAACACATGGCCCCGCAGGGGGCGGCGGCCACCATCATGGCTGGGTTGCGTACCTCGGGCGTCAGTTGCAACACCCCGGCAAAGATGGCCCAGGCCAGCAATGGGTGAACCACAAGCTTCACACCGGCAATGGCCACTGGCAACATGGCGCGCGCGCCGCTGGCCTTCTGGCTCAGAATAACGCCAAGCGCGAACAACAGCACAGGCGAGGCTGTTGCGCCCAAGAAATCCGCGAAGATATCAAAGCCTGTGGGTACCGAGACGCCCAACAGTCCGATCACTAGGCCAAGTACCATGGCAACCAGCGGTGGATTTCGCGTGATCTTTCCCAGCGTGTGCCCAAGAGAGGCACCTTTGGTGGACAGGACGTCCATCAGGATCAAAGAACCGCTGAAAATCAGGATTCCGTCCATGGAAATGATCGCGACAATCGGCATCGCGGCGGTCTCTCCGAACAGGGTGACCGCAATCGGCAGAACGAAGAGGATATGGTTGGTCAGGGCGATGGCCAGGCCCAGAAGGGCGGCCTCCATAACATCGGTTTTGAAGACCCGCCGCGCGATCAGAAATCCGACCGCATACATCACCACTTCGGTGACGAAATACCCACCCAGCATGGCAAAGTTGAACTCTGCCAGCGGGGCATTGGCCAGCAATTGAAACCCCAGTGCGGGCATGGCGACAAACATCACAAATTTGTTCAGGGCCATGGCCATGTTGAAATCGAAAGTGCCGCGCAGGCCAAACACGTAGCCAAGCGCGCCAATCCCAAACACCGGCAGCACGCCGTTCAGCAATTGGTCGAGCATGGCGTCTCTTTCTGCTTGTCTGGTGGAAGACCGGCCTGTCTGGAACCGCACAGGCTGTCGGCTGTCACCATGTTTCGGCGAAGGGGCGGATATCCAGTTCGTGGGTCCAGCCGTCGCGCGTCTGGTGGTGCAGGGTCCAATAGGCTTCGGCAATGCTGTCTGGGTTCATCAGCGTATCCGGGGGCAGGGTATCGGGATCATTGCCCGCTTGTCGGACCCGGTCGCGGACAAAGGCGGTGTCGACGCCTGCATCAATGACCAAGTGCGCGACATGGATGTTTTTGGGGCCCAACTCGCGCGCCATGGATTGGGCAAGTCCCCGCAGCGCGAATTTGCCAGAGGCAAAGGCGGCATATCCCGAACTGCCACGGACTGAGGCCGTTGCCCCGGTGAAAAAGATCGAGCCTTTCTGTCGCTCCACCATATATTTCGCCGCTTCACGCCCCGAAAGAAACGCAGCATAGGCGCACATTTCCCACACCTTGCGAAAGACGCGCTCGGTTGTGTCCAGAATGGGGAACCGCACATTGCCGCCGACATTGAAGATGCAGATCTCTATCGGTCCGATCTCGGCCTCGACCATTGCGAACATCTCGGTCGCGGTCTCTTCCTTGCGGGCATCCCAAGTGAACCCCTGGGCGCTGCCGCCTTCTGCTTCGATATCGGCGATCAGGGGGGCAAACTTTTCCCCCCGACGGCGACCCATCACAACATGAAATCCGCCTCTGGCAAATCGCCTGGCGATGGCAGCACCGATGTAGTCTCCGGCACCGATGATCAGACAGATGGGCTTTGCGGTCATATTGTTACTCTATGCTGCTTCTGCCGTTTGGAAGGCGGAGCGGGCCTCTAGTCGATCCGCGTAGGCCGAGAGGTTCGGCAGGTTTTCGAACGCCGCACCAAGGCGACGCGACATGACGACTGCGTGTCCGGTGATGGTATCCGCAATCGTGAAATCCCCGGAGAGAAAGTCACGCCCTTCCATATGATGCTCGACCGCCGCGAGCGTGCGGTTCAAAAGCTTGAGCGCGCGCATCGCGATCTCATCGTTGCGCCGTTCAGGGGGGAGAAGGATGGTTTCGACCACATAGTTGTTGATCGGTGGCATGATCATGCCCTCGGCATAGTGCAGCCATTGCAGGTATTCGGCAAAGTTCTGGGCGTCCGGGCCCGGTGCCAAGGCGGGTGCATATTTGGCCGCTAGATACTGGGCAATCGCGGTGCTTTCGCTGATCGTGATATCGCCATCAACCAGTGTGGGCACCCGGCCATTAGGGTTGATCGCCGTGTAGTCCGGACCGCGCATTTCTTTCTGGCCCAAAGTGAATTTCACCAGCTCATAAGGCTGACCCATTTCTTCGAGCAGCCAAACCGTGCGCACGGCGCGTGACTGGGGGGCAAAGTAGACTTTCATTTGAGGCCTCTCGAATATGCGACGGGATTTGTTGACAAGCAGGAGACTTCAACTTTAGAAGTTAGTCAATTTAAAAAAAGAAGTGACTTTTGATGAGCCGCTCTGACCTTCCGTCGCAGACGGTTCCAACGCTTCAGTCGCGGGACGAGGCAGTCTCTGAGTCTGTCTACCTTTCGGATCACGCATCACCCCCCGCTTCAGCCCGCGCAAGTGGACCCGGCTCTTCGCGAATCGGGAGGTGGATCAAAGCGGCCAACAGGCCCAGCACCACCGCAGCCCACCACATCAGCGTGTAGTCTTGTGCCACGTCATAGATGCGACCACCAAGCCAAGCACCGATGAAACTGCCAGTTTGGTGACTGAAGAAAACAAGACCCGCCAAGGTTGAGAAGAACTTCAGCCCTTGTGTCTGCGCCACCAGTCCCATCGTCAATGGCACGGTTGAAAGCCAAAGCAGGCCCATTACGGCCGAGAACACCAGAACACTGACCTCTGTGACCGGCACCAGAACAAACAGCGAGATCACCACGGCGCGCGCAAAGTAGATGCCGCTAAGAACGGCTTTCTTTGACAAATGCTGGCCCGACCATCCCGCGAAGAACGACCCGGCGATGTTAAACAGGCCGATCAATGCCAGCGACCAGGCCCCGATAGATGCGGCAAGGCCAAGATCCATGACATAGGCGGGCAAATGGGTCTGGATGAACGCCACGTGAAACCCGCAAACGAAAAAGCCGAAGAACAGGCAAAGATAACTCCGGTCGGTGAAGGCAACCGACAAGGCGTGGCCGAAATCGCTCGCGCTTGACCCAGATGCGGTTGGCTTCGCCACGCGCGCGATGAAGATCAGGAAAGGCAGGATGAGTGCAAAACTGCATCCGATCACGATCAGAGCGGTTTGCCATCCGATTGTGCCAATCATCGTTGTCGCCGTGGGTGCCGCGACAAACATCCCAAGCGAGGCCGCTGCGGTCCCCAGACCCAGGATGAAACTTCTACGTTCCGCACTGACAATCTTGCCCAGGGCGCCGATCACGATTGGAAACGAGGCCGCCCCGGTGCCTGCCCCAACGAAAATGCCGGTCAGGACAAATGCCGTCGGATCGGTCGTCATCCCACGCAGGGCAAATCCGATACCTGCGCATATTGCGCCAAAGGCGAGAACCCGCGCCGTTCCAAACCTGTCTGCAACCGCCCCGGCAATGGGTTGGGCAAATCCCCAAGTGAGAAGTTGGACAGCGACGGAAAGAGAGAATACCTCTCGACCCCAGCCAAGGTCCTGAGACATGGGGGTCAGAAAAACGCCAAAGGTGGCGGCAAATCCAAATCCCAGAAAGGCCACCATACACCCAGCCAAAATGGCCGCCCGAAGGCCTGGTGTCTTTTCTTCATCCGTCTTCATTACTGCCCCCTATCGATGTTTGAAACGTTGCCCGATACGCTGTCGCTGAAGACCGGATCACTTCCCCTCGAACCGGGGCGTTTCCTTGGCCAGAAAAGCCGCGATCCCGGCAGGACCATCCGCTGTGCGCATCATGTCGGCGATAGAGCGCGTCTCGCGATCCAGCTGGGTTTCCAAGCCATCTGAAAATGCCGTGTCCAGAAGTCTTTTCACACCGCCAAAAGCCTTGGTCGGCCCGCTGGCGATGCATTGCGCCATTGCTCGGGCTTCGTCCATCACGGTCTCTGTCGGGACCACCTTGTTGACCAGGCCCCAGGCCTGAGCCTCGTCAGCTGTCAGGACGCGATTTGTCAGCATCAGCTCTTTTGCTCGCAGCAACCCGACGTGTTTCGCAAGGTAGTAGGTCGACGATCCGTCCGGTGTCAGCCCGGAGGACGTGTAGGCCGAGACAAACTTGGCCCTTTCGGACGCGATGACATAGTCACCGGATAGCACCATGGAGAACCCACCACCGCCTGCGGTTCCGTTCACAGCCATGATGACAGGTGCGTCGATCCGGGCGAGCCGGATCAACCCTGCATGCAGCAGCGTGGCCATTCGGGTCAGATGCGCGGGTTTGTCGGGTGCGGCATCCATTTCAGCTAGATCACCGCCGCCGCAGAACATCTTGCCCGTGGCGGTAACGATCACGGCGCGCACGTCGGGCGCACCGCAACGTACACCGACATCAAACAGCTCTTCGGCCATCCGCGCGTTCAGTGCGTTGGCCGGGTTGTCCTTACGGTCCAAAGTGATTGTCGCAATGCCGTCGGCAATCTCGAAGCGAAGTGTTTCATAATCCATATGTTTGACCTTTGGCAGATTTTACGGCGCACGCCTTGCGGCCTGTCGTTCCAATTCAAAACTGTGCGAAAGCTGGGGGGACCGGATGCGAACGGCGCGAGCGCATCCGCCAACCCTGTTTCCATGCGCCATTTCATATAGGCTGTTTGGTGACCCAGCGTCTCCCACATTTCAACCAAAACTAGAGACCGCTCACCATCCTCGACGAATGCTTCAACTTTCAAACAGCCGTCGAAAGCTCGTGTCGCGGGTAAAGCCTGGACCACGAACTCTAAGAATGCCCCCATTTTTCCCGCTTGTACGGGTATCTCCACTGTGACCATAACTGACATACAAAACCTTTCTGCAAATACTACGACAGGCTATACAGGCAAATAACACCTATTGCCATCAAAGAGCCTGCGTTCAACCGATCAGGCTTATTGCTTCCTTTTTCCCACCGCTTCCTGACTACCTAGAAAGAAAATCAACTCAGTAGCGTTGCACCTGTTTCCGATCTGATTATTTTCCCATCCTTCAACATCATCACGACCATCACGGCCTCTTTCGTTCCGTCTGGGTAAGACATGAAGTTGTGCGTCACCAAGATGTCTTCGTTTTCATAAACACAACGTGTTGAATCTTGAACAAATTTTTCGTTAGCAAACATGCCCTCGGCCATTTCCCCCCATTGGACTTTGGAAAATTTGCCACCTGATTTGTGGAAGACAACCACAGCGTCTTCATGCATAAGTTCCATATATGCATTGAAATCTTTTTTTGCCATAGCGGCGCTTAGTTTCTCAAAAATAGCCATTGAATATGCTCCCGTAAGTAAACAAATTAAACCGCTTCGCTCTCTTGCTTATAGCTCGGTACTCTCAGAATATTTTGCCTCCTCAATTCCCAGACTCGTTTGAAAAAACTTGGTAAAAGCTTGGTGTCGTTATAGGTCAAAACAAATTGAAGAGGTCGCTTGAGGGGCAAAGCCTGCACAACTCACTGCCCGCTTGAGGGCTAACTCTCACAATCAAAACTAATACCTAGTGCATCTCTGTAGCCCGATCAGAGTCCAACCAGCCGATATCGCCTGATCAGCTTCATTGCCTCGTTAGACGGAGAAGAGGAGAGAATGAAGGGCAACAATGGGTATAGGGAAACGATAAGCAGACAAGTAACCTGTTGCCATTGATTGAAACTGATCCCACTTGCTCCAACCAATTAGAGAGCACTAACCACGCTCTGATGGGACTCTCCCGTTGTCCTACACCACCAACAGCGACTGAACAGCATTAAAGCCTCTGACTACACTGGTTTCATCCTTCACTGCGATGGGCATCCATAGGCGTATACATGCATAGGCTATATAGGGAAGTACTTCAATGACAACACCCCCCTCTCTGTTTTTTTTGGTACAACTTAGCCTGTGTAAGGTGATGGCTATGGGGAATACGGTTTTAGGGCAACACTGGGTATAGGGAAACGATAAGCATATGAGCAGTGCCGAACAACTAGTAGAGATGCTCCTAACTAAGGAGTCACCACATAAGAATGAGTCCTCAGCAGTCAGCAGTCTTCGTCTAACCACTCGCAAAGAAATTAAGTGCTGAATGCTTATGCCAGTTAACGACAACCAAGCCTTCTACGTCCGCTTTAACTGGATAAGCACGAACCCAACCCTCTGTGCAATGGCAGCCACTCTTGCCTCGCTACGTGCAGAGCAGGTCACAAAACAACGACA
>Ga0209405_1000340_pt1 | contig 39459 bp, 36 predicted proteins | sample COGITO_mtgs_1105_6_FD_184803 | JGI IMG/M metagenome (GOLD analysis project Ga0209405, IMG submission 184803) | Pelagic marine microbial communities from North Sea - COGITO_mtgs_110516 (SPAdes) (version 2) | ecosystem: Environmental > Aquatic > Marine > Epipelagic ...
GTACAGCACAAACCCCTTTTCGGGTGGCGATTTTTCGTAGCGTTTGAGCACTTTGCGCGCTTCTTCGAAGGGCCACGCTTTGCTTTTCATCGCAGTGTCACGCAAACTCGACATAAGGTTTTGTCCCAATTCATCGCGGCCCCGCCCGGTGCGGGAGCCAATTTGACGCGCGCCCGCAGGCGCGGCATCCAGCCGCTACCTATTGCTAGGGGCGTCACGCGTCAATATTGAGAGGGGGCCCGTATCGTAAAGGAAGACCAATGTCTGTGACCGAACAGTTGAGCCTGACCCCACAAGACGCTCTTGTGGCGGTGATGATTGCAATATCGGCCTCGGATGAGGACATCCGCACGGCTGAACTGGTCAAGATCAACGCTGCGGTGAACCATTTGCCTGTGTTTGCAAATTACGATCTGGACCGTTTGAACCTGACCGCGCAGATGGTGTTTGATCTGTTTGAGCAGGAAGACGGATTGGACGCCCTGTTTGGTTTGGTGCGTGAGGCGTTGCCCGAGCGGTTGTACGAAACTGCCTATGCGCTGGCGTGCGATGTGGCCGCAGCTGATGGGTTGTTGGAAGAGACGGAACTGCGTCTGTTGGAAGAGATGCGGTATGAGTTAAATATCGACCGTTTGCATGCCGCCGCGATTGAGCGTGGGTCGCGCGCGCGGCACATGACGGTCTGAGTTAACCGGCCCCCTGATCCTGTTTTTTGCATTATGAACAGTCTGTTGGCTTTGGTTGTGTGGCTGGACCACATACGTTTTGGCGTGCTTGGCCAGTCTGCATTCGTGTTGCGCATGGCGTGAGTTGATCGCGCGCTTGCGCCACTCTGCGTTAACCCCCTGTTGATACTTCCCCATCCCGAACAGGTCGGACCCCCGGCCCCTGCAAAAAGGGATGAATGGATGAACAAGGCGATCACTGATGGCGTGCTGCTGATGCCGCCGGCCTTTGCGGATGGTTTGAATGTCTGGTCAAGCGGTGATGGGACGCCGGGGTCTGACACCTATCAAAACGCGGCCAATGCCGCCCTTGTTGTGGCGGATCAGGATTTTGGCAGTTGTCTGGAGTTGCAGAAAATCGACGGAACGACCCAAGTCCGATATATGGGCGAGACCCCTGTGTCGCCCGGATGCTATCTGCGGGTGAGGGCCCGCATCAAGGCGATCAGTGGCAGTTTGCCGTCCATTCGCATTGCCGGCTATCCGGCCCATGCCAATGGATCAGCGGTGTCGGGGATCACCACCACCTCGGCCAGTACGACGCTGACCACCTATGGCGGGGTCGTCGAAGTGTCGGCCATCGTCGGTGTCGGCAATCGTGGCGGCGTCGATCTGGTGTGGGGCCCCGAGCCTGTCTATGGCCATTTCGGGATTGATCTGACGGGTCCGAATGGCGGGATCGTCCGCATAGACGATATTGAGATCGAAGACGTTACCTCGGTCTTTTTGCGCGACATGCTGTCTGTGGTCGATGTACGTGATTATGGCGCTGTTGGTGACGGTGTGAGCGATGACAGCGATGCGTTTGATGCGGCCAATGCGGCGGCTGCCGGGCGCACTGTGCTGGTGCCATCGGGCACTTTTCGTTTGGAAAAAGATGTCGCGATTGATGCGCAGGTGAAGTTCGAAGGGCAACTAAGTATGCCTGTCGACAAGATGCTGCTGCTGCGCAAAAGCTATGATTTGCCGACCTACATCGAGGCGTTCAAGGAAGAGGCCGTTGCGTTCCGCAAGGCGTTTCAAGCGCTGTTAAACAGTTCAGATCACGAGAGCCTTGATATGGGTGGCCGCCGTGTGCAGGTCGATGGCCCGATCGACATGCAGGCGGCTGTGCCCAATCGCGACCAGTACAACACCCGCCGGGTCATCCGGAATGGGCAGATCGAGGCTGTGGGTGACAACTGGGATACTGTGGTCGCCACCAGTCAGGCCACCTATAACACATCTGATGCGCGCACCCTGACCAATGTCATAAACGCTGCCAATATCGAGGTGGGATCGTTGGTCGAGGGTGTCGGCGTGGGCCGCGAAATCTATGTCCGTGAGGTGAATGTCGCTGCGGGCCGCATCACCCTGAACGCGCCACTGTTTGATGCCTCTGGCACCCAGACATACACGTTTCGCCGGTTTCAGTACCTGATGGACCTGAGCGGCTTTTCCAAGCTGTCGAAGTTCAACATGTCCAACATCGAATTTCAGTGCAACACCAAGTGCAGTGGCATTCTGCTGTCCCCTTCTGGCCCTACCTTTGCCTTGCAGGAGTGTTTCATCAGCCGCCCGAAGGATCGCGGTCTTACGTCTATTGGGGGCGGTTGTCAGGGTATTTTGATCGACAGGTGCCAATTTCTGTCCGCCGAAGAAGGCGAGACCGTGGATCAGCGTACAACCATCGCGCTGAACATCAATTCCAACGACGCCAAGGTGCGCGACTGCCGTGCCACGCAGTTCCGCCATTTCATTTGTGCTGCAGGCCAGAACCACCTGATCATGGGCAACCATTTTTTCCAGGGTGACGGTGTGTCGGGCGGCATCCGCACGGCTGGCATCGTTTTGCAGGACAATTTTACCGCGACCGTCATCAGCGGCAATTACATCGACAACTGTTTTGTCGAATGGACCAACGAACGTGATCCTACGCCGCAGTTCAACACCGGGTTTTCATTCAGTTCATTCAGCCTGAGCGACAACGTGTTTCTGGCCAGTGATGTTGCGGATTGGTTCAGCTATCTGGTGGTCAAACCTCATGGGTCGGGTCATTTCCTGAATGGTGTGACGGTGCGCGGCAATCGGTTCCGGTCGATCAATGGTGTTATGAACCGCGCGGAACGTGTCGATACCAGCTTTGCTGATCTGGACCATGATCGGAATCGATCTGTGTATTTTGACGGCAATTCCTATCACAATGTCGCTGAACAGGCGTTCAATCCGCTTGTAGTGGCCCACACCCAGAACACCAATGCCAAGATTTGGACCATTGGCACAAATAAGCAGCTGCCGTTTGAAAGCTATTGCCAGTTTGTGGATTCTGTCGCCTTGACCGGTGATATTCGCACGACCACTGCCGCCCGCGTGTTTGAAAACCCGGTGGGCAAGGGCCGCATTGGTGCCAATGACGATCAGTTCACGCTGGAATTTGCATCTGAAGTGCGCGGACAAATCCGCGCTACGGTTCGGATGGACAAGGACTGATCCAGTCGGGTCAGGAATTTGATGGACCACCCTCGTTTTATTGCGGGGGTGGTTTATGTCCATTTGCATGAGCTTGCCGGTCGAGAACGTACAGTCCTATCCCCGTCCGCCCGCACTTGAGCCTGTGGCGGAGCGGGTGCGTGTTGTTCTGGGGGGCATTGATATCGTCGATACTGTGGCCGCCCTGCGCATTCTCGAAACCCATCATGCGCCGACGTATTACATTCCCCGTTCGGACGTGACCGCCACGCTCCTGTCCGTCGGTGGTACGTCGTTTTGTGAGTGGAAAGGCCGCGCGGCGTATTGGACGTTAAAGGCGGGTGGCGTTGTCGCTGATGCCGCCGCCTGGAGTTATCCCGCCCCCACAGCGCGCTTTGCCCTGCTGACGGAACATCTGGCGATTTATGCGACCAAAGTGGATGCGTGTTTCGTCGGTGACGTGCAGGTGATCCCGCAGCCGGGCAATTTTTACGGCGGCTGGGTGACCCCCAACCTGACGGGGCAGATCAAGGGCGCGCCGGGCACCCGGCACTGGTGATACCCAGTTATGCGGATTAATTTTAACCTGTCCGCGCCTATATCCTGCCTGGCCGTAGAGGAGAACGCCCATGCAGTGCCCCATTGACGGAACCCCACTTGTGATCACTGACCGCAGCGGGGTCGAAATCGACTATTGTCCCAAATGTCGGGGCGTCTGGCTGGATCGCGGCGAGTTGGACAAGATCATTGAGCGTGCAGACGCTTATGCGCCCCCACCGCCGCAAGCCAGCCGTGTCCACGAGCAGCTCCGGTATGAGCAGGAGCAGGTCCATCGCGGCAAGCGCAAAAAGGGCGGCATTGGCGATCTGCTGGGCGATATTTTCGACTTTTAAGCGATGGGCGCGGTGGTGCAGTCGCGGAACCGCTGCACTGGCTCTGCCGCACCGTCCAGTGACACCGTGGCGGCGGACGTCGCGGTGAAAGCCGTGGCCGTTGCGTTGAATTGCAACCCGTCCAGTACATTCCCGAACCCCTGATCCGACACCGTGAGGGCGGCACCATCCGTCTTGTGACGGGTGGTCGAAATGGTGTTGGGCTGTGCCCCGTCAAAGCGGATGGAGAACGCCGGGGCGCTGGGCCACCCGTCGGGCGTGGTGACACTGATCGCATAGAGTGCGGTGGAATGATCAAAGGTCACTGTGACCTCTGCGGCATCCTCAGTGTGGGTGAGAGTGCAAATCGGGACGGGTGAGAACTCCCATGCCTGTGCGGGGGACGTGAGGAGGAAGAGGGGGATCAGGATGCGCATTTTGTTACCTATAGTTGGCAATTTTGCCCACCCTACACGAAGGATTAACCAAGACACGTGAATTTGGCTTCATGCCTCGATACAGACGTCTTCGCATCCCCGGTGCCACATATTTCTTCACCGTTAATCTTGCGCAGCGGGGTGGCACCACGCTTGTGGATCACATGGATGCGTTGCGGGAGGCGTATGCGCAGACGCAGGCCGAACGCCCGTTTCGGTGCGAAGCAATGGTCGTGTTGCCCGATCATTTGCACGCCGTTTGGACGTTGCCGCCGGGGGATGCGGATTATTCGACGCGGTGGGGCGCAATAAAGTCTCGGTTCGTGATGGGGTTGCGTAGGGCGGGCTTCAGTCCGCCGATGGAGATGCCGGTTGTTTTATCAGGGCAGTTTGCCGGGCTGAAGCCCGGTCTACGCGTGGGAAAACGCGAGGTTGGGGTGTGGCAGCGGCGGTTTTGGGAGCATTGCATTCGGGATGAGGCCGATTACCGGGCGCACGTGGCCTATTGTTGGGGCAATCCGGTGAAACATGGATATGTCACGCGCGCCGTGGATTGGCCGTATTCGTCGATCCATCGCGATATTCGGTTGGGTCGGGTAGAGCCGGAGTGGTGCGGTGAAGTTTTGGATCGGCATTCCGGCGAGTAGAGCCGGCGCAGTACAGAGATCGCGTGAGCCGTAGGGCGGGCGTAGACCGGGCTTCAGCCCGGCACCCATTCTCGAGATATAAATTTGGAACGCATGCGGAGTGTTTGCGCGATTGCCGGGCTTAAGCCCGCTCTACGGTTTGCGGCCGTTGATCTGAGGCGCTGTCTGGCGTTGCCGCAGGACGATCAGCGTAAGTGGCTCATCGAGAATGGTTGGAATTTCCTTATTTAGGCATGATTTTGCATCGGCCTTGAAAGAGATGGATAGAAGCTCTCAACAACGCGCAAATGCAGACCCATTGAACTCTTTAATCAGAGAAAACATATTTTTTTCGCTCTGCTGCGCTTTGAGCTTTCCAAAACTTCTTTTGGCGTCTGAAAATGCGCGACAATATGAAAGAATAATAACTGGCAATTACGAAGCCCTGAGATGGTGCGGTAACACTATTCAAGCTCCAGAGCTGCTAACGCCCCCGCCGCTTCACATTCCCACCACGTTGCCCAGCCCGCCCCGCCGTACTCCGACCCGAAGCCTTCTTCGCATCATCAACGGCCTTCTCCACTGCATATTGCCGCGCCATCGGGTCGTCGGCCACGACTAGATCAACCGCTTCCAGCCGCTTGACCTCGTCTCGCAAACGCGCCGCCTCTTCGAATTCCAAATTCTCGGCTGCTTTGCGCATGTCGGTGCGCAACCCGTCCAGCACGGTTTGCAGGTTGCCACCGGCCAGCGGGTTGTCGATCTTGACCGTCACGCGGGATTGGTCTGTGTCGCCTTTGTAGAGGCCCTTTAGCACATCTTCGACGTTCTTTTTGACCGTGGTCGGCGTGATCCCGTGTTCTTCGTTATACGCGATCTGTTTGGCGCGGCGGCGGTCGGTCTCGCCCAAGGCGCGTTCCATCGAGCCTGTCACCTTGTCGGCGTACATGATCACGCGCCCGTCGGCGTTGCGCGCGGCGCGCCCGATGGTTTGGATCAGGGACGTTTCGGAACGCAGGAAACCTTCCTTGTCCGCATCCAATATAGCGACCAGCCCGCATTCAGGGATGTCGAGCCCTTCGCGCAGCAGGTTTATCCCGATCAGCACGTCGAACGCCCCCAGACGCAGGTCGCGCAGAATTTCGATGCGTTCCAGCGTGTCGATGTCGGAGTGCATGTACCGGACCTTGATCCCCTGTTCGTGCATGTATTCGGTAAGGTCCTCGGCCATGCGCTTGGTCAGGGTGGTGCACAGCGTGCGCATGCCGTTTGCGGTGACGCGGTGCACTTCATCGATCAGATCGTCGACTTGGGTCGTGACGGGGCGGATTTCGACCATGGGGTCCAAAAGGCCCGTGGGGCGAATGACCTGTTCGGTAAAGACGCCGCCGGATTGTTCAAGTTCCCATTTGGACGGCGTGGCCGAGACGAAGACGGATTGGGGGCGCATGGCGTCCCATTCCTCGAATTTGAGGGGGCGGTTGTCCATGCAGGAGGGCAGCCGGAATCCGTGTTCCGCCAGCGTGAATTTGCGCCGGTAGTCGCCTTTGTACATGCCGCCGATTTGCGGGACTGACACGTGGGATTCGTCAGCAAACACGATCGCGTTGTCGGGGATGAATTCGAAAAGGGTGGGGGGCGGTTCACCCGGTGCGCGGCCCGTCAGGTAGCGCGAGTAGTTTTCGATGCCGTTGCACACGCCCGTGGCTTCGAGCATTTCCAGATCGAAATTGGTGCGTTGTTCGAGCCGTTGGGCTTCGAGGAGTTTGCCGTCATTGACCAGTTGGTCGAGGCGGGTTTTGAGTTCTGCTTTGATCTTGATAACGGCTTGGGACATCGTTGGTTTTGGCGTCACGTAGTGGCTGTTGGCGTAGACGCGGATGTGTTCCATCACGGCGGTTTTTTCGCCCGTCAGCGGGTCGAATTCCGTAATGCTTTCCAGTTCCTCGCCAAAAAAGGACAGCCGCCACGCGCGGTCATCCAAGTGCGCGGGAAAGATTTCGAGGGCGTCGCCGCGCACCCGAAAGGTACCGCGAAAGAACGCCTGATCGTTGCGTTTGTATTGTTGGGCGACGAGGTCCGCGATGACCTGGCGCTGATCGTATTCTTTGCCGACTTTAAGATCTTGGGTCATGGCCCCATAGGTTTCCACCGAGCCGATGCCGTAGATGCACGACACAGAGGCGATGATGATCACATCGTCCCGTTCCAGCAGGGCCCGTGTTGCGGAGTGACGCATGCGGTCGATCTGTTCGTTGATCTGGGATTCTTTTTCTATGTAGGTGTCTGAGCGGGCCACGTAGGCTTCGGGCTGGTAGTAGTCATAGAAGCTGACAAAATATTCGACGGCGTTGTCGGGAAAGAAGCCTTTGAACTCGCCGTAGAGCTGGGCGGCCAGCGTCTTGTTCGGGGCCAGAATGATGGCGGGGCGCTGGGTTTGTTCGATCACCTTGGCCATTGTATACGTCTTGCCCGTGCCTGTGGCCCCCAGCAGCACCTGATCGCGGTCGCCTGCCAGCACACCAGCGCTCAGTTCTTGGATCGCCGTGGGCTGGTCGCCTGCGGGCAGGAATTCGCTATCCATGCGCAGGGCCTTGCCGCCTTCAAGCTTAAGGCGGGTGCGGACATCCTCAGCGGGGTTGGCAAGGAATGTGTCGGTGGAATCGGTGTGGGCGTGCGGCATGGGTAAGGCTCCTTACCGTTCAATCTGTCACGCAAGGGCGCGGATGCAAGGTGGGTGCTGACAAATCATGGCAGCAATGCGCGTTCCGCAGGCGCGGGCTTTGCGGTTTAGGCGGTATGTTTGGCATTGGTGTTTTCCGCCCTTCGTTTGTTGCGCCATGGTCCTGAGGCAATTCGCATCTTGCGAGCCGGGGCGGAATTGCTGATATACTGCATGTCGAGCCTTTAGGAGCCTTCCCATGCGCGCACGCATCTTTCAGCCCGCCAAGACCGCCATGTCATCCGGCACGGCCAAGACCAAGCAGTGGGTGCTGGAATTCACGCCGTCATCGGCCCGGTCCGTCGATCCGTTGATGGGGTGGACATCGTCCGATGACACTCAGGCGCAGGTGCGCATGACGTTCGATACCAAAGAGGCCGCGCAAGAATATGCCACCGATCATGGCATTGATGCGGTGGTGCAGGACCCGCACAAGCGGCGGGCCAACATCCGCCCCGGCGGTTACGGCGAAAATTTCGCGACAGGACGGCGTGGTGCGTGGACGCACTGAGGCGACATTTTGTGCCGATCCGGCGTCAGGCCATCGGCGCGAGTTTGAGTGCGAAATTTAATCCTGCCGCGCGTCCCCGCGCATGACGCAGGCAGTAAGTGTATCGCAGGCCACATTCGACGATGCGGACGTTCAAGCGCTGCTGATGCGCCATTTTGATCTGATGCGCGCCAGTTCCCCCAAGGAAAGCTGTCATGTGATGCGGCCGGATGCGTTACTCTATCGCGGCGTGTTGCTGTATGTGGCGCGCGATTCATCTGATGTCGTGGGTGTGGGCGCGCTTGCGCAGCTTGACGCGCAACACGGCGAGTTGAAATCCATGCACACGGCCGCCGAGGCGCGCGGGCGCGGGGTAGGCCGCGCGATCCTTGCAGCCCTTTTGCTGGCTGCTCGGGATCAGGGGATGACCCGCGTCAGCCTTGAAACCGGTGTGGCAGATATGTTCGCGCCCGCCCGCGCGCTATATGCGGCACATGGATTTGAGGAATGCCCGCCTTTTGGCGCATATATTCCTGATCCGCTCAGTGTTTTCATGACCTGCGCGCTCTGACCACTTGCCCTGTGGCGACACCTGCGGCATGAGTGCGCTACGCGGTCCCGTAGCTCAACTGGATAGAGCACCTGACTTCTAATCAGGATGTTGAGGGTTCGAGTCCTTCCGGGATCGCCATTTTTTTCCCAGAGTTACGTCTTGTTTTGTGGGGCTTGGTGCGACCCGTGCCGCTAAAAGTTTTCATAACGCACACTTGCGCGACGTAAATTATGCTGCAATGCTGATATTATGAGCAGTTTAAGAACGCTAATAGCCGGCGCGCTGATCATGACAAGCTTTGCCAATGAGGCGCGCGCATATGACGATCTGGTGCTGGTGTTCGCCAGCTGTACCGGGCGCATCTCTGCCGAGATGGAATTTGCATGGTTGATGCACGACGCCCGCGCGGATGCGTTGCAAGAGCAGCGTCAGCGGTTCGTATCGATTCTGGATGCTGTCATGCCGCCTGACCGGGCGCGCGAAACCCTGCACCACAGGGTCGAGGCAAAGCTGGCGCATTCCGCAATGCTGACCACGGCGCGTTTCGGCACGAACACACGTATGGCGAAACTGGCGCAACAACAGGCGCGCACTCAGGTGCAAAGTTGTCAAAATTTGCTGTTAGATGGCTAACTGCCGATAAAATCGCGGTTTTAACGATTAATTATCGGGCATATATAACCAATTTCGCCTAAAAATGTGCCAAATGGCCTAGCTGCACATCAATCCCGCAAGATGGACTCGGCCCTGACGCTGCGCCGCAGCTAAATGGGGCGCGGCCTTTTCGAGGCCAATGAATTGTGCGGCAGTGTTAGAATTGGAACCCTGAACACCACCGCACGCGCCAAAAACAAAGCGCTGGGGTGGTATGTGGGCATTTTTGCTCGTTTCGCAACACCTTGGCGCACTGCGCTAGAGGAAACGCAATGACAAAAACCCTTCTTGGAACCACTGCTGCTGTACTGCTGGCAACTGTGCTCCCCGCTGCTGCTCAGGATTGCCCGATCAAAGTGGGTGTTCTGCACTCCTTGTCCGGCACCATGGCCATTTCTGAAACAACACTCAAAGATACGATGGAAATGCTGGTTGAACAGCAGAACGCCGCGGGTGGATTGCTGGGCTGCCAGTTGGAGGCCGTTGTGGTCGACCCTGCGTCCGACTGGCCCCTGTTCGCTGAAAAAGCGCGTGAGCTGTTGACCGTGCAGGAAGTCGACGTGATCTTTGGCTCCTGGACGTCGGTGTCGCGCAAATCTGCGCTGCCGGTTCTCGAAGAGCTGAACGGCCTGATGTTCTACCCCGTTCAATACGAGGGCGAAGAATCGTCCAAAAACGTATTCTACACAGGCGCTGCCCCCAACCAACAGGCGATCCCGGCGACGGATTACTTCCTTGAGGAACTGGGCGTCGAGAAATTCGCGCTGCTGGGCACGGACTATGTCTATCCCCGCACCACGAACAACATTCTCGAAGCATACCTTCAGGACAAAGGCATTGCTGCCGAAGATATCTTTGTGAACTACACGCCATTTGGTCATTCCGACTGGTCCAAGATTGTCGCGGACGTTGTTGCACTGGGTGCTGATGGCAAAAAGGTCGGCGTGATTTCGACCATCAACGGTGACGCAAACATCGGGTTCTACAAAGAACTCGCGGCTGCTGGCATTTCGGCCGACGACATCCCCGTCGTGGCCTTTTCCGTTGGCGAAGAAGAACTATCCGGTCTCGACACCTCCGACCTTGTTGGTCACTTGGCGGCATGGAACTACTTCCAGTCTGCTGAATCCGATGCTAACGAGGCGTGGGTCGCAGCATGGAAAGCCCGCATGGGTGAAGATCGTGTGACCAACGATCCCATGGAAGCCCACTTTATCGGGTTCAACATGTGGGTGAACGCGGCCACAGCGGCTGGCACCACGGATGTCGATGCGGTCCGCACCGCGATGTACGGTCAGGAATTTCCGAACCTGACAGGCGGTACAGCCGTGATGCTGCCAAACCACCACTTGGCGAAACCAGTGCTGATCGGTGAAATCCAGGCTGACGGACAGTTCGACATCATCTCGGCCACCGATCCGGTCCCGGGTGATGCATGGACAGACTTCCTGCCAGAATCCGCCGTTCTCATGTCGGATTGGAAAGAGCTGGGTTGCGGTATGTACAACACCGAAACCAGCACATGCGTCCAAATCGAGTCGAACTACTAATCACTCTGAACTGAACCAGACGACCGAAGGGCGGTACGCCGCCCTTCGGCTTCTTAAGGTGGGTGCATATGCGACGACTACTGGCTTTTCTCATGTGCTTCACGCTGGCTCTGCCCGCTGCTGCACAGAACGCGGATGCCCCGATACAACAGGTCTTACAGGCCCATGCCGATAGCGTCGCCAAGGCGTCACGCCGCACCATCCAAACCGCCATTGATGCTCTGACATCCAGCGGATTGCCTGCCGCCCAAGAGGTCTTGGAACGTTGGCAGAACAAGGAAATGTGGCAGGACGAGACCACCGGCCTGTTCGTTTTTGCCGAAGAGATCGACCGCGATACCATCCGTATCTTTGATGTGGCGGATGGTACCGATCTGGGCGAAGTGCCCGACGACACCTATGACCAGCTTAAACCCAACAGCGGTGTGCGCGGCCTGATTGCTGCGGGGCTTGTGAAGTTCCAACTTACAGATCAGGACCCGGATGTCCGCCGGACCGCGCTGGACGCGATTTCGCGCGATCCTGATGACAGTCATCTGCCCGCTCTGCGCGATGTCATGAGCGCAGAGACAGATCCGGCGTTGTCCGCCCAGATGACCCGCCTTGAGCGCTTGTTAACAATCGAATTTGGCGCGGATGATGCAGAAAAGATTGCAGCGATTGGCTTTTTCTCGGGCGATTTGGGTGTTGATGCCCGCGCGGCCCTGAACCCGCTGGTCACGACCAGGGTCGACGTGGGCGAGGTCGTGCCCGATAGCCCAGAGGTCGTGCGCAGCGTGACCCCCGGCGACGATGGATTGTCCAAGACGGATGCCTACGCGCTGCTGGTGCGGGCAGAACTCGTGCCCCCCCTGATCCCTGCAAACGAAGTCCGCGAAGCTTTGATACGCAACATTGTTGGCGACACAGTCGCCGGCGTGCAGGTCGCGACACTTGATACTGATGCCGCGCGCAATGCCGCCTTTGGCACGCTCGTATCCCAAGGGCTTGCCGAACGTGCCGCCACCAGCGAACAGATCGACACAGCGCTTGCCGCCTTTCAGTTTTTCGAAGTGTTCATCGGGGCGTCGCCCAACGTGGCCCTTGCGGCCCAAGAGGTTCTGACAGGCATCGAAACCTCCGTCGCGTTGAACCAGACGGCAGACCTTGCGCTGGATGCGATCTCGCTTGCATCAATCTATTTCCTCGCCGCCATCGGCCTTGCCATCACCTTTGGTGTCATGGGGGTGATCAACATGGCGCATGGCGAATTTATCATGATGGGGGCCTATACAGGCTATGTCGTGCAACTGTTCGTGCCCGATCACACCCTGTCGATCCTGCTGGCCATTCCGCTGGCCTTTATGGTGACCTTTGCTGCGGGTGTCGCGATGGAGCGGCTGGTGATCCGCTGGCTGTATCACCGCCCTCTTGAGACTCTATTGGCCACATTCGGCGTGTCCATTGCGCTTCAGCAACTGGCCAAGAACATCTTTGGCACCCAGGCGCGCCCTTTGACGGCACCGGGCTGGTTGGATGGGTCCATGGTGATCAACGACATCGTGTCGATCAGCTATATCCGGATCGCGATTTTTATCCTGGCCCTGATCTTTCTGGCGATCTTCCTCATTGTGATGAACCGTACACGTCTGGGCCTTGAAGTGCGGGCCGTTACACAAAACCCGCGCATGGCCGCGTCCATGGGTATCAACCCGGATCGGATCAACATGCTGACCTTTGGCTTTGGGTCGGGTATTGCGGGCATCGCGGGTGTGGCCATCGGGCTTTATGCCAAGGTGACGTCTGAAATGGGCTCGGATTACATCGTGCAATCCTTCATGACCGTGGTGGTCGGCGGGGTTGGCAACATCTGGGGCACGCTTCTGGGGGCCGCCATGGTTGGTTCGATGCAAAAGGGGATCGAGTTCCTGAACCCGTCCAACACGCTGGCCGCGCAAACCTACATGATCCTGTTCATCATCCTGTTCATCCAATTCCGCCCAAGGGGCATCATCGCCCTCAAGGGCCGCGCGGCAGAGGCTTAGGGCATGACAGATACAGTTTCTTCTGACCCAAAATACCACGGGGGTGTGGGGGCTGGACCCCGCTCCCGCAGCTTCATTGCGCGCCACCCGTCGGTCCTCATCTTTATCGCGTGCCTTGCGCTGTTCACACTGGCTGTCACGATCCTGTCCGAAGGGTTCGGGATCGGCGTGATCTCGACCAGTTTTGTCAAGACATTGGGCAAGACGCTGTGCCTGTGCATGGTCGCGCTGGCGATGGACCTTGTCTGGGGCTATTGCGGGATCCTGTCGCTTGGCCACATGGCGTTTTTCGGCATCGGTGGCTACGCCATCGGCATGTGGCTGATGTATGCGCGCACCGAAATCATTGTGGTGCAAAGCTTGGTAAACGCGCCGTTGCCCCCAACAGCAGGCGAGATTTCGCAAGGCATTGCGACGCAGATTTTCGGGGTCGTCGGATCGTCTGAATTTCCACCTATCTGGGGGTTTGCCCATTCGCTGCCACTGCAACTTGCGGCTGTCGTAATCGTGCCAGGGCTGCTCGCTCTCGTCTTTGGCTGGCTGGCATTTCGCAGCCGGGTGACAGGTGTGTATCTGTCGATCCTGACGCAGGCGATGACGCTGGCATTGGCGTTGTACCTGTTCCAAAACGATAGCGGACTGCGCGGCAATAACGGCTTGTCCGGCTTGCAGAACCTGCCGGGCCAGGGCGAGGTGTCCCAAGCCACGGTATCGATCTGGTTCCTGTGGGGCTCCGCGTTTGCTCTTGGGCTTGCGTATCTGCTGTGCGCATGGATCGTCTCGGGCAAGTTCGGTTCGGTCATCCGCGCGATCCGCGACGACGAGGCCCGTGTGCGCTTTCTTGGATATTCGGTCGAGGCGTACAAACTGACCGTGTTCACCGTGACGGCGGTCATCGCAGGTATCGCAGGCGCGCTTTATTATCCGCAGGCGGGTATCATCAATCCGGCGGAAATTGCGCCGATCGCGTCCATCTATCTGGCGGTCTGGGTCGCCATCGGCGGGCGCGGGCGGCTTTATGGGGCTGTGATCGGGGCGGCGTTTGTGTCCCTTGTCTCGACCTGGTTCACAGGGGGGCAGGCCCCGGACATTAACCTTGGGTTCTATACGATTTCATGGGTGGACTGGTGGACTGTCCTGCTGGGCGTCTCTTTTGTCGTGGTCACGCTGTTTGCGCCCAAGGGCATTGGCGGGCTGATTGATCTGGTCCCCAGCCCCAACCGCCACGGTGCGGATCTGGGCCCGGATGCAGGATCGTTGCGCGAAGGCGAGGCAGACAAATGAGCACACTTTTGGAAGTCTCGGGCGTGTCCAAGACCTTTGACGGCTTCAGGGCCATCAACAACCTGTCGTTCCAGATCGGCGAGCCGGAAATGCGCGCGGTGATCGGCCCCAACGGTGCAGGCAAGACCACGTTCATGGATATCGTCACCGGCAAGACAAAGCCTGATGAGGGCCGCGTGGTGTTCGGCGAGAAATCACAATCCCTGCTCAGCATGACCGAAAGCCAGATCGCGCAGGCCGGCATTGGCCGCAAGTTTCAACGTCCCACCGTTTTCGAGGATCAAAGCGTCAGTGACAACCTGATGATGGCCCTGAAAAAGGATCGCAGCCCGTGGGCCGTTCTGTGTTTTCGCCCGGGGCGCGCAGAATACGAGGCTGTGGCCAGTCTGGCGGGGCAAATCGGCCTGACGGATCAGTTGGATCGCAAATCGGGCGAGTTGAGCCATGGTCAGAAACAGTGGCTTGAGATCGGGATGCTGCTGGCACAGGATCCGCGCCTGCTGCTGGTTGATGAACCCGCCGCTGGCATGACCCCGGCAGAACGCGAACACACCACGGATATTCTGGTCGAAGCGGCCAAGACCCGCGCGGTCGTCGTCGTCGAACATGACATGGAATTTGTGCGCCGCCTGAATTGCAAGGTGACGGTCCTGCACGAGGGATCGGTTCTGGCCGAAGGCAGCCTTGATCATGTGACGGCCAATGAAAAGGTGATCGAGGTGTATCTTGGAAGATAACGTCCTGAACATATCGGACCTGACACTGCATTACGGGGGCAGCCAAATCCTGAACCGCGTCAGCGTGACGGCGCGCCGTGGCGAAGTGACCTGTGTCATGGGCACCAACGGGGTGGGCAAGACCAGCCTGCTCAAGGCGATATCGGGCACGCACCCGCGCTCTGGTGGCACTTATGTGCTGGATGGTGTCGAAATCGGTCGCGCCTCTGCGCATGCTCTTGCTCAGCAGGGCGTCGCCTATGTGCCGCAGGGCCGCGAGATTTTTCCGTTTCTGACGGTGCGCGAGAATCTGGAAACCGGCTTTGCCTGTTTGCCCCGTGCGGACCGCACCGTTCCGGACGAGATTTTCGATCTGTTCCCGATGCTCAAGGACTTTCTCGGGCGTCGTGGCGGGGATCTGTCTGGTGGTCAACAACAACAGCTTGCCATTGCGCGTGCCCTCGTGACCCGTCCAAAGTTACTGTTGCTGGACGAACCGACCGAAGGCATTCAGCCCAATATCATTCAACAGATCGGCCGCGTCATTGCCCAACTGCGGGCGCGCGGTGACATGGCGATCGTGCTGGTCGAACAGTATTTCGATTTCGCCCGCGAGTTGGGCGATCAGTTTCTGGTGCTGGAACGCGGGGCTGAAAAGCTGCGCGGCCGCGCGGACGAAATTGAACGTGATGTGTTGCTGGCTGCAGTGTCCGTTTAAGCTTTAGGTCGTTGGAATAATCCGCGCCGCTGTTCCGGTCAGCCCTTGGGCAAAATTCGCGCCATCGCTGGGGCGCAACAAAGCTTGGCGCGCCCCCGGACCTTCAGGCAGCGCCACGACGCGCCGCGCCATGAACCGCCCATCATAGGCCCCAAAATACACGCCGCGCAGGCTGGCAAAGGGATCAAGCGTCAGTCGTTGATCAAAACTGTGCCCAAGGCCGGATATGCGGTAACCGGGCGTTGCGCTGATCGGCTCAAGGTAGCCTTCGATTGACAGTTGCCGCAGTGATTTGCCCGCTCGGAACCTTCCGAGAATGGCGGAATTCGCGTTCAGCGTACCACCCGCAAACTGCCCTGATATGACCGCGAATTGCCCAGGGATCAAAACCTGACTTTCGCGCGGTTGTACTGGCGTTTGACCGATGCTCCAGCCCGTGTTCGGGCTGCCCACCACGACGCCCGCGACGCTGTCTGTCGTATCGCGCGTCCGTTGCAGCAAGCTGGCACGCAGCGATCCGTTCTGCTGCCACACCCCATGCGCCACGACGCGCTGCCCGACCAAACCGGATGCCGACACGCCGGTGTCCAGTCGCAGCGCGGTGCCGTTGATGGCGTGACCCGATCCAAGCCGGGTCATCGTCCCGATCAGGGGGGCGTCGATGTCGATCTGTTCTGCCTCGAACCGGCCCAGCCGCGCACTGGCCACAAGGCTGAGTGCTGTGCCGGGGACCAGTATGGTGCTGGCGACACTGCGCCCGTTGGCAAGGATGCGTGCGCGGTTGGGCACTTCCACGCGCAAGCCGTTGACCAGGACGCTGCCCGTGCCGGTCATCAGCCCGACGATGCCTGTGCCGCCAATCCCCCCTTCGAATGGGTCATCCCCGAGTTGAGACAACGGAATGGCGGGTGCGCATCCGGTTAGGGCAGTGGCCCCCATCAGTCCCAGTATGTTGCGTCGGTTCAGGCGTGTCACGTATCTATTGGCCTTTGTGTGTCAGCGGGTTTCGCGGTGTCTTCGCGGTAAAAGTAAATGCCAAGGCGGTAGCGCTGGCGTGGCCCGCCTGTCTCTTTGTCTCGGCGGTGGGCTGCGCTGCTTTGACGGTTGATCTCTTCTAGCATGGTTTGGGATTGGGCGCGCGCTGCGGCCTCGATCTCGTCCACGCCGTCGGGTGTCATTTGGTTGTAGAAAACGGAACGTTCGAAAAACGGGGGCGCATCGGACAGCAGGTTTTCTGTCGCCGCTGCCAGATGGTCACCCACGTTGGCTGCAAAAAACACCTCTTTGTCCGACGGGTTTGCAGTGCCGACGATTGTCTCTGCGTTCAGGTGCAAAAGGTCGTCTTGCGTGGTGACAAATCCCGCGCGTTCCAATTCGTCCAAGACGGTCCGCGGGCGCACGTCCTTGCTGATGGATTGCACGAGAGCTTCAAAGCTTGTGTTATCCTCTGCTGCGCGGGGCAGGGCGCGCGGCGTGCCGTCCGTGTTTGTAAAGTCGGGGTGTGACATCCATTGGCCGACGACCGTGGCCAGAAGCGCGCTTTTGCGCCGCGCGTCGCTGGCCCCATCATCGGATTCAGCGCGAATGGTGCGGATGTCCTTGCGGTGTACACCAGTCAATAAAGAGACGCGGCTGTCGGTCAGCGGTTTGCCCTCGAGGCTGAAAGTCTCGTGGGCCACTTCGACATAGATGCGTTTCAACAGGGCATATATCACCGGAGCCGTCAGCCCACGCGCAATCATCGTGCGCACCAAAGGGCGCAATAACCCCCTGAGAACACGCAGGAATGCATCGGACGTTGCAGTTTGATCGTTGCTAGCCATGAGATAGGTGTAGGGCGGTGTGGAATTTTTTTCCACGCCATTCCTTGATTTATATCTGTTATGCGTCATTTCATCTTTTGTGGGAAATAATCCCACGCATTGAATGGAACCGATGGCCGCCCGCGCCACGTCTGAAGGAGAAAAAGAATATGAAACGCCGTAGCTTTATGAAGATGACCGCAGCAGGTGCAGCGATGGTTGGTCTGGGTGCCTGTGCAGACATGAATGCGCAGCCCGACATTGTGGATACCGCCGTTGCCGCCGGATCGTTCACCACGCTGGTCGCTGCCGTGCAGGCCGCCGGTCTGGTCGATACATTGAAAAGCCCCGGGCCGTTCACTGTCTTCGCTCCTACAGATGCAGCGTTTGCCAAACTGCCAGCCGGAACGGTCGACAGCCTGCTGCTGCCCGAGAACAATGACAAGTTGGTTGCGATCCTGACCTATCACGTGCTGCCCGGACAAACCTTGGCGGCTGATCTTGCGGGCCAGCGCCTGAGCGTGGCGACCGTGAACGGCGCAAACGTGCATATTGATGGCCGCAATGGCGTCAAAGTCGAAAACGCCACCGTCACACAGGCTGATATTCTGACATCAAACGGCGTGATCCACGTGATTGACACCGTCCTTTTGCCATAAGCTATTTTGGCAGCACCCCGCGGGCACCAGACCTGCGGGGGCTGCCACTTTGCGATCTTTACGACGGATGGGTCAGGCGACCTGTACCCCTTGGCTCCAGACTTGGTTGGTGACTGCAACGCCATCGATACAGGAAAACCGCACGACATCGGCGCGTTTTCCAAGCGCCAGCACACCGCGATCCGTCAGACCGACAGATCGCGCAGGATTGGCTGTCACCGTGGCAATGCCCCGCGCCATATTACCCCACAGATCGCCCAACTGTATTGCCGATAACAAAAGTGCTGCAGGCACATAGTCGGACGACACGATATCCAGCATATCACGGTCCGCCAGATCCTGCGCTGCGACATTGCCCGAATGTGACCCGCCGCGCACAAGGTTTGGTGCGCCCACCATGATGGCGATGTTTTGCGCGCAGCAGGCCTGTGCCGCTTCTATTGTCGTTGGGAATTCGGCCAATTTGATACCGTGCGCGGCGGACGTCGCCACCTGTTGGGTTGTGGTGTCATCGTGGCTGGCCAGTACCGCGCCAAGGCGCAAACCTTCGGTAACCGCGACTGTCTCGTGCGAGGATCCAAGACGGGCCTGCAACTCGCGCAAAGTTGCGATGTGGGATTCGAATTCTGTCTCGGTCAGGCCGTTTTTACCCATCACATAGGTCTTCATCTTGGCAAGATCGCGGAATTGCCGCTGTCCCGGCGTGTGATCCATCAGGCTGACAATCCCAACACGATCATCGGCTGTGAACTCTGCCAGTTCCGCAGGCAGGGTTTCAGAACAGATCTCTGCCCGAAGGTGCAGGTAGTGGCTGATTTTCAGGACACCACGTGACCGCAGCGCCAGCAATTCGGTCGCAAGCGCGCGCGCATATTTCAGATAGCGCCCCTTGCTGGTGGGGATCGATCCGACCCGCATCGCGTCAAACACAGTGGTGATGCCACAGCCTGCCAGTTCGCGATCATGGGCCAGAATGGCGGGCGCGTGCGGCCACTCCACCTTTGGGCGTGGCAACATGTGGCGTTCAAGGTTGTCCGTATGCAATTCGATCAGGCCCGGCGCGAGGAAGTCGCCGGCGCAATCCACAGCACCCTTGGGCACGGATGTGCCCATGTCTATGTCAGTCAGCACGCCGCCCCGCATCCGAAGACTGCCTGTCACGACTTCGGCTCCTAAGATCAGCTTGGCGTTGGCGAGGATCGTTTCTTGTGTCATGTGGCTGTCATCTCAAAGTGCAAATAGGGTCGTCTATGTTCACGCGCTATGCCATCTATTACACGCCCGCACCCGGCACGGCACTTGCTGATTTCGGTGCCAGCTGGCTTGGCTGGGACAGCGCAAGTGGCGCGACGCGCGCACATCCCATTATAGATGGGCTCGACGTGGCGCAGATAACGGCCACGCCCCGCAAGTACGGGTTTCACGGCACGATCAAACCACCCTTTCGTCTGGCTGATGGTATGACGGCCCAAGGGTTGGCTGATGCGGTCGCGGACCTGTGCGCGGATGCCACCCCTGTCACCCTTGATGGGCTGCACTTGGCACGATTGGGCCGGTTCCTTGCATTGGTTCCGCAGGGTGACGTGACTGCGTTGACCGCTCTGGCCGCCCGCGCGGTTCAAGAGTTGGATATGTTCCGTGCAGCCCCGAACGAGGCCGAATTGGCCAAGCGGCGCACTGCCCGTTTGAGTGCGGCGCAAGACGCGCATCTGCTGCGTTGGGGCTATCCTTATGTGCTGGATCAGTTCCGCTTTCATCTTACGTTGACCGGACCATTGCAGGCCGAATTGGCCGCACAGGCAGAAACAGCACTTGCCGCGCCCTTGGCTGCGCTTGACCTTGCGCCCTATCAGATCACGGGGCTCACCTTGCTGGGTGAGGACGAGGCAGGCAAGTTTCATCAAATTCACCGCTATGACCTGACTGGATAAATTGCGGTTAGGGACACACATTCGAACCGTTCCGACTGCTTCGTGCGAACGTGCGATGTGTTGTTTTCTGTCAACCATCCCATCGGTTGCCTGACAACTCCGCCTTGTGCGAATCGTCCAAGTGTCAGACTGTTTTGGGACAAATGATGGAGATACCATGCCAAAACGCATTCTATTGATGGTGTTGTTGGCTTTTGCGGGCCCCGTCGCCGCTCAAGACAGTGAAACATCTGGTGCCGCCACCGCCGAGGAAACACCTGCCGAAGCGCTTCTGACACAGGAAGAGTTGCAAACGCTGGTCGCGCCTGTCGCTTTGTACCCTGATACTTTGCTGATCCAGATCCTTGTTGCTGCGACCCAACCGCTGGAAATCGTAAAAGCCGAACGGTTTTTGTTGGACAACGCCGATCGTGATCCAACCGATTTGCAACCGGAGATCGAGGCAATGGGCTGGGATCCGTCTGTTGCCGTCCTTGCCGAGGCTTTCCCCCAAGTCATCGGCGAAATGGCCACTCACATTGATTGGACCGAAACAACCGGAACGGCGATGCTGGCCCAATCTGATGATGTCCTGAGCGCGGTTCAGGTGATGCGGGACGCCGCGATCAACACGGGCGCACTTGTGTCCGGACCTGAACAGACCGTCGAAGTCGACGAAGAAGAGGCAGTGGTGATCACCCCGACGAATCCCGAGGTGGTCTATGTCCCGCAATATGACACAACACAGGTCTATAACACGGGCCCCTCGACAGGCGACATCATTGGCGGTGTGCTGATCACCTACGGCGTTATTGCGCTGATCGACCAGATTTTTGACAATGATGACGACTGGTATGGCTATTGGGGCTGCCGCAATTGTGGCGGTTGGAACAATCGTCCGATTATTCGCAATCCTGACATCGACATTGATATTGATGGCAACGTGAACATTGGCAACCGCATCGATATCAACCGGGACAACGTGAATATCGGGGATCGCGGTGACATTGGCTGGACGCCTGATCCGGATCGCTCCAAGGATGCAAAGAACAAGATTGCAAATCACAAGAGCGCGGGTGCAGCCCAAGGGCGCTTGCCGGTTGAACGGCCTCAGGGTCGGACCGATGAGTTGCGCAACAAGCTGTCGTCAAAAACCGGGGCTGCGGATATTGCACGCGATGCAACGGCACGGGATCGAAGCATTGGCGCAGGTGCAGGGATTGCAGCCGGCGGCGTGCTGGCCAATCCGAACTTTGGCGAAAATGCCCCCAACAGAAAACCGCAGATTGATCGCGGCGGCGTCGCGGCCGACAAGGCCGCTGCGAAACGCGATGCTGTCGCCAAAACCCGTGACAAACCCGCCATTGCCGCCCCACGTCCACAGGTCAAAGCCAAGCCACAGATTGCCAAAAAGCCACAGATATCGCGCCCCAAGGCGTCAGTATCAAAAGGGCAGGGCCTGAAAAAAGCATCCAGCGGCCCAAAGGCGCGTAGTTCTGCAAGCCGAGGCAAGGTTTCCAGAGGAAAGGGGAGGAGATAACATGATGGACCGTATCACCATACTTTCCCTCAGTGCGGCGCTGGTGACCTCAACCGCGTTCGCGGCACCCGCCGTTTACGACACACCGCAGTCAGCATTGGATGCGTTTGCGGCCGCACTCGAAGCAGGCGACCGCGACGCCGTCTTGACGGTGTTCGGGCCCGAAGCCGAAGACGTGATTTCGACCGGGGACGAAGCCGAAGATCGTCAAAACCGCGAGAAGATCCTAGCCTTGTATCGCGAAGGTTACCGTTTTCAGCCAGACGAGGCAGGTGTCACGCTTGTCTTGGGCGCTGATAGCTGGCCTTTCCCGATCCCTATGGCCCGGACAGACGCAGGTTGGCAGTTCGACCTCGAACGGGGCCGAGAAGAATTACTCGACCGTGAGATTGGGCGGAACGAACTCGACGTGATTGATCTGCTGGAAGCCTATGTCGATTTGCAGGCGGCCTTTCGCCTTGTTGATCATGATGGCGACGGCGTCATGGAATTTGCCAGTACGATCATCTCTGCGTCTGGTGAACGCGACGGTTTGTTCTGGCCAGATGCCCCAGGTTTTGTGGGTCAGGTATTGGCTCGTGCAGAGCTGTCAGGCTGGAGCGATGGGGAAACGGATTTCGCACCCGAACCGTTTCACGGCTATTATTTCACGATTCTTCATGCGCAGGGCGAAAGCGCGCCGGGTGGGGCGTTTTCATATTTTGTTGGTGACAACCTGATTGCCGGACACGCGATGCTGGCCATTCCAGCTGCATATGGGGAAACCGGCATTCACGCATTTCTTGTCGGTGAAAACGGTGTCGTATACGAAGCCGAGTTTGGCGAGGATACGTTGGTCAAGGCGCTGGAAATCACCTCGTATGATCCCAACACGGATTGGTCTGTCGTGGAATTACCCTGATCTAGGCTGGCTGACTGGCAGTCGCTGACACACATTAATGCGGTGTGCCTGAACGGGAAATGACTGAACTCTCTTACCGAGAGTTCAGCAATTCCTGCTCAAACATCATTCGCGACTTCGCGCAAATGCACACCCAGCAGAACAAGCGCGGGCCACAGCATATAGGCCTCGATTTCGATGTTTTCGCCAAAGGACAACAAGACCATCGTCATGATGATTCCCATGGGCAGATATCCCCTTGGATGTCGGGCTGCATCGACCATCACAAAGCAGGTGTGCCAGACCATGGGAACCAGCAATGCAGCGAACCCAACGACACCTTTGACAAAAAGAAGCCCGAACCACGTGTGGTGGCTTCCGATTGGCATGTATTCCACGGCATGAGAACCCGGATGCACCGTGCCATGACCAAACCAGAAGGCCTCGTTCTGCCAGCGCTCACTAGCGATGCGTTGCAGTGTTTCGCGGACCCGCGTGCTGTCAGCACGCGCGCCCTTGAAAGTTGACACCGCATCCTTGGCAAGCGTTGCGATGGCCGTGCCAAAAACCGCAAGAGATGCCGTTAAACCGGCTGTTATCTGCCACGCCCATCCCCGCAAAAGCAAAGGCATCATTCTTGGCGCGATCGTACAGGCAACCAAGCCGACCAGACCCATGCGGGACTTGGACGCAAGTATCATCAGAATGCCTGCTGAAATCCCGATGATCATCCACTTTCGGTCTTTTTCCTCCATGGCAAACAGCACCATCACAACGCCCAACAGAGCGGCGAAAGGTGACCATGGGGCATAAAATTGCCAGCGCGGGGTCCAGCTGGCTGGATCAAATGTATAGAAATAAACGCTGAAATACTCTGGGCCCGGACCGCCGACTGCCTTGAAGGGGGATGTGAAAATAAGTTCCGGCAACCCGATGTAGGGCGCGGCCAGCATCAAAGGTGCAAGCGCCAGTGTCCCTGCACCGATCACGCATTGCCCGCGCACCAGAACTTCTCGACGAATAGGAAGGACAGCACCGACCAGCGGGAACAGTGCCAACAGGGCCCAGCCTTTGGCCCAACCGATGGATGACTTGATTGTCTGCTTCATGCCTAGCCCCCAATCAAGGTGCCCAATCCACAGTGCAACCAGCAAAACGAACATACCTGCGAACCATGCCCCGATCAGGGGCGGCACGGGCCCGGTGGCCCGTAAATCACCCCGCATTGCCGGTCCAAGGTAAAGCGAGATTGCCGCGATCCCTCCCAATATCCAGGCCAATACCGGCCCTACGACATAGAGGGCACCAATCGCATAGAATGGCCAGGTGAGGATGAGCGTCTTGTAGATCATCCGTTCGGCAGGGTTTCGCGGTGTCATTGCGCGACCTCAGGTGCCTTGATGATCCGACCAATGACCGCGGAACGGACCCAGCCAAGCGCAAGACCGATCAACAGCATAAAGGTCGCGGCCCCACCTGCAGCAATCGCCAGTTTGCGATTGGGAGAGGACGGGCGGTCCGGCAGGGACGGGTTTTCCAGCACCTGAACCAAAGGATAGGACGCATAAACATCCGATTTGGTGGATTGAGTCCGTGCGATCGCGGTTGCAAAAACGGCTTCGGCCACTGAGAAATCGCGCTGCAAATCCTGCAAGCGCGCCGCAGTCGGCGCAAGACGGTAAACAGCTGCTTTTTCCTTGGCGACCCGCGCCGATAGCGTCGCATGTTGCTGTGCAACACCGGCGCGCTCAGCATCCATTTTGACAAGTTCAGAAAGAAGCTCGGCGCGGGCACCGGCGGGGGCAAGGTCCAGCCCAGTCAGTTGATTTGCCGGTATCCCCGTGACGCTTTCGGCCTGCGCCAAAGCAGCAGCAGAGGTCATCTGATAGGCGGAACGCGCATCACGTACTTTTGGATGGCCTTCGCCAAACATGGACCGGGCCTCTGCCAGGTTCGCGGCATGCAAGGCAAACTCATCAGTGAGTGCTATGAATTCAGCGTCAGCATAGAGCTTGAGCGTGGCGGCAGCCGCCGAAGCGGCGAGCCCAAGCGAGGCCTCAAGAGCAAGTACGCTTTTTGATTTTTCGCTAAGGGTCGCGGCCAAATCCTGCACGCGCGTTTCAAGAATGCGTGTGCTTTCGACGATGGCATCGTATTGGTCACCGGAGATAAGCCCGGTTTCCTGCTGCAGATTGGCAATGTCCTGACGGGTGGCGGAGACCGAGGCGCGGTAGTCTTCGATTGCCGCAAGACCGCTGTCTTCGCGTGTGTCCTGTTCGTCATTCCGCAGGGCATTGAGTTCCGCAAAGAAAGCAGCGAGCAGAGCATCGCCCCGCGCCTGCGCATCTTCCGCGCTGCTGCCAGTGATCTCGACGTGGATAAGGCTGGTCTGATCCACCAGATTGATCCGTGGTTTGCCAAAATCCTTGCGCGCCATCTCCATTTCTTCAGCGGCGGCTTCTAATATCCGGTCGGCACCGATCAGGCGTTTGTATGTCTCTGTGGGGCTGACAGAATTGCTGGAAAAGGCTGAGTTGGCAAAGGAAGATGCCTGGCCGATGCCGTTCAGGTTCATCGAAGCCGACGCACCGGAGCCTGGCAAAATGAGCGACGTATATGATTTGAACGAAAGAGGTGCCGTTTTAAGATAGCCCGTGATCGGTGCCCAGATCATTGCACCGCCCAACAGAGCGAAGGCAAGATACCTTGGAAACCGCCCCAAATCGCCCAAATTGCCGCCCATCAGGATACGGCGCACGGTGATGCGTCGCTTGCGAGGTGCAGGGGTGTTGGTCGGAATAAATGTGTCTTGAACGGTCATCGGACATCTCCTTTGTCCGATGTTTAACATTCTATAGGTGCATACCGCTTGGCCCCTGTCGGGTCGTCGCGCGGCTCATTTGTGACGGATACCTATCCTTTGGGATAGTTCAGAACAGGCCGGCCTCGCGTGCGATCAAAGCTGCCTGTGTCCGGTTGGCCGCGCCGACTTTGCGGTACAAGGTTTTGACGTGCAGCTTGACCGTAGGTTCCTGCAAGTCCAGATCGCTTGCGATTTCCTTGTTGGATTTGCCTTCGGTCAGACCTTTGAGAACCTGCAATTCGCGTGGCGAGAGTTTTTCGGCCAGCGGGTTGATCGGCGTCTCGTCCACTGCGGTCATGAAATCTATGGGCGCATACTGCTCGCCCATCGCCATGAAACGCACTGCATTGATCATTGATTTCGCGGGCAGAGTTTTCGGCACAAACCCGGCTGCCCCGGCGTCCAGAGCTTTTTCCGCAATTTCGCGGGTGGCTTCTCCGGACATCAACGCAACACGTTGTCCATCCTTCAGGGCCATGACACGGGCCAGCCCAACCAGCCCGTTCATCCCCGGCATATTAAGATCGAGAAGAATGAGATCGTACGGCTCTTCTTCTTCTACACGCGCACAGGCCTGATCGACATCGGCCGCTGTACTGGTCTCAATGTCACCCTGCGATCCGAGGAACATCACAAGCATATCCCGCAACAGATCGTGATCGTCGGCGATCAAAACTCTCATAACGAACTCCTCAGCTATCTATTCGTAACGTGTGAAACTGATGGTTGCACGTCAAAAATCCAGCACGTTCCATCGGCCCGATTGGTCCCATTCGGATAGGTCAGCTTGCCCTTGGGATGGGTGTGCTCATCGCCCGGATGCGTCGACGAGCCAAAGTCCCAACAGTCTGTCCGTCCGCTCCGTTGAGCGGTCAGCCAATGTCCGTCAGCTTGCAGAAAATCTCACAAGCACACGGACTTACGATAATGAAACACACCTTTGACACCCTCGACTTCGCAACGGCCACGCCTGTCACACCAACACTTCCTGCGACGAAAAAGCTGGTCGCACTGGGCCTTGATCTGGTCGATGCAACCGCCACCGAAACGATCGCGACGTTGCTGTCGCCGGGTCTGCGCAACGTGTTCTTTATGAATGCACATTGCTGCAATATTCACCGGAAAAACAAAGCATATGCACGTGCTGTCACGGCTGCGGACGTTTTGTTGCCAGACGGTATCGGTATCGCGATGGCCGCGAAAATGGCGGATCAGGAACTGACCGCCAATCTGAATGGCACGGACTTTGTACCCCTGCTTCTGGCCGAGGCTGCCAAACAAGGTAAGTCGGTCTTTCTGTTCGGTGGCACGCCGGGGACTGCGGACGCAGCTGCCGCGCAACTGATTCACACAATTCCGCATCTGCGCATCGCAGGCACCCGCGATGGGTTCGAGGGTGCCGCAAATACCGAAGCAGCCATTGCAGACATCAATGACAGCGGCGCAGATATCGTTCTGGTCGCTATGGGTGTTCCGGTTCAGGAACTCTGGATCCATGAAAACGGCCATCGTCTGGATGCGCCCCTGAAGTTGGCAGTCGGCGCATTGTTCGACTTCCTTGCGGGCAATGTAGCCCGGGCTCCGGAAATTGTGCGTCGTGCCCGGATGGAATGGGTCTGGCGTCTGGCGATGGAGCCACGCCGCATGGCAAAGCGCTACCTTGCGGGCAATGTTTCCTTTCTGGCGCATGCCGCAAAGACAGTGTTTACGCAAACCTCTGCGACGGCGCGGTATCGCCGGCTTCTTGATGTGTCGGTGTCGGGTGGCGCATTGCTTATGCTTTCACCTCTGCTTGCCTTGACGGCTCTTGCGATCAAATGCGACTCGCGCGGTCCGGTGCTGTTCAAGCAGACCCGTGTGGGCCGCAACGGCAAAACGTTTTCGATGTACAAGTTCCGTTCGATGTCCGTGGATGCAGAGGCAAAGCGCAATGAAGTGCTTGCTACCTCTGACCGCGAGGGTGTCTGTTTCAAATCCCGCAACGACCCCCGCATCACGCGCGTCGGGCGTTTCATACGCCGGTTCTCTGTCGATGAATTGCCGCAAATCCTGAATGTGTTGCGCGGTGAAATGTCGATTGTGGGACCGCGCCCCGCGCTGCCATGCGAAGTCGCGGCATACCCTGCGCGTGCCCTTGGTCGGCTTGCAGTCAAACCTGGCATCACGGGTGTCTGGCAAGTTTCCGGACGCGCAGATATCGGTTTTGACAAAATGATCGATATGGATCTGGCTCATGCCTCTTCGCGTACGATCCTGCTCGATATCATCCTTATCCTGATGACGTTCCGCGCCGTTGTTTCTGCGCGCGGTGCGTACTGAATTTCCCCCAAATCACGCTGTTTATAGGAGCTGCTGCCATGACACATATTCGCAAAGCCGTTTTCCCAGTTGCCGGAATGGGAACCCGTTTCCTGCCTGCCACAAAATCAATCCCAAAAGAAATGTTGCCACTCGTTGATCGCCCGCTGATTCAATACGCGGTGGACGAGGCGCGCGCCGCCGGGATCGAAGAGTTCATTTTTGTTACGGCGGCCGGCAAGGGCGCACTTGAGGACTATTTTGATACAGCAGCTGCACTTGAACAGCGCCTTACGGCGAGCGGCAAGACAGACGCGCTTGCCGCACTCGCAGGCACAAGGATGCCCGAAGGCGCGCTGTCTTTCGTGCGGCAGAATGCGCCCAAGGGGCTGGGTCACGCGGTGCGACTGGCACAGCGGCTGGTCGGGAATGAACCCTTTGCAGTTTTGTTGCCGGATGATGTGATCCGGGCCCCTCAGGGTGCCTTGAGCCAAATGGTAGCGGCGCATGCCGATAACCGCGGCCACATGGTGGCAACGATGCAGGTGCCACGGGCCAAGACATCTTCGTACGGAATTCTGGATATCGCGCATGAAACAGGCCGGATCGCGCATGCCCGTGGTCTTGTCGAAAAACCCAGCCCGGAAACCGCGCCCTCGACGGATGCCATCATCGGGCGATACATTCTGGAACCCTCAGTATTCGAACGCCTTTCAAACCTTGGGCCAGGTGCGGGCGGCGAATTGCAACTGACTGATGCCATCTGCGCTGATCTCGCGTCCGTCGGTGTCAGTGGGTACCGGTTCGAAGGGGAACGCTTTGATTGTGGCTCTATTCAGGGGTTTGTACAGGCGACTGCTGCCTTTGCGCTGGATCGGCCAGAATTGCGAGCCGAACTGACGACGTTCCTTGCGGACAGAACCAAACCACTGCGCGCAGTCGCCTGACCGCGTCACCACCTATCCGAAAGGATAGGTGGCTATCCGTCTGCTACGGTGCGGGCCGACGACTATTGTGACATGTGGGGCGAAATCTGAAAGGAACACCTTATGTTGCGCACCTTGATCCCCACTTTGACCGCAGTTGCATTCTCCGCATTTGCCGCTCTTGCCCAAGACCTACCTCAGCCCGAAGGCGAAGTGCTTTTGACCGTTTCTGGCGCGATCAGCACCACGAACAACGGCAGCACTGCAGAGTTTGATCTCGACATGTTGAAAGCCCTCGATGATACCACGATCGAGACAACAACGATCTGGACAGAAGGCACGCAAGTCTTTCAAGGCGTTTCGCTCAACGTTCTCATGACGCGGCTTGGCATCGACGGCGGAACGTTGCGCGCCACTGCGATCAATGATTATGCGGTCGAAATTCCGGTTTCTGACGCGACCCCCGAAGGACCGATTTTGGCGTATCTTTTGAACGGCGACACGATGTCGATCCGGGACAAGGGACCGTTGTGGGTGATTTATCCGTACGACGCAAATTCCGATTACCGGTCGGAAGTCATCTATTCGCGCAGCATCTGGCAACTCGACCGAATTGAAGCCATAGACTAAGGGCGGTTGCACCTAAGTATCGTGGAGGCATTGAGTTTGCGTTCTGACATTGGAATCTCGTCGCGCAGGGTTATTCTGTCGGTTGTTGCGGGCATTCTGATTCTGTTTGCGATCGGGTACTTGTCTTTGTCGGTATCCAGTGACCTTCGGCTCTTGAACTCTGCCCGGTCCGACAACGTCCAGTGGACGTTGTCGCAGTCCGAGGTCGAGTTTCTAAAGTTTGACAGCCACCTTACCGAGGCATTGATCGAAGACGAGCCAGATTTAAAAACGTTGCGCCGTGAGTTCGACATTTTTTACAGCCGCATAAACACGCTGTCCCAATCTGAATTATATGCAAACTTGCGGGAAATTCCTGCATTTTCTAGCAACCTCGCACACATTCATGCGTTCCTGAAAAACTCGATTCCACTCATTGACGGCAGCGACGATGTGTTTCTGGCTGGTTTGGCTGACCTCAAAAAAACCACGATGGAAACGCGGCAGGCCGTTAGGGTTTTATCCAATTCCGGCCTGAATTATTTTGCCACAGACTCTGACAAGCGGCGTGCGTCGGTATCGACGACGCTGACGCAACTGGCCTTTGCTGTCGGGCTCCTTCTGTTGATCCTCGTGTTTCTGGCCATCTACCTTGGTGTGGTGAACGCGCAGAATGTCCGGCGAAGAGCCGAAATTACCCAGACCAGTGACCGCATGAAGATTGTCACCGGCACCTCGCTTGATGCGGTCATCGTCAGTGATGCAGAAGGGCGCATTCTTGAATTTAATACGGCAGCAGAATCGATGTTTGGCCATAATGCCGAAGACGTTATTGGTGCCGATCTGGGCAAATTGATGGTCCCAGACCATCACCGCGCCGCTCACACAGCTGGCATGGAACGGATGCGCAACAAGGGCGAAAAGCACGTCGTTGGCAAAGGTCGGGTCAAGCTTGAATCAAAACGCTCAAACGGAGACATTTTCCCTGTCGAACTGGCCATCCAATCTGCTGAAACCGAGGGCGGTGAAATTTTTATCGCTTTCCTGCGTGACATTTCACATCGCGTTAAAGCGGAACAAGAGCTGGTAGAGGCCCGCGACATTGCCGTCGCCGGAGAAAGGTCGAAATCGGATTTTCTGGCAACGATGAGTCACGAGATACGGACCCCTCTGAACGGTATTTTGGGAAATCTATCGCTGTTGGGGGATACGCGGCTGAACACTCAGCAATCGAATTACCTGAAGAATATGAAAACCTCCGGGCGGTTGTTGATGAGCCACATCTCGGACGTGCTGGACATTACCAAATACGATGCGGGCAAGCTGCAATTACGACCCATGGCCATGAACCTGAGCGAGCTTTTGCAGGATATCGCGGACAGTCAGGCGGGTGCCGCGATGGCCAATAATTCAGTCCTCGAATGGGGTTGGAACGGTCCGGCAGCGACTTGGATCAATGCCGACCGCGAACGCATCCAGCACATTCTGATCAACATGATCGGAAATGCCGTGAAGTTTACCCATGATGGGCGCATCACCCTCGAAGCACAGATCCTCGCCGAGGGCGACGCGGCACCAGAAATCCACATCGGTGTTCGCGATACGGGCATCGGTATCGACGCGGATTTGCAGGCCACGATTTTCGATGACTTCGTTACAGGCGACAGCTCGTATGATCGGGATGTGGGTGGAACGGGGCTTGGGCTTGGGATCGCACGCCGCTTCGTCGAAGCTCTTGGTGGGCAGATCGGCATGGAAAGCACGAAAGGCGAAGGAAGCTATTTCTGGGTGCGTTTCCCGATCGAACGCATAGACGCGCCGGAGGCCGTTACCGAAACAAAGCTGACCTCAGAATTTGGACAGAACCGCAAAATCCTGCTGGTTGAAGACAATGAAATCAATCGCTTTGTCGCACGCGAAATGCTCAACAAGGCGGGTCACATTGTAACCGAAGCGCATGATGGAAAAGCGGGCGTTCGGCAGGCCGAGATCGAACATTTCGATCTGATCCTGATGGACATCAGCATGCCCGTGATGGATGGGCGTACCGCCACCCGCGCGATCCGGAGCGGCAATGGACTGTCTGCACGCACTCCCATCGTCGCCCTGACGGCCAATGCAATGGCCGAAGAGCAAGAAGCATTCTTGTCCGACGGCATGAACGCAATCCTCATAAAGCCATTGTCCCGTGATGCGTTGGAAACTGTCGTGGCAAAATGGGCAAACGCTGTCCAATCCGTGCAAGCAACCATTTCAAGCGACCACCTTGTCGAATTGCGCGAAACGGTTGGGGACGAGACATTCGGCAGCCTCGTTGATCGGTTCTCGGCAGAGATCGACGCGTTGATCGATTGGTTGACGGCTGAAAATCTGAATGATCACAGCGATGTCGAAAATCGCGCCCACAAGGCTGCGGGCAGTGCCGCGACCTTCGGTGCAAAAGATCTGCGCGCCACCCTCATCGAAATCGAAACAGCCGCAAAGTCAGAAGACAGCGACCAGCTTGCGAAAGCATGCGGCTCGCTTCCGTCGATTTGGGCGGCTACAAAAGATGAAATTACTTCAGTGCGGTGCCAATAACTGCGGCAAGCCCCAGAACCCGACCGATCTCTGCTACGTTCGTCAGTTTGCTGTCATAGCACGCAATTGAATCACCGGGCAGCAGGAACGGGTCGTAGTCATCCCGATCCCCGCGCCGCAACAAATCTTCTATGTCGCGTTCAATGACGACCGAAACATCGGTGACGGGGTTTCTTGAAAACAGCACAGAGGACCTGTTGGCGCTGCTTGCACGAGCGCCACCAACACAGTTCGTATCTATGACCGCCTGCAAATAGCGTGTCCCGTAGGGCACCTCGCGGACGTCGCGCCCAACGGCTGACACCGCGTTGCCCGCAGCTGGTTGCGTGAGGTTCGACAGAAACAGCGAAACGCCCGGAGGGCTGATCGGGCCAGGGCGCATCAAATCTTCTTGAAAACACCCGCGGCTCGGAACCGAAATCTCGTCACCTGTCAGCAGCATGATATCGACAGCGTTCTGACCTTCAAAGACGCCACGCATATCTATGGAATACACTTTTCCTTCGCGGCGCACTTGTATGCTGGATATGTCAGCATCCGGACGGACGCCACCAGCCGCACGCAACGCGGCGGATAAATTGCGGCCTTCGGTTGACGCCCCCAGCGCGCCCTGACGCAGGGAATCGACCCTGTCGCCCTGAACCCCGCCGATTTCTACGGCGAAGGGGTCAAACACCGCACCGGAAACGCCTACGGTCACAGAGGCAAAGTCGGCAACGCGCACGGAAATACGAGGGCGGGCAACAAAGAACTCATCCGCGATCAATTGTGCGGCGATATCATCTTCGATCTGGTCTGTTGTGCGCCCCTGTGCACGGATTGGCGACAGAAAGGGTAATTTGAGCGTGCCATCGCGTGAGACGACGTAGCTGCCATTAAACGTGTCGTCATCGCCCACGCGAATGTCCAAGAGGTCATTGCGCGTTAACCGTTCGCCGCGCAGCGCGGCGCTCGCGGCTGCTGCGCTGGCTTTTCCACCGGTACCGCCTATCAGCGCGCGGCACTTCGTGGCGTTTATGGCTGGGGATCTCAGAAAATGCGCATCGGCCCGGCGTACATCAATGTCGCGGTACTGCGCCTGATACCCGTCGCCGACAGCGATCGGCTCAAGGTTGTCTGGCGTGTCATAGCCGGCGCAGCTTGTCAGTGCAAAGACCGCCAGAGCGACTGACCCGTTTTTGACAATTGAGCTCAATTCCAACCTCGTGTGACTTATTCGCCATTGAGTAACGTTTAGGCAATCCCACAAGCCCGGTCGAGAGGTCGTTGGCATCCGCCTACCTATCCTTTCGGATATGTTGCGCTCCGGTTGCCCTATTGCGCTCTCCAGAGGCGTCCGAGACAGGTATCGATGCAAAAAGGTAGAAAGCGTCCAACATATCCGATTGGACAAGCACCGTGAAACGCAGCGACCACCAAAACAGCATCATGCGAAACCTTTTTGCTTACGGCGCATCCGAAATCGCCGCCAAGGCATCGCGCCTCTTGGTCGTCGTTGTCGTTGCCAGGTCACTCGATCTGTCACAAATCGGTGTCGCAGCCGCAGCGCTTGCGGCGGCTGACATTCTGAAATCGCTGACTGAAAATGGTGTAGGGCAAAAAATCATTGCGGCACCAGAGAGTGAGTTGGCGCAGACATGTGTGACTGCCCATCGCATCTTTTGGATTTGGTGCCTTGGTCTTTTTCTGGTTCAGGTCGCCGTTGGGTTTGCGCTTTATGCCGCTGGTGGCAGTTCAGTGTTGCTGATCCTGATCCTGCTTCTTGCCGCTGAATATTTGTTTATGCCTGCCGGACTGGTGCAGGCTGCTCTTGCGATGCGTGCGGGCAAACTACAGCAGACAGCTGCGATCGCGGGCGCACAGGTTGTCGGTGCCAACCTCATGTCCGTGGCGCTTGCCTTGTTCTGGCCATCTGCCATCGCACTGATCCTGCCACGCTTGCTCACGGCACCTTTCTGGCTCCTTGCCATGCGTCGTTTGCACCCGTGGCAGGCAGATCATTCGCAGGGACGCGCCCCATATGCTCCTTTCATTCGCTTTGGGTGGGCTGTTCTGGGCGTCGAAATCGTCAAAGCGCTGCGGATGCAAGCCGACAAGATCATCGTCGGATTTATGATGGGCGCAGAAGCACTTGGTCTCTATTTCATGGCGTTCAATGCGGGGCTCAGCCTTGCCACATCATTCTCGGTCGCCTTTTCCACGGTGTTGTTTCCTTATCTGTGCAGCAGTGACGATCAAGGTCAGTCGCTTCGTCGCAGCATCGTTCTGGCGCTTGGCCTGATTACCCCGGTTGTTGTCCTGCAAGCGATCCTTGCGCCCTGGTATGTGCCGATCCTGTTTGGTGCAGGCTGGGAAGGTCTGTCGACGATCGTGTCCATCCTCTGTCTGGTCGCAATTCCAACAACGCTTTGGTCCGCTGCCGCAGGCTGGCTTCGTGCAAATGGCCGCCCTCAGGTCGAACTTTCGGTGACCGTCGTGCTGACCGCAGCGCTGATGCTCAACACTGTCCTGCTGGCACCTCTCGGGTTGGCCGCTGTCGCCTCAGGATATGCGATCGTTGCGACTGTCGTGATGGTCGGTGCGTCCCTTCCCGCTCTTTCAATGGCCTTTGGGCCATCTTTCGCAAAGGTTTGAAACATGCCACGGTTTTCAATCATCCTCCCCTGCTTCAATGCGGAAGCCACATTGGGCGACACACTTGCAAGCCTGCAGGCGCAAACCTGCAACGACTGGGAAGCGATCTGCGTCGATGATGGGTCGTCCGACACAACACGCGCGCTTATCCGTGATTTTGCATCTGATGATCCTCGAATTGTACTGGCGCAGAACCCGGGCAAGGGCCCCAGCGATGCCCGCAACCACGGGGCACTTGCTGTGGCCACCGGAACGCTGATCGCCTTTTGCGATGCCGACGACATTTGGGCTCCCTCGAAACTTGGCCAGTTGGCCGCAGTTTTTGCAGACCCGGACGTGCATGGTGCCTTTGGTCAGATTGCCTTTTTCAAAGATCAACCTGCCGACGCAAAAGTGTTTTCCACGGTGCCGTCCGCCGACCTCAATATCCACATGTTGCTGGGTGAAAACCCGGTGTGCACCATGTCAAACGTAACAGTTCGAAAAGATATATTCTTGGCGTCTGGTGGGTTTGATCCTTCAATTGTTCACAACGAAGACCTTGAATGGCTGATCCGAATTGTCGGGCAAGGCGCACGCGTGGTGGGGGTGAACGCGCTGCACACATATTACCGCACCAGCACAGGCGGTTTGTCTTCGGACCTGCCCAAAATGCTGGCAGGGCGCGACCGTGCGCTTGCGACGGCAGCGGACTACGGTGTTGTTCCAACCGGCACCAACCACGCCATCCACCATCGCTATCTCGCGCGCCGCGCGCTGCGTCTTGGTCAGGGACGGTTTGAGCCCCTGCGCCACGCCCTGACCGGGTTGGCACATAGCCCGTCCGGTTTTCTCTTTCCGTTGCGTCGCGGCGGGCTGACATTTGCTGCAGCTCTCTCCGCGACATTGCTGCCCAGCCGCACATCTCAATTCCTCTTCTCTCGTTAAGTCGAAAAGGCCTCAAAATGACATTTGCGTCTATCATTGTTCCTGCCTTCAACGTTCAGGCAACGCTTGCTCAAACTCTGCATGCTCTTCTGGCGCAGACGTACGCGGCATATGAGATCATCATCGTCGATGATGGTTCAACCGATGCGACATCGCGGATTGCTTCTGATTTTGCACAAGACAGCAAGATCCGGGTGGTGCGTCAGCCGAACAGGGGCCTTGCTGGCGCGCGCAACACGGGCATCGCGGCCGCCAAGGGCAGTGTCATCGGCTTTTGTGACGCAGATGATCTTTGGGAACCTGAGAAATTGGCCGTTCACGTCGCACATCTAGAGGCAAACCATCAGGTTGGGATCAGTTTTTCCGGCTCAGCGCTCATCGATGATGACGGCGCATTCACCGGTCAGGCGCAGCGTCCCAGGTTGCGCGATATCGACGCGCGCTGCATTTTCAAACGCAATCCGATTGGCAACGGCTCTGCCCCCGTCATTCGCCGAGACGTGTTTGACGCCATCGCGTTCCGCCCAAGCCATGAAACACAGCGCGATTGGTATTTTGACGAAACGTTCCGTCAATCCGAAGATATCGAGTGCTGGCTGCGTATTGCACTGTCCACCGACTGGGAATTCGAAGGGGTGCCGGGATTGTTGACCAAATACCGGATTTCCGCTGGTGCATTGTCATCCGCCACGGATCGTCAATTTGCAGCCTGGGAGCGGACGGTTGATAAACTCGACACGTTGGCACCGCAATTTTTTGCATCCGAAGCTTCGGCTGCACGCGCTTACCAACTGCGCTATCTCAGCAGGCGCGCTGTCAGTGATCTGGATGCTCCGCGGGCCCGGACGCTTTCGCGTGCATGGGTAAAGACTTCACTTACGCCGATGCGCGAAGAACCTTTGAAATCGGTTGTTACTCTTGCAGCCGTCTGTGTTTTGTCTGTGTTGGGGCCTCGGGCGCTGCGGCAGGCAATGACATTTGCCGCGCGGACGGGAGCAGCCCAATGACCCGGATGCGTGTTGTTCACCTTGTCGACGATACGACTGCCGGGGGCGTGATGCGGGTGCTGGATCACATCACGACATCCGTTGAAATGGCCCAAACTGCGCGCCATTCGGTGCGTGTTATCGACCGCCGCCGCTTGACCATAGGCCGCATAGATGCCGACGTTGTCGTGTCACATCTTTCGATCAGTTGGCGCGGCTTGCCAATGCTGTTGTCCCTGCGTGCCGCCAATGCCCGCGCGTCACTCGTGCATGTCGAACACAGTTACACAGAGAGCTTTGTTGCCAACAATGTGTCCCGCCGCGGACGCTTTGCGACATTGCTGCGGACGTCCTATGCTTTGTTTGACCGTGTTGTCGCCGTAAGCCATGCACAGGGGCGCTGGTTGTCGGCTCGGGGATATGTGAAACCCGACGCCCTGAAGGTTATCCAATCCTGTGCCGATATGTCCGCATTTCGCGACATTGCCCGACCGAACGGATCGGTGCGTGTCATCGGGGCCATTGGCCGGCTCGACCGCCAAAAGGGGTTCGACACACTGATCACGGCCTTTCGCACGTGTAGCGATCAACAGATTGCACTGCACATTTACGGCGAAGGGAGCGAGGAAGCGGAATTGATGCGTCTGGCAGACGGCGACCCGCGCATTCGCTTTATGGGATTTGCGCCCGACCCTGTGGCGGCGATGGCTGCTGTTGATGCTGTTGCCATGCCTTCACGCTGGGAAGCGTACGGGCTGGTCGCCATCGAAGCGTTGAGTGCGGGCCGCCCCCTGTTGGTCAATGCCGTCGACGGATTGACCGACCATGAACCATTGGGGGCCCACGTGGTTCGGTCACCTTCGGCTCGGACCTGGTGTCAGACCATAAACAAATTGGTCGCCGGAAATTTGATACCACAACCACCAATGGAGAACTTGAAAGAGGACTCGTTGGAAGCGCGCTTTGCGACGCGGTGGGATGAACTTTTGATGTCTTTCACCCCGGAGCCTCACCGCCAAGCCCAAACCAGCTAACTCTGATAAAGCGCCGCCTCTGGCCGACGTGCCGACACAGGCACTTGGCTCATTCAGAAGCTGCGGGATTGGTAAATACGTTCCTGACAGGCGTGAAAGCGGCAGCTTTCTACGTCTGTTTGGGAATTGAATTGTCTGGTGCTGTGAGGGAGGATTGAACTCCCGCACTCAGGGTAGCGGCACAGCCGCTGCCCGTCAGTCGGGCCCGGTCGTTGTCTGCGTTTCAACGTCTGTTTGGGAATTGAATTGTCTGGTGCAGCTGACGGGAGAGGAATTGAACTCCCTGTTCGATGCCCTTGAGGCCTGGGAACGCCATCTCGCACAATTAGACTCGAAGAGTCTGAGGTGCGTCGATGAGCACTTTAGACCATAATTTCAATAACATATCGAAGGGTCCAGCTGAGAACGATGCTGGCAAAGGGAAGTATCCGCCGCCTTTTTCCATTCGCTTCACTTTTGAAGAAAGGGCACGATTGGATGCAGATCGGGGTCCAAACGCTCTCTCTTCGCATATCCGTGAGCTCTTGTTTGGCGACGATGTCACACCTAGAAAAAGGCCTGGAAACAGCCCTGTAGGGGATGCTGAGGCGCTTGGGCGAGTACTTGGGGCGCTGGGGGCTTCACGGCTTTCAGCAAACCTTAACCAGCTCGCAAAGGCCGTGAATACCATGCGGCTCGCCTTGGCACTGAACGAAAAAGACGCGCTTCGAAAGCAGCTCGAAGACATCAACCGTCAGCTTGAAAATATGCTGGATCGGATCGTTGAGGCGAACAGCGCTTCAGTGGTGAACGCCTATGAATCACGGATCGAAAAGCTTGAGCGCGATAAATTGGTTCTCAATGACAGAATAACGAAATCTGTCCCACCAAAGGGACGGCTAGACGATTGTATTGAACTCTCCCTGAAATTCCTATCAAGTCCTTGGAATATATGGAAAAATGGAGACTTCGCCATGCGCCAAGCAGTGCTTAGATTGGCCTTTGCGGAGCCTCTTCGATACAGTCAAAATGGGGTGTATGAAACTCCGAAATTTTCTTTCCCATTCAAATGCTTAGGGGAATTTTCGGGGTCAAAAAGCGAAATGGTGCTGTGAGGGAGGATTGAACTCCCGCACTCAGGGTAGCGGCACAGCCGCTGCCCGTCAGTCGGGCCCGGTCGTTGTCTGCGTTTCAACGTCTGTTTGGGAATTGAATTGTCTGGTGCGCCCGGAGGGAAAAAGATTGAACTCTCAGTTCAATTCCCTGGGGGACGAGGAATTGAACGCGCTGTTCGATTCCCTTGAAGAATGGGAACGCCAACTCGCACAATTAGACTCTAAGAGTCTGAGGTGTGATGATGAGCACTTTACACCATAATTTCAATGACATAGCGAATATCACATCTGCCAAAGATAAGGTAGACAAGCCCAAGTATCCGCCGCCGTTCTCGATACGCTTTACTTTTGAAGAGCGGGCAAAGCTCGATGCAGAACGTGGAAGAAGCGCCCTGTCGGCTCATATTCGTGAGTGCTTGTTCGGAGATGATGTCGCGCCGCGTAGGAAATCTGGAAACAGCCCTGTGAAGGATGGCGAAGCCTTGGGACGCTTGCTTGGGGCATTGGGCGGCTCACGACTGTCAAACAACCTAAACCAACTGGCTAAGGCCGTGAATACGGGCTCACTTCCAGTCTCTCCTGAAACTGAGGCTGATATTGCTGCGGCCTGTGAAGAGGTCAAAGCGCTGCGGACCGATCTGTTGCGTGCGCTCGGCAAATCGCCAGGAGCATCGCCATGATCTTGAAGGCGAAAGAACGCGGTGATGGTGGTCAGCTGGCACGATATCTTCTGGCCACGCGCGATAACGAACATATCGAGCTTCATGAAGTCTCTGGCTTTGTCAGCGATGATTTGCTGGATGCTTTTCACGAGGCTGATGCCATCGCCCGAGGAACGCGCTGCAAGAATTATTTGTTCTCGATGAGTCTGAATCCGCCTGAAGGCGCTTACGTCGAG
>Ga0209405_1000344_pt1 | contig 39328 bp, 40 predicted proteins | sample COGITO_mtgs_1105_6_FD_184803 | JGI IMG/M metagenome (GOLD analysis project Ga0209405, IMG submission 184803) | Pelagic marine microbial communities from North Sea - COGITO_mtgs_110516 (SPAdes) (version 2) | ecosystem: Environmental > Aquatic > Marine > Epipelagic ...
ATACCCTTGAACAGATGTCTTTAGCGCTTCATCTAGTCCGTTCTTTATTTCATCTGCATAATTTACCCTACTTACTTCACTAAATAAATTTGTAAAGGACATTCTTACCATATTTGTGAAATTATTCTGAATCATCATATTGGCTCTTGTCCTCAATTGTTTGCGTTCCTGATCATCTTCATTAGAAGTCGCGTTTAACAAACACAACCCTTTTATTTTTTGTGGATTTCTCTCTGCAAATGCCAAAGCTACATATCCCCCTAGAGAATGACCAATCACTATACATTTTCGAATTCTCAACTGTTTTAATACCGCTTCTACAGTTTCAGAAAACAACTCCATAGAATGAAGGTAACCAAGACAATCTGATCTTCCATGCCCCAACAAATCAATGGTAACGATCCTATTTCTTTTTGATAGTTCCGAGGAAATTTCATTCCACATAGAAGCATTTTCTAAAAAACCATGAAGCAAAACTATTGTTGTCCCATTACTTGTAGCTGTATCTGTATAAAAAACTGCTGCCTTCTTATAATTTAAAACCATAGAAACAAAGATACTATTTGATTCGTTTTTAATAATCTTATACTCCTAAAGTATTTGCTCTATTTTAAAAAAAAATGGAGTAAAAAAATTGCTTCTAAAGATGGAACCTATTTTTTTTTACGCCTATAAGAATTAAATAAGTTATTTTTGCTTCCAACTTTAAAAGCGTTTTTTTGTTAAACTATTATTTACATCAGCATACTTCCTCAAAAAACTGGGTAACTTTCGTTCATGGTGCAGGAGGAAGCAGTTCTATTTGGTACAAACAAATACGTGACTTCAAAAAACACTTTAATGTATTAATTCTTGATTTACGGGGTCATGGAGAGAGTAAGCCAACATTAAAAGATTCATTCAATCCAAAATACACTTTTGATTCTATAACCAATGATATTATTGAAGTAATCGATCATTTACGAATAGAAAAATCTCATTTTATAGGAATTTCTCTGGGGACAATTCTCATTCGGAATTTAGCAGAAAAAAAACCAGCATTAGTGCAAAGCATGATCATGGGGGGAGCTATTATTAAATTAAACTTCCGCTCGCAAATTTTAATGAAAGTTGGAAATGTATTCAAATCTATAGTGCCTTATATGATGCTTTATAAACTTTTTGCATTCATTATCATGCCTAAGAAGAATCATAAAAAATCGAGATTGCTATTTGTTAATGAAGCTAAAAAATTGTACCAAAAAGAATTTATACGCTGGTTTAAATTAACGGCAGAAATAAATCCATTATTGCGTTTTTTTAGAGCAAAAGATATTAAAATTCCTACACTTTACTTAATGGGTGCCGAAGATCATTTGTTTTTACCATCCATAAAAAACATCGTTGCGAAACACCTTACATCTTCTCTTTTTGTCGTTGATAATTGTGGTCATGTGGTCAATGTAGAACAGCCAGAAATATTTAACAATCAAACAATTAAATTCATCAACTCTCTGGCATAAAAAAAAGCGAATATAAAACTCGCTTTTAGATCATTGCAAAAGATTACCCTAACATAATTTCTTCGATTTCGTCGGCTTCAATAGGAATATTACCCATTAAATTAAAAGGAGATCCACTTTTTTGAATCACTACATCGTCCTCTAAACGAATCCCAAAACCTTCTTTAGGAAGATAAATTCCGGGCTCTACAGTAAAGACATTATTTGCTTCCATTGGTTCATGCAATAGACCATAATCATGGGTATCTAGCCCAATATGATGAGAAGTTCCGTGCATAAAATATTTTTTATACGCAGGCCAATTTTTGTCTTCATTTTGAATATCGGCTTTATCTAACAACCCTAATTGAAGTAATTCTGAGGTCATTACCTTACCTACTTCTATATGATATTCTTTCCATAAAGTGCCTGGAAGTAGCATTTTTGTGGCTTCTTTTTTTACTTGATTCACCGCATTATAAACTGCTTTCTGTCTGTCTGAAAATTTACCAGAAACAGGAACTGTTCTCGTTAAATCACTTTTATAAGTCGCATATTCTGCGGCAACATCCAATAAGATTAAATCACCGGCTTTACATTGCTGATTATTCTCTATATAATGCAATACGTTCGCATTATTCCCTGAGGCAATAATTGGGGTATATGCAAATCCCTTCGAACGATTTCTAACAAATTCATGCAACAGTTCTGCTTCAATTTCATATTCCCAAACAGCTGGTTTTATGAATTTTAAAATTCTACGAAACCCTTTTTCTGTAATATTACAAGCCTGCTGCATTAATTCCAATTCTATGGGGTCTTTTACAGCTCGTAAACCTTGCAAAATAGGGTTGCTTTTTGCGACAGCATGTGCAGGGTATTTGGCTATTAACCATTTTGTAAAACGATCTTCGCGGGTTTCTGTTTCAACATTGGCCCTGTAGTGTTCATTTGTATTTATATAAAACGTATCGCAATAAGAAGTCATTTCAAACAAAATTTTTTCTAAATCTTGTAACCAATAAACTGTTTTAATCCCAGAAGTTTCAAAAGCCGTTTCTTTCGTCAGTTTTTCACCTTCCCAAACAGCTATATGATCATTCGTTTCTCTCACAAACAAAACCTCTCGTAGGTTTTCATTGGGGCAATCAGGAAACAATACCAGAACGCTTTCTTCTTGATTTACTCCACTTAGATACAAGATATCTGTATGCTGTTCAAAAGGAAGGGTACTATCTGCACTTATTGGATAAATATCATTAGAATTAAAAACTGCTAAACTATTTTTCCTCATTGCTGAAGCAAAATTTTTACGATTTTTAATAAATAACTGTGCGTTTATTTTATCATATTTCATACAGGTGTAATTAAGTTGAAATACAAAGGTAGTAATATTTCTATTGCTATTAAATCATGAAATTACTTTCGATTAAGGTCTTTTCTTGACCTTGAAATTTTCTAATAACGCTTCTTTTTAGCTGCGCCAGTTCTTCCTCTCCCAGCAACGGCATTGGGTGATTTATTCTCTTTAAAATGACGTTTACTTTTTGGCTTGTTCCCTTTCGGTGAATTTGAATTTCTGGAATTATTTTTCTTCCCAAAAGATCCTTTACTTTGAGAAGCTGCTCTTTTTGGAGGCGCTGTATCAGTTGGTTCAAACCCCGGTACAATCGTAGAGTTTAATTTTTCATTTAGTAATTTTTCTATTTCACTTTGATATTCACTTTCTTCACTACACACTAGAGAGATTGCTTCACCAGCTGCTCCAGCTCTTCCTGTCCTACCAATTCTATGTACATAATCTTCAGGTACATTTGGTAATTCAAAGTTGATAACATGAGGCAATAAAGGAATGTCTAAACCACGGGCTGCAATGTCTGTCGCTACTAAAATTTTGATAGAATTGTCTTTAAAGTTTTTGAGTGCCTTTGTTCTTGCTCCTTGACTTTTATTTCCATGAATTGCTGCTGCGGAAATCCCTGCTTGAATCAATTTTTTAGTCAGTTTATTGGCTCCATGTTTTGTTCTGGTAAAAATTAAAACTTGGTTCCAATTATTGTCTTTAATCAACTTAATTGTGAATTCTGTTTTTTTCTTTTTATCAACTTTATAGACCTTGTGGGTTACTTTTTTTGCAGTTGAATTTTGTGGAGCTGTTTCTACAGAAACAGGATTCCTTAAAATTCCTGAAGCTAATTTTTTAATATCGTTAGAAAAAGTAGCTGAAAACATCAGGTTTTGACGTTTTTGGGGCATAAAACTAATTATTTTGTTAATATCTCTAACAAAACCCATGTCTAACATTCTATCAGCTTCATCTAAAATTAAAACATCTATTCTTTTAAAAGACAATGCTTTTCGATCATGTAAATCTAACAATCTACCAGGAGTTGCTACCAAAATATCAACTCCATTTTTTAAGGTGGCAATTTGTGGTTTCGCATTTACTCCTCCAAAAATAACGGCAGACTTTATATTTACATACTTGCTGTATTCTCTAATATTATCATAAACCTGGGCAGCTAACTCTCTGGTTGGGGTTAAAACTAGTGCCCGTAAAGGCCTGTATTTTATATGTTTGGTTTCCGATAAATAGTGAAGAACAGGCAATGTGAAACCTGCTGTTTTTCCTGTCCCTGTTTGAGCAGAAGCTAAAATATCTTTACCGTCTAGTATGTGAGGAATTGCTTTTTCTTGGATGGGTGATGGTTTGGTATATCCTTTTTCTTCTACAGCTTTTACTAAAGCATTGGATAAACCTAGGTCTGAAAATGTCATAAAAATCATTTAAGAAACTTGCTTTATGTAGCGGTTTCTGGCTACAAATATACACTCTTTTAAGTTGAGTCTTTACAAAGTTTTAAAGTCCTTTTTAGGATAAAATTTTTTTTTTGACGATACAATTGGTAATTTCATCTTTCAGAACCAATCAAAATCTCATATGAAATTTGCTTTCACTTTTTTGTTCACCTGTTTTTCAACAATTTTAATTGCACAAACCACAACAAATTCTGCTACAATTAAAAAATCTTTGGAGAAGAAATCTCAAATGATACAGACTTCTTTAGTTAAAAATATAGCGTTTACAAATATCGGCCCAACGGTGATGAGTGGACGCGTCGCGGACATTGCTGTTAACCCAGAGGATCCTACAGAATTTTATGTTGGTTATGCATCTGGAGGCTTATGGTACACCAATAATAACGGAACTACTTTTAGGCCCATTTTAGACAACAGCCCCACACAAAATATTGGAGATATCGCTGTAGATTGGAATACAGGAACAATATGGGTTGGTACAGGAGAAAAAAACTCATCGCGCTCTTCCTATGCCGGAATTGGAGTGTTAAAATCTTTGGATAAAGGGGAGACCTGGAACAATGTTGGTTTAAGAGACTCTCATCACATTAGCAGAATTCTAATCAATCCAAACAACCCTAATGAAGTTGTTGTGGGTGTGATTGGTCATTTATATTCATCAAACAATCAAAGAGGTGTCTTTAAAACAATGGATGGTGGTAAAACGTGGTCAAAAAAATTATTCATCAATAAAAATACAGGGATTATTGATATTGCGTTTGCCCCAGAAAATTTTAAAGTGATGTATGCCTCTTCTTGGGAAAGAGAACGTAAAGCATGGAATTTCGACGGTGATGGAAAAAATTCTGGCATTTATAAAAGCATCAATGGAGGAGATTCTTGGATAAAAATTTCAGACAACAGTGGACTCCCAGAGGGAAATGGAGTGGGAAGAATTGGACTGGCTGTTTTTAATGAAAACACAGTATATGCTCTTCATGACAACCAATTTAGGAGAAAAAATGAGAAGAAAAAAAGCGCTTCAAATGTATTGACAAAAGAAGATTTTAAAAAAATGTCAAAAATGCGTTTTTTAAATCTGAGTGATAAAAAATTAAACACCTATCTAAAAACGAATGGATTCCAAGAAAAATATCGTGCTGAAAACATCAAACAAATGGTTCGATCCGGTGCTATAAACCCATTAGATTTGGCAAAATATTTAGAGGATGCAAACTCGTCATTATTTGAAACTCCTGTTATTGGTGCAGAAGTTTTTAAAACATCGGATGGAGGTCTTTCTTGGAAAAAAACACATCAAGAGTATTTAGATGATTTGTACTATTCTTACGGGTATTATTTTGGTGAAATTAGAGTAGATTTAAAAAATGAAAATGCAATTTATGTTTTGGGAGTTCCTATTTTAAAATCTAAAGATGGGGGTATAAATTTCACTTCTATTAGTAAAGAGAATGTACATTCAGATCATCAAACATTGTGGGTAAATCCAAATAAAAAGGGTCATTTAATTGACGGAAATGACGGTGGGATAAACATCTCTTATGATGATGGAAAAAACTGGATGAAACTAAATCAACCTGCTGTTGGACAGTTTTATTCAGTATTCGCAGACAATCAAAAAAACTATCATGTATATGGAGGCCTCCAAGACAATGGTGTTTGGGTTGCTCCCAACAATGCTAAAATTGATAAGTCTTGGCAGCAATCAGGTAAAAACCCTTACGAATCAATCATGGGTGGAGACGGAATGCACGTTCAAGTTGATGAAAGAAACCCTCATATTGTCTATACAGGATACCAGTTTGGAAATTATTATAGACTGGACAGAGAAAAAGGAAAAAAAACATACATTCAACCAAAACATGCTTTGGGAGAAAATCCCTACCGATTTAACTGGCAAACCCCTATTCATTTATCGAAACACAACCAAGATATTTTATATCTTGGCGGAAATAAACTACACAGGTCTTTAAATAAAGGAGATGATTGGGAAGTAATTTCAGAAGATTTAACCAATGGTGAAAAAAAAGGGAACGTTGCTTATGGAACAATAACTTCAATCTCTGAAAGCCCACTTCAATTTGGGTTAATATATGTTGGGTCTGATGATGGTTTGATACACATTACCAAAAATGGAGGAGGAAGTTGGAAGCAAATTTCCGATAAATTACCACAGAATTTATGGGTTTCTAGAATCATTGCCTCTAAATTTAAAAAAGAACGGGTCTATGCAACTCTAAACGGCTATAGATTTGATGACTTCACCCCTTATGTGTATGTCTCTGAAGATTTTGGAAGCAATTGGAAAAATATTGCTAGTACGCTTCCAACCTCATCGGTAAACGTAATAAAAGAAGATTCTGAAAACGAAAACATCCTTTATCTAGGAACAGATAATGGGCTATATGTTTCTTTCAATAGAGGGAAATCGTGGGAGGCGTTTAGTAAAAATTTACCAAATGTTGCAATTCATGATTTGGTCATACAGCCGACGGCAAAAGAATTGATCATTGGCACACATGGGAGAAGTTTATACAAAGCAACTATAGGTCCGTTACAATTATTTACAGATACATTGGCAAAAAAAACTACGCATCTTTTTAAAATAAAGTCTGTGAAAAAAAGCTCCTCATGGGGGAACTCTTGGAGCAAATGGCTTGACGTAAACACTCCAGAATTAAAAATACCTTTGTATGCAAATTCAACGAAAAAAATAACGATTGAGATCTTTTATAAAGAAGTGAGAGTTAACGCTATTTCTGTAAATGTAGAAAAAGGTTTTAATGATGTCGTTTACGATCTTTCTTTTTCTAAAAAGGGTAGAAAAGCTTTTCAAAAAGAAAACAAAGAAGTTCCTCTTAAAAAATCTAAAAATAACATCTATTATTTACCTAGGGGAAAATATATGGTGAAGGCTGAAAACACAGAGACCTTTTTAGAAGTAAACTAAAATTAAGAATCTTTGGAGATTTTTAAATGAATTTTAGTCCTTGTTTTAAGTTCTTTAAAATGATTAACAAACACTTTTTGATCGTTAAATATTGCTTCAACTAACCAATAAGATCCTTTAAAATAAGATTTCAAGACAGTCGCTATTATCGCTGATTGATCCGTAATTTTTAATTGATCAGGGTATAATAAAAAGGATTCATTATTAAGAGTCAGTTCATTTACATCGTCAAACAACGCAGCGATGTATTTTTCTTTAGGGTTTTTATAAATATCTCTTGGAGAATCATTTGCCACCATCTTATTGTTCTTTATGATTATAAGTTTATCGGCAAAGGAAAGTGCGTCATTTTTATCATGAGTGGCTACGATACAAGAAATATTTTTTTCTTTTAAATACCCAAATAAATTTCTTCTTAAAGCGTTTTTTTTAAAGTTGTCTATTTGTCCAAAAGGTTCATCCAACAGTAATAATTCAGGTTCTTTCGCCAAAGCTCTTGCAATGGCTACTCGTTGCTTTTGACCGCCACTTAAGTTTTTAACTTTGGTCTTTGCAAAAGCCGTCATTTCGATAACTTCCAACAATTCTTCTGTACGTTTTTTACTTTCTTCAGGATAAAAACGGGATAAAAATTTTTGAATATTTTCTGAGACAGAAATAAATGGCATTAGATCAAAATCTTGAGCTACATATTTGAATTTTTGAAAACCAGGAACTAAATGGTGTTTTGGTCCAAGAATTTGTTCTTCTTTCCAAAATATTTTTCCATCATTCAGATCTAATAATCCATAAATAGCTTTTAATAATGTAGATTTCCCGCAACCACTTTCACCCATTATACAAAGGTGTTCGCCTTGAGATAAAAGAAAATTAAACCCCTCTAAAACGGGCTTTTTTTGTTGGTATTTAAAAGAAATAGAAGTAACATTTAGCATGCTACAAAAATAGCATTTCTATTTGATTTTGGGTGTAAAAAAACAAAGTGAGTCCTTCAAACTGAATGTGCTACTATAGCATTGGACTTTGCAGTAATTAAGATTGATCCAATCTATATCATTGTTTCGTTTGTTTACTTCATTATTATTGTGTTCACTAGAAGGTATTTTTAACTTTTTATTTTTGTTTTTGGAGGATTAGGCAATTGATCTAACCCCATATTAAAGAGTGTAAATCCAAAAATATCTGAGTATTGCTCAATGGTTTTTGCAACTGGAGTTCCTGCACCGTGCCCCGCATTTGTTTCTATTCGTATTAACGTTGGAGCAACTCCCGTCTGTTTTTCTTGTAATTCTGCCGCAAATTTAAAACTGTGTGCAGGCACAACTCGATCGTCATGATCTCCGGTTGTTATGAGTGTTGCAGGATATTTAACTCCTTTTTTCACATTGTGTACAGGGGAATATTTTTTTAAATATTCTAACATCTCTTTACTGTCATTTGCTGTTCCGTAATCGTAGGCCCAACCAGCTCCTGCAGTAAAAGTATGATAGCGCAACATGTCTAAAACACCAACAGCAGGCAAAGCAACCCTCATTAATTCAGGTCTTTGAGTCATGGTTGCACCAACCAATAAGCCCCCATTAGAACCTCCTCTGATAGCAAGATAAGCTGAGGAAGTATACTTTTTTTCAATTAAATATTCAGCAGCAGCAATAAAGTCATCGAAAACATTTTGCTTCTTCATTTGCGTTCCTGCATTGTGCCATTTTTTACCATACTCTCCTCCTCCCCGTAGATTGGGAACTGCATAGATTCCTCCTTGCTCCATCCAAACGGCATTTGCAATACTAAAAGAAGGTGTTAAGCTAATATTAAACCCACCATAACCGTAGAGTATTGTTGGATTGTTCCCGTCCAATACGATTCCTTTTTTATGGGTAATAATCATCGGAACTTTGGTCCCGTCTTTTGAACTATAAAAGACTTGTTTGCTTGTGTATGCTTCAGAATTAAAATCGATCGAAGGTTTCCAAAATACTTCATAAGCTCCATTCTCTGGATTAAATTTATACAGCGAACTCGGAGTATTATAATTTGTAAAAGAAAAATAGAGTTCTTTTGCCTCCTTTTTCCCTCCAAAACCAGCTGAAGAACCTACGCCAGGCAATTGAACTTCTCTCATTAAATTTCCATTAAAATCGTACTGAAATACTTTCGAAATAGCATCAACCATATATTCTGCAAAGAAATATCCTCCTCCAGAATTTAGATTTAACACATGTTCCGTCTCAGGAATAAGATCTTTCCAATGCTCTTGTGAAGGGTTATTAGCATCAACAGTCACAAGTTTTTTATTCGGGGCATTAAAGTTAGTAACCAAATATAATTTATGTTGGCTGTTCTTTACCACATAGGCATCGCTATCAAAATGATCTACAATCGTTTTTAATTTTTGACTACCATTGGTCAAATCTTTGATAAACAGCTTATTACCAGAAGTTGAAGTGGATGCAGAAATAACTAAATATCGATCATCCTCGGTTAAATAACCACGAACATATCTATGTTTTTCAGCTGTTTTTTGGCCAAAAATAACAGGATCATTTTTTTGTAAAGTTCCTAGTTTATGATAGTATAATTTGTGTTGATCTGTTTTGGCAGACAACTCGCTTCCTTTGGGTTTGTCATAACTAGAATAATAAAATCCTTCATTTTTATACCAAGAAATTCCAGAGAATTTTACATCAACCAGTGTATCTTCTTTAATGGTTCTGGATTCAGTATCCATGACGATGATTTTACGCCAATCTGATCCTCCTTCAGAAATTGCATACGCAGCAGTTTTACCATCTTTAGAAAAACTTAAAGCTCCTAAAGACGTGGTAGCGTCTTCAGAAAAGGTATTGGGGTCTAAGAAAACTTCTGCGGCTGAATTTCCTTTTTTACGATACACAACATATTGATTTTGTAAACCCTCATTTTTATAGAAATAAGTATAGTCTCCCTCTATAAAAGGAGCTCCTACTTTTTCGTAGTTCCATAATTCTGACAAACGTGCCTTTAACTGATCTCTATAGGGGATCTTATTCAAATACTTAAAAGTAACTTCATTTTCAGCGTTTACCCAAGCTTCTGTTTCTTTGCTTCGATCATCTTCTAACCATCTGTAATTGTCAACAATAGCGGTATGAAAGAGGGTGTCTATAACTGGAAACTTCTTCGTTTTCGGATACTTCAAGTCTGTAGGTTTTTGATTAATTTTTTCGTGACACGAAACAAAAATTGCACTTGCAAATGAGATCAAAATGATGAATTTGTTTTTCATAAGTTCTAAAATTTGACATTGTTTCAAAATTATAATTTATTTATGAGATTTTCGGGAGTTGTACTGTCTTTTAACGTTTGAGTTGTCTGAGATTGTTTGCTTTGTGTTTTAAGAAGCATAAAAAACTACTTTTGCCTACAAATTATATAAAAATGACAACCAATTTAACAAAAGAGACTTTTTTAAAAAAAGTGTTTAATTTTGAAGAAAACAAAGACTGGGTATTTGAGGGGAAACGACCAGTATTAATCGATTTCTATGCCGATTGGTGTGGCCCATGTAAAATGTTAGCGCCAATTTTAGAAACCCTTTCAGAGGAATATAAAGGGGCCATTGATATTTATAAAATAGACACCGAAGCAGAGCAAGAGTTATCGGCAGCATTCGGTATTAGAAGTATTCCGTCAATGTTGTTTTGTCCGATGGAAGGGCAACCAGAAATGGCAAACGGCGCGTTACCAAAAGCAGAATTAGAGCGAATTATTGCAGATGTTTTGAAGGTAGAAAAGCCTGTTTAATATTGATAATTGAAATCATAACGTCTCTAAGATCCTGAAAAAGTTAATTTTCAGGATTTTTTTGTACAAAAAAATGTCTTTACATTTTATACCTAAGAAATTTAGGTATATCTTTGTCTTATGAGTAACCAAAAACTGTATAAAGGCTCTTTGCAAACCATCATTTTAAAATTATTGGCAACCAATCATAAAATGTATGGGTATGAGATTACTCAAAAAGTAAAAGAACTTACCAAAGGAGAATTACAAATTACAGAAGGTGCATTGTACCCCGCTTTACACAAATTGGAAGCAGATGGTTTGTTAGATATTGAAGTGGTAAAAGTAGAAAATCGCTTGCGTAAATATTATAAATTAACTGAAATCGGAACGAAGGAAACCAAAGACAAATTAGAAGAAATGCAACAATTTTTAAGAACAATGCAACAATTGGTGAGCCCTAAGTTTAGTTTGGAGTAATATTTTGTAAGCGATGAAATTAACTGAAAATCAAATTGATGAACTCTATAAATTTACACGTAAACACTATGTGTATCACTATGATGTGCAATCTGAATTGGTAGATCATTTGGCCAATGATATTGAAGAAATATGGAAACAAACACCAAATTTATCCTTTGAAGATGCAAAAAACAACTCATTTAAAAAATTTGGAGTTTTTGGGTTTATGAATGTAATAGAAGCCAAACAAAAACAAATGAACAAACGGTATAAACATATCATGTGGCGTTTTTTTAAAGAGTGGTTTACATTGCCCAAAGTGACGACTACAATCGTTCTCTTTTTATCCATTTTCTTCTTTTTAAAAATTCAATTTTCAGAATATATTTTATTAGGAACGCTTTTTATTTTCTTAATTTTTGATTTAATCAATCAATTTAAAAACAGAAAAAATCAAAAAGAAAAGAAAGGAAAAACAGAAAAAATATTTTTATTGGAAGCAATGATTGGCAATACAAAAGGGGGTTTTACAGGAATAACAGCGCTCAATTTTTTTAATTTCGTCAATTTGTCTCACATAAATTTCAGCGCTTTGGAGGTTCATTGGTCAATTATTGTTTCATTAACAGCAACTTTATTGTGTATTTTGTTTTATGTGATTCATTACATCATCCCTCAAAAAGCAGAAGAATTGCTCGTAGAGACCTATCCAGAATATAAACTTGTAAATAATTTGTAACAAAACCAGTCTAAAATTGTCTAATATATAAATTAACTGACTATGATTTCACACTTTTTAAAACTAGAATGGAAGCAATTTATTCGTTCTGCTTCCTTCGGAAAAAGCCTTGGCCTAAAGATCCTTATGGGCTTTTTTGCCCTCTACTTTATCCTTTCTTTTTTAACAATTGGAATTGGTGGTTATTTTATTTTAAAGAAAATATTTCCGGAGTCAGATCCATTACAAATAGTCAACTCTTATCTACTTTTTGCAATTCTTGGAGATTTAATTTTTAGGTACCTCATGCAAAAATTACCCATAATGAATATCAAACCAATGCTTACTTTACAGATTAAGAAAAGCACCTTGGTTCATTATGTTTTAGGAAAATCATCATTTTCGTTTTTTAATATTTTAGGCTTATTTTTTTATATTCCGTTTGCACTCGTTTTAATAAAAGAAGGGTATAATGTTGCGGGAGTTTTAGGTTGGTTATTGACAATGATATTGATCATTCAGTCTGCAAATTTTCTAAACTTTATCATCAATAAAAACAACATTGCGTTCGCTATTCTTTCATTAATTTTAATTAGTTTAATCGGTTTACAGAAATTCGATATTGTTGATGTTGTTGGTTCTGGAGGTTCTATTTTTGATATTATTTATACAAATCCTATCTACTCCCTTTTCGGAGTAGTTGTCTTAATTTTACTATATCAATTAAATTACAAACAGCTACACGGTCAAGTATACCTTGATGCTGCAGTTTCCGTGAAAGTAGAAGAAGTGAACACATCAGATCTGACTTGGGCAAACAAACTAGGGGATGTTGCTCCATTTATAAAAAATGACATCCGTTTAATCTGGAGAAATAAAAGAACAAAAACAGTATTCCTAATGTCTTTCTTGTTTCTTTTTTATGGATTAGTTTTCTTTACTCAAGAGACGTATCGAGAAATGCCTGCAATGTTGATGTTTGCTGCATTATTTGTTACTGGGGGTTTTACTCTAAATTATGGACAATTTATTCCAGCTTGGGACAGTGCGCATTATAAAATGTTAATGAGTCAGAGTTTTAAATATCGAAAATTTTTAGAATCTAAGTGGGTTTTAATGGTGGCAATGACAACTATTTTATACGTTTTGAGCTTCCCTTATTTGTATTTTGGTACCGATATTTTTTTAATGATTACTGCAGGTGCTGTCTTTAATATCGGCTTTAATTCGCTCTTTTTGTTATACTCTGGTTCGTTTAACAGAAAAAAAATAGACTTAACAAAAAGTGGTTTTGGAAATACACAGGGCACAAGTGCAACACAGTTTTTAATTATTGTCCCTTTAATGCTTTTACCAATGCTCTTATTTTGGATTTTCAATAAATTTGTAGGTCATAACGCTGGTTTTATAGTAGTTGCAACTTTAGGGATCATTAGTTTATTACTAAAAAATTATGCCCTAAATTTTATCGAAAAAAAATACATAAAAGACAAATACGCTATGATCAACGCTTTTGGAAAAGAAGCATAATCCAACCTTAAAAAAAACACCATGATTACAATAGATACCATTTCAAAAAAATACGGACAAGCAGAAGTTTTAAACGTAAAGTCAATAGACATCCCAACAGGACAAAGTTTTGGTCTAGTTGGTAATAATGGCGCAGGAAAAACAACTTTATTTAATATTTTGTTAGATTTAATAAGACCCACAACAGGTTCAGTTACGAGTCACAACATTCAAGTAAGCCAGCATGAAGATTGGAAAAAATTTACAGGTTCTTTTATTGACGAATCTTTTTTAATTGGTTATTTAACCCCGGAAGAATATTTTGAATTTATCGGCGATTTACGTGGAATGCATAAAACAGATGTACTGCGTTTTTTAGTTCAGTTTGAGGAATTTTTCAATGGAGAAATCATTGGGAGGAAAAAATATTTGAGAGATTTAAGTAAAGGGAATCAAAAAAAAGCAGGAATTGTCGCAGCAATGATGGGGAGCCCAAAAGTGATTGTTTTAGACGAACCTTTTGCCAATTTGGATCCTACTACTCAAATAAGATTAAAAACGATTATTAAAAAGTTGACCGAAAATAAAGAAATTACTGTGTTAATTTCCAGTCATGATTTAACACATATAACAGAAGTTTGCGAAAGAATTGTCGTTCTAGACAAAGGAGTTTTAGTCAAAGATCTAAAAACATCTACAGCAACTTTGAAAGAATTAGAAAGCTATTTTTCAGTGTAAGCCTTGTATTCTTAATTTATTACTATTTTTACATGCTGATGTATACTATTTTCTCTGATTTTCAGTTTTTAATGAAGAGCTTTTAGTTATTAAAAATTAATCTAGATTTACCTGTGTGAAAAAAATTCAAAAAATAATAGCCTTTATTTTTCTTTTTCTAACCGTCACTGCTTGTAGTACAAAAAAGAATACAATTGTTAGCAGAAGTTGGCAGTCTTTAAATACAAAATACAACGTTTTATTTAATGGTAAAGAATCCTTTGCCAAAGGAATTGAAGAGATTCACAAGAAATATAAAGATGATTGGTTTCACCAATTACCTATAGAGCCTATTAAATTTGAAGAAGATAAAATAAGTGTTCGTCAATTAAACTCGAGATTAGGCTCAGGATTTGGTGCTTCTAAAAATAAGGAACAAAAATCCTCTACTCCCTTCGAAATTGCAGAAGCAAAAGCCGTAAAAGCGATTCAAAAACACGGAATGAACTTTAATGGCGAGGAACGCAATAGCCAAATTGATGACGCGTACCTTCTTTTGGGAAAAGCACGTTATTATGACCAACGATTTATTCCTTCCATCGAAGCTTTTAATTATATTATTTCCAGTTATCCGTTTGCTAGTTTAATTAACGAAACTAAAATTTGGAGAGCAAAAGCGAATATCAGAATCGATAACGAAGAATTTGCGATCGAATCAATGGAGCTACTTCTTCAAGTAAAAAACTCTAAAGAAGTAGATTTACCCCCAAAGATTAAAGAACAAGGCTATACTACTTTAGCAATGGCTTATGTTAAATCGGATAGTCTTCAAAAGGCAAAAAAATACCTAATGAAAGCTACTGAAACCATGAATAATAGGGCTCAAGGAACAAGAAATTTATTTGTTTTAGGTCAAATCTACGGTTCTGAAAATAAAAAAGATTCAGCTTCATTCTTTTTTAATAAGATTATCAACTTTGACAAAGCACCCTACAAATACAAAATACATGCACATATTGAATTATCAAAAAACGCTGTCAACGATTCTGCAGCAACTGTTCGTGTCGAAAAAATGCTAGAATTAATTAAAGACCGTGAAAATAGACCTTATCTAGCGGAGCTCTATTACCATGTTGGTTTTTTAAGTGAGCAAAAAGGACAGGTCAATCTAGCAACCGACTATTATCAGAAATCTCTGAGGGTTAAGTCTGGTAGTATTAAACAAAAAACTTTTTCCTATGAGAGGTTGGCAGATATTAACTTTAAAAACTCCCAATATAAAATAGCAAATTCTTATTATGATACTATTCTAAAAATTTCGACAGATACTTTAAATTTAAGATTTAGACGTATTAAAAGAAAACATAAAAACTTTGCTTCTTTGATAGGTTTCGAAAATATTGTAACAAAAAACGATAGTATTATTAAAATGGCATCTCTCTCTAAAGAAGCTCAAGAGGCCTATTTTCAAAAATACATTGACAATCTTAAAGAGAACGATGAAAAAGCCGCTCAGTTAAAATTAAATCAACAGGCTTTTGGCGCCTCTTTTGGACAAAGCTCACTTCAATCTAATTCTAAAGGAAAATGGTACTTCTATAATTCTCAATCTTTAAGTTTTGGAAAAAGTGAATTTGAAAAAAACTGGGGAAAAAGAAAATTAGGAGATAATTGGAGATGGTCTTCTCAAATCGAATCAACTTCTAAAAAGATAAATGCGATCTCAGCAAACAAACAAAATAAGCGATACGATTTGGCAAGTTATCTAAAAAAAATTCCCTCTGATCCAAAAGTAATTGATGCTCTTAAAATGAATAGAAATGAAGCTTTATATGAATTGGGAATCATTTATAAAGAACAATTTAAAAACACAAAGCTTGCAATTGAACGATTAGAAAGGGTCGATAGTCTCGCTCCTGCCGAAGAATTAATCTTGCCTATTAATTGGCATTTATACAAAATATACGCGCTCTTAGGTGAGGAATTAAAAACAACAAAACACAAGAATATTATTCTTGAAAAATACCCAGATACCAAGTTTGCACAAGTTATAAGAAATCCAGAAAAACCATTACTGGAAATAACTCCGACAAGCGAAATTGAAGAACTTTACAAAGAAATTTACCATCTTTACAAAGACGATAATTTTGAGGAAACCGTTTCGAAAATAAATGAACTCATCCCGACTTTTCAAAATTCAAAATTAATTCCTAAATTTGAACTCCTAAAAGCATATGCCACAGGTAAATACAAAAACAAAGAAGCGTTTAAGATTGCCTTAGATTTTGTAGTCGTAAGCCACGGAGGCACTGAAGAAGGAAAAAGAGCAAAAGAAATCTTAAAGCAATTAGATAAATAACATGTTTAATACAAGTAAAACACCTCAAAAAACGAAAGTCATGGAAAGAAATGTGATCGCTAAAAACACAACAATTGTTGGAGATATAAAATCGGATGGAGATTTTAGGATTGATGGTGCCTTAAATGGGACATTAACAACCAATGGAAGAGTTATTATTGGCGCTGAGGGCTCTATCAAAGGAAAGGTTGAAGCAACGAATGCAGATATTGAAGGGATGTTCTCTGGAAACCTTTTAGTATCAAACACCCTTACCATAAAAGCAACAGCAAACATTTCGGGAGAAGTGATCATTGGAAAGCTTTCTGTAGAACCAGGAGCATCGTTTAATGCTACTTGCGCAATGAAAGGAGCCATAAAAGAATTGAATTTGAATAATGACGAAAAAATCCGCTCAGAAAAAACCGCTTCATAAAGCGCTTCAGCTTTCAGGTGCAGGCTTACAAATGGGATTGACTATTTATCTGGGGTTCATACTTGGAAAATGGTTGGAATTAAAATTTGAAGTTCCTTTTTTAACAGAAATAACAACTTTAGTTGCCATTTTTTTATCGATGTATTCACTAATAAAACAAGCCAACAAAATTAATGATTAGAAGTGTCCTTCTTTTTTCTGCTGTCTTCTTTATCGTTTTTATAATTGGCTTTTATATTCATGACTTTTTCATCCAAAAACAACAAATAATCCTCCCTTTTTCTCTAAAAAAAATCTACCTCTTTCATCTATTTTTTTCACTAATAATTTGTATTAATTTTTTTATTTTTTCAAATTTTAATAAATTTTTTGAGCAGTTAGGCTTTATCTATCTGGGAACAATTTTATTAAAACTAACCCTTTTTTGTTCACTCTTTTATACGTCGATCTTTACAAAAGAAGAACTCGCTCTTTCTTCTAGGATGTCATTATTCATTCCTGTGGTTTTATTTTTAATCACTGAAGCGACAATTGTTGCTAAAATTTTGAAGAAAAAATAAAAAAATTAGCTTTAAAAAAGGTTTGTAATTTTGAATTATTCCATATCTTTGCGCCGAATTTAGAAAGCGTATTTTTACAATGAAGGTTGCACAAAACACAATCAAATTTCTTTTTATCGTCTCAATAGCATTGTTTTCAATAACAAGTTTTGCCTCAGAATCTGAGACAAAACATGACAAACAAAATGATGGTGGACGTATAAATACTAAAGAAGAAGTAGAGGCTTATATTCTTCATCACATTAAAGATTCTCACGACTTTTCCCTATTTTCATACACCTCAGATGATGGAGAAAGAAAACATGTTGGCTTCCCGCTACCTGTTATTCTTTGGTCTAGTGAAGGGCTGGTTTCTTTTATGTCTTCAGAATTTCACCACAATGACGATGGGCACGTACTTGTAGAAAAAAACGGATTAAAATTTGCTAAAATTCACTCCAAAATATATGAGCTAGACAAAGGAGTTTCAACCCTTTCTTTTGATGAGACTCACCATGCTACAAATGCACATAAAGTGTTGGACTTTTCTATCACAAAAAGTGTTGTAGGAATTCTTTTAATAGGTTTCTTATTATTGTTTTGGTTTTCAAGTTTAGCAAAACAATACAAAACAAAACAAATCCCTACTGGTTTTGCCAGAGTTTTAGAACCTTTAGTTTTATATGTTCGCGACGAAATAGCAAGACCAAATATTGGTGAAAAACACTACAGAAGATTTACAGGATATTTATTAACGGTATTTTTCTTTATTTGGGTTTTAAATCTAGCAGGTTTAACTCCCTTAGGATTTAATGTTACAGGTCAGTTAGCAGTAACTGGGTGCTTGGCAATTTTTACCCTAGTAATTTATACTGTTAGTGGAAACAAGGAGTATTGGATGCACATGATTTGGATGCCAGGAGTACCTGTTTTAATACGTCCAGTATTGGCAATTATAGAATTAGCTGGTGCTTTAGTTATCAAACCATTTTCACTATTAGTTCGTTTGTTCGCAAACATTTCAGCAGGTCATATTGTGGTAATGAGCTTAATTGCAATTATGTTTACTCTTAAAGAATCTCTAGGGGTTGTTGGAGCAACAGGGTTGTCATTGGTATTATCATTTTTTATAACATTAATTGAAGTTTTAGTTGCTTTTTTACAGGCATATATCTTTACAATGCTATCTGCGTTGTTTATTGGTATGGCAGTAGCAGAGCCTGAGCATCATTAATACAAGTTTGTTTAATTTAATATAAATACAGTTATTATGTACAATTTAATTGGAGCAGGATTAATCGTAATCGGAGCAGGAATTGGTTTAGGTCAAATTGGTGGAAAAGCAATGGAAGGTATTGCTCGTCAACCTGAAGCGACTGGAAAAATCCAAACAGCAATGATTATTATCGCTGCATTATTAGAAGGTTTAGCATTTGGTGCATTGTTCTTAGGAAAATAATCCAAACAAAAACAAAAAACAGTGTTCTGTAACGGTTGGTTACAGAGCCTGTTTTTATGATTAAACAAAAAAACAACTTAATTAGTTTATAGAATGGAAACTTTATTAAACGATTTTTCGCCAGGATTATTTACCGTTTCGTTAATTTTATTATTAGCATTGATTGCTTTGATGGTAAAATTTGCTTGGAAACCAATTTTGAACTCTTTAGAAGAAAGAGAATCTGGAATTGAAAATGCTTTGGCTGCAGCAGAAAATGCACGAAAAGAAATGCAAAATTTACAAGCAAACAATGCAAATTTAGTAAAAGAAGCCAGAGCGGAAAGAGAAGCAATGATGAAAGAGGCGAGAGATATTTCGGACAAGATCATTGCAGATGCAAAAGAAGATGCAAAAGAAGTAACAACTAAATTGATTGAAAATGCGCAAGCTGCAATTGCTCAAGAGAAGCAAGCTGCTTTAGCAGAAATCAAAAAGAATGTTGCAGAATTGTCTATCGGCATTGCAGAATCTGTCATTAAAAAAGAGTTATCAAATAAGAAAGATCAACTAGAATTAGTTGAAGGAATTTTAAAAGATGTTACTTTAAATTAAGTAAAAGATGAAAAACGCAAGAGCAGCAATACGGTATGCAAAAGCACTTTTAAATCTTGCTAAAGATTCTAAAGAAGAAACTTCGGTACACAACGACATGCAATTTATTGCTACTACAATTTCTGAAAACGAGGAGTTTGAAGTAATGTTAAACAGTCCTATCGTTAAGTCTTCTGATAAAATAAACGTTTTAAACGCTTTATTTAAAGGAAAAGTAAATACAATTACCTTAGGGTTATTTCATTTACTACAAGACAATAAAAGAATTGCAATGCTAGCATCTATTGCGAAACAATATGCAATTATTTATGATTTTGAAAAACATTTACAAGTTGCAAAAGTAACAACAGCTGTTCCTTTGACAGCAGAAATAGAAGCTGAAATTTTAGCAAAAATTGTAGCCTTAACAGGAGACAAAGCGAATTTAGAAAACGAAGTAAATCCAGCCATTTTAGGAGGATTTATATTACGTGTAGGAGATGTGCAATATGATGCAAGTATCTCTAATTATTTAAATGAATTGAAAAAGGAATTTGACAATAGTCATTATATTCCTAAAATTTAATAATACATCAAATTATAAAAGATGGCAAGTATTAAACCAGCTGAAGTATCAGCAATTTTAAAACAACAGTTAACAAATTTTGAAGCAAAGGCTACGTTAAACGAAGTTGGAACTGTTTTACAAGTAGGAGATGGAATTGCTCGTGTTTACGGTCTTTCTAATGTTCAATATGGTGAATTGGTAGAATTCGAAAACGGATTAGAAGGAATTGTCTTAAATTTAGAAGAAGACAATGCTGGAGTCGTGTTGTTAGGAGCTTCTACGTCTATTAAAGAAGGTTCTACCGTGAAACGTACCGAACGTATTGCTTCTTTAAAAGCAGGAGAAGGAGTTGTTGGTAGAGTTCTAGATACTTTGGGAAATCCAATTGATGGCAAAGGACCCATCTCTGGAAAAACATATGAAATGCCCCTAGAGCGAAGAGCTCCAGGAGTTATCTATAGAGAACCTGTAACAGAACCGCTTCAAACTGGAATTAAATCTATTGATGCAATGATTCCTGTTGGTAGAGGTCAAAGGGAGTTAATCATTGGAGACCGCCAGACTGGTAAATCTACAGTAGCTATTGACACCATTTTAAATCAAAAAGAATTTTACGATGCTGGAGAACCAGTATATTGTATCTATGTTGCCATTGGTCAAAAAGCATCTACAGTTGCAGCAATTGCAAACATGTTAGAAGAAAAAGGCGCTTTAGCATATACAACAATCGTTGCTGCAAACGCATCAGATCCTGCAGCAATGCAGGTATATGCACCGTTTGCTGGAGCTGCTATTGGAGAGTATTTTAGAGATTCTGGAAGACCTGCTTTAATTATTTATGATGATTTATCTAAACAAGCTGTTGCTTACCGTGAAATTTCTTTATTATTAAGAAGACCTCCGGGACGTGAGGCGTATCCTGGTGATGTATTTTATTTACACTCAAGATTATTAGAGCGTGCAGCAAAAGTAATTAACGATGATAAAATTGCTAGCGAAATGAACGACCTACCAGATTCTTTAAAAGGAATTGTAAAAGGGGGAGGTTCTTTAACTGCATTGCCAATTATTGAAACTCAAGCAGGTGATGTATCAGCATATATTCCAACAAATGTAATTTCGATTACAGATGGACAAATTTTCTTAGATGGAGATTTATTCAACTCTGGTGTTCGTCCAGCAATTAATGTAGGTATTTCTGTATCGCGTGTTGGTGGAAACGCTCAGATTAAAGCCATGAAAAAAGTATCTGGTACGTTAAAATTAGATCAAGCACAATACCGTGAACTAGAAGCATTTGCGAAGTTTGGATCTGATTTAGATGCAGCAACTATGAGTGTGATTTCAAAAGGACAACGTAATGTTGAAATTTTAAAGCAAGCTCAAAATGATCCTTTTTCTGTAGAAGATCAAGTAGCAATCATCTACGCAGGATCTAAGAACTTATTAAAAGACGTTCCTGTAAATCAAGTGAAGAAATTCGAAAGAGATTATATCGATTACTTAAACGCAAAACATAGAGATACCTTAGACGTGTTAAAATCTGGTAAATTAACAGACGAAACAATTGCTGTATTAGAAGCAGCCGCTAAAGAAATTTCTAAGCAATTTGCATAAAAAATAGTTGTCATTCCCGCGAAAGCGGGAATCTCAAAATTCCAATAGAATGGCAAACTTAAAAGAAATACGTAACAGAATTACCTCTATTAAATCGACAATGCAGATTACCTCTGCCATGAAAATGGTTTCTGCTGCAAAGTTGAAAAAAGCACAAGATGCAATTAGTGCAATGCGCCCTTATTCATCTAAATTAACTGAATTGTTGCAGAATTTAAGTGCAACTTTAGACAGTGATGCTGGTGGAGTGTATTCAACACAAAGAGAAGTTTCTAAAGTATTAATCGTTGTCGTAACTTCAAACAGGGGATTATGTGGTGGTTTTAATTCATCAATAACGAAGAAAGTTGTTTCTATTGTCGAAGAAAAATATAGTACTGCTGAGGTAGATCTATTTTCTATTGGTAAAAAAGGAGCAGATGTCTTGTCGAAAAATTTTAATATTGCAGCAACAAATAACGACGTTTTTGATGCGTTGACTTTTGACAATGTAGCAACGATTGCCGAAGAATTAATGAAATTGTATGTAGCAGGAACCTATGATAAAATTGAAATTGTTTACAATCAATTTAAAAATGCCGCAACTCAAATTCCACAAGTAGAGCAATTTTTACCGATAAAACCTATAGAACAGGAAGACGCAACAGCAGTAAATTCTGATTATATTTTTGAACCTTCAAAAATAGAAATTGTTGAAGCTTTGATTCCAAAGTCGTTAAAAAACCAATTATACAAGGCGATTAGAGATAGTTTTGCTTCAGAACATGGTGCTCGTATGACAGCAATGCACAAAGCAACAGACAACGCGACAGAATTAAGAGACGAATTATTGTTAACTTATAACAAAGCGCGTCAAGCAGCAATTACCAACGAAATTTTAGAAATTGTAGGTGGTGCGGAAGCTTTAAATAATTAAACATAGCGGAAGCACTGAACAATTAAACGCAGCAGTAGCGAAGTTAAATTATCAATAAGCAGCAACATTGAACAATTAAACGCAGCAGTAGCGAAGTTAAATTATAAAGAAGTAAAAAGCGAACCTAATTGGTTCGCTTTTTTATATCTTGGCATAGGATTTGTAGCCTTTATAATATGAAATCTTTATATCTAATCGTGATTTTCTTTGGTTTTTCTCAATGTGCAAGCACACAATTTGATAAAACACCTCCCTTTGAAATTGAATCAGCAACCTATACCCAATGGGTTGGAGGTATTGAAGGCGTAAGCGGAAAGAGCATACAAATTAAATTATCTAAAAAAACAACGATTGCTTTTGATTCGTTATTTTTTCAAAATAAAATCATGAAGATAGTCGTTGAAAACAGTGAAGGGACTTCTTTTTTAATTGGTAATTATAGCACCTCCACAAAACAAAGAAATGAACTCATACTCCATTCAAATCCTGTAATGGAATCAAAAAATGAAATTCCAAAAAAGATGAAATTCCCTTTCTCTTTGAAAAAGAATGAAGCAATCATTCGTTATAAAATACAAGGAATAAGCAACTACTATAAAGTAGAAAATCTCCAAAAAACCTCCTCAAAATTCTTTCAGTAAACAAAATAATCAACTGATTTTTTGAGTTCATCAATCCAAACGAACCTCCTTTTTATTTTTGGCACACATTTTGAAATTACATAAGAAAACACAAGCTTATGAAATCTATAAAATTACTATTGCTGATGGTCCTTACAGGAATATTGTTTCATTCTTGTACGCTATCTGATGGAGAACAATTTGAAAATGATTTTCAAAACAACCAGTATCTAAGAGAAATCGTTTCTCAGTATGACGTATGGTATCTAGATTATCACAGAACTATCGGAAGTGGGGATATTGCTTATGTATCAAGAGCATTTACAATGTCATTTGTAAATGGAGTTTTATATGCTAACAATAACATTGTAGACATCGGTAGAACAGGAAATGGTTTTGGAATTGAAATTGGAACCTATGATGTATTTAATGGCCTACTAGAAATAAATCACCATTTAGACGGAGTATATAACTTTGAAGTGACCCAACTCTCCCCCAACGAAATCAGCATTTATAATCCCATAGAAAACATCAATTATTATTTAATTGGTTATCAAATCTCTCAATTTGATTATGATAAATTATTTTATGAAAACATTGAATACTTTTTACAAGAATATGTCGATTGGGAAAAGGTAGAAACAGTCGGCGGAATTCCTACTGCTTTTGACAATGAGAACTATATGGCTTTTACACCAGAGGATATGACCACCTTTTACAGTTCTCAAGACACTTTTAATACCCAAATCAACAACATTCACTGGGATTTCGTTGGAGGGTACGAGGTTTATGATGTTCATGGATATGAAGATCTAAAAATTTTAACCCTTTACTATGATCATGGGGGGGTTGAGGAGTTTGAATTGAGCGTGCGAAACGATCGAGAAATACAATTGTATCATTTTAATTCAAAAACCAATTATTGGTTTTCAGGAAGAGAATTAATTTATTATTCGAAAGGAAAAAGTTCAAAAAAGAACGGAAAAGATCTTGAAAAAAATAAAGGAAGGAAGCGAACAAAAGTATCTAGAAGGACAAAGCATAGAAAAACTTTTTAATACTATTCGCCTTATTTACTTTCAATAGATTCTTTAAAATAGTTGATAAAATTAAAACCCACTCTCCTCTGAGCGGTTTTTGATTTGTTAATAATTGCTGACAAAATTACACTCTAAAAAACAAACTAAACAACTTGTTTTCATACTTTTAAGAGTAAATTAGATTTAGTAATGAAACAAACGGCATTTATTACAGGGGCTACCTCTGGTATTGGAAAAGCAACTGCAACTATTTTTGCAAAAAATAACATTCGATTGATTCTTTGTGGGAGAAGAATAGAAAAACTAAAAGAACTTGAAAAGGAATTGAGTACATATACGGACGTAACAACCTTATCCTTTGATGTTTCTAAAAGAGAGGATGTGAAAAACGCGGTCAATTCACTTCCAGAAAACTTTAAAAAAATTGATATCCTTATCAATAACGCAGGCAATGCCCATGGATTGTCGAGCATACAAGAAGGAAATATTGATGACTGGGACGCCATGATCGATAGCAATGTAAAAGGAGTCTTGTACGTTACAAAAGCTGTTGTTCCTCAAATGGTAGAAAGAAACAATGGTTTTATCGTAAATATTGGCTCTATCGCCGCCAAAGAGGTGTACGCTAATGGAAATGTCTATTGCGCATCAAAACACGCTGTAAACGCCTTAAACAAGTCTATGAGAATTGATTTAAACAAACACAACATTCGTGTTGCTGCGATTCATCCAGGAGCCGTAGAAACCGCTTTTTCAGAAGTTCGTTTTAAAGGAGATACAGAAAAAGCAGCTGCTGTATATTCAGGGTATAAGGCCCTTCAATCTGAAGATATTGCAGACATTATTCAGTTTGTTATCTCTAGACCCTATCATGTAAATATTGAAGATTTAGTAGTATATCCAACAGCACAAGCAACTCCTACAATTTTAAACAGAAATTAAAATGATCAATAAGCGCCTATTGATTAAAAACCTACTTTCTCACAATGATGAAAATAGTTTTTTTGATAAAAAACAAAAATTATCATTCAGTTCTAAAGATGGAAAGGCAAAGTTTTTAAAACATATTTGTGCGCTTTCAAACTCAAACCCAACTAGTAATTCTTATATCGTAATTGGAGTTGAGGACGAGCAAAATAAAATTATTGGTGTCGATTTTTTTGATGATAGTAAAATTCAAAATTTAATAAATGCCTATCTAAACAACCCTCCAAAAATTGAATATGAAAACGTTCCATTTCCAAGGTTACCTCGTCACAAAGTAATTGGTCTGGTATCTATTCGTGCCAACAATAAAATAACTTCTCTTTTAAAAAATGCTTGGAAATATAAAAAAGGAACTGTTTTTTGCAGGCGTGGAAGCAATTCTGTTACTGCCCCTGTAAATTTTGAGTTGCGCAGCACAAACAAGGAAATTGTTGCCGCTGTAGAGAAAAACGCTCGCAATAATATTGAACTCACGTTAAAAGGAGTTTTTGACTTTATGAATAGTCATAAACCAATGTACAATCCAAAATACAAGGTTTTTAACGAACAATTTGTGTTGTGTTGGGCAGGAGAAAAGAAAATTATAAATGAAAAAGAATATTTTTCTAGGGTAGATATTGAGTTAATTAACGAGCAAGTAAAATTGTTTTTTTCTGCACTAGATGCCGTACAAATTCGTTTTAATGATCATTCTTTTATTATAACTGAATATATTTTATTAGGATTAGAAAAAAAAGAACAACACTACCCTTTAGAGAAAACAATTATCAATTTTAAAAGAAATGGAAAACACGATATTGTAAAAGAATTCTTATTTATTCCTCCAAAATTTGATCCTGAAATTATTCAACATGTTTACACTAATTGTAAGTTTATCCTCAAAAAAATTGAGCAAGATATCCCGCTTTCTGTAATTGAACATGAAGATTTATTGCGCTTGCCAATAAATGCTCTTATTTGTTTTTTACATGGCTATTCTGATATTTCTGAAACGCTAAAAAAAGCAAAAAAATATATTAAAGAATTAGAAAATAAAACTACATATATCAAGTTCAAAGAGGCGTTACGCGTCATTAGAAAAGTAAAATATAGTTAATTATAAGTTATATAAAGAACAAATAAAAGGGAATAGATTCCCAAATAGAAACGATAAAAATTACGTTGCTTTATGTATGCTTTATTTTCTGGATATAAGTTTCCAAAAAGGCCTCTCAATTCTTTTATGAAAATAGGCTTTACATTAATCAACCAATGATCTGTTTGATAGACAATTTTTCTGAATTTACTTCTGTAGATACTCAAAGGGAATCCCCAGATAAAAAAAGCAATCAACCAACTATTTTCTTTTATAAAATCGATCATAATTATTTTTTAGGAAACCAAGGAAAAAAAGAATTGGTCTTTGCTACATATTCTTTGTACTTCGGTTTTGTGTTGTGTAATGTTTTTTCTAACAAGGCTACTCCAGACACTTTTATAATCAATAACGTCATGACAATCGCCCCAATAATTTGCCAATATCCTCCAGCTGCTATGCTAAACATTGCATAAGACCACCAGACAAAAGTATCTCCAAAATAATTCGGATGTCTTGTATATTTCCAAAGGCCTGTCTTTAAAATCTCTCCTTTATTTTTTTGCTTTTTCTTGAATCGATACAATTGATAATCCCCTCCAGCTTCAAAAATAAAACCGATGGTCCAGATTAAAATTGCGATGTAGTCTAACCAAAAAAGTTCTCCTGAGAAACCTCCATAGTGCACCCCAAATAAAGGCAATGAAACAATTAAAATTAAAACTCCTTGCAATAAAAAAACTTGAAAATAACTGAGCCACCAATAGCGTTTTTCTCCATAATTTTTTCGAAACTCTTGGTATCTAAAATCTTCGCCTTTTCCAATGTTTCGAAAGGCTAAATAAATTGCTAAACGCAGTCCCCAAATGGCTACTAAAACGGATAGCACGATATTTCTAGGTTCAATTTTATCGAGATGAAATACATAAAAAGTATTCACAACCACAAAACCAACGCCCCAAAAAATATCTACAATGCTAGCGTTTGTAATACAAACACTCCAAATCCAAAGAAGCGTCACTAAACACCAGATTAAAAAAATTGCTTTGAGAAAAAGAATCATATAGAATAAATTTGTGTTATCGTTTAAAGGATGTTCATCTGTAAATGAATTTATTAATTAGGTTAGCGCTTTGAAAGCATTCTTTCTCATCTCTAGTTTTATTTTTCGAACTCCATGGTCCGTATCCCATTGTGTAACTTCTTTAAAACCAAAATTTTTGTATAATCTGGTGGCTGGTTCGTTTGATAGCCCGGTTTCTACAACAAAAAGATTCGAATCTAACTTCTTAAGAACAAATTCCATTAAATTACTTGCAATTCCTTGTCTAAAAAAAATCGGATCAACTACCAAACTATTGATATGAGTATGCTCATGATGACAAGAAATTTCGATGACTCCAGATAAATGTTCTCCCATATAGTATCCATAAAATGTTGTTTTGGATATTGTAAAATCTTTGAGAGGTCTTTTTAAGGGAGGAAAATCTATCGCTTTCAATAATTTTGCTTCCACCTTGTATGACATTTGAAAAATAGAACGTATTTTTTTAGCCATTTCAAGATCTGTATGCTCAAGCCTTTTAATCATTTCTTGAAAGATACATAAAGTTATTTAATAGTCTGTTTTTTAGCCGACGTTGGTTTTTTCTACTTTAATTGGTATCCAAACTTCTTCTTCCGAATTTTCATCAACAGGATTGTATGCAGGTTCTAAAAGTTCAAAATGCGCTCTTTTGTCTAATTCATAATCCGAATTTGGCAACCATTGTCCAAAAATATATTGAGCTGTCTTCGAAAAACTAGCTGCCATCCCTTTGTGAATAAAAACAGCATAAAGGCCACCCGGTAAAATACGTGTTTCCATCTCTTTTGGAATTGTCTCAAATTCTGACACCTCAACCATCGCTGCTTTGGTAAATACAATTTGTGAATTAAAGTCTTTAAAATCCAATGATTCATCATAAATCTGAATTGAAAATAATTGTGATCCAATCGTGTTTTTTATCTTGTTTCTTTCGGGCATAAAACCACTCCACAATTCTCCAGTTCTATCATTCTTCAATGACATCGGTAGTGATTTTCCTACTAATTTTTTGGAGGAAAGATTGATTATTTTAGGTTGCATTTTAGTGGGTTAAATTTGACTCGTTTCAGTTACAAAAATATACTATTTTAGCTTTTTAAAAGCCTTTATTTGAAAGAGTACTTTACAAAAGAGGGGCTTCTAAAATAAAAATCTACACGCTTGCCTTCTAAGAACAAGGTTTTCGAAGGTATTTGGAGGGTTGGTAATGGTTTTATTCTGTCCATAAGCTTCCTATTGAATAGGTTTTCGCTTTTCCACTTATAATGACGCTATTTTTTTTATTTTGGCATTGTAATTTTCCAATTCTATCCGAAATTTGTAATGCATTTAATTCATTTTTTTTAAGTCTTGACGCCCAAAACGGAGTTAATGAACAATGTGCCGAACCTGTAACGGGATCCTCTAGTATGGATGCTTGAGGTGTAAAAAATCTCGATACAAAATCACAATCTTCTCCCTTTGCTGTAACAATAACACCCCCAGGATTAAGATTTATTTGATCAAATATTTGCCTATTGATTTTGATGTTCTCAATTTCCTGGACTGTTTCATAGACCAATAAATAATCTCTTGATTTATAAACTTCTTTCGGTTGGATATTCAAAGATTTAACTATTATTTCAGGAAGCTCCGAAACAATCGGCATTCGGGAAGGGAGTTCTAAATGATAAATATCATTTTCAAACAGAACAGTCAAATCGCCGCTGAAGGTTTTAAATACAATTCTGCTTTTAGGATAATTTAAAATTGATTTTAAGCAATGAGCAGTGGCTAGTGTTGCATGGCCACATAAATCCATTTCAATCTCTGGTGTAAACCATCGTAAATGTATTTGATCGTCTTTAACCACAAAAAATGCCGTTTCAGCAACTGAATTTTCTTTGGCTATATTTAACAATATCTCATCGGGTAACCAGGTTGTTAAAGGAACTACACAGGCCGGATTTCCTCCAAATGTTTTATCTGTAAATGCATCTATTTGGTACAATTCGAGTTTCATTTGTCTTTCGTTGTTTTTAATGTTGTTGTATGAGATTCGTTCTGTATTTAAGCTCTCTAATTAGAAAATCAAAACAATTAGACATCCTAAGCGCTTTCCTATATCAGGCTCATAATTCTCCAAGTCGTCTAAAAATAGTCATTAATTTTTTATCCAGTATTCTTAGCAATTTTTTTAATCGTTGACTATTCGAATTACCCTTCCTAAAGTTCGAAATTGTTGATGTCTTCCCAAATTACTACAAATATATTTTATATCAAACGGAACGCTCCAGCATAAATTGCTGAAAACTCCATTGAATAATTTAGCCTTTAATTAAAAGGTAAAATAAAGTCAACAATTGTTGATGAAAAAAATTTGAATAATCATTATTTAAAACAGCGCACAAGCAAAATTACTTATATTTGCCCTGCGATTTAAACGGGTAAAGGGAAATCTATAATATGAAAATAAACAACACGACTACTAAATTTTTAGTCCCTGTAATGTTAGTCTTATCTAGTGCAATAATGGCATTTGCATGGCTTGGACACTTAAAATACAAAGAGGACTTAAGCTTCTTGGCAGCAGCTCTCTTTGCATGGCTACTAGTTCTTCCTGAATATATTCTTAATGTTTCAGCAATACGCTGGGGTGTTGGAACCTACGAGCCAAGTGAGATGGCCGCAATGAACCTTTCATCAGGTATTATTTTCATTGCGCTAATTTCGCATTTCGTCTTGGGCGAAGAAATAAGCACTCAAAAATATATCGGTTTTGGACTGATGATTATTGCCATGGTTTTAATTTCTGGATCTAAACCTGATAAAATTAAAAATCAAAAAGATCTTTAGATATGGAATTATACCTTGTTCCCCTCATGCTTTTTACCTCAAGCATTTTAATGGCATTTGCTTGGCTTGGTCATATAAAATTCAGACAAAAAACCTTTATCCAAGCACTCATATTCAGCTGGCTTTTAGTTCTTCCAGAGTATCTTCTTAATGTTTCTGCAATCCGCTGGGGTATTGGAACTTTCGAGCCAAGTGAAATGGCAGCAATGAACTTATGTACAGGCGTAATTTGTATTGCATTTGTTTCAAAGATCTTCTTAGGAGAGAAGCTGAATCCCCGTAAAATAGTTGGTTTTATTTTAATGGCCATTAGCGTGGTACTTGTGGTATTATAGCAATGTTACTTTTTTCTGAAGCTACAAAACAGAAAAATTTGTTTTGTGCCAAATGGTGTTAAGTGGTCTTCTTGCACACACTTTAACTTCTCAAAACCATTTTCAAATTCAGAGGTTAATTCTTGCTCGTCATACTGCTTTATTTCTAGGCCACTACATTTTTTTGGCCCCTGTTTTGAAAAGGTTCCGATTGTCAAAAATCCGCTTACAGCATTTCTAGCAATATTCATGTATTTTTTTATTTGGTCTGGTGTTGTCAGAAAGTGAAAAGTGGCTCTATCATGCCAAATTTCATAGGTTGTATTTGGGATAAATTCGGTTATATCGCTCACAATCCAATTTATTTTTTTCGCTTTTTCGCCCAAACGGTTTTGTGCTTTTTCTATTGCTTTTGCAGAAATGTCTAAAACGGTTATGTTTTGATAGCCTTCGGCTAGCAGACAATCCACCAGTTTACTATCGCCGCCTCCTATGTCTATTATTTTGGCAGTCTTTTCGAGGCCAAATGATTGTATAAATTCAAGGGAAGTTTTCGGTATTTTCTGAGTCCAACTAACTTGATCTGGGTTTTTGGTTTCATAAACTGCCTCCCAATGTTTCGTTCTATCTAAGTTCATTGCTATGTCTCGTTTTTTTACTTGTAACTTTCTTGTGTATGGTTTGTTGCGTGTTTTGAGCACTAAAGTTAGCAAACATATAAATTAAATCAGCTATTTTTTCTACTTTATCAAGTTTAATCGTTTGATTTGAATCAGTTGTCCGTTCAGGTAAGTAGATGATTTTAGTATGAAAATCGTATCAATTTGCTTTCGTAAAAGCTACTTTTAAACCAAAAATTATCAATGCAACTCCCACAAGAGTTTCAATTCTTTTTTGATATCGTTCAAATTTTCTAAGAATCATCGGATGAGAAAAGAAATAAGCAACGCAATAAAACCAAAGAAAATGTGCCAAAGAAATGATTCCTCCATAAATAATTTGAACAACCAAAGACGTGTCTGTGTCAACGATTTGTGTGAATATACTTAAGAAAAAGATGGTCGTTTTTGGATTTAAGGCATTCGTAATAAAACCAATTTTAAATGATTCAAATTTACTGATGTCCTTTCCCTTGAGGTCTTTAACGACATCTTGTTGAATCCCTGATTTAGAAAAAATTGTTTTGACTCCAATAAAAATTAAATAAGCAGCTCCTATATATTTAATGATAGAAAAAAGGAAAAGAGATTTTGATATTAAAATTGCTAATCCTGCAATTGAATAGGCAACATGTAACCATATAGCAATGCTTATTCCAATAGCAGTATATATTCCTGCTGTCTTGTTGTACATCATACTATTTCTTGAAACCATGAAAAAATCAGGTCCTGGACTAATCGCCATAAAAATTGATATGCTTATGATTGTCAAAAACTCCGTTGACTCTGTAAAAATTGATAATTCCATTTTTAATATTTTATAGGGGTAAGTATTTATTCAATGTACTCTGGGGTATCAATAATATTTTAACTGTAAGGGTTCTACATATTGATTTCTCTGTATTTTACTGCCCAAAATATAAAAGAAAAACAATGAACAAGAGTCGAGGGTGTGTATTTAGATGAAATGGTTTTTTTATACGGTAAAAAGAAGTTAGTGCTTCCCTACTTACTTTGTAAGTGTGGTTTTAAATAATTCACTTTTTTTAAGTTTCTTTCTTATTTTTAAACCCCTTATCGAAATCAATTACAATTTGATTAAATTGCTTGTATGAGTCCCTATCCTTTCTTTTTTTTGGAAGAGTTTTATAAATTTTATCGTAAAGTTTTTTAAAATTATTTATCAATTCTGCATTGTACTTTATTTCTAATTTATTTATTTTAGTCTTTTTCTTATAATATTGAAGCTCAATTATATATGATGACATAAGATACTTTACCATTGAAAATTCTGGATATTTTTCAAGTAACTCTAAAAAAAATGGATTGGATGATACTTCGATGAAGTCCATTTGAATACTTTTTATTGAATTTATCAAGACTTCTAAATCTTTTTCTCCCTTTTTCACTGATGTTAGACCTTCAGGTAGTATATCAACAGAATTAAACATTGCTATGTAAAACCTATTTATAATTTCTAGTGTTTGGTATTTACCATGTTTACGCTCTCTATTAATAGTCCACTTTGGAATTATAAATGCCAAGAGAATTGAAATTAATATAGTTAAAACTGGTATCAATATATGTGAAAATAATGTATTGTTATTCTCCTCACCAAACAGGCGTTTTAGTATCTCTAGTAAATCTTTTCTTAATAAGAGGTTGTAAATCATGGAAGTTTTAGGGGTTTGAAGTGAGTTAAAGATAAAAAAAAATGAGGTAAAAACTAAAAAACCACCTGAATACAGATGGTTATTAGTTAAATCGATTTAATTACACGATGAATCAAAAATTATAGCTCAAATTTTATCCCTTGTGCTAGGGGCAATTCATCAGAATAATTAATGGTGTTTGTTTGTCTGCGCATGTATACTTTCCAGGCATCAGATCCAGACTCGCGTCCACCACCTGTTTCTTTCTCTCCCCCAAAAGCACCTCCAATTTCGGCACCAGAAGTTCCAATGTTTACATTGGCAATCCCACAGTCAGAACCTGCATAAGAAAGGAACTTCTCTGCTTCTTTAAGTTCATTGGTCATGATCGCAGAAGACAATCCTTGTGCTACTCCGTTTTGTTTTTCAATGGCATTCTCTACCTCACCAGCATATTTCATGAGATATAAAATAGGTGCAAAGGTTTCGTGCTGTACAATTTCAAAATGATTTTCAGCTTCAATAATCGCTGGCTTTACATAACAACCACTTTCATAGCCTTCTCCTTCCAATACACCTCCATCTACCAATACAATCCCCCCTTCTGCTTTCGCTTTTTCTATGGCTGATAAATAGGTGTTTACCGCATCATGATCTATTAAAGGTCCAATATGATTCTTTTCATCTAAAGGGTTTCCAATGGTTAATTGTCCATAAGCACCAACAATGGCATCTCTTACTTTGTCATATACAGATTCGTGAATGATCAATCTTCGTGTAGAAGTACATCGTTGCCCGCAGGTTCCCACCGCTCCAAAAACAGCTCCGGGGACCACCACTTTTAAATCTGCTGTTGGGGTAATAATAATCGCATTATTCCCTCCCAACTCTAATAAAGATTTTCCAAAACGTTGGGCAACGGTTGCTCCAACAATTCTTCCCATTCTAGTAGAACCTGTTGCAGATACTAAAGGAACTCTAGTATCGGTCGTCATCATTTCTCCTACCGTATAATCTCCATTAACAATACACGAGATTCCTTCTGGTAAGTTATTTTCTTTTATTATTTCGGCAATAATATTTTGACAAGCAACAGTACATAAAGGGGCTTTTTCAGATCCTTTCCAAACACACACATCGCCACATATCCATGCCAATGCAGTGTTCCATGCCCAAACAGCTACCGGAAAATTAAATGCCGAGATAATCCCGACCACCCCAATTGGGTGCCATTGTTCTCTCATTACATGACCTGGACGCTCAGACGGAATGGTTTGTCCATTTAATTGCCTAGACAATCCAACGGCAAAATCACAGATGTCAATCATTTCTTGCACCTCTCCATAGCCTTCTTGTAGAGACTTCCCCATTTCATAAGAAACTAATTTTCCTAGTGGTTCTTTTAAATCTCTTAGCCTATTTCCAAACTGACGCACAATTTCTCCTCTTTGAGGTGCAGGTAGGTTTCTAAAAGTCTTAAAGGCTCCCGTAGCTGCAATCATTACCTTTTCATAATCTTCTCTTGTAGTCGCTTTTACCTTCCCAATTAACTTTCCGTCCACTGGAGAATAAGACTCCATAATTTTACCGGTAGAAAAATTATTTGACCCTGTAGAAGTTCCTGCGTTTAATTCTTGTAAGCCTAATTCTGATAAAGCTTTTTTAATACCGAAATCTTTCATTTTACAATGCTATTTTATTTAAATTCAAAGAACGAATTTACAAATAATTCTGATAGTTTATAAATTAAACAAAAAATAATGTTATTGTTAAAAATTAAACAATAATAGTGCTTTTGAGAAGGATCTCTTTAAAAAGAAAAGGCTATTCTAATAGAGCTAATTAACTGGAACAATTACTTCCTCATAAAGAGCTGTTCCAATACTGTCTATTCCTTTAAAAAATTGAAACACATAATCTTCTTGTTGAGAAGCTTTTACAATAAATTTAGTTTCTTCTTGAATAATTGCCTCGGTACAAAACATGTCCAATTCGACAATTGCTGTAACGGCAACTATTCTTGTGGTGTCTTTTACTTCGTAATAAATTTGATTAAATGAATAACAGCCATTTGGCAAAGAATACGCCATTGTAATCGTATCTGTTTGACCAAAAGTAAAACTTTCAGGAGTGATTACTGAGTCTATTGGCAAGTATTCAAAACGATAGTTCGGAGCCTCCTGGTTGTTATCGAAACAAGAGTAAAAAACGAGCAATCCAAAGAAAAGTAGGAAACAATTTTTCATTTTTTTATTTTTAAGGTGATGTATTATATAGATGAAATAATTTTAAAGGGTTGCGTGTAATCCTCTTATTTTTACAAAATTATATGCAAAAATAAACGTTTTAAAAGACTCCTAAAGAGTTTATCCCTAATAAATAAATTAAAATCGCAGAAGCTGGAGGTGTGTTGGCTGTTTCTGGAATACTTTAAACAAATACCAAAAAGTTGATCAGCATAAAGTTGATAAACTTTTGATTGTGCTGATTTTTTATTCTTACAGCAATCTCTTATGAGTTCTTCTAGTCTAATCTCTAGTGTTTTTTTTAGTTTCTTAAAAGGGGAGTTGTTTCTGATAATACAAATAATTTCCTATTGAAACTAAAACACATTAATATATTAGACTAGGGACCCTGTTTTTACATATAACTCCTTTAGGTTCTGGAGCTATATCACACGTTGAAATAATTCCCCATTTGATATTGAACACTTCTTCTGCATTTGTATATTTATGAACTTTTTCAAGAAATTGAGGAATATCAATTTGATTCGAGTATGGGATATATCCCATTGGGCCACCACAAGGTTTTGATCCATATGGTGTAAAAAACCATTCCCCTTCATCTTCGCAAGTATAACTGTAAGCTATGGTTTCAATTTCAGAAAATAAATCCAGTACTATTTTATGATCTAACTCCTGATTAGAGTTCGAATTAATCTTTTCATTTTGTTCACACGATAAAAGCAAAATAGTTGCAAATAATAACAGAATTTTAAATTTCATTTTTTTTGTTTTTAGGGTTATTTACTATATAGATGAAATAATTTTAAAAGGTTGCGTGTAATACTCTTATTTTTGCATGTAAAATGCAAAACAAAATTTTTAACATACAAACACCAGAAGATTTTAAACAAGTGGCTTTCAGTGTTTTTAGACATCAGTTTGAAAACAATAAGGTATACCGTTCTTTTTGTGACTTATTATACATTCATCCTTCAGATGTTCATGCGCTTGAAGACATTCCTTTTTTGCCCATTGAATTTTTTAAAAGTAAAAAAATCATTTCTTCTTTAGAGGAAGTACAAGAAGTTTTTACAAGTTCGGGAACTACAGGAAGCGTTACAAGCAAGCATTATGTAACGGATATTGAATGCTATAAAGAAAGTTACTTACAAGGATTTGCTCATTTTTATGGAAACATAGAAGACTATACTGTTGTAGCTTTATTGCCTAATTATTTAGAAAGAAAAGGTTCTTCTTTAGTGTATATGGTTGCTGATTTGATACAAAGATCCAAAAACAACAAAAGTGGGTTTTATCTCAATAATATAGAAGAATTAGCTCAAAAACTGATAAAAAACGACAAAAAAGGGCAAAAAACACTCTTAATTGGAGTTTCTTTTGCTTTGATGGATCTCATAGAAAAGTACCAATTTGAGCTAAAAAACACCATTATTATGGAAACCGGCGGAATGAAAGGAAGAAGGAAAGAACTGGTCAGAGACGAATTGCATGCTTTTTTACAACAAGGCTTTGGGGTAAATACTATTCACTCAGAATATGGAATGACAGAATTATTAAGCCAAGGATATTCTCGTGGAAATGGTATTTTCCAAACTCCTCCTTGGATGAAAGTTGTAACCAGAGATACAGAAGATGCGCTAACCATTCAAAAAATTGGTAAAACGGGAGGAATCAACATTATTGATTTAGCCAATTATAACTCCTGCGCTTTTATTGCAACTCAAGATTTAGGAAAAGTTCACCAAAACGGAACTTTTGAAATTATTGGTCGCTTTGACAACTCTGATATTAGGGGTTGTAATTTAATGGTCTTATAATTTTAATGATCGTTCATCGCGTTCCAACCTTGCGCTTTTAAAGGAATGTCTTGATTTGCTCTTGTAACTAATTGTAAGCCTTGATTTTCTGCCGTAATGTGACCAATAATAGAAAAGTTTGGATTTCCTTTTATTTGATCAAAATTAGCAATAGGTACGGTAAATAAAAGTTCGTAATCTTCTCCTCCACTTAGCGCAACCATGGTAGAATCTAACTCAAATTCTTCACAGGCAGAAATTACTTGAGGATCTAAAGGCAACTTATCTTCATAAACCTTGCACCCTACTTTACTTTGAGTACAAATATGAAAAAGTTCTGAAGATAATCCATCAGAAATATCAATCATTGAAGTGGGTTGTATCTCCAATTCTTTTAACAAACCTGAAATGTCTTTGCGTGCTTCGGGTTTTAATTGACGCTCAATTAAATACGTATAATTATCTAAATCGGGTTGATTGTTTGGATCCACTTTAAATACTTGTTTTTCTCTTTCTAAGACCTGTAACCCTAGATAAGCTGCGCCCAAATCTCCAGAAACTACAATTAAATCGGTTTCTTTTGCCCCATCTCTGTACACAATTTCTTCTTTTTCAGCTTTCCCTATTGCGGTTACAGAAATCAAGATTCCTTTGTTAGAGGAAGTAGTGTCTCCCCCTATTAAATCGATATTGTAGGTTTCACATGCCAACTGAATTCCAGCATACAATTCTTCTATTGCCTCTAAAGGAAATCTATTTGAAACAGCGATAGAAACTGTAATTTGCTCTGCAGCTCCGTTCATTGCATATACGTCGGAAAGATTGACCATTACCGCTTTATACCCTAAATGTTTAAGCGGCATATAACTTAAATCAAAATGAACGCCTTCAATCAACAAATCTGTGCTAACCAGGGTTTGTTTTTCAGAAGCATCTAAAACAGCGGCATCATCTCCAATGGCCTTTATCGTGGATGCTTTTTCTACCTTAAAATATTTTGTAATATGATTGATTAACCCAAACTCCCCAAGTTCAGCTAATGATGTATTTTGAGTATTTTTATCTTCTAACATATTGCAAAGATAGGAACATTCTTAAAGTTTACAGAAAATATTTAAAAGAGATCTTTATCAATTCCTATTGCATATTAAAAATTTAATTGCTTTTAAAAAATTGGCTACCTAAACTATTTTTAAAAACTTTAACGTTGATAATTCTTATTTAATCTCTAAAAAGATTAACATTTTTTTTATTGTAAACAATTATTAATCATTAGTTTTATAAAAAAAATCGCTATGATTACTAGTATTAGAATATTCCTTTTTACCTTTTTGTTAGCAATATTTTCTTGTTCTTCCGAAGAAAAAATTAATAATGACACAGATGATGACCAAATAGTTAACTCCTCTGACAACTGCCCAGAGACACCTAATGAAGACCAATTAGATACCGATAATGACGGAATAGGAGACCTTTGTGATGATGACAATGATAACGATGGTATTGCTAATGAAGCCGACAATTGTACTAAAACGGTAAACTCTGATCAAAATGACAATGATAATGACGGAATAGGAGACCTTTGCGATGATGATGACGACAATGATGGTGTTTTAGATGCCGATGACAATTGCCCAAGTATAGCAAATCCAAATCAAGAGGATAAAAATAATGACGGTATTGGTGACGTCTGTGCTCCAACAAACAAATTTGTTTGTGAAAATGGAATGGCAAATGGCTACCCGTGTAATGATTATGATTTACTATTAAAAATCCCTTTAGCTACTTTTTTCGCAGCTGCAGCAAATGATTCTTGGGGCTGGACAGACCCCACAAATGGGAGAGAATACGCTATTATGGGTTTAAATAATGGTACCGCTTTTATAGACATTACAGATACAGAAAATCCTATATTCTTGGGTAAATTACCCACAGCATCTATAAATAGTAGTTGGAGAGACATTAAAGTATATAAAGACCATGCTTTCATTGTTAGTGAGGCTTCCAATCACGGAATGCAAGTATTTGATTTGACTAGATTAAGAAATGTTTCAAATACTCCTACTGAGTTTTCCGCAGACACAAATTTTACCGAATTTGGAAGCGCTCATAATATCGTCATTAACGAAGAGAGCGGATATGCATACATTGT
>Ga0209405_1000355_pt1 | contig 38783 bp, 34 predicted proteins | sample COGITO_mtgs_1105_6_FD_184803 | JGI IMG/M metagenome (GOLD analysis project Ga0209405, IMG submission 184803) | Pelagic marine microbial communities from North Sea - COGITO_mtgs_110516 (SPAdes) (version 2) | ecosystem: Environmental > Aquatic > Marine > Epipelagic ...
TTGATGAAACTTCTGAGATTATTTCGTTTTACCAAGCTTCAAAAATTACAGTGGTGCCTAGTTTTTCTGAGGGTTTTTCTCTGGTAACAGCAGAAGCAATGTCTTGTGGTTCTTCTGTGATTGCAACCAAAAATGTCGGTGTTCACTCTTCGTTGATATCACATGCTAAAAATGGATATTTGTTTGAGTCTGGAAATGTTTCTGAATTAGAAAATTTATTATTACAATCAATTAAAAAAGAAATTCCGCTTTTAGGAAAGCAAGCTAGAGAGGAAATTATTGTAAATTGGAGTGCAAAAAAAGAGGCAGATCATTTAATGGAGCTATATGAATCAATAAATAATTAGATGAAAAAAATCGGAATTTTAATTTTTTTTAGTGCTTTTTTACTGAGTTGTAAATCAACGAATGTGATTCCAGCATACAGCGAATTCACAAAACCATTAGCACCAGACTACAATAAAGAAGAAAATTGGGCAGTTCTTCCAGGAACTTATTCAAAAGAATTAAAACAGTTTTCATCTACACAAATAGACACATTGCAAGCAGATGTTTTTTATGTTTATCCTACTCTAAATACTGAAAAAGAAGATCTGCGATGGAATGTACCCATAGCGGATAAAAAACAGCAGCAGAAAGTAGTAAACAAAGCCATATTGTTTCAAGCTTCTGCATTTACCACTTCGGGAAAATTATATGTACCTTATTACAGGCAAGCTCATATTCGATCATATAAAATGTTAGAAAATGGGGGTAGAAAAGCGTTATTATTAGCGTATGCTGATGTTAAAAAAGCCTTTGAAACGTATCTGGAAAAATACAACAATGGGAGACCTATTCTTATTGCAAGTCACAGCCAGGGTTCAACGCATACCAAATTTTTATTAAGAGATTTTTTTGATAATAAACCCCTACAAAAAAAATTAATTGCAGCCTATATTGTAGGGACAGTTATAAAACCTGATCTATATACGACCATTAAACCAATGAAGAATCCCAACGAGGTTGGTGGTTTAGTAGGTTGGAATACCTTTAAAAAAGGAGCATATCCCAAGAAAAAAGACTTTTTTAAAGGCAGTGTGACAACCAACCCAATTACTTGGAATGGTGAAAGAAACACAGTATTAGAGCAGCATAAAGGGTTCTTGTATACGAATAAAAAACTGTACAAAAAGGCCTTAAAAATAGAAGTTACTGATGGACTAGTTTGGAGCTCAACTCCGAAATTTCCAAAGCGGTTTTTGATGTCCTTTATTCAAAATTATCACGTAGGAGATATCAATCTTTTTTGGCAAGATATTCGAGAAAATGCAGTTTTAAGAACAAAAACTTGGCAAGAAAAAACTAATTAATTGTAGCTTTTAATTCCTCAATTACTTTTTTACTATTCCCAACAAAAATTTCGTTATCAACGATAAAAACAGGTCGTTTTAAAAAGGTGTATTCGTCTAAAATAAGTTGTCTAAAATCTGTTTCAGATAAGGATTTACTTTTTAAATTCATTATTTTATAAAGCTTTGCTCGTTTATTAAAGAGCGCTTCATAACTTCCAGAGAGGCTGAACATTTCTTCTAATTGAGCAGGAGTAATAGTGTGTGCTTTTATTTCTTGTCGATCAAAACCATCAATCAGAACTTCTTTCAAGATTCTTCGACAGGTGTCACAAGTTTGTAAAAAATAGACTTTTTTCATTATTTATAATGGTATATTTACCAAACAAAATTACATATAAATATGAAGATAGAATTCGATGTTTTAAAAAAATCTCGTTTGTTAGCTATCAAAGAATTAGATGGCTTGACATTAGATCAAATGCATACAATCCCAACAGGGTTTAAAAATAATATTGCTTGGAATATTGCGCATTTAGTAGTTACGCAACAATTATTGCATTACAAATTATCAGGTTTAGATTGCTTGTGTCCAGACGATTTGATACGTATGTACAAAAAAGGAACAGCTCCTACAAAAACCTTCACAGAAGAAGAGTTTGAGGAAGTAAAAGAGTTGTTTGTAGGCTTGCCAAATACCTTAGAAGAAGATTTTCAAGCAGGGATTTTTCAGAATTTTAGCGAGTACCCTACCAGTGCAGGATATGTTTTAAATTCTTTTGAATCTGCAGTAGTCTTTAACAACTTTCATGAAGGAATCCATTATGGAATTATCCGGTCTATTAAAAAGTTCTTATAACCAACTTTTTTAGTAAAAGTTTAGTTGATAAATAATACCAAATTCAATATTTACAGAGTACTCATTAGAATTGGTTCCTGCAACTTTATTAGGATTCAAACCATCAATAGAGTCAGAAAAGAAATATTGATATGACACTTGTGTGACCAAATCAATACTTGAAGATATCTTACCTACAACTCCTATTCCTGAACATACCGATAAAGCTTCACCAACTCCAAGATCTAGGGTGTTTTCTTCAGAATACCAAGTCGGTAAAAGTGTTCTGTCTTTATTCCAGTCTCCTAATTCAGAAGTGACCCCATTTGTGTAAAAGGAATACTTAAAACCAAAAGTAAAGAATGGATTCAGATACATATTATAACTATAATCATTGCGGTCACTCAAGGGTTTAAGAAAACACTCCAAGTTCAACCCGACGTCAAACATTTTTAAGCTGCCTTTCATAGCTCTTAATTTTTCGCCTTCAATATTTTTTTTTTCGGCATAATAACCTCTGTGAGAAAAAGCACCATTACTTAAGTATTTAATTTCGGTTTTTAATTTTAAATGATCGAGTATTCTATTTCTTACTCCCCAGCGTGATGTGTTTTCGTTAAAACTGAGATAATGACTTAATGACAAAGAAGTACCGTTGTTTGTGAAATGGCTAGAAAATTCTTTAGTATTCCCATAATCTGATTGTAAGTTCGTAGATCCAATAAAGAGGCCTACATCATGATTAAGGGTTTGAGCATCAAATTTATGAATACATAAAATGATAGCAATAATGGTTATTGATGTTAAATTTTTCAAAATATAAGGGGTATAAGGGGTTCTTTTTCAATTTCACATCGCAAGCTACAACATTACAACCTATTTCCAAAATTTAATATAAAGAATCAATTATAAAAATATTACCGTCTAAGTAATAATTAGCCCGTAACTTTAGTTCTTCATCGAAGTAAATGACTTTCTCAGGCTGTTGTTTTAATAAGTAATTTCCGGTGTCCCAACGATTGTTTTTATTGGTATCTATAATTGCTCTTACAAAGTATGTTTTAGGTTCTAAAAAATCAAACCTTATTTCTTGGGATTTTGAAATTAATCTTCTTTCTACAAGGTTATTTTTATCTTTTCCTTCTAGAAGCTCAATAATTAGATTTTGAGAAGTCTGATTTTCAATTTTGATCGTAATTCTTCCATAATCCTCAGTTTCTTTTGAGTTAAAATTGTAGGCTAAGGTGTCATTTTTTTGATTAAAGAGATCAAAAAAGGCTTCGGGTTGTATCTTCAACGAATATTTCTGTTGAGGTTTTTTATTAAAAAGGATTGCAATTTTATTCTCTTTTTTAGAGATATAACTGGAATAAAAAACAGCTGTTGTATCCTTGTCTGTGAGTTTTATTTTAGAGGTGTCAATTTTCACAATTGGGTTGTTAGCCTTAATAAAAAAGGTGTCTCTGAAGTGAATTGTTCTTTTAATAGAGGAATTAAAAATTAATGAATCTATTTTTTTCTTTCGTAATTTTACCGTGATTGTATCTATAATTTTTTGGTTTGTAACGATGAAATTCAATGAATCAGTTTCAAAAGGGGTAAACCAGTAATTTAAGGTGTCTTTATTGATCTCAAATTTGGAAATATTTTTAAAATTTTCAGGTACTTTAGAGATTATTTTTATCTGTAAATCCTTTGTTTGACCCACGTAACCAAAAGCTATTTTCCCTTTAGAGATCTCTTTTGCACGTTTAAACTTGTAAGGTTGTATCTCTTTAAATAGGACAATTGGGTTTTTAAGAATACTATCTTTTGGCAAGACAATAGTATCTGTAGAGAAGCCGATTTTATCTTCTTTTGAGTTGAAAAGGTAGTCGTTTGTAACTTCTTTTAGAGCCGTTATTAAGTATTTTCCTTCTTTAAGATTTGTAAAATTAAAAGAGGATGAATCTAAAGTACTTGTTACATAGTTTGGCTTCTTTTTATAAATGATAGAATCATTGAAAGAGCTGTCTATTTTGTACAACAAAATATTCGTACTCTTTGGGCTTTTATTTAAATACGCATCCTTAATCTCTCCCGAAATGGAAAGAGAATCGATATAAGTTCCTGTTGAGAAAACATATTTAAAACTTTCTAAACTATTTCCTTCATTATTGTCTTCAATAGCATTTCCAAAATTTATGATATAGGTGTTGTTGTCCTTAAGTGTATCTAAAATCTTTAGGGTTAGAGATTTGCTTGCAGATCCCTGTGGAGATATTAATAAAGGATTTTTTAATGGAGGGGAAACGATCAGCTGCTTATTTATATTCTTAAGCTTAATAAATTCGTTAAAGTTTAATTTTATTTCTTTATCATCAAAATTAATAGTTTTGTAAGGAGGATTTGCTGTAACAAATAATGGAGCATTTTCATCTTTTGGACCTCCTTCAGGTCTTCCTGTTCTAGCACAATTAACTAAAATTAAAACTGAAATAACAAAAAAAATAAATCTTAAAATAGTTTTCACGAAAAAGAATTTTATACAAATTAACAATATATTTTTGATTTAAAAACTATAAATTTCACTCTGTATACGCCATTGTTAAAATACTAATCTTTACGTTTTTAATTTTTTGTAATTCTTTTGCACAAGCTTCTATAGTGGCTCCGGTAGTGATCACATCATCAATTAATAAAATATGTTTGTTTTTTAATAATGAGGTGTTTTTTAGACAAAACGTTGTGTCTATAGTATTAAAACGTTCAAAACGAGCTTTAAAAGTTTGAGTTTTTGAGATGGTTGTTCTCAATAAAATATGTTCTAAAAAGGGTTTTTTTAAATGAGATCCTATTGTTTTTCCAAATTTTGAAACTTGATTATAACCTCTTTGTTTTCTTTTTTTTGGATGTAATGCTACAGGAATTATATAATCGATATCATCAAATTGATTGTTTTTTTTGAGAATTTCACCAAACCAATTTCCTAAGAAAATTCCTATTTCTTCATTTCCTTTGTATTTAAGAGCATGAATGAGTTTTTTTGTAATTCCTTCTTTTCTGTAAGAAAGCAAAGTAGTTGCTTTTTCTAACGGGACTCTACCATAAAATATTTTTGTTATTTTATTTTCGGAATAATTTGTGTCGTAAAACAAGGGGATGTCATGTCTGCAAAACGTACAGACTGTCTTTTCATTTTCAGTCAATAAATTTTCGCAATTAGCACATAATTTAGGATAAAAGATCCTAAAAACATTTTTTAAAACAGTCATTTTTTTTCAGCAATTCACCTTAAATATACATAAAAATGTCTGTATTAAATAATGGAGACTAGCGCTAAAAAAACTTGAAAGATTTTTCTTGAAAAAAGTTCTCTAAACGTGTATATTTGCCCTAATTATGTCAAAACAAGAAGATCAGTTTAAAAAAGTTTTATCGCACGCCAAAGAATACGGTTATGTTTTTCAGTCCTCTGAAATATATGATGGATTGAGTGCTGTGTACGATTATGCTCAAAATGGAGTTGAGTTAAAAAAAAATATTAGAGAATATTGGTGGCAGGCAATGGTGCAAATGCACGAAAATATTGTGGGTATAGATGCTGCAATTTTAATGCACCCTACCACCTGGAAAGCCTCTGGTCACGTAGATGCTTTTAACGACCCTCTTATAGATAATAAAGATTCAAAAAAACGCTACAGAGCAGATGTTTTAATTGAAGATTATTGCGCCAAAATTGAAGGTAAAATTAACAAGGAAGTTTCAAAAGCTAAAAAACGTTTTGGGGATGCTTTTAATAAGGAAGAATTTATCTCTACTAACGGAAGAGTTGTTGGTTATCAAGAAAAAATAAATTCAATTTTAACAAGAATGGGTAAGTCTCTAGAAAACGAAGATTTAGCCGACGTAAAGTTATTGATTGAAGAATTAGAGATCGCAGACCCTTTAACAGGTTCCAGAAATTGGACAGATGTAAAGCAGTTTAACCTCATGTTTGGAACCAAACTTGGAGCCTCTGCAGAAACAGCGATGGACTTGTATTTACGTCCAGAAACTGCCCAAGGAATTTTTGTTAATTTCTTAAATGTACAAAAAACCGGAAGAATGAAAATTCCTTTTGGGATTGCTCAAACCGGAAAGGCTTTTAGAAATGAAATAGTTGCAAGGCAATTTATTTTTAGAATGCGAGAATTTGAACAAATGGAAATGCAGTTTTTTGTAAAACCTGGAACTCAAAAAACATGGTATGAGCAATGGAAAGAAACCCGTTTAAAGTGGCATTTGTCCCTAGGAATGGGAGCAGAAAATTATCGTTTTCATGATCATGATAAATTAGCGCATTATGCAGATGCCGCAGCTGATATTGAGTTTAATTTTCCTTTTGGATTTAAAGAATTAGAAGGAATTCACTCACGAACAGATTTTGATTTAAAAGCACATGAAGAGTTTTCAGGTAAGAAATTACACTATTTTGACCCTCAGGAAAATAAAAGTTATGTGCCTTATGTCGTAGAAACCTCTATTGGTCTAGACAGAATGTTTTTAGCAGTTTTTTCTAATTCTTTACAAGAAGAAGCCCTAGAAAATGGAACAACGCGAACTGTCTTAAAATTACCAGCGGTATTAGCTCCTTATAAAGCTGCAATTTTACCATTGGTTAAAAAAGATGGCTTGCCTGAAGTTGCCCGTCAAATCATGGATGATTTAAAATGGGATTTTAACGTATTCTATGATGAAAAAGATGCAGTAGGAAAACGTTACAGGCGTCAAGATGCAGCAGGGACTCCTTTTTGTGTTACTGTAGATCATGATACCTTAGAAGACAACTCTGTAACTATAAGATTTAGAGATACGATGGATCAAAAGAGAGTCGCTATTTCTGATTTAAAAGAAATTATCAAAAAAGAAGTCGCGATAAAAACTTGGTTACAGAAAATGTAATTCATTTTAAACAAAAAAAAGCTGAATCTTTAGAAGAGATTCAGCTTTTTTTTGTTTAAAATTGACTTAATAAACAGTTGCTTTTTTAGAAGTCTCAGAGGCTTTGTACATCTCACCACCTGCAATTCCATTAATAAAAGAAATCAATTCTTTATTTGAAGTTAATTCTTTATTAAATTCTATGTTAGCAATGCTATCTTTAAAGATAACTTTGGCATTAAGAACGCCTTCTTTTTTTGACAGTTTAGATTGAATTGTTTTTGCACAACCAATTTCGCAAGTCATACCAGAAATAGCTAGTGAAACTTGTTGTTTGTTGGCAACTGAAGTCGTTATTATTGTTGCTTTTTTTTCCAAATTACAACTTGAAATTGCAAAAGAGGTAATTACAAGCAAGCAAATGAGTTTGTATACGTTCATGTTTTTAACTATTTAATTATTGTACAAATTTATTAAGAATATGTCTTATATCTAAAGTTTTATCGGATTTTTGTTGGATATTATATAGAAAATGAACAATCAGCAGCAAAAGTGGCTTTATTTAACCGTACTATCGATCGTATGGGGAAGTTCTTTTATTTTAATTAAAAAAGCACTTCTGGGAGTAACACCTGTTCAATTAGGTGCTTTAAGAATGATCTTTACTTCCTTTTTTATGTTGTTTTTTGCGTTTCCTTCCCTGAAAAAAATTCAAAGAAAACATTGGAAATATATAGTATATACAGCCTTAACAGGGACTTTTATACCTGGTTTTTTATTTGCATTTGCCATTTCAAACATAGACAGTTCTATTGTTGCTATTTTAAATTCTTTTACGCCATTCAATACCTTAATTTTTGGAGCGCTGGTTTTTGGATTTTCCTTTAAAAAGAACCAATTTTTCGGAATTTTAATTGGTTTATTAGGAACTTTAATTTTGATTTTAAAAGGAGCTGATTTACATCCGAACCAGAATTATTGGTTTGCTTTATTGATTATTATTGCCTCGGTTGGGTATGCTTTTAATGCGAATTTGGTTAAGAAGTATTTATTCGATTTGGATGCGTTGGCAATTACCACTGGGAATTTTTTATTACTACTAATTCCTGCAACTATTGTTTTAAGTTGTACAGATTTCTTTGTTTCTTTCGAAGCGACACAAACGAAATTAACCTCTCTGGGTTATATCGGAATCTTATCGGTTGTAGGCACTGGAATTGCAAAAACAATCTATAATAAATTGGTTCAGATTTCAGATCCTATATTTTCGGCCTCGGTTACGTATTTAATTCCTATTGTGGCGATTTTTTGGGGATTTCTTGATGGCGAGACATTGAGTTTGGTTCAATTTTTTGGAGCTATGATCATTCTATTGGGAGTTTTTTTAGTAAATAAATCAAAATAAAGAGAAGTAGAAATCGATAGCTATTGATTTTTTGATTCATTAATAATTTAACAGAAACCTATTGTATGATCATAAAAAAGAAGTATATTTGCACCCGCAATTTCAGTAAGAAAGGGCAATAAAAAATAAGTATAAATACGCAAAACTAATAGTATGTACGCAATCGTAGAGATAGCAGGGCAGCAATTTAAAGTAGCAAAAGACCAAAAAGTATACGTTCATCGTTTACAGGGAGAGGAAGGATCAAAAGTAACTTTTGATAACGTTCTTTTACTGGACAACAAAGGAAATGTAACTATTGGCGCCCCAGCTATAAAAGGAGCTTCAGTAACGGCTCAAATTTTAAGTCATTTAAAAGGTGACAAGGTCATCGTCTTCAAAAAGAAAAGAAGAAAAGGATACCAAAAGAAAAACGGACACAGACAGTATTTAAGCGAGATTCAAATCGAATCTATTGCTGCTACTGGTGCAAAAAAATCAGTAAAAAAAGAAGCTGCTCCTAAAAAAGAAGCTGCTCCTAAGACTGAAGTAAAAGAAGTAACAGTAGATTATAGTTCTATGACTGTTGCACAATTAAAAGCAGCCGCTAAAGAGCAAGGTATCTCAGGATATACTTCTCTAAAAAAAGCTGAATTAATTGCTGTTTTAACTAAATAAAAAATTCAATTTTAAAACCATCGTATCATGGCACATAAAAAAGGAGTAGGTAGTTCGAAGAATGGTAGAGAATCAGAATCGAAACGTCTAGGAGTAAAAATATTTGGAGGGCAAGCTGCTATTGCAGGAAACATTTTAGTTCGTCAAAGAGGAACAACTCATAATCCAGGAGAAAACGTTTACATGGGTAAAGATCATACTTTACATGCAAAAGTTGACGGAGTTGTTGAGTTTAGAAAGAAAAAAGATAATAGATCTTATGTTTCTATAACACCACTAGAAGCTTAAGTAATTTCGCTTTTTTAAAAATTATAAAAATTCAAGCATTTATTTGCTTGAATTTTTTTTTGTTTTAAAACAAATGCGTTTTGTACTTTTACAACTATGAATTTGTTATATAATGTTGTTGTTTGTATTACTTCTTGGTTGCTTCCGATAGTTGCTTTATTTAATAAAAAAATAAAGCTTTTTGTTAGGGGAAGAAAAGAATCTTTTTCTAAGATTACCGAATTAAAGAATGCGAAAACAATATGGTTTCATGTGGCTTCTTTGGGAGAATTTGAGCAGGCAAGACCCATTATAGAAGAAATTAGAAACACTCATTCTGAGTACAAGATTCTAGTTACTTTTTTTTCACCTTCTGGATATGAAATTCGAAAGAATTATACCTTGGCAGATGTTGTTTGCTATTTGCCTTTAGATTCTGAGTCCAATGTAAGAAAATTTGTAAAAGAAGTAAATCCTGTTATGGTTCTTTTTATAAAGTATGAGTTTTGGCCCAACCTTTTGAATGAATTAAAAAAGAAAGAGATTAAAACAATTTTAGTGTCAGGAATTTTAAGAAAAAATCAAATTTTCTTTAAATATTATGGTGGGTTTATGCGAAGATCTTTGCAAGCTTTTCATCACTTTTTTGTACAAGACATCACTTCTAAAGAATTGCTAAATTCTATCAACTTTTCATCTGTCACGGTTTCTGGGGACACCCGTTTCGATAGGGTGTTAAAGTTGTTGTCAGAAGAGAATACCCCAGATTTTATCAGTGATTTTAAAAACAATCAGTATACAGTAGTCGCAGGGAGTACTTGGAAAGAGGATGAAGAATTATTAGTAAATTATATCATTAACAAGGCATCAGCAAAAGAAAAATTCATTATTGCACCACATAATATTGAGAAAGACGCCATTTTAAAATTGCAAGAAGCGCTTCACAACAAAGCCATTTTGTTTTCTGAAAAAGAAGGGAAAAAGTTGTCAGAATATAAGGTACTTATCATTGACACAATAGGTATTTTAACTAAAATATACCCAGCTGCAGATGCAGCGTATGTAGGTGGAGGATTAAGAACAGGGTTGCATAATATTTTAGAGCCTGCAACTTTTGGAATTCCCATAGTCATTGGTAACCAGTATAAAAAATTTAAAGAAGCCGTTGATTTAGTGGCTTTAAAAGGATGTATTTCCATTTCTAATCAAGAGGAGTTTTCAAGTATTTTCATCAAATTATACCACGATGAAAATTATAGAAAAACGATTGGTGAAATGAATAAACAATACATTCAACAGAATCCTGGGGCAACAAGATTAATTATGAACTACTTAAAAACAACATTATAAATATGGATTTTATATTCGAACCCTGGCCCTGGTATATTGGAGGTCCGTTAATAGCAATTTCATTACTGCTATATTTTTACTTTGGTAAAAATTTTGGAGCCTCTACAAATTTTGAAACACTCTGTACCATGGCAGGAGCAGGAAGATTTTCAGCGTATTTTAAAAAAGATTGGAAGCAACGTGATTTTGCTTTATTATTTGTAGTTGGGTTAATCATTGGAGGGTACCTCTCTTCCGTCTATTTAATTCCGAATCAATATATCGATTTAAACCCAACAACAATGAACGAGTTAACCAACATAGGGTTTTCAAATGTAGGTACTCAATATTTTCCAGATGAAATTTTTGGTGAAGAGATTTACTATTCTTTCAAGGGATTTTTAATCCTTTTAGTTTCAGGATTTCTTATTGGTTTTGGAACTCGTTATGCAGGAGGGTGTACTTCTGGACATGCAATTACGGGTTTAAGTAGCCTGCAATTTCCCTCTTTGTTGGCAGTGATTGGTTTTTTTATTGGTGGTATAATTGCTACTTGGTTAATAATTCCCTCAATATTTTAAGGTATGAAAAATAGTAAATTTTTATTTTTAGGCGTTTTTTTTGCAATTGTTTTAAGTAAAACACAAGCAATTTCTTGGTACCGTTTTTATGAGATGTTTAAGTTTCAATCTTTTCACATGTATGGAATTATTGGAGGAGCTGTTGTTATTTCTATGGTTTTTATGCAATTATTTAAAAGAGGAATTATAAAAGATATTCATGGAAATAAAATTCATCCAAAACAAAAGAAAAAAGGGATTATAAGTCCTCTTCTAGGAGGAACATTTTTTGGCTTGGGTTGGGGAATTTCAGGAGCTTGTGCGGCACCAATTTTTGTAATTTTTGGGTTTAAATTAATTCCTGCTTTGTTATTGTTAGTGGGCGCTCTTTTGGGAGCATTTTTATATGGATTATTGAGTAACAAACTGCCAAATTAAATGAGTAATCACAAAAAACATACAAATTTAGAAAAACGAAATAATGATAATTTCGCTCCAAATGAAATTTCATTTTTAGGGACAAATTGTAATAATATTTCTGATTTAGTTTCAAAAATATCTGAAAAATTACCTCATTTTAAATTGGCTTATTTCGACGCTTCTCATTCAAAAGATGTTGAGAAAAATAGCTTGTCAGAATTTGTATTTCACCCTCAAGGAAACCTGCAAATTGCTACAACAGCAACGATAAATAAATTTCAACAACGGATAGATTTTGCACAATTTGATTCGGTCTTTATCAATGGAAACCATTATGTAGGAACAAAACAAATTTTAATTCTAGATGCTGTCAAAGAGGCATCAGTTTTAAAAAGATTAGAACAATTGGATTGCATACAGTTTGTAATTAAATTAACAAAAGACACTCCGTATTTTAGTTTTTTAGAAGAAAAATACCCAAACATAAAGCATCTCAAATGTTATACCATTGATCAAGTTGATCAAATTGCAAATCACATTGGGAACCTTCTCCATAAAAGGATTCCGCCAGTTAAAGGCTTGGTGTTAGTTGGAGGGAAAAGTATAAGGATGGGGCAAGATAAAGGATTCTTGGATTATTTCGGAAAACCTCAAAAGGAAGTGGCAAAAGAATTGTTAGAAAAGCATCATTTAGAAACTTTTTACGGGGTTCAAAATGCCTCAGAGAATAAGAACGAGATCTCTGATACATTTCTCAATCTAGGGCCTTTTGGTGCTATTTGTTCTGCGTTCCAAAAAGATCCAAATTCGGCTTGGTTTGTACTTGCAACAGATCTGCCTTTTTTAAATGATGAGACAATTCAGTTATTATTAACACACAGAAATCCAAGTAAAGTTGCTACAGCAATTAAGGGAAAAGGGAAAGATTTTGTAGAACCTTTGATTACAATTTATGAGCCGAAAGCGTATCCTATATTATTGCAATACTTGGCACAAGGATATTCTTGTCCAAGAAAAATATTAATTGATTCTGAGGTTGAAATAGTAGAAGTTGATCCCTATTTTATACAAAACATTAATACCCCTGCAGAATTTGAAATTGCTAAAAGAGAACTAAATAAGTTGTAGATTAGAGGCATTCATATTTAGCTTTTACTTTTAATTATTGAACTTCAGATTCAGAAAATGATTTCATAAAAAGTATTTTTAAGATACTGAAAGAAATTTTGAAGATTAATTCATGCCAAAACAAAAATAGATTTGATTAGTTTTAAGAACATATCTCTAAGAATACGTATTTTTTTATCAATGATTTTATTGGTGTTGTTGGCATCAATATTAATTTTACTAGTAACGATTTATCAATATGATGAACAGACAAAAGACTATAATGTTCAGCGTTTTGAACGAAAAGAGTCAACGACAAAACAAACGATTTATTTAGAATTAAAAAATAAGACAGTATATCCTGTAAATACTGAGAATTTGTCTAAAATATTTCACGAACGTATTCATGAAATATCTACAATTAATAAATTAAATATCGCAATTTATAATTTAGAGGGGATGTTACTTAAATCTTCTAGTAAAATTGCTTTTGAACGGTCAGATATTAAAAGAATTTCAGCCCCATTTTTAAAAGAATTATCGCAAAATCGCGCTCATAAAATATTAACAACCAGTGAAGATAACGGAATCATTTATCAATCGTCCTACTCTTTCATTTATGGCGTAAAAAATAAAAGAATTGGGATTTTAGAGCTACAATTTACGCAAGACAATCTAGAAATTAAAAAAGAGTTAAAAGAGTTTATTTCAAGATTAGGATTGGTCTATGTTTTTATGTTGATAATTGCAATCGCATTTGCTTATTTTTTATCTAGTTATATTACTAGGTCTATCAAAACCATTTCCGACAAAATTCAACAAACACGTTTAACTGAGCGAAATGAAAAGATTATTTTAAATAAGGCTAGTTCTGAAATAGAAATTTTAGTTGAGGCCTATAATAATATGATTGATGAGTTGGGAGAGAGTGCAACTAAATTGGCCAAGAGCGAACGAGAACAGGCTTGGAGAGAAATGGCAAAACAAGTAGCCCACGAAATTAAAAACCCACTAACTCCCATGCGCTTAACAGTGCAGAGTTTTGAAAGAAATTTTATCTCCACAGACGACATCGCAAAAAAGAAGTTAAAAGAATTTAGTGAATCTCTAGTGCAGCAAATTGATGTAATGAGCTCTATAGCCTCTGCTTTTTCAGATTTTGCAAAAATGCCAATTCAAAAGAAAGAACAAATAGAAGTAATCAGTGTTGTAAAGTTTGCTCTTGATATTTTTACGGAACAATACATTACATATATTCCCCAAGAAAAATATATATATGCCAATCTAGATAAAACACAATTGATCAGAATTGTAACGAATCTGCTGAAAAATGCCATTCAAGCGACAGAAAACATAGAAAATCCAATTATTGATGTAACTGTCTTATCAAAAGAAAAGAATTTAATAATTTCCGTTGCCGATAACGGAAAAGGGATTTCTGATGATTTAAAAGACCTAATTTTTGAACCTAAATTTACCACAAAAACAAGTGGTATGGGATTGGGTCTTGCGATTATAAAGAATATAATTGAAGCATATAACGGTTCTATTTCATTTACTTCAAAAGAAGGAAAGGGAACTGTTTTTACTGTAGTTTTACAAAAAGAATAAAATCCAAAAAAATGAATTTTAATACCATTTTAGTTTCTATAAAAGACCGCATAGCACAAATAACAATTAACAGGCCTAAAAAACTAAACGCTCTGAACGAAGAGACGATTTCTGAGTTGAGTCTTGCTTTTGAAAAGCTTGAAGAAGACCAACGTATTAAAGTTATTGTCTTAACAGGTAGTGGTGAAAAAGCATTTGTTGCTGGAGCTGATATTTCTGAATTTTCAAATTTTTCAGAGCAAGAGGGAAGTAGTTTAGCTAGAATAGGACAAGAAAAGTTATTTAATTATATAGAAAATTTATCAAAACCTGTTATAGCGGCAATAAATGGCTTTGCATTAGGTGGAGGTTTAGAATTAGCGATGTGTTGTCATTTTAGAATTGCATCTGACAATGCTAAAATGGGACTTCCAGAAGTCTCTTTAGGTGTAATTCCTGGTTATGGAGGAACCCAACGTTTGCCTCAACTAGTAGGGAAAGGAAAAGCAATGGAAATGATTATGACGGCAGGGATGATTTCTGCACAAGAAGCTAAAGCTTGTGCTTTGGTTAATGAGGTGACCACACAAGAAGAATTATTACCCACAACACAAAAAATTGCAAATAAAATTTTAAAGAACTCGTCGATTGCAATTAGTGCAGCAATTAGAGCTGTGAATGCTGGTTTTGAAGATGGAACAAATGGTTTTAATATTGAAATTGAAGAGTTTGGAGCATGTTTTGGAACAGCAGATTTTAAAGAAGGAACCTCAGCGTTTTTAGCTAAAAGAAGACCAAGCTTTTAATTTTTTTGAGATATAAAAAACGAGCCTAAAATAGGCTCGTTTTGATTTTGAATAGGACTGTTGTTTTGATTTTGAATCAAATTCTTAGATGATAAAATCTTTTACATAGGTTCTTTGATCAGAGATAAGTACCACGGTATATTTTCCCTTTTGAATTTTAGATAATTTATAGACTCTGTTTAAGACAGCTTCACCTTCAAATTTTTCAGAATGAATCATTGTATCTTTATAAAATAGCTGAACTTTAATAGGCTCTTTTTTAAAAGAAATTTTCGAGATTAATAATAAATCGTTTTTCAATCTAATAGAAGGCTTAAAGATCTTAGTTGTATCTTCTTCTAAATAATTAACAAAGCCATTGTCAATTTTTATTTTTTTGATGATAATCTCAAAGTCCTTTTCTAGCTCAGTTGTGTACAAACCATCCTTTAAGTTCGTGAAGTCAAATTGTTTATAGTAGTCTCCAGAGTTTTTGATTTCTTCCTTATACAACGTAATTTTATTTTCATCTTTTATCGTTAAAGTATGACCTTTCTTTACCTCTTTGTATTCAACTTTAAACTTTTTTACGAGTACCGTATTTATTGTGTTAGAATTCTCAATTGCGTAACTTACGAATGTTCCAAATAGGAATGCTACGATCAGATTTTTTTTCATTGTTGTTTTCATTTTTTTTCATTTTAATGATTAATAACACGGCAAAGTTATTGCTGAAATAAAGATTTAAAAACATCAGGATTGGTAATAATATATGCTAAATTACTATTTTCATAAACATAAAATAATATAAGGGTTAATTTAGAACACATTATCGGTAATTTTAAACAGCATATTATAATTAAGTATTGTAAATTTGTTATTGAATTTGAAAAAAATGAATACAAAACCTACTTTAGAAAAAATTAGTCCAAATTTTGGGAGTTCTATTTTAGTGAAAAAACATACTGAGTTTTTAAAAGAGATTAAGGCTTTTTGGCATTTTCATCCTGAAATTGAATTGGTCTATGTAAATAAAGGAAAGGGTAAAACACACATAGGGAATCATCTATCTTACTTTAATAACAGCCAATTGTTATTAATAGGTGCGAACTTGCCTCATAATGGATTTACCGACAGACTTACAACAAATGGCTCCGAAACACTCGTGCAATTTAAACCAGAATTTTTAGGAGATACTTTTTTCGAAATCCCAGAAATGAAACCGATTCATATCCTTTTTGAAAAAGCTAAAAAAGGAATTATTTTTGGAGTAAAAACAAAACAAAAATTAGGGGCAAAGATTGAGAAATTAACTGAAAAGAAAGGCTTTAAGCAAGTTTTAATTTTATTAGAAATTCTACATACACTCTCTAAGTCTGAAGATTATACTCTCTTAAATGCGGATGGTTTTGCTTTTGAAGCCCAACCTCAAAATAATAATAAGATAGATGAGATTTTTAAATACATAAACGAAAATTTCAATCAACACATTAGCCTGGATGAAATTGCTGGTTTGGTGAGCATGACGGTTCCTGCTTTTTGTAGGTTTTTCAAAAAATCAACCGGAAAAACATTTACAAAACTAGTCAATGAATACAGGGTTGTTCATGCAACAAAGTTGTTATCGGAGAGTCAATCTAGTATAACCGACATTTGTTTTGAGTGTGGATTCAATAATTTTTCCCATTTTAATAAGTTATTTAAAGAGTTTACGGGAAAATCAGCCTCGAAATATAGAAATGAAATGATGAATTTAATTCAATAGGAAAAAAGGATGAAAGGCAAAATAGACAAAGCAATAGAATATTATACATTTAAAAGTAATGAATTATTAGAGTTTGTAAATTCTAATCAACATCTAACTGCAGATAAAATTATTGAATGTGGAGAAGAATTGGCAACTTTAGAACATAAAATCACTGCTTTAGAAGTGGCAAAAGAGAATTAATTATTTAATTCCATTCCACTCATTATAAAATTGGTTTAAATATTCTAGCATGAAAGTATGTCTACTGAGTGCAATTTTTTTTCCTGATTTCGTATTCATTTTATCTTTTAAAAGCAATAGTTTTTCGTAAAAATGGTTGATCGTCGGAGCTGTTGAATTCTTATACGTTTCCTTATCCATATTTAGGTTAGGAAGAATTTCAGGATTGTATAACGTTCTGTTTTTAAATCCTCCGTAATTAAAACATCTAGCGATTCCAATCGCTCCAATAGCATCTAATCTGTCTGCATCTTGAACCACTTTTAATTCGATGGAATTAAATATTTCTTTAGGATCTTCTAAAGAGTTTTTAAAAGAGATGTGTTTGATAATATTAAGAACATGATTGATCACAACTTCATCTACTTGTTGTTTTCTTAAAAAGGCATTCGTTATTTTAGGCCCAATAGTTTCATCACCATGATGAAATTTAGGGTCTGCAATATCGTGGAATAAAGCTCCTAAAGAAACGATAAAAGGATCTACTTTTTCTTCTTTAGAAATTAAAATAGCATTTTTTAAAACACGATCAATATGAAACCAATCATGACCCCCTTCAGCATTTTTTAAAATTTCTTTTACAAATTTAATAGCATTTTCAATCACCTTTTCTTGCTGCATCTCTCCTTTGTTTAGAGTTTATTGTATAAAAATAAAAAAATCCATTCAAATTAGAATGGATTTTAATACGCTTTCTTTTAGAAAGTGTTATTTGTTGGTTTTAACAAAACTCGTCATAAGCTTGAACTAAATTTTGTGCAATCATTTGTGCAGACCGACCTTCAATATGATGACGTTCTAACATGTGTACCAAATTTCCATCCTTAAACAATGCGATTGCTGGTGAAGATGGTGGAAAAGGAACCATGAATTCACGGGCTTTTTGTGTAGACTCTTTTTCTACTCCTGCAAAAACAGTCGTTAGGTTTACAGGAACTTTATCGGCTCCTAGAGAAGCAATGGCTCCTGGTCTAGCGGTACCTGCAGCACATCCACAAACAGAATTTACCATGACCAAAGTTGTTCCTTCTTTGGAAATTGCGTTTTCGACATCTTCACTTGTATATAATGCTTTAAAACCTGCGTTTATTAACTCATCACGCATTGGCTTTACTAATTCTTCTGGATACATAATTATCATTTATTTAAGGTACAAATATAGGAATAATTCAATCGGAATTCAAGAGGTATTTTAAAGCTTATTTTAATTAAGATATTCACAAAATCGAGATGATAAATGAACCTTACATAAGGCTATTTTTATATATTTGGGACAAATTATGATATGGGAAGTTTTACGAAATGGTTGGGTGCAGGGTTAGGATTTAGTTTAGGAGGGCCAATTGGAGCTGCAATAGGGTTTGCAATTGGTCAGTTTGTAAGCGGTTTTTCTAACGAAGATTTAAATAAAGAACAACAAGCCTATCAAAGAAGAGTAAAAACAGGGAGTCGTTTTGAGCAAACTCAATCGGGAGATTTTGAAATATGCTTATTAGTTTTGGCTTCTATTGTCATTAAAGCTGACGGCAAAGTAGATCAACGAGAATTGGATTTTGTGCGAAATCAATTCGTGAATATGTATGGAAAACAAAGAGCAAACAATGCATTTAAATTGTTTAATGGAATTATAAAAAAGGAGGTTTCTGCTCGTCAAGTGTGTATTCAGATTAGGCAAAATATGCCACATGCTTCTCGTTTACAATTAGTTCACTTTTTATTTGGGATTGCAAAATCAGATCAATACGTTGTTCAAGCAGAGTTAGAAGAAATTAAAAAAATAGCGGGGTACTTGTATGTCAATCTGCAAGATTATGAATCGATAAAAGCCATGTTCTTTGACGTTTCGGCGAATGCCTTCAAAATTTTAGAAATTTCCGAGTCTGCTTCCAATGAAGAGGTGAAAAAGGGATACAGAAAAATGGTAAAAAAATACCATCCAGATAAACTTCAGGATTTGGGAGAGGCACATTTAAAAGGAGCAAACGAAAAATTTCAAAGCATACAATCTGCTTACGAAACCATTAAAAAAGAAAGAGGCATGTAGTCAGTTCTTTTTTTTGCGTCTAAAAGCCTCCGTTTTATAGAAAATCCTTAATTTCGCATTCTCATTAGAAATGATAGAAAATGAAAGCTAAATTTCCTGAATATAAAGGTCTTGACTTACCAAAAGTTGCAGAAGAAATTCTTACTTATTGGCAAGAAAACAACATTTTTGAAAAGAGTGTAACTTCAAGAGAAAATGCAAAACCATTTGTATTTTTTGAAGGGCCCCCTTCTGCTAATGGCTTGCCGGGAGTTCATCATGTTCTAGCGAGAGCTATTAAAGATATTTTCCCACGTTACAAAACCATGAAAGGATACCAAGTGAAGCGAAAAGCGGGTTGGGATACTCATGGTTTACCAATTGAGTTAGGAGTTGAAAAGGAGTTGGGGATTACAAAAGAAGATATTGGACAAAAAATTTCTGTCGAAGAGTACAATGCTGCTTGTAGAAAAGCGGTCATGCGTTATACCGATGTTTGGAATGATTTAACACAGAAAATGGGGTATTGGGTAGATATGGAAGATCCCTATATTACCTACGAGCCAAAGTATATGGAATCTGTTTGGTGGCTATTAAAACAGATTTACAATAAAAAATTAATATACAAAGGGTATACCATTCAGCCTTATTCTCCAAAAGCTGGAACTGGTTTGAGTTCTCATGAATTAAATCAACCGGGGACCTACCAGGACGTAACAGATACAACTGTTGTAGCACAATTTAAAGCGGTAGAAAATACGCTTCCAGACTTTTTAAAAAATGAAGGAACCATTTATTTTTTAGCTTGGACGACTACACCATGGACACTCCCCAGTAATACAGCCTTAACTGTAGGCCCAAAAATCGAATATGTTTTAGTCGAAACATTCAATCAATATACTTTTGAGCCTACAAAAGTAATTTTAGCCAAAAAACTTGTTGGCAAACAATTTGGAGGAAAGAATAATTTTGAAGTTACGTCCTTAGACGAACTAAACACCTACAATGCTGGTGATAAAAAGATTCCTTTTCGTGTATTGAAAGAATGTATCGGTAGCGATTTAGTAGACATCAAATACGAACAAATCTTAGATTACTGCCTTCCAAATGACAATCCAGAGGATGCCTTTAGAGTAATTTCTGGAGATTTTGTAACTACAGAAGATGGAACAGGAATTGTACATACCGCCCCAACTTTTGGAGCAGATGATGCCATTGTAGCAAAACAAGCAACTCCTGAAATACCACCAATGTTGGTGAAAGATGAAAATGATAATTTAGTTCCATTAGTAGATTTACAGGGGAAATTTAGGCCAGAAGTTGGTGAATTTGCAGGTAAGTATGTGAAGAATGAATATTATAAAGATGGTGAGGCTCCAGAAAAATCGATAGATGTTGAGCTAGCAATTAAGCTCAAAACAGAAAATAAGGCTTTTAAAGTTGAAAAATACAAACATAGTTATCCAAATTGTTGGAGAACGGATAAGCCTATTTTATATTACCCCTTAGATTCATGGTTTATTAAAGTAACTGATGTAAAAAACCGAATGCATGAGTTAAATAAAACGATCAACTGGAAGCCTGAATCTACAGGTACTGGTCGTTTTGGAAACTGGTTAGCAAATGCAAACGATTGGAATTTATCTCGTTCAAGATATTGGGGAATTCCTTTGCCAATCTGGAGAACAGAAGATGGTAAAGAAGAAATTTGTATTGGTTCAGTTGAAGAACTAAAACACGAAATGTCACGTGCTGTAACTGCAGGTTTTATGAGTGAAGATATTTTTTCAAGCTTTGAAGTTGGGAATAATACAGAGGAAAATTATGCAACAATAGATTTACATAAAAATATTGTTGATCAGATTGTTTTAGTGTCAGCATCAGGACAACCCATGAACCGCGAAAGTGATTTAATTGATGTTTGGTTTGATTCTGGCTCTATGCCCTATGCACAGTGGCATTATCCTTTTGAGAATAAACAAAAAATAGACCAAAATAAATCTTTTCCAGCAGATTTTATTGCAGAGGGAGTAGACCAAACACGTGGTTGGTTTTACACGCTTCATGCAATTTCAACCATGGTTTTTGATTCTGTAGCTTATAAAAATGTGGTTTCTAATGGATTGGTTTTAGATAAAAATGGGCATAAAATGTCTAAACGTCTTGGAAACGCTACAGATCCTTTTACAACCTTATCTACCTATGGAGCAGATGCGACCCGATGGTACATGATATCAAATGCAAATCCTTGGGATAATTTAAAGTTTGATTTAGAGGGAATAGAAGAGGTAAAGCGTAAGTTTTTTGGAACGCTATACAATACGTATTCTTTTTTCATTTTATATACAAATATCGATGGGTTTTCATATGCTGAGAAAGACATATCCTTAAAAGACAGGCCAGAATTAGATCGATGGATTTTATCAGAATTACATACTTTAATAACAAAAGTAGATAAATTCTATGAGGCATACGAGCCTACAAGAGCAGCAAGAGCAATCTCAGAATTTACGCAAGAATACCTAAGTAACTGGTATGTGCGTTTGAGCAGAAGACGTTTTTGGAAGGGAGATTATCAAACAGATAAAATTTCTGCCTATCAAACGCTGTATACTTGTATGGTAACTATTGCAAAATTGAGTGCGCCAATAGCACCCTTTTTCATGGACAAACTATATCAAGACTTAAACTCTGTAACTCAAAAAGAAACCTCAGAAAGTATTCATTTATCTGATTTTCCAAAATTTGACCAAAGTTTTGTGGATCAAAGCTTGGAACGCAAAATGGAAAACGCTCAAATCATCTCTTCATTGGTATTGTCTTTAAGAGCGAAAGAAAAAATTAAAGTACGTCAACCACTTCAAAAAATAATGATTCCAATAGCGAATGAGCAACAAAAGGAAGAAATTTTGGCCGTTGCCAGCCTCATAAAGCATGAAGTAAATATAAAAGAGATTCAACTTTTAGAGGATGCATCAGATATTTTAATCAAACAAATTAAACCAAATTTCAAAGCATTGGGACCAAAATTTGGGAAAGACATGCGTTTTATTGCAGCTGAAGTTCAAAATTTTACTCAAGAAGATATAAGCAAAATTGAAAAAGAGCAGCAAATTTCTATCTGTATTAATGAAAAAAATATTACTTTAGAACTTGAAGATGTAGAGATTTCATCTAAAGACATTGAAGGATGGCTTGTGGCCAATGAAGGTTCTTTAACAGTTGCTTTAGATGTAACCATAACAGAAGAATTGCGTAAAGAAGGTGTTGCTAGAGAATTGGTAAATAGAATTCAGAATGCCCGAAAAGATTTAGGATTAGAAGTAACAGATAAAATTAAATTAACAATTTTAGACGATCAAAATTTACAAGCAGCTATTTCAGAAAATAAAGAATACATTATGAGTGAAACACTCACTCTAAAATTGGTTTTTACTGATGAATTACGAAACGGTGTAGAGGTTGAATTTGATACGATAAAGAGTAAAATATTAATTGAAAAAATATAAAATTTATGTCAGACGTAAAATTAAAATTTTCAAAGGAAGACTTACAAGAGTTCAGAGAGATTATTGAGAAAAAAATAGCAAGAGCAGAAGAAGATTTATTACTGTTAAAAGAAGCATATAAGAATGATGCAGACAATGGAACAGATGATACCTCTCCTTCGTTTAAGTCTTTTGATGAAGGTTCAGATGTCATGAACAAAGAAGCAAATGTTCAATTAGCGATTCGACAAGAAAAATTTATTAGAGATCTGAAAAATGCGTTGTTACGAATTGAAAACGGGGTATATGGCGTTTGTAGAGTTACAGGAAAATTGATTCAGAAAGAGCGTTTAAAATTAGTTCCTCATGCAACTTTAAGTATTGAAGCAAAACGCAAACAATAACGGTGTTCCTTCTGTGGGCGCAAATAAAAAAATCATGTCAAAAAAAAATTTTGCAATTCTTACCGTTTTAATTGCAATTATTTTAGATCAAGTTCTTAAAGTGTACGTAAAAACTCACTTTGTACTTGGACAAGAAATGATTATTTTCGATTGGTTTAAAATCCATTTTACAGAAAATAACGGCATGGCTATGGGGTTTGAATTTGGAGGTAGAGCAGGAAAGTTGTTTTTAACCTTATTTAGGCTGGTTGCTGTTAGTGGAATTGTATATTGGTTGTATCAAAACATAAAAAGAAAGGTTCACAATGCCGTAATTTTTGCGATAGCTCTCATCTTTTCGGGTGCAATAGGTAATATTCTAGATTCTATTTTTTATGGAGTTATTTTTGATGATTCTCATCATAAAGTAGCGACTCTTTTTTCAGAAAACCCTTATGGAGAACTCTTTTATGGCAAAGTGGTAGATATGTTTTATTTTCCTATATGGCAAGGGACATTGCCAGATTGGATTCCTTTCATCGGGGGAGATTTTTTTACTTTTTTTCAGTATATTTTTAATCCTGCAGATGCATTCATAAGTATTGGAGTCGCGTTGTTGTTTATTTATAGCAATCATGCTTTTCCAAAGGAAGAGGTTCTCACCTAGAGCTCCTTTTTTTAATAGAACCCCTTTTCAATTATATTTTATCTTCTAGGATTTTTGTTCTTAACAATTGAATTTATTTTAGCGCTATTTTTTCCTTGATATTCCTTTATTAAGTGTCTAAAAAAATGTGTATTTTCGTTGCATGCCTTCACCTTTAGAACTTCAAATACAAACTTTACCGAATGAACCTGGGGTGTATCAATATTTTGATAAAGACGATGTAATTATATACATTGGGAAAGCTAAGAATTTAAAAAAAAGAGTTGCATCGTATTTCAATAAAAATCATGAAAATGGTAAAACGAGTGTTTTAGTAAAAAAAATTGTTTACATAAAACACATTGTTGTTAATACGGAAACAGATGCCCTTTTATTAGAGAATAATTTAATTAAAAAATACAAACCTCGCTATAACGTTCTCTTGAAGGATGATAAGAGTTATCCATGGATTTGTCTAAAAAAAGAACGTTTTCCAAAAATTTTTATGACGCGTCGTGTTATCAAAGATGGATCGGAATATTTTGGTCCCTACACGTCTGTAAGAACTGTAAGAGCGCTATTAGATTTAATTAAAGAATTATATCCACTGAGAACATGTACTTACGATTTGAGTGCACAAAATATTAATGAGGGCAAATATAAAGTATGTTTAGAATATCACTTAAAGAATTGTAGAGGAGCGTGTGAGGCTCTTGAGTCTGAGGCGGATTACAACAATTCTATTAAAGAAATTAGAAATATCCTAAAGGGAAATTTTAAACAAAGTTTAGAGAAATTTCAAATAATGATGGGCGTATTTGCCGAAAAAATGGAATTTGAAGAAGCTCAAAAAATAAAAGAAAAACTTAGTTTACTCGGTAATTATCAATCAAAATCGACCATTGTAAATCCATCCATCAACAATGTTGATGTATTTTCTATTATATCCGATGAAACGCATGGGTATGCTAATTTTTTAAAAATTTCGAATGGTTCAATTATTCAATCTCATACCACAGAAATCAAAAAGAAACTAGATGAATCAGAACCTGAACTATTAGCGCTATTTATTGTTGAAATTCGCCAACGTTTCAATTCTCAGGCTCCTGAAATTTATGTTCCCTTTCCACTTAATTTAGGGGAACATATTCAAGTGACCATTCCAAAATTAGGGGATAAAAAACGTATTCTAGAACTCTCAGAAAGAAATGCAAAATATTATAGACAAGAGCAATTTAAACAGATTAAAATTGTAGATCCAGAACGGCATGTGAAACGAATTATGGCACAAATGAAGAAAGATTTACGACTTTCTGAAGAGCCCAGGCACATAGAGTGTTTTGATAATTCTAACATTCAAGGAACCAATCCTGTTGCTGCATGTGTTGTTTTTAAAGATGGGAAACCAAGTAAAAAAGAATACAGACACTACAATATTAAAACTGTCGAAGGGCCCGATGACTTTGCCTCTATGGAAGAGGTGGTGTATAGAAGGTACAAACGATTGTTGGCAGAAGACGAACCGTTGCCGCAACTAATTATTGTTGATGGAGGAAAAGGACAATTATCATCGGCACTAAAAAGTTTAGAAATTCTAGGATTACGGGGTAAAATTGCCATCATTGGAATTGCAAAACGCTTAGAAGAAATTTATTATCCAGATGATCCTATTCCATTGTATTTAGATAAAAAGTCTGAAACTTTAAAAATTACTCAATTTTTAAGAAATGAAGCACACCGATTTGGAATTACTTTTCATAGAAATAAGCGTAGTAAAAGTGCCATTCAATCAGAGCTGGAACAAATTCCTACTATTGGTAAGCAAACAATTATAACTTTGTTGCGCGAATTCAAGTCAGCAAAACGTGTTAAAGAAGCTTCTTTAGATCAATTAGAAGAGGCGATTGGAACTTCAAGAGCAACCAAGGTATACCAATATTTTAATGCTAAAAAAGAATAAAATAATTACAAAAAAAACCATGAAATTCTTCATGGTTTTTTTTGTTTTATAACAAGGTTTTAATTGCCTTGTTTTGTTCCTAAATGAAATTCTTCATACGTTTCTAATAAATTCATCAACGCTTTTATTAAATCTTTTGTTTCCAAAAGAACACTGAAGTAGAGTGTGGTATTTTTAGGACTTGATTCATCACTTCTAATTCTAGACACTTGACTCTCAATTGACAAAGAAACACTTTTTAGTAATTCGTTCTTTTCTATCAAGAGTTCATTTAGATTGTCTAAGGCTCTGTTTTCAAAAATAGCAGCTTCTTTAGAAAGAATAGAAGACAATTGATTGTCTATTTTTTCTAAATCTTTTAATTGTGCTTTCTTTAAGTTTTTGTGGTTGTTGTTTACATGTTTATAACTTGCTCTTGAAATATAACTAATAGATTGAGCTACATCCTGTAAATACCCTAGAACCATAATGTAAAACCTACTTGCTTGAACAGAAGTTTCATCTAAAGATTTGATAAAATAGAAAACGCCATCTTTCAATCCATCTATTTCATCATTTAATTTTTTAACGTGTTTATCTGTTTTACGCAATTTGTTTAAGTCATGATCTGCCAAATCATTCACAACATTTGAATACAATTTATTTACACGATTTATTACTTCAGAAATATGATCTGCACTTTCTTCTATCACTCCATTGATGGTAATTAATTCAGATCTTTCTATATATTCTCTTTTTTTAACGTTTTTAGATTTTTCTCTATGAATTAAGGTGTTTCTACCAATTAGAAAAGCAACAATTGCCAATAAAATTGGAATCATAACCATATCCCAACTAATGAGGTATGCTACTAAAGCAGCAGCTAAAAATGCTGTAATGGCAGTTAAAAACCAACCTCCAATAACATTAAGCACCCCCGCAACTCTATAAACGGCACTTTCACGCCCCCAAGCTCTATCCGCTAAAGAGGTTCCCATGGCCACCATAAAGGTTACATATGTAGTTGATAATGGAAGTTTCATAGAGGTAGCAATAGAGATTAAGATTCCTGCTACGATCAAGTTAACAGAAGCTCTTACCAGATCAAAAGCAGGCAATTCATACGTTTTGTCTTTTGGTAGTTCTATTACAGGTTTTTGAAATTTAGAATCTATAAAATTTAGTGTTGATTTTGGAACAATAAAACCAATTCCTTTGTTTAAAGACATTGCAGCTCGAACGACAACTCTAGATAATGGGTTTGGTTGAAACTTCTCATGTCCTTCTCCTTGACGAGATAAATCAATTCCTGTTTTGATCACATTTTGAGCTTTGCTGGACGTCCATAAAGTAATTACCATAATAGCTCCTGCAATTAATAATAACCAAATATTAGAAGGTACTTTCTTAGCAAGAACACCCATAGAAAAAGCATCAGCAGCTACTCCTGAAATTTCCCATGCTTGGTATGAATTCCATGCTGCAATTGGGACACCAACGAAGTTTACTAAATCATTACCAGAAAAAGCCATTGCCAAAGAAAAGGTTCCAATACCAATAATTAATTTTAAAATATTAATGTTAAAGATTTTTATCAATAGCTGTGAAATGACAGACCAAATGATAAAACTCCCTGCGATTATTCCCAATGTATTGCCTTCAATTAAAAACTTTACATCTTTATAAAAAGGAGTTCCTTTCATTCCCTTAATAATGATAAAGTAGGTGATTGCAGTAATGGCAAAGCCTCCAAAAAGGGCACTAATATAGGTAGCTCTTTTTTCAAAATTAAATGAATAAATTAACCTAGAAGAGAACTGAACAATTGCCCCAACTGAGAATGCGACCACAACAGAAAGTAATATTCCAAAAATAATTTTGGCAGCAGTTTCATAGTTGATATAATTCCATAGATCAGAGAATGATTCAGCGTCATTAGCAGATATTTTAAGTAATGAAATACACACAGCAGCACCTAACAATTCAAATACAATAGAAACTGTCGTCGAGGTTGGCATACCAAGAGAATTAAATACGTCCAATAAAAGAATGTCAGTAATCATTACTGCCATAAAAATGAACATGATGTCTTGGAACATAAACATGTTGGGATTAAAAATCCCTTTACGAGCTACCTCCATCATTCCACTTGAAGTGATGGCACCAAAGAAGACACCCAAACTAGCAATAATCATAATATTTCTTACTGATATTGCTTTTGAGCCGATGGCTGAATTTAAGAAGTTAACAGCATCATTACTAACTCCAACAACTAAATCTACAATGGCTAAAACAGCCAAAGCGACTAACATTAAAATATATGGATCTCCCATTTTGTTTTGATTAAATTAAGTTTTACAAATTTATGGACATAAAATAGCATCTATGTTACCATTGTGTTATTATTTTTTCTAAAAATGGATGTCTACTTGAATTCTGTATAATAATTGATTTGTTTTAAAACCAATATCAGTGTAACTTAAATCTGTTTGAACTTTCAAACTATGACCAGAAATATACTTAGATAAACCTAATGTATACTGATTTTCAGCTCCTTTTCCAGTAATTGCTTTGTCCAAAGAAATGTTTGTATAACGCGCCGAAACCTCCACAGTTTTCGATAATAAATACCCAGATTGAAGGTTTAAACCATTACCAACCTGAACAATATCTCCGGTTAAAGATCCGTCAGAGTTTTTTGCAAAAACATCATCTGCTTTCCTATCTGCATATTCAGCCATCAAAGAAAAACCTTTGTATTTAAACATCGCATCCATAAAAAGAGTAGAAATATTTGTAGAGAAATAACCCACATCGTTGGCCATATAAGACCCTTGGTTACTTCTTGTTTTGGATGCATTGTTGTTAAAATCATAGGCAAATCCAAGAGATAATTTTGGTTTTTGCTCAAATTTAAGATCACTTCCTTTGTAATCTCCTTTACTTGCAAAATCTCCAAAAGGAAATAATTCCAAACGAGTTGTGTATTGATGACCCCCTAAGTTTCCTTTGGTGATGTTTCTACCTTCACCTTGTGCCATCGAAAAAATTTCTTTGACTAAAAAAGTATCTGTAAGGTTGAAATGGTGTCTTAATTGAATCCCCATGTCTCTATCAATAGTGAACCTACTATTTAGTAAAGAGCGGTCTACTTGTTGTAAATTGGCAGAGGAAATTACACGTTCTCTATTTCCAGGTAATTTAGTTTGTCCAAACCACAAAACGAAATTTCCAGAGAAATTCCATTTTAAGACAGCATCTAGAATTTGCCTTGGTGCATTACTTGTATATTGAGAAGCTCCTGATTGATCTCTATTTGACAACCCTAATTCTACTTTATATTTTAATTTTGGTGAATAGGCAAATCCATCAAATTTTAATCGAGATCTTCGAATCATCATAGAGGAAGCCGGGTTTGAAAGTCCATTTTGGGCATCCCAATTGGAAGTTGCGAGCGTTTGAAATCGCAACCCAACTTTCATAGACCAAGTACTGTCTTTTCCTATTAGGTTAAATAAACCTTTTCCAAATTTTGGAGCATTTGTGTTCTGTGCATTCATGCTTAGGGAAGCAAAAATAAACATTGATATTGCTGTAGTGCGCAATAAAGATAAATTCATAAGTATTAGTTTTTGTCGCTGCAAATAACCAACCCCCATGTTAAGTAAATGTTAATCAAATATTAATAAAATACAAATAAAAAAACTGCCTTGGCCAGAGGCAGTTGGTCATATAAAATAGTCGACAAAAACTAATAAATTTATGATGACACTTAAATCTCTTAAGATTATTACAAACCTATACTAGGGATTTTAAATTAATATTTTCTTTGTGTTAACAAGCTGTTAATTGTTTTTCCCTATTTAACAGTTACTTAATATTTCCATAATCTAATCATAATCTACAAATAACACAAAGTTTACAATTTCAATAGACTTTTACATCGTAAATAGATATTCAATAATGAAGAAATTTTTAAGTATTATTTTTTTAGTCATTGCTCAAGTTGTTGTTGCACAGAGCAAAGGAACAATAAAAGGGTTTCTCTCCGACAAAGAGACAAATAACGAGCCATTACCGTTTGCTAATATTCAAATAAAAGGAACTACCATCGGAACTACCACTGATTTTGATGGTAATTATACGATAAGTGTACCCGCAGGTGATCAAGTGTTGGTTTTTAGTTTTTTAGGATACAAAACAGTTGAAAAATTAGTTACTGTAATTGAAGGTGAGCCTATGACAGTCAACCAAGTAATGTCTGCAGAAGAGGGAGTTTCTTTAGAAGAGGTGGTTATTAAGTCTTCTACCTCCAAAGAATCTGTATCTGCGTTATTGCTAGAACAAAAAAAGGCAGTTGTTATCAAAGAAAGTATTGGAGCTCAAACATTATCAAAGATTGGCGTTTCAAATGCGGCAAATGCAACCACTAAAATCTCTGGAGTTACTAAAAGTGAAGGTTCTGGAAACATATATATAAGAGGGTTAGGAGATCGATATCTATCAACTTCGATGAATGGGTTGCCAATTCCTTCTGATGATGTTGAAAATAAAAATATAAATTTAGATTTATTTTCAACAAATAGTATTAAAAATGTAGGAATTAGCAAAACCTATGCTACAGCAAATTATGCAGATCAAGGTTCTGGTAATGTTGATGTAAATACAAAAGAATACACTAAAAAAGGATACTCTATTTCCTTAGCGAGTGGATCTAATACGAATGTTTTGGGAGTTTCAGATTCCTTCAGAAGAACCGTTATTAGTAATGACGTAACCTCTGGGTTTCATCAAAAAAAATATGCATTACAAAATTTAATAACCTTCCAAGGTTGGGATACCGAAAAAGTTGCAACTCCTGTTAACTATAATGGTTCTTTTTCTGCCGCAAGAAAGTTTGATGTTTTTGAAAAAGAGGTCTCTGTTTTTTTTATGGGTTCTCACTCTAAATCTTTTGAACATCAAGAGGGTGTGTTTAGAGCATTTAGATCGAATGTATTAGACAAAGCCTTTCCTGCTGTTTCGAGACCAATAAGCCTTTCAAATGGAGTTACAGCCGCTTCAAATGATGTAGAAAGTTTTATTACTAAAACAAATACTACTGGATATATCAATGTTGGAATCAAATTAAATGATACTCATAAAATTAGATACAATACCCTTTTCGTAAATAAGTCTGAAGACAATTTATACGAACAAGGTAGAAATGGATTTGGATATGTTTTTGACCAAGACCCACAAGAAGATGGAGCTTTTGTAAGGGATCAAAACTTTAGACAAACCACCCTGTTTGTGAACCAAATTTTAGGAAAACATTCATGGAATGAAAACAATACTTTAAACTGGGCAGGGGGATATAATTTTGTTTTGGCGGAAGAACCAAATAGAATAAGAAATGAGGTAAATATTTTAGATACTACTAGCTCGCCAACCATTCAATATGCCCATGTCGGAGATTACCAACAAAGAAAATCTAGCCAAAAGATTCAAGATACAGAATACAATGGTTTTATAGAGAACAAGTGGGCCTTAGGGATAAAAGATGAAGATGATAACAAACCGTATTCTTTAAACTACGGAGTAAATTATAGGTATAAAGAAAGAACTTTTAAATCGTTATTTGTAGGGGTGAAAGCAAAAGGAATTACGGCCCCATCTATAGATCAACTGTCATCAACATTTACTTCAACGGGCTTTAATAACGGGCTAATTTTAAGAACTTCTCCAGCAGATAGATTTGAAGCAGATTTATCGATCATGGCTGGTTTTGTCAACTTTGATTTTACATTAGATAATAAGATTTCTGGTAATGTTGGTCTGCGTTTTGAAAGAGATGAAATCAATGCAATCTGGGATGTTGCTAATTTCTATGACCAGGCAAATCAACGTGGAAGAATTGGGTCTTTGAATAGAGTTTATCAAGGAGTATACCCAGGTGTAAATTTAAAATTTGAAGTAGCAGAAAATACCTATTTACGTTTTGCATCAAGCATCACTCAAACCTTGCCAGAATTTAAAGAATTATCTCCTTTTGAATATGTTTCTCCAACTGGGCGAGTTACGAAGGGGAATCCAGATTTGAATAGATCAGAAATCTATAATTTTGATCTTAAATATGAAATGTTTCCTCAAAGAGGGCAAGTATTCTCTGCAACAACATTTTATAAGCAAATTAACAATCCAATAAATTTAACACAAACAAGAGGTTCTTCGGGTTATTTTTTCTATGCGAATACAGGTGAAAAGGCAACGGTATATGGTGTAGAACTAGAAACAAAAACAGCCTTGTTAAAAAATGAAGAAGAAGAAAGTATTCTAAATATCACAGGGAATATTACCAAAATGTGGTTAAATCAGGATTTGTTAAAAGATTTTCAATACAAGAATAGCACATCCTCTAGTTTACAAGGAGCCTCAGATTTTATTGTGAATGGCTCTCTAAGTTACACTAATAATCAAGAAAAAGAGTTTGCAGCATCGTTGACGGGAAACTATGCTTCAGACAAAACATTTGCTTTGGGCTCCCCAGAAGATTTTTCTAACAGCGCTACCTTATATAATGATGAAATTATAGAAAAAGGCTTTGTAACATTAGATTTAGTAGTTAGCAAAAAATTGTCTAAAAACTTGCTAGTAAAATTGGTGGGACGTAATTTATTAAATCCAGAAATAAAACAAACCCAATTGGTTAGAAGTTTAATTACAAATGAGGAAATCAATCATACAGTATTATCTTATAGGAAGGGAAGTCAGTTATTATTGAGTGTAAAATATACTTTTTAACCGATTAACGATTTCTTAACAAAAGAGTCAAATTCATTAAAAAAACTAACATATTATTAATAATTAGCTAAAGAAAATTAATCAATTAGTCAATTTCTTTGTGTAAAATTAATAAACATAATAAAAAAAATGAAAAAATCAATTTTTAAATTTTTAAGTACAGTAACATTTTCATTCGTACTAATTTCACTAACTACTAGTTGTGGAAGTGATGAACCACCTATCATTATAGAAGAACCGGTTTCGGAAGTTATCAAAAACTTAAATTCTGGAGTAATGAATGGAAGTTTGAATGAAAACTTTACTTTGAATGCGAATACAATTTACAACCTAAATTCTTCTTTTATCATAGAATCAGGAGTTACACTAACCATCCCTGCAGGAACAACAATTCAAGCATCAAACGGTGGAACTGATGTATACATTGCTGTTCTTAAAGGAGGTAAAATAGATGTTCAAGGAACCGAATCTAGTCCTGTTCTTATGTCTTCAGCTTCGGGAAATCCTGGTGACTGGGGAGGATTAACGATTTGTGGAGATGCTACCACATCTGCCGGTGTAGATGCACAAGCAGAAGTAGGTGGTTTTATTTATGGAGGCTCGAATGATGCTGACAATTCAGGATCCATCAATTATTTAATCATAAAGGGAACAGGAGCTCAGATTAATGCAGATTCTCAATACAACGGAATTTCTTTGTATGCTGTTGGTTCAGGAACCTCAATAAGTAATGTAGCGGTTATCAATGGATCTGATGATGGAATCGAATTTTTTGGAGGAACTGTTTCAGTAACAAACTCATACTTAGAAAATAACGAAGACGATTCTATAGACTGGACAGAAGGATGGAATGGAACAGTGGATAACGCCTATATTTCTCATACTATTGAAGATTTTTCTACTGTTTTTGAAGGAGATAAAGCGAATGGAAACCCTAAATTTAATAATATTACGGCAATTTCTACTGTTGGTGGTACTGCCTTACAATTTAAAAAACAGTCAGGAGCGACGATTACAGGTTTGTCTTTAACAGGATATGACACCTCTATAGATATGAAAGATGGTGGACCTTTAGCCAATGTTATTATTGAGGGTGTCGCTGCCGATCCTTCTTTATCTTACACAAGTACTGCCATTGTTACTGCAGCAGATTTTCCTTGGGTAGATTCTGACGTATCTATCACAACGTTACCGTTACAGGGGACTATTGCGAGTAAAGTTACTTTAGATCCCTCTATATTATACATCCTTAGTTCTTCCTATATTGTTCAGGCAGGAGGAGAATTAATCATTCCTGCAGGAACAAAAATACAAGCAGAAGCTGGAGGAACAGATGTTTACATAGCAATCTTAAAAGGGGCTAAAATAGATGTTCAAGGAACAGCAGAAAATCCTGTTGTAATATCATCTGTTTCAGCTTCCGGAGGAGACTGGGGAGGATTAACCATTTGTGGAGATGCTTCGACATCAGCGGGGATCGATGCGCAGGCAGAAGTAGGTGGTTTTATCTATGGAGGTTCAAATGATGCCGACAATTCAGGATCGATTAAATATTTAGTAATTAAAGGAACAGGAGCTCAAATCAATGCAGACTCTCAATACAACGGAATCTCTCTATATGCAGTTGGTTCTGGAACAACGATAGAAAATATTTCTGTAATTAATGGAGCAGATGATGGTGTTGAATTTTTTGGAGGAACTGTTTCTGCGTCAAATTTATACTTAGAAAATAATGAAGATGATTCTGTAGATTGGACAGAAGGATGGAACGGAACAATAACAAATACCTATATATCTCATACAGTTGCAGGTTTTTCTACTGCTTTTGAAGGAGATAAGGTAAATGGGAATCCACAATTTGTAAATTTAACAGTAATTTCAACTGTTGGCGGGACTGCCTTACAATTTAAAAAACAATCTGGAGGAACCATTACCAATATTTGGTTGGAAGGATATGACACCAATATTGATATGAAAGACGGTGGTGCATTGTCTAATGTTCAAATAGATGGAACAGATGCTTCCACTACTGCAGATTACAAAACTGGAACAAAAGTAGCGGTTAGTTCTTGGACTTGGAAAAGTGCAGGCTTATAGTCGAAGTTCATAATTTCTGAAATACAGCATCCCTAACATAAAAAATCTCTTGTAAGAATTTCTTTCAAGAGATTTTTTTTGCATTCATACGAATGTAATGGAGTATAGAATCTGTTCTTAGAACCTCCAACCGATATTAAAGCCCACTCTTGGGACTAACACAGGAGAATTAGCGCCAAATAGATTTCTACCCACTCCAATATATGCATCAAGAATCAAACCACCGGTTGCAATGTATTTCGTTCCAACAGCAACTCCTAGAGCGCCATCGGTATATTTTTCATCGTAGATGTTTGAATTTTCAATACTTTCTTTTTTTCCTGAATTGATTCCTAAAAAACCTTCCCCAAAAAAATTCCATTGCTGGTTTGTAGAAAAATAATGACGGTAATATGGTGTAAACATCACATTCTCATTATATCTAAAATTGGTCTCCTGTTTTGCTAAATTAAAGAGTGCAGAAATACCAACCGAAGATTCTTCAGTAAGGTAATTTTCATAAGAAAACTCGATACTTCTGATGACCAAGGCATCTGCAATGTCTATTTTAATTTCTTGTTGAGAGTAGGCAAGTGTTGAAGAGATCAGACCTAGGATTAAAAGTAATTTTTTCATTTTTTCATTTTTTTTTGGTGAAATACAAAAATTAGTCCCTTAATTTTAAAATCTGTGCCCAACAGAAATACCAATTCGGGCAATACCCTCATTGTAAGTACTATCGTTAAAATTTCGACCAACACCTAATAAGAGTTCAGCAGTAAACCCTTTTTTAGAGACGAATTTCCCCCCTACAGAAACACCCATTGCAAAACCCGTTTTAAACTCTTGGCTTCCGAAACCAAAGAGATCAGTGTCTTTTGCTGAGAATAACATTCCAAACCCTTCCACAAAAAAACCTCTGGAAAATTTGTTAGAAAAATAACGTCTGTAATAGGGGGTTAAAGAATACTTTAAATCACTATAACTTGTATCGGTATTTAAAGTTGCAGAAACTCCAAATGAAGATTCTTCGTTAATAAGATTCTCGTAAGATACATCGATCCACTTTGCTGCTAATAATGATAAGGCATTAATTTTTAGTTCATGTTTTTTCTCAATATCTTGAGGAAATTCAGGATTCTCCGTTTCTTTATTCACTTGAGCATAGGAGTTTATACTCATAAAAAGGCAACTGAATAATACGATTTTTTTCATTTTTTTAAATTCTATTGGCAAGATACCAAAAAAACTTAAAAAACAGCCTTTAATTGGATGTTCCCGATATGAATTGTTTTAGAATTTTCACTTTTTCTCCCCACATAATTCAGATTTAAGTTTAAAAAGGCATTTAATTTTCGATTGAATACAACATTCCAGGTATAGTTTTTTCCTGCTTGAAGACCTTCTAACATTTGGTAGGCAACAGGTGTATTTGTTTCTCCTATGAAATCATTTAAAAACACATTGATATTTGCAGAAATTTGATTTTTTTTCTTTGAACGATAAAAGTATTCCAAACCAAATTTTTGTTGCGCTAGGTTTTCAAAATTAAGCAATTGATTTTTCTTGTTTTTAAAGTGATAGAAAGCCGTAAATCGGTTATTTTCATCGTATAGAAAACTAATTTTAGGTTCAATTTCATTGCTGTGAATATTGTAGTTTCTCGTGCTGAAATTTTCAGTAATTAGGTCATTTTTAGATGTTTTTCCAAGGAGTTCAAACAACCAAAAATGCTTAAATTTATGGGCTACTGTTACTTGATGCAATTTGAGGTTATTTTCTTGACTTCCAATAAAATATTGTTGCTTGTTTCTTGTTTTTCCAAAAGTATACGTTACACTGTATTTTTGCAGGTTTTTGTTAAAAAAAAGACTATTTCGAAGATTTAAAGAAAGCCCTAGTAGTTTGTCTTCATTTAAATCGAATGGATTAAAATTAAACGAGTTTCCAATTCTTTCTTGTTCATTTTCAACACTCAGAAAACTTTGATTGTAAAATTTAGAGATAATTTTTTTCATTCCTTTTTGAGATGACCAAATTTTTGGGTTTAAGGTTATCGATTGGGTAAATTTTGCTCTTTGAGTCGGAACAAACCGGATATTTGGTTTCGGTAAGCGTAAGTATGTTGCTTGATCTTGAAACTCTGCAATTTCAAATTCATCAAAATCTTTAATTCCATCACCATTATAATCTATCCAAGTATAATACCCAAAGCCAGGTTCTGTTTTGACATACATATATTCTTGTCTAGAAATATTCCCTGAGGAGGTTTCGTACACACTTCCTAAATTAATAAAACGATTCAATAGTTGCTGGTTAAAAATAATTTTAGAATTCAGCGATTTTTCAACATTGTTTGTAAACCTATTATTAGTATGTCTGTAGTTTGCAAAAACACTCAAATTCGTTTGTTCTTTTTGCACCAATTTACTTTGCACATAAAAGGTTTTTCTATCATTAATTCTAGTAAAAGTCCTTGCTTTTATACTGTCGTTATTTCTGTAATTAAAGCCCAGTTTTACAAAGACATTTGTACTGTCTCCAATTCCTAAATAGGCTTCGTACTCTTTAAAACGATGGCTTGTATTGATGAACTCCTGGGTACTGCCATTTTTTCTGCGATTGCTTTCATAATTTATAAAACTGCCTACCCATTTTTTATTAAAATTGTGTTCTACTGTTGCTTTTGCTCTAAAAAACGAATTATCTTCTAAAGTCGAAGTATTGTTTAAAAAACTGCTATTTAGAGAGAATAATGTTTTTTTCCAGCTTATTTTAGAGCTTAATTCGTGTTTTTTTCCAGAAAAAATATCGGTATAACTTAAATGGTTAAATCTGTATGATACTACATCATTTTTTTTATTATGAAGGAGTATTTCTGATTGAAAATAATTTTTAGTTGCGTTGTTGTTGAGTACATTCCAATCTCTATTAAATTCTATAGATTCCCAATTTTGTTCTGTGTTAAAATTTTGCTGAACAAACTCATGTGAAATGGCGCTTTTTAATTGCCATTTTTTATCGATTAAAATTTGTTCCCATTTTAATTTTGCAGCAACGGCAACATTGTTCTCGTCATCTATAGATGAAAATAGATTTGCATCATTATTGCTAATGGCTATTTCCGAATTTAACTGTGTTTTTTGCGAAAAAGCATACTCAGACTTTAGAACAAAAGTTTGTTGTTTCGAGGGAGGGGTAAGTTTAATAATAGGGTTGTATTCTCCTAGATTTGTTCCTACATATTGATATACGTTTCCAATAGCAGTCCCTCTCTCTAGTGAATAATCTCCTTTTTGTGTACCAACATTGGTAAACGTTACAAAATAGAGTTCATCATTTGGGTTTTGTGAATATTCAAATACTTCTGTTATCCCGTTCATTACCTTTCTATATAGTACCTTGTTTTCATCAAAAGTGTCTAGAAAAGCACTCTCGGCAATCATTAAATCTTTATTATTACCCGCTGCAGTAAGTTTATTTTTTTGAAGGTCCGTTAAATTTTGTTGTAGCGGTTGGTTTTTGGCATCAGTTTCGCTATAGAAATAGCCACTAATATTTAATTTTTGACTTTTATAAACAGCTTCCTCGTAGGTAAGAAATCGGGTATAGTTTCTATTTGCATATTGATATTCTATTGCAATTCTCATGTCATTTGTAATCGGATATGTAGTGTTGAATGTAATTTCTGCTATATTATAATCTATTGTATAGTCTTTATTTTCGCCCCGTTCTATTTGAATTCCGTTTATGTATACTTTTTCACTTCCACGAATTATTAAGATTGCAGGGGCATTGTTTTTGCCATAAATTTTATAGGGCCCTTGATTTCCCTCTTTTCCTGTAACTCTATACCTGTTAAATTCCCCTCTTGTAATAGCTCCAGAGGCAGCAACTTCGAATTGATCACTAATCTTAGCTTCTACTCTTAAACCTGTAATTTGTTTCCGAAGAGGCATAAAGTAACTTTCTTTATTCTCTAGAGAAATATCTCCCGCTTTCACCCCCCAGTTATCGGTGAACATTTCTATAAAAATACGATCAAAATCAGTAATATTTTGAGAATATCCATTTTCTTGGATTGGAATATTTGTGTCAAAAATAGCAGCTCTTAAGCTTACTTCTTTAGATAGTTTTCCTTTTATTTTAAGATCTAAAGTAGCATTCGTTACTGCATTCTGATTGTTTCCTGAGGTAATGCCTCTTGTAATATATCCATTGGTTTGTAGGCCCTCAAATAATTTGACTTCTGTTCCTTTTTTATTGG
>Ga0209405_1000358_pt1 | contig 38656 bp, 33 predicted proteins | sample COGITO_mtgs_1105_6_FD_184803 | JGI IMG/M metagenome (GOLD analysis project Ga0209405, IMG submission 184803) | Pelagic marine microbial communities from North Sea - COGITO_mtgs_110516 (SPAdes) (version 2) | ecosystem: Environmental > Aquatic > Marine > Epipelagic ...
TTGATAGGATTCAGGCGTCAATACCTCTGCTTCTGTTGGTCTGATTTCGGAAAAGTGTTCATCAAACATAGCTGAATACACTTCTTGTCGTCGAGCGTCAAGCATAGCAACAATGGCACCTTTTGGTGCATCTACTTGATGTGCAAGCGCTTCTAGAGTTGGCACTGAAATTAAAGGCACATTCAGGGCATAACACAGGCCTTTGGCAGCCGAAACACCTATGCGTAACCCAGTGTAAGACCCAGGGCCTTTACTAATCGCAATGGCATCTAGTTGGTCTATAGATACTTTTGCCGCTTTTAGAACGTCATCGATATAGACATGGAGTCGCTCCGCATGGGAATAGTTTAAGCTATTGTCCTCTTTGAGCCCTATTACTGTGCCGTTTTCTGAAAGGGCAACAGAACAGTTGGTGGTAGATGTTTCAATGTTTAAAATATATGCCATAAATTATGGTGTCAATGGTTTTCCCATATAAAAGTCTAGGACTTTTGTACGAAACACAAAATTATATTTTGAATTAATTAGGTTTGATTTTGCAGTTACCAAACGTCCTCTAACCTGCTCAACTTCAAAAGAAGTTGCCGCTCCAAAGTTAAACTTATTTTGAATGTTTTTAAAAGATTCTTCTAAACTTGTCACAGAAAATTTGGACGCTTGATATTGCTTTAAAGCGGCTTTTGCATCTGCATACGCTTGCGTAATAGTAGTCGTAATGTCTTGTTTAGCTTGCGCTAAATTAAGAATACTTTTTTCTTTGTTTATTTTGGCTTTGTTTACACTGGCTTTAGTTTTAAAACCATTAAAAATTGGAATATTTAAATTGAACCCTAAGTTATACCCCAAGTTACTCTCTAGTTGTGTGTTGAATCCAAATGGCACAATAGATTCAATAACATCACCAGGTGAATTTGGATTCGCTATAAATTGAGATCTAACATCTGGATCTCCTTGATTGTGCTGGTAAGAGGTTCCTAAACCTGCACCAAAACTCAATGACGGTGCATAAGCACTTTGTGCAATTTTCACTCCAAAATCAGAATTCTCAATACCTAGTTCTGCGCTCTTAATTTCTGCACGATTGTCTAAAGCATAGGATAAGATTTCACCAGATGAATTGTATACCATTGAGGCGGAATTCAAATTAATTTGAACGTCTTCAATATCAAAATCGTTAGGGGGTATTTGTAGGTTTTGACTTAAACTAAGGAGAGATAGGTCTAAGCTGTTTTCTGCATTTACAATACTTTCTCTATTGGATGCTAAGGTTGCTTCTGCATCTAAGAGATCGGACGTTGGTTTAATTCCAGCATCTACTTGAGATTTAATCTGATCGAGTTGATTCTGACTGATGGTTAATTGCTCATTGGCTATTTTAAGATTTTCTTTATTAAATAATATATTTAGAAACCCATTAACAATAGTCATTGAAATATTGTCTTGTAGTACCGAAAACTGTAGCTGACTCGACTCCACGCCTAGTTTTGCTTGTTTATATATATTTAAATTTTGAAACCCATTAAAAATTGTAACGCCGGTATTTAAACCAAAGCTATTTCCTCTAGTGTCGCTTTTAATCCGAGACCCATCTTGTCCTATAAAAGATCCAAAATTATAATTTTGTGAGGCTGAAGCTCTCAAGGTTGGTAAAAAGTTACCTTTCGCATTTACTAAGTCCTCCTTAGCCAAGTCAATGTCTAGTATTGATTGTTTTACCGAAATATTATGTTCTAAGGCATGTTCGACACACTCTTTAAGGCTCCATTTTTTTTGAGCAAAACTGCTTAAGGTTCCCATAAGAAAAAGAACCGTACATATATGTTTCATAGTTTTGGGCATTTTATTATTCATCGTCTTCATCGTCTTCATCGTTGTTTTCTTCGAAAGCTTTGTTCCATACCTTGATTTGGTCGCCTTCTTCTACACCTTCTGTGATTTCGACATTTATGCCATCAGATAGGCCAATAGTTACATTTTTTTTGGAAAACGTACCATCCTCAGCTCGTAATTCTACAAACGGTTTTTCGGAGATGCGATTAAATTGCAAAAGGGCTTCTTTAATCACCAACACACTGTCTTTACTTTCAATTTCTATTTCGGCATTAGCGCTATAACCTGCACGAATTTTTGTACTCGCTTCTATTGCTACATCTGCTTTGATTGTAAACTGAACCGCACCATTTTCTTCCACGCCTTTGGGCGCTACAAATGTGAGTACTGCCGGGAATTCTTTTTCAGCAATGGCACCAAGAATTACTTTGATGTCTTTGCCTTCTTCTAATTTTCCGACTTCAGATTCATCGACCTTGCCTTCAAAAATCATTTTACTCATATCAGCAATCGTGGCTATTGTAGTTCCTGCATTAAAGTTATTACTTTGAATGACTTGATCACCTTCACGTACAGGAATTTCCAAAATGGTTCCAGGGATTTGAGCTATAATATTGGTGTTGGCAGAGCTGCCTCCAGAAAGAGATCCTTGTTTGATGATTTTATAGTCGTCTTGCGCTTGCGCATAACTTTCTTTGGATTGGTTTAGGCTCAACTCACTGTTTTCAAAATCTTGTTTAGAGATCACTCCCTTTTCGAAAAGTAGTTTGTTACGACCAAAAAGTGTTTGCGCATTTTCATAGGAAAGTTTAGCTGAATTGATACGGCTTTTGGCGCTTCCTAAAGCTTGTTCATTTGGGACTACTCTAATTTTAGCAATTAAATCGCCTTTTCTAACAAGGTCGCCTTCTTCTACAAAAATCTGATCTACAATTCCTGAAATTTGTGGTTTCAATTCAATCTCTTCTTCAGGGTTTAATTTTCCTGTAGCCACGGTTTTGGTGTCTAGTGAGCTGTAAAAAGGTTGTTCGGTTTTATAGTCCACAACTTCTTTGGCGTTTGAATCTTTAAAGTATTTTAATACAACTACTAATAATATTAGTACGAAAATTCCTAAAATAATTTTTACTGTTTTATTCATTGTTTTGGTTTTTTATTCTTCTCTTAATGCTTCTATCGGTTTAATACTTGTGGCTTTAAAGGCGGGGATGAGTCCTATTAACGTCCCTAGAGTAACAAGTACTAGTAGGGCGATAAATACAACGGCTATGGATACTGAGGCGTTTACAAAAGTCGCATCATCACCTTGGCCCCATGCACTGTCTGCAGCGATCAAAATCCATCCGCCTGAAATGATTCCTAACAGTCCAGCAACAAGAGTCATAAAGACGGCTTCTACTACAATTTGACGTTTAATCTCAAACGGGGTCGCTCCTAGGGCGCGTCGAACACCAATTTCTTTGGTGCGTTCTTTAACGGTTATTAATAATATATTTCCAATGGCGAAAACACCTGCAATTAGAGTTGCTATACCAATAAACCATGTTAAAAACTGCATCCCTTTTAAAAATCCTGTGATTTTAGCAAATTCTTTTCCAAGATTAAAACTTCCAAAAGCACGTTTATCTTTTGGATGGATTTTATTTAAATTCCGCAGCAGTAGTTTAGCATCTTCTTCAATTTGTTTGATGTTATGTTCGGGTTTTCCGGTAATCATTAGCCAACCAATCGTATCCCCTTTATTGTAAATTTGCTGAAAAGTGGTAAAAGGAATATGAATATCACTACTGGGACCCATATTGGCATTCCCGGTTTGAAATACTCCAATTATTGTAAAATTGATGCTGTTCATTTGGATGTATTGACCAATAGCTAATTCATCTTTTTCAAACAACTGTTTGTAAATATCTTCTGAAATAACAGCTACTTTTTTGTTGTCATCAATATCATTTTGGTTGATGAAGCGCCCATTTATTAATTTCTTTTTTTGGACTTTATCAAGTAGAGGGTAATCGCCATTTACGCTGTAAGACCCCGATAAAAAATTGCGTACAACTAGGGCTTGATTTCGGTTTCGTGGAACTACAAATTCAATCCCTTCTATATTTTCTTCTATTTTTTTGGCATGCGATAATTTTAGGTTGACTCTTCTTCCTTCCTGAAATCCTTTAAAAGGCTTACTCGTACTCTGTCCCCATATAAAAACACTGTTGGTCGCAAAGTCACCAAACATTCTGTTAAATGAATTCTCCATCCCTCTTGCAGCCCCTAAAAGTGCGATGAGCAACAATATACCCCACCAGACACCCACCATGGTGATAACGGTGCGCAACTTGTTTTTGCTCATGCTATCATAAACTTCTTGCCATGTGTCTCTATCAAATAAAAATTTTATCATTTAATCGTCTCTTAATGCTACAATAGGTTTAATTTTTGATGCTTTTTTAGCAGGTACATATCCCGCTAAAATTCCCGCACCAATTAGTGTTACGGTTGCAGAAACCACAAGGGTTGTGCTGACTGACGGATCTTTAATAAAATAGGTTTTTAGAATTGGCTCTGCCCACTCTAAAATCCCTACACCAAGCAGTAGACCAAAATAGCCTGCTATGGTTGTAATTACTATGGATTCAATTAAAATAATAGAAATAATAGATTTTGGAGAGGCGCCTAAAGCTTTTCGTATGCCAATTTCTTTGGTACGTTCTTTCACTATAAAAATCATAATATTACTAATGCCTACAATTCCAGCAATTAGTGTGCCCAATCCAATAACTAAAATTAGAATCCCTAAGACTGAAGTCATCTGGGTGATGCCTTTATTTTGCATGGCCATATTAAAAACCCGAACGGCCCGTTGGTCGGACGCCGCTACTGTAAATCGTTCTTTTAATTTTTTTTCTAAATCCAATCCAAAATCTATAGCCTGATTAAAATCTAATTCTGGTTTGTACGTTAAATTGATTTGATCGACATAGTCATTATTTCCATAAATTTGTTGTGCTGTTGATAACGGCATGTAGAGGAGTCGTTCTTCATCATCGCCGCCTTCATCAGAAAATACGCCCACAACTTTGTAAGGAATCCCACTTAAATTAATATACTTTCCGATAGGATCTACTTTTAAAAATAAATCCTCTTTGACCAACTTACCGATGACGGCCACTTTGGTTTTGAGTTCCATATCGCGTTGATTAATATAGCGCCCCAAGTATACTTGTGTTTTTTCTAAATATTGGTGATCTGGATGTACGGCTCGTAATGAGTAATTATTTTTTTCATTTCTAAATGAAGCGGCTACATTTTTGTAAATCCGAGAGGTGATAAACTCTATATTTTCGTCGTAATCAGTTTTGATGTACTGAAAATCGGCGTTTTTAAACTGGATTCTGCGTCCTGCTTGCATTCCTTTGTAAGCTTTAGTCGTTGTTCCCGATCGAATAAAGATCGCATTAGCAGCATCATCTACAAAGGCTTCTGCAAAAGTATTGTTGAGGCCATTTGCCATGCCAAATAAAACCGTAAACAACATAATCGCAAAAGTCACCGTAAAGCCCGACAATAAACTTCGTGTGCGGTTTTTATTAATACTTTGAAGTATTTCGCGCCAAAGGCCTATATCAAACATGTGCTTCTGCTCTTACTTGGGTTACTTTTTTGTCTTCCATAATGATACCATCACGTAAGCGCACAATTCGTTTACACATGGCAGCGATGTCTTCCTCGTGGGTGACGATTAGAATCGTTTTACCTTCATCATTTAGCTGTTGTAAAAAAGCCATAATATCATAGGAAGTTGTGGTGTCAAGTGCGCCTGTAGGCTCATCTGCCAGTAGAAGTTTGGGGTCAGATGCTAAGGCACGAGCTATAGCAACACGTTGTTTTTGTCCTCCAGATAATTCACTAGGCAAATGGGTTTGCCAATCCAAAAGCCCAACTTTTTCAAGATGAAACCGTGCTTTTTCTTGGCGTTCTTTACGTTTTAGGCCTTGATAGTATAAAGGCAAGGCAACGTTTTCAAGTGCATTTTTATAATTTATAAGATTAAATGATTGAAAAATAAACCCTAAAAACTTATTGCGATATATCGCAGCTTTCTTTTCTGTAAGGTTTTTGATAGGGACTTCATCTAAGATATAATCGCCTCCATCTGCTTCATCTAACATGCCTATAATATTTAGAAGTGTAGATTTTCCAGACCCTGAAGATCCCATTATAGCGACCATCTCACCCTGCGCTACGGAAAGATCAATGCCTTTGAGAACATGTAAACTAGAATCTCCTATAGCATAAGATTTATGAAGCTGCTTGATTTCTAACATAATTTGATTTGGATTAACAATTAAACGAATAATCAATAATAAGACGTCTAAGTTGCTGTTTTGTTACACTAAAAAAAATTGATATAATGTAGGGCGATAATTTGAGACAAAAACTAGTGAAAAAAATGGGATTTTTTGATCAAAATATTATTTCACAGCAAAAAGTATAAGATTAAATTACACTAATTTGAAGTATAGTCCAATTAAAGAAAAAATAACGCGTTTTGAGATATAGATTTCTCAAATAAAAGTCGATATTTATATATATAATTTGTAATATTGATAGGATTAGGTGTTATAAATTATTATTTATACCAATTTTAACTAAATCATTTAATTTAATTAATTATTAATTTCTGTGGGAAATTTAGAAGATCATAATAATTCCGTCCTATGCTCATTAGGGTATCATTTGAGAGAAATTCGCCAACAAAAACAATTGCGACAAAAAACAGTAGCAAAACTTTGTGAAATGGACAGCGGTAGTTATTCCAATATAGAAAACGGAAAGCGAAACATAACTGTATTAACATTGTTTAAAATCTCCAAAGTTCTCAAAGTCTCAATGGCTGAGATCATGAGTTTCGAAATGAGATATTAGGCTTTATTTGGGGGTTCTTAGGTAACGGTATAAAAAAAATGCTAATGCCCCAATTAAAATGTAGGGTATTACCATAAGGTAGACAATGCCATTGTTTACCCCTTTTGCGGTTGCTTGTCCTACTTCAGTTTCTAAGACTGCTCTACACATCGCACACTGCGCGTTTGTGTTCACAAACGATATTACAAATAGTATTATCAGAGAAATTCGCTTCACAATTTAAACGTAATAAGGTGAAATCATTAGATACACAATCACGCCAGTCACAGCCACATATAACCAAACTGGAAATGCATAGCGCACTATTTTTTTGTGGGATTCGAATTGTCCAAGGCGCGCTCTTACATAACTGATAAGCACTAGTGGTATCACGATAATTGATAAAAGAATATGGCTAATCAAAATAAAGTAATAAACATAAACTACAGCGCCTTCGCCAAGAAATTTTGTGGAATCACTAGTCATGTGGTAGGCTACATACATTACCAAAAATAGAGATGAACAGACTACAGCAGTTTTCATAAGGTTTTCATGTAATGCTATGTTTTTGCTCTTAATTGCAAGTAACGCCAAAATTAATAACACTGCCGTTATCCCATTTACAGACGCATATATGGGGGGCAAAAATGAAAGAGGTTCAACATTAGGTAATCGAACCATAAACAATACAGCTACGGCTAATGGGATAGCTACAGAAACTATATTAATCCATAGTTGGTACTTTTTTTCAATTGATTGTGATTGGTTATTCATTTTCTAATAATTTTAAAATATCTTCTTTAAGGGCGCTGATGTCTTCAGATTCGCCATCTTCATTAAATTGTTCCCGTTGACTTATGATGCCTTTATAATAAATTTTTGGGTTTCCATTAGCATCTGTTCTTGAGCGAATATAGCCTTCTTTGTCAATTAATGCAAAGTTTCCTGAGTGCTCAAAGCCTCCATCTGCACCTTCGACCTCAGCTGCATATAAATTGAAACCTGCGTTTGCAAGGGCATAGATTGTGTCTTTGTTGCCCGTCATAAAGTGCCAGTTTGGGTTGGTAACTCCATGATTTTCTGCATAGGTTTTCAAGACGTCTTGGGTGTCATAATCTGGATTTATGGTAAAGGAGGCGATTCCAAAATCGGGGCGATTTGGAAACGTATTTTGTATGTCTACTAGGTTTTTGTTCATTTTTGGACATATAGTTGGACAGGTTGAAAAGAAAAATTCAACAAGGTATACTTTGCCTGCAAAATCAGCATTAGAAATCATGATGCCGTCTTGATTGCTAAACTCAAAGTCCATTACTTTTTTGGGGGCTCCGTCAATGATAAGGTATGATAAAGGCGTAGTATCAGATACCGTCATTTGGACGTCTTTACTCCGGCTTCCGGAGCGTATAACATCATTGTTTTGAATGCGGTCAATAATTTTAGGAACGACTATAATTCCAAAAATTAGAATAATAAAAGAAATACCTACGTAGGAATAATTATTTTTTTTCATCGCCTTTTAAATCGTCTGCTCTACGGCTCGTAGAATTAAAATTTCCTTTGCGTTTTTGCCTATACTCTGTAAACAAAATACGCATATCTTCACTCATTTTATTTTTAAGTATTGAGATTTCTAAGCAGTCATAAGCACTCATTCCATAAATAGGCGCTTTGTTTTTTACTTCATTTTTATCTCGATCATCCAAACGCCCTCTTTGATGGCGCTCTTTGTCGATAATAAAAACATCCGAAGACTTTAGGTTGCTATCTAGGACTGTAGATATTTTAAGGGATTGGTAGGCTGCTAAAACATCTGCTTTTGTTCCAAAACCAAATTTCCAATACTCCAAAAACTCATATTGATTGAGTTCATCTTCTAATAATTTTACCTGTTCTTTCGCAGATTCAGGAACCAAAATAACGATTTGAAAGCGTTTAAACCCTCTAAATTTATCATAAACTAACTCTTTTAAATTAAGTGCTAAAAAAGCGTCGTCCATAGGGGTTTCGCCTAAAAACCCTAATACCGTAAGTTGGTTTTCTAATTGTAAAGAAGTCCCTTTTATGGTTTTAAAATTTGTGAGTTCTGGAATATCCGTTTTAATAATATCCAACGTTTCATAGTTATGTTTTGAGGGGTACAAAAACAGCAAAAATAGAACGGGTAAAAAAAACAATACCGTAAGTACAACAGGTTTTTTTAAGTTGGTGATATTCATGTTACAAAAATAAAAAAGACGGCTTTAATAAGCCGCCTTTTTAATGTTAATATTTATCTATTTTTAAAAATCGCGTTTCACAAAGCCATTTGTGTATACAGATTCTATATAACCACCTTCTTGTAGTAAAATAAATAAAAGATAGGAGATTAGAAAAATGGTCGTCCAAACGACTAATCTTCGAAGTGATTTCGTTTCATCGCGCATGTGCATAAAATCCCACGTAATATAATAGGCTTTCACAATGGTGAGCACTATAAATATCAAATTGAGGCTTTTCATGTATATAAAACCTGAAAATAGGATGTTGCATAATAATGCCCAAAATCCACCCTCAAAAGGACTCATTGATGGGATCATTAAAGACGCTGGTTTATAAACACCTAACACAACTTCTACTGCTGTAATAATGGAAAGTAATAAAAGAACCCCCCATATTTTTTGGGTGTTGGACTTAAATTTTATTAAGCCTCTAAAAATTTCTAACTTATGTGCGTGTGTTGCCATTTTAAAAAATATATACGGTTAAACTAGGTAGAAGAATGTAAATACAAATACCCAAACTAAATCTACAAAGTGCCAATAAAGACCAACTTTTTCTACCATTTCGTAATTTTTACGACGTTCGTAGGTCCCAATAATTACATTGAAAAAGATAATAATATTTATAACAACTCCAGAGAATACGTGGAAGCCGTGAAATCCTGTAATAAAGAAGAAGAAGTCTGCAAATAATGGTGCGCCATATTCGTTAACTTCTAAGTTAGCTCCTTTTACATAACGTCTTCCGTTGTTTTTAACTTGTGCTAAAGATGCTTCTCTAGAAAGTACTGTTTTTTCGCCATCTTCATTAATGGTTTGTGTTCTCACCAAAATTTCTGGGTGAGCCTCTAAACCATGAAGTACATCGCTAACAGAAAAGGCTGGTAAAGCACCTTCGTCTACAAACCATAATCCATTTTTATTTTTATGTTGTGTACGCTCCGTGTGAGATGCCGTAGTAAAATCTTCTACAGCAACACGCTTAAATACGTCTTCACCGTCTATGGTTTTGTACGTTCCAAACTGTAGAATATTTCCACCTTTAGTTTGTACAGCGCCATAATCGCCTTGTATGAACGTTGCCCATTCCCAAGCTTGTGACCCTACAAAAATGGCGCCTCCAATAATGGTAAAGAACATATACCAAATGACTTTATTCTTTTTCATTTCATGTCCAGCATCAACGGCTAACACCATTGTTACAGAAGACATAATCAAAACAAATGTCATAAAAGCAACATAAATCATTGGGAGTTCTTGTCCGTGTAAAAAGGGAACGTGTGTAAAGACTTCATCCGCAATTGGCCAATAGTCGATAAACTTAAATCTTGAAAATCCATAGGCTGCTAAAAAGCCTGAAAAGGTTAGTGCATCGGATACGATGAAAAACCACATCATCATTTTTCCATAGCTTGACTTCAAAGGTTGATTTCCTCCGCCCCAAGTTTTTTCGTTTGTTCCAGTGCTAACTACTGTAGAATCCATAACTGCAATTTGTTTTTTGAATTGTGCAAAAATAAGAATTTTATTTAGTTAAAGAAATATAAAAAGAAAAAGAGATATAACCATAAAATATCTACAAAATGCCAGAAGGTAGATGCTAAATCAAACCCAAGGGTGTTTTCTGATGAATATTTCTTATTTAATTGATTGATAATAACCACTATTAAACATGTTATCCCTGCTAATACATGTGCAATATGAACCACTGCAATAACATATATATAAGACATTGTAATGTTACTTGTAGGGCCTGTAAAGTTATATCCTGAATCTATGATTTGATTAAATCCTAAAATCTGAGAATAAATAAATGCAATACCGAGGACTAAGGTGCCTATAAGAAGAGATGTTGTGGTCGTTCTTTGATTCTTTTTTAAAGCTTGCTTGGCAGCAAATAAAACGATACTGCTAAGAAAAATAATTAAAGTACTGTAAATAAATGAATTTGGAAGCACAAAATCGGCTAACCAATCTTCTCTTGAGCTACTCACAATAAAAGCACTAGTGAGTCCAGCAAAAGACATGATAAGGGAAATAATCCCGAACCATAACATCATTTTTTTTGCACGCTTTTGTTTTTCTTGGGTATTCCCTTCTGTTAAATCCATGGTCTAATAAATTTATCTGAAATGTAAATAATTTGAATTAAAGTAATATAAACCACACTCGATAACATGAGTTGGCGAGCTGATTTTATGGTTTGATTTTTAAATAGCTTAAACCCATAGAATAGAAACCAAACGCCTACTGCAAATGTCAGAATTGTTGCAATTATAGATAATTGTAGTGCTCCCGTAAATCCAAAAAAGGGAATTATAGAAATAATAACCGTCCAAACACTGTAGATAATAGCTTGAAGTGCTGTGCCTTTATCGCGTTTTCCTGTTGGCAACATATTAAAGCCCGCTTTCTGGTAGTCATCATGTAAAAACCATCCAATCGCCCAAAAGTGTGGAAATTGCCAAAAAAACTGTAACATAAATAGCACACCTGCTTCAATTCCAAATTTTCCAGTCGCTGCAACCCATCCCAACATAAATGGAATGGCTCCAGGAATTGCACCAACAAATACGGATAGTGGTGTTTTTGTTTTTAACGGCGTATATGCACTTGTATAAAGACATATGGAAATAGCGCCAAACATTGCGGTACGCTCATTAATACTATATAATATGGATAAGCCTGCTACAGTCAAAATGACTGCTAAAACAAACGCATAGGTCACTGACATACGGCCCGCTGGAATAGGTCTATTTTTGGTGCGGTCCATTAGCGCATCTAAGTCTTGCTCAATAATTTGATTGAATACATTTGAAGCCCCTACCATAAAATAACCTCCTATAGCCAACAATGCTAAGGTTTGAAAATTCACAGTATCCGCAGCTAATAAATAGCCCGCTAGGGATGAAAATACAACACTAATGGATAATCCCATTTTGGTCACTGACTTAAAATCGGCCAGAAAGGATGTTAGTGTAATTGATGCGGAAGTGTTACTCGACATATTAGGTGAAATTTCTTCACAATTGAGTTGCAAAGATACTTCTAAAATCTATTTTAGCAATGTAAATTACGGAAATAAACGTCACTTCTTAAACCTTGTTTTATTTGCTTACAAAATAAATCGATACGTCGCTTTGAGTAAAAAAATATTCTGAGGGCGTTGGTCTAAAACACCAGATTCAAAGCCTTCAAATAAATCATTCATTACTGAAACGTTCCCTGCAACGCCTTGAGACCACACCAAAAACAATTCAGATCCTGGAGTATATTCCCATCGTAATACAAGGTTAGAATTGAACTGAACAAATGAAAAATCGGGGTTATCAAATCTATAATCGTTTGCGCCGTCCAAATTTTCATCAATAGCATAAACACCATTGTTTAGACGTATTTGATTTGTATCATACTTTTGAAAACGATCATTGAGGCGGTCTGCTATAGGATTTGTCACAAATTTAAAGTCTGTGTAGCGCCCTCTTGAAACAAAGGGTTGACCATAATATTGAATCGATAAATTAGGATTGATGGTGTAATCCAATCGAATTGATGCTGATAGGGTTTGATTGTCTATGGATCCTAATACATAGCGGGTGCTTTTGTTGGGTTGTGTTACATATTGTGTTTTGCTTTTTGACAGGCTATACTCTGGAGATAATGAAATGTTAAGTGCATTAGTAGGCTGGTAATTTAGCCTAGATTCAAACTTTAATAATGAGAAATTGTCTTCCTCAGCTTGGGAGTGAATCAGACCTACAACTCCATTAAATTTTTTACGACGATCAGAGCCCACAAAAAAGAATTGGAAATTTTCTTTAGAAAAACGCCAACGCGGCCCACCTCTTAAAATACTATTTGAAAAAATACGTGGTTTGTGAGCAGCCCCAAAATCGACTCCCCAATTGTTAGTAAAACTTGCAGAGCCGTTAAGCTGATATTGTATTCTATTGTAATTACCTTCAAAATCGAAGGCTGTAAATTGTCTGAATCGTACATTAATATCCCTAAAATCACCAACGGGTTTTATCGTTCTGTATCTCACATTTAAGTACTGAGTCATCTCATCTGCACTTCTCAAAAAGCCAACATCATTTAGCTCAAGTTCTGGAGAGACCCATTTAAACCCTGTTTCATAATTCACATGCTTACCCCCTACTTTTCCAATAGCAAAAAGACCTCCTGTTCCTGTTAGCGAAGTTCGATTAGGATCTACATCTAAATGACTCGCATCGACTCTATTAAAGAGGTGTGTTAAGTTTTCTTGAGTCCGTGTGATTGCATCTTTACTCCCTTGAACATGACTCAGAACGATATTAGCATCCAAAAAATACGCTCTGTCTTTCCACTGGTGTTTAAAGTCTAATCCCCCAGAATATGCAGCTTTTCTTAGCTCCGACACTTCTGGAGTCAGGGCGCGATTGGTCGCCGTAAATATCCCTCCAAAAAACGTGTTTTTTTCATTAAAATCTTTTTGAACACGGCTTATGAAATAATTTGTAAACGGCTCCGCTAGGGACTCTGAAATCTCACCATTGTTGTCTATTTCCGTAAATTCTTTTGAGGTCATACTTTCAAGAATTCCAATTGACCATCCATTTTTTGTTTTACCGCTAAATTTTGCAGCGCCTAATATGGTGGTATTTTGGGGTTGATCTACAAAAGCGCCGCCGGGTGTTTCTGGAGACACTTGTGGGCTTCGACCGATACGGCGCGAAAAAAACAAATTGTTGCGATTGTCTGCAAATTGGTAGTCAAAAATATTTTTGTTTTCCACAAAAAACGGGCGCTGATCTCTATTAAAGATTTCAAATCCATCTAAATTGATTGCCGCTGGATCTGCTTCTACTTGTCCAAAATCGGGGTTGATGGTAAGATCAAGTGTTAAGTCATTTGTAATTCCAATCTTAGCATCCAAACCTGCGTTTAGGTTAAAATCACTCCCATCTGAATAGGGATTGCCTGCTTCGGCTTCGTAGCTATCTAACTTAGTCACTACAAAAGGTTGAATTTCAATTTGCTTTTGAGGCTTTATATTTTTTAATCCCTTTAATTTTCCGGCTTCACTTACCCAGCCCGCAGCGCCTACAGGAATTCGATTCCATGCAGAAAATTGATTTTCTCTAAAGTAGTTTCGTGCCACATTTAATCCCCAAACTTGTTCTGAATCGTTACTAAATCGCAATTGGCTTAGCGGTATTTTCATTTCGGCAGACCAGCCTTCATCGTCAATAAGAGCTTTGGTACTCCAAATGGGGTTCCAGCTTTCATCTACATTATCGCCATTATTAGTAATAAACTCATCACCTCTTACACCAGCAGCGGTTACTGTAAATAGAAACCCTGTTCGTAGATCGTGGTAACTATCTATAAGGACATTAATGCGGTCGCCTATAAAACCATCACGTCGCGAGAGTCGATTGGTAATTGTTTCAGGTTCTGGGTCTAACGCTTTTAAAGCGATATAGAGGTGTTTCTGGTCGTAAAGAATTTTAAATTTAGTTTGGACTGATGGTGGCGTATTTTCGTCTGGATCTACTTCGATAAAATCAGTACCCCATTTTACAGTAGACCATATAGAATCACTAAGGCTCCCATCAATTATGGGCGCATTAAGCGGTTTAATTTCGAGAGTTGTGTATGTTTTAGGAGAAGTGCTAATGGGCTCCTGCGCTGTAAGCACAAAAACAGTAATAAAAAATAGGCTAATAAAGACATGAAAACGTTTCATAACAAAAATTTAAGGCGATTTGGAACACAAATATGAAAAATGCATTTTGGAAATTGATAAAATAATTTGTTAAACTTTATATCGATAGGTTTAAATACGATGACTTATCATCAAAACCTGAGTAGCAAATGGCTTGACAATCAATCTCAAAATAAACTCAAAATAGATTTTGTTAATAACAATTTATAATTGTAGATTTGCAAACTCTTTTTTAGGGAGGAATGTTTAATAAGAAAAAATAATTAGTGTGGATACATTAAGCTACAAAACAATATCAGCCAACAAAGCTACTGTAAATAAGCAGTGGGTTTTGATAGATGCTGAAGGACAAACGTTAGGACGTTTAGCTTCTAAAGTTGCAATACTTTTAAGAGGTAAACATAAGACTAACTTTACACCACACGTTGACTGTGGAGATAACGTAATTGTTATCAATTCAGAAAAAATAATTCTATCTGGAAATAAGTGGACTGAAAAGACGTATATCCGTCACACAGGCTACCCAGGTGGTCAACGCTCACTAACCGCAACTGAGATGTTTTCAAAAGATCCAACACGGTTAGTTGAAAAATCAGTTAAAGGAATGCTTCCTAAGAACAAGTTAGGTGCAGCATTATTCCGTAATCTAAATGTTGTGGCTGGAACTGCGCATTCTCACGAAGCACAAAAACCAAAAGCAATCAACTTAAACGAAGTTAACTAATGGAGGTTATTCACAAAATTGGTCGTAGAAAAACGGCCGTAGCACGTATTTATCTTGCTCCTGGAAAAGGATCAATTACCGTGAACAAAAAAGATGTAAACGATTATTTCCCGTCTGCAACTTTACAGTATAAAGTTAATCAACCTTTTGCATTGACTGACAACGAAGGCAACTTTGATGTTAAGGTAAATGTATTTGGAGGTGGAATAACAGGTCAAGCAGAAGCAATTCGTTTAGCTTTATCTCGTGCAATGTGCGAATTAGATGAAGAAAATAGAGGGATTCTGAAACCAGAAGGCTTATTAACAAGAGATCCAAGAATGGTTGAGCGTAAAAAATTCGGACAGAAGAAAGCGCGTAAAAAATTCCAATTCTCGAAACGTTAATATTTATAAATTAAACCAGTTATTGTTGTCTATGGTGGGCCAACCACCAAGACTTAGTTTAGCATCTAAATGTTTAAGGCCTTAAAAACATAAGCCACTCAAACATTGCTAATTCAACAGAACGTAAACTATCACAAAATGGCACTAGTAGAAGTAAAAGAATTATTAGACAGTGGTGTACACTTCGGTCACCTTACAAGAAAATGGGATCCAAACATGGCGCCCTACATTTATATGGAGCGTAATGGCATCCATATCATTAACCTTTACAAAACGGCGGCAAAACTTGAAGAAGCTTCTCAAGCTTTAGCAAAAATTGCAACCTCAGGTCGTAAGATCTTATTTGTAGCAACTAAAAAACAAGCAAAAGACATCGTTTCTGAAAAAGCAGGAAACGTCAACATGCCCTACATTACTGAAAGATGGCCTGGTGGAATGTTAACTAACTTTGTAACGATCCGTAAAGCTGTTAAGAAAATGGCAACGATTGATCGTATGAAAAAAGACGGTACGTTTTTAACGCTTTCTAAAAAGGAACGTTTACAAGTAGATCGTTTAAGAGCTAAATTAGAGAAAAATTTAGGTTCAATTTCTGACATGACGCGTCTTCCAGGTGCTCTGTTTGTAATTGACATCAAACGTGAGCACATCGCAATCAAAGAAGCACAAAAATTAAACATTCCAATCTTTGCAATGGTGGATACAAATTCTGATCCTCGTCAAGTGGATTATGTGATTCCTGCAAATGATGATGCTTCCAAATCTATTGAAAAAATCCTTACAAATGTAACGGATGCAATTGCTGTTGGTTTAGCCACACGAAAAGCTGAGAAGGAAAGTAAAGACGCTGAAAAAGCAGCTGAGGCTCCAAAAGAAGCAAAAACTGAAGCAGCTACAGAAGTCAAGGCTGAAGTCAAGGCTGAAGTCAAGGCTGAAGTAGCAGAAAAAACTGAAGCGCCTAAAGCAGCAAAAGCTAAAAAAGTAGCAAAAGCGCCTGAAGCTCCAGCAGTAGAAAACGTGGCTAAGGAAGAAAAATAACAACCTAATTATAAGTAATAAAGTAATAACAAAGTCGTTCAGGTCTTCTCACGGAAAATTTGAACGACTTTTTTTAAACAATTAAATTATGATAAAAGTAACAGCTGCAGAAGTAAATAAATTAAGACAAGCGACAGGCGCAGGAATGATGGACTGTAAAAAAGCCTTAGTTGAAGCTGAAGGCGATTTTGATAAAGCAATTGACAACCTTCGTAAGAAAGGTCAAAAAGTAGCCGCTAATAGAGCCGATCGTGACTCTTCTGAAGGGGCTGCTGTTGCAAAAATTAATGCGGATAACACTGTAGGTGTTGCCATTGTTTTAGGATGTGAAACTGATTTTGTTGGGAAAAACGAAAACTTTTTAGCATTAGCGAGTCAATTTGGAGACATTGCACTAAACCACGACTCAAAAGAAGCCTTTTTAGCGGCTGATTTTGGTGGCATGACAGTTGCCGATAAATTAATCGAACAAACTGGTGTCATTGGTGAAAAACTAGACATCAAAGCGTTTGATAAAATTGAAGCTGCTTATGTAGGTTCTTATGTACACATTAATAAAATTGCTGCCGTTGTAGGTTTATCTTCAAAAGTGGATAATGCTGAGGTCTTGGTAAAAGATGTTGCAATGCAAGTTGCCTCTATGGGTGCTACAACACTATCTTACAAAGATTTTGATCCTGCATTTATTGCTTCTGAAACTGAAGCTAGAATCGCCGTGATTGAAAAAGACAATATCGAGTTGGGCCGTTTAGGCAAAACCCTGAAAAATGTTCCTCAATACATTTCTATGGCACAATTATCGGCTGACGCCTTAGCACAAGCTGAAGATGCTGCTAAAGCAGAATTAAAAGCTGAAGGGAAGCCAGAACAAATTTGGGATAAAATTTTACCTGGTAAAATGGAACGTTTTATCTCTGACAACACAACTTTAGATCAAGAACAATGTTTATTGGATCAAAACTTTATAAAAGACGATAAAGTAAGAGTTGCAAAATATGTTGAAACTTTTGGTGATGTGTCTATCACTGGTTTTAAACGTGTATCCCTTGGGTAACCAAAACATATCATATATTTATTCAAATCCTGTTTAGCTCATGTTAAACAGGATTTTTTTATGAATTTAACGAAACATTCAACTTGTATAGTTTTTGTATAGTCAAAAAATTATATTGTATAGCAAAATTCTATATTTTTATGATCACAAAAGATATACCAATGAAAATTTCCCTTACACAATTACTTTTACAGCTTTTAGTTTTAACGCAATTGTCTTTCGCACAACAAATGCCAATTGATTTTTCTGATTCATCTGAAGTCTTTCAAGTATTTAACGGTAGTGGCTTTAGTACAAGACAAGACCCTAATGATTCTGGAAATGTTGTGGGAGAATTTTATAATAGTGGCGCACCGTGGCAAGGGTTTTCAATTGATTTATCAAGAGCTATTGATTTAGATTTTCAAAAAACCATTTCATTATCATTTTACAGGTTCGACCCCAGTGCGCACACTATTCTTCTCAAATTAGAAAATGGCGGAAATACTGATGTTGAGGTGACTCAAAATATACCTGCTGGATCTGGATCTTCATGGACACACAATATCACTTTCGATTTCGAAAATGCTTTTATACCTGAAGTTGGTACTCCAATAAATGCAAGCGGAACCTATGATCGGCTGACCATTTTTATTGATGGCGGTGCTACAATTCCAGGAACGTATTTAATAGATGATATTGATGACGGCTCAGAAGAGACCGATCCAAACGCATTGGATGTGATTTATGATCATTTGGTTTGGGAAGATACGTTTGATACTCCAGGAGCTGTAAATGCATTGAATTGGCACCACCAAACTCAAGTGATCAATCCAGGAGTTGGATGGGCTAATAACGAGGAACAACATTACACCAACCGCGTGGACAATTCTTTTGTGGACACTTCAGGATATCTAAATATCGTCGCAAAAAGGGAAAATTGGACGGATCAAGGGTTGACAAAAAGCTATACCTCAGCACGACTGAATTCAAAATTTGCATTTAAATACGGTAGAGTTGATGTCAAGGCAAAACTTCCGAGTGGAAACGGAACGTGGCCTGCGATTTGGACGCTTGGTAAAAATATTAATGAAAATGGCGCCTATTTTGATTCTAGTTATGGGACGACTAATTGGCCCGAATGTGGAGAAATAGACATTATGGAACACGGCTTGGGAGCAACGAATCATGTGTCGAGTGCCTTACATACACCCTCTAGTAGCGGTGCTACCATAAATACATTAGGAATTGATATTTCAGATGTGAGCGCTAATTATCATGTGTATTCCATGAATTGGTCGCCAAATCAAATTACGTTTTTGGTAGATAACGTAGGCTTCTATACCTACAACCCCTCTGAGAAAAATGATAGTACATGGCCTTTTTATGAAGAGCAATTCATATTACTCAATGTTGCAATGGGGGGCATTTCTGGAGCTGTAGATGCTGGGTTTACTGAAAGCGCTATGATTATAGATTATGTGAAAGTGTATCAAGAAGCGCCTTTAAGTGCTGGTAAAGATTTGGACTTAAACAGCACACTAAAGCTGTATCCAAACCCTGCATCTGACAAAATTCATATCTCTTCTACAATACCAATCAGTAGCTTAGCACTCTATGATGTGTATGGAAAACTGATCCTTACAAAAGAAAATGACACGCAAAGTATCGATGTGAGTCGTTTAAATTCGGGTGTGTATTTTCTAGAAGTGGCCTCAAACACGCAAAAAGCAGTCAAAAAGGTGATGGTTAATTAAGCGTAAAAACTATAAACACCAAAAACAGATTCAATTTAGAATTGTGTAGAATTCCAAAAAACTCCTTTTGGGATTTAAGATATTGCGTATATTTGCCCAACGAGCGACACAATTATGACATACAAACGAATATTACTCAAACTCTCTGGAGAAGCCCTTATGGGAAATCGCAATTATGGAATCGATCCTGAACGTCTATCCGACTATGCGAATCAAATCAAACAAATTACTGAGCAAGGCATTGAAGTTGCGATTGTAATTGGGGGTGGAAATATTTTTAGAGGTGTTGCAGGAGCAAGTAATGGGATGGACCGTGTTCAAGGTGATCATATGGGCATGCTAGCGACAGTCATAAACGGACTCGCTCTGCAAAGTGCTTTAGAAAACGCAGGAGTGCCCACCCGTTTACAATCTGCCATAAAAATTAATGAAGTCGCTGAACCTTTTATTCGTCGTCGCGCTATGCGTCACCTAGAAAAAGGGCGGGTTGTTATTTTTGGTGGCGGTACTGGAAACCCGTACTTTACAACCGATTCAGCAGCGGTACTACGTGCCATTGAAATTGAAGCTGATGTGATTTTGAAAGGCACCCGAGTGGATGGTATTTATACAGCCGATCCAGAAAAAGATAAAACAGCAATTAAATTTGATACCATTAGTTTTGATGATGTGCTCAAAAAAGGACTGAAAGTCATGGACACTACGGCTTTTACATTAAGCCAAGAAAACGAACTGCCGATCATTGTTTTTGATATGAACAAAAACGGAAATCTTCTTAAGATTATTTCTGGAGAAACGATCGGAACAACGGTTAGTTAATCCCTAGTTTACCATACTTATAAAAAAATTCAACCATGAACGAAGAGATAGATTTTATACTGGATAGCACAAAAGAAGCGATGGTAAATGCATTGAAGCATTTAGAAAAACAATTTGTAAATATCCGTGCAGGAAAAGCAAGTCCTTCCATGTTGGGCAGTGTGATGGTCGATTATTACGGCTCTCAAACCCCTTTGGCGCAAGTAGCTAATGTGAACACTCCTGATGGTCGTACAATTACGGTTCAACCATGGGAAAAGGCGATGTTGCAAGAAATCGAACGTGCGATTATGATTGCTAATTTAGGATTCAACCCGATGAACAATGGCGAAACCATAATTATTAATGTACCACCATTAACTGAAGAGCGTCGTCGTGAATTAGCCAAACAAGCGAAATCTGAGGTTGAAGATGCAAAAATCTCAATTCGATCTGCTCGAAAAGATGCAAATTCAGAAATTAAAAGTGTAGAAGATGCTTCTGAAGATGTTCAGAAAAATGCAGAAATGGATGTGCAACAACTTACCGATGCGCATGTCAAAAAAGCAGATGATTTATACAGTGCAAAAGAAGCCGAAATTCTAAAAGTATAACCTCAACGGTTTTTATTGTTTGTACGTAAAGATTTCTTTTCCTTACCCTTGATTTGATTCCTTTTATTTACCTTTGTCGCCATCAAAAAAGACTATGTTTAAACTCTTTTCAAACGGTTTTTGGGAAATTGTTGCACGACTGATCCTTAGAAACAGAATTAGTATTCTTATCGCTGTAGCGCTGACCACAGTGTTTTTTTCCATGCAATGGAATAATATGCGGTTCACGTACACAGAGGCCAATTTACTGCCCGATGATCATCCTATTAATTTAGAATACAATCATTTTTTAGATATTTTTGGAGAAGAGGGGAATTTAATTGTGATGGGGGTCAAAGACAGTACCCTACTGACCGTCGAAAAATTAAATGCTTGGAATACGTTTTCAAAAGGTTTTAATAGCCATGCCAGTGTAGATGCCGTGATTGCCATCAAGGATTTACAGAAACTGGTTAAAAATGAACGTAAAAAACAATTTGACCTCATCCCGTTTATCAAAGATTCTGTTCAGTCACAATCTGAAGTAAACACCCTTAAAAAGGCCCTGTTTGAGAAGTATCCTTTTTATGATAATATCCTTTTTAACAAAGAAACCGAAGCCATCCGAACGGCTATCTATTTAGATAAATCGATTGTTAATACTCCCGAACGAAAGGCGTTTATCGAAAATGTTTTAATTCCTGAAGTGAACGCTTTTGAAGAAGCCTATGATTTAGATGTGCGCGTATCCGGAATGCCTTATGTACGAACGCTAAATGCTCAAAATATTGTTGACGAAATTAGTGTGTTTATTTTAGCAGCCATTTTGGTTACCTCGCTTATTTTCTTTTTCTTTTTTAGATCGTTTAGAGCGACTTTTATATCCATGTTTGTAGTGGTCGTTGGCGTCATGTGGACTTTTGGAATTTTAGGGTTATTGCACTATGAAATTACTGTTCTTACAGCCTTAATTCCGCCGCTAATTATTGTGATTGGAATCCCAAATTGTATTTTTCTGATTAATAAGTATCAGCACGAAGTCAATAAACATGGCAACAAAGCTAAGTCGCTTCAACGTGTTATTTCTAAAGTCGGAAATGCGACTTTAATGACCAATGTTACCACGGCTTCTGGGTTTGCAACCTTTATTATTACGCAAAGTAAATTACTGACCGAGTTTGGAATTGTTGCTTCTCTGAGTATCATTGCTATTTTTCTGTTGTGTTTACTGATTATCCCGATCATTTATAGTTTTATGCCAATTCCAAAAGAACAGCATTTAGAACATTTAAATAAACGATGGATTAATCGCTTGGGCGATTGGATCGAACATACTGTTAAGCATAAGAATATTACGATTTACATCACAGCGATTATTTTATTGGCGTTCAGTATTATTGGAATTTTTCAAATTGAAACCACAGGGAGTTTAATTGAAGACATGCCAAAAAAAGCAGCATTTTATAAAGATATAGAATTCTATGAACGGGAGTTTAACGGCGTAATGCCCCTTGAGATTTTGGTGGACACCAAACGAAAAAAGGGGGTCATAAAACTTTCAACCTTAAAGCGAATGAATGCGCTAGAAGACTTGATTGTTGAAATTCCAGAACTGTCAAAACCCATTTCTGTGGTGAGCTTAGTGAAGTACTCCAAACAGGCATATTATAACGGAAATCCGAAATATTATCAACTGCCATCTGCGCAAGAAAATAATTTTATTTTGTCCTATGCAAAAAATGCTTCTACCGATGTTGATTTACTAAAAAACTTTGTTGATAGTACAGGTCGTTATGCTCGAATCACTACATTTATGAAAGATGCGGGAATTGACAAAATGGAGCGCATTGAAGAAGATCTCCTCACCAAAATTGAGAAGTTATTCCCAAAAAAACGCTATGATGTTTCCATCACAGGGAAAGCCTATTTATTTCAAAAGGGGACAAAATACCTAGTCAAAAACTTAGTTTTGTCTTTAGCACTCGCCATCTTTTTGATTTCGTTGTTCATGGCCTATATGTTTCGCTCCTTCCGAATGATTATCATTTCGTTGATTCCGAATTTATTGCCGCTATTAGTTACTGCAGGAATGATGGGATTCCTTGGTGTACCCATAAAACCGTCTACAATATTAGTGTTTAGTATTGCCTTTGGAATTTCTGTAGATGATACGATTCATTTTCTGGCAAAATACCGACAAGAGTTGTTGGCAAACCACTGGAAAATTAAAAAATCGGTTTTTGCAGCACTCCGTGAAACTGGAGTTAGTATGTTCTATACATCCATCGTACTGTTCTTTGGCTTTTCGGTTTTTATAACTTCTAGTTTTGGAGGCACGGTGGCTTTAGGTGCCTTGATTTCAGCAACACTACTATTAGCGATGTTGGCTAATTTATTATTGTTACCCTGCCTATTGTTGTCTTTAGAACGCAGTATCGCGAACAAGAAAGTTTTGAAGAAGCCTGCACTGAATATTATCCCCGAGGAGGAAGCGTTAGAAGAAGACTAAAACTTGCACTATTAATATAGCTTAAAACTATATATTTGCAGTATTAAAAATTGTACTTATGATCACCAGCACTGTTGCACATTTATTAACTCAAGAGTTAAAACACACAGATATAGAAGTCAAAGGATGGGTTCGAACCTTTAGAGCGAATCGGTTTATAGCTCTTAATGATGGTTCTAGTCTTCAAAGTATCCAATGTGTGGTTGATTTTGAAAGCATGGATGAGGCGTTATTAAAACGCATTACTACAGGAGCTGCAGTATACATAAAAGGCGGCTTAGTAGAAAGTCAAGGAAAAGGACAATCTGTAGAAGTTCAAGTAAGTTCTATAGAGGTTTTGGGGGATGCAGATCCCGAAGAAGTTTCAAAAACGATCTTACAACCCAAACGCCATTCTTTAGAATTTTTAAGAGAACAAGCACATTTACGCACACGAACCAATACATTTAGTGCCGTTATGCGACTCCGGTCTTCGCTCTCTTTCGCGATTCATTCGTATTTTAATAAAAATGGATTTTACTATATGCATGCTCCAATTGTCACAGGAAGTGACGCTGAAGGTGCAGGTGAAATGTTTAGAGTAACCACTTTAGATCCAAAGAATCCACCACTCACTGAAGATGGTAAAGTCGATTATTCAAAAGACTTTTTTGGTAAAGAAACAAACTTAACTGTTTCAGGGCAGCTCGAAGCAGAAACCTATGCAATGGCGCTTGGAAAAGTGTACACTTTTGGCCCTACATTTAGAGCTGAAAACTCAAATACCTCACGACATTTAGCAGAGTTTTGGATGATTGAACCGGAGGTTGCTTTTATGGATTTGGCAGGAAATATGGATCTTGCTGAAGATTTTATGAAAGATGTAATTAGTTACATTTTAGAACACAACAAAGAAGATCTTGCCTTTTTAGAGCAACGCTTGGAACAAGAAGATAAATCGAAACCTCAAAATGAACGTGCGCCAATGCCGCTCACCGAAAAACTTCGTTTTATTGTCGATAATAATTTTAAGCGCGTAAGCTATACAGAAGCTATTGATATTTTACGAAACTGTAAGCCAAATAAAAAGAAGAAATTTAAATATATTATTAACGAATGGGGTGCCGATTTACAAAGTGAACACGAACGCTTTTTAGTAGAACAACACTTCAAATGTCCAGTTATTTTATTTGATTATCCTGCCAAAATTAAAGCCTTTTACATGCGCTTAAATGAGGACGGAAAAACGGTTCGCGCTATGGATATTTTATTCCCAGGGATTGGTGAAATCGTTGGTGGATCGCAACGTGAAGAACGCTTAGACGTCTTAAAAGCAAAAATGGCAGAACTTGATATTCCAGAAGAAGACCTGTGGTGGTATTTAGATTTAAGAAAATATGGAACAGCCGTTCACTCTGGATTTGGACTTGGTTTTGAACGCTTAGTCATGTTTGCTACTGGGATGGGCAATATTCGGGATGTCATTCCTTATCCACGAACGCCGCTCAACGCTGAATTTTAAGAGTGTTTACTACTAGTACTATTTGAAAATAGTGCGGCTTAACATATATCTGACGTTTTTTTTCTTATTTTTATAAAAACCCAAATAATGAATGCTTAAGCAATATTTACATTATAAATTATCACAAAAACTATCGCCTCAGCAAATTCAGTTGATGAAGCTGATACAATTGCCTACACAAGCTTTTGAGCAACGCCTCAAACAAGAACTTGAAGAGAATCCGGCGCTTGAAACTGGAAAAGACCAAGAAGAAATTTATGAAAATGAGTTTGATTCCAATGATAATGACATGGATAATGAACAAATCAATGCGGATGACATCAATGTAGATGATTATTTGAGCGATGATGAAATTCCAGAATACAGACTTCAAGCCAATAATTATAGTGTCGATGATGAACAAAAAACTATTCCTTTTGCTTCTGGAACATCTTTCACTCAACATCTAATTGATCAACTCAACACCTTTCCTTTAGAAGATATACACTATCAAATCGCTGAGTTTTTGATTGGAAGTATCGATGACAGCGGCTACATTCGACGTCCGTTATTAGATATTATGGATGATTTGGCCTTTACTCAAAATGTCTATACGGATGAAAAAACCATTGAATCTGTGCTTAAAGTAGTGCATTTATTAGACCCTGCAGGTGTGGGCGCTCGAAATCTTCAAGAGTGTTTAGTACTTCAATTGCATCGAAAAACACAAACACCCAATACGGCTCTTGCCATTAAAATTATTGAACTAGGGTTTGAGCAATTTACTAAAAAGCACTACAAAAAACTCTTGCATAAGTTTAGCATCACAGAACTACAACTTAAAGACGCGGTTTCAGAAATTGAACGCTTAAATCCGAAACCTGGAAGCTCTTATTCTAATAATAGCCGCTCTATTGAACACGTTGTTCCGGATTTCACAATCAAGATTGTAGAGGGCGAATTAGAACTCAGTCTTAATGGTCGAAATGCACCTGAACTACACGTTTCAAGACCCTATAACGAAATGCTAAAAGGGTATAAGGATTCTAAAGAAAAAACAAAATCGCAAAAAGATGCGGTACAGTTTATCAAACAAAAACTCGATGCTGCCAAATGGTTTATTGATGCGATCAAACAACGACAACACACCTTGTTTGTGACGATGAGCTCCATTATGCATTATCAAAAAAATTACTTTCTATCAGGTGATGACTTACAATTAAGACCCATGATTCTCAAAGATATTGCCGATAAAATAGAAATGGATGTTTCGACTGTGTCCCGTGTCGCAAATAGCAAATATGTAGACACACCTTATGGCACTAAATTGATTAAAGAATTTTTTAGTGAATCCATGACTAATGACCAAGGCGAAGAAGTCTCTACCCGTGAAATTAAAAGCATCTTGGAAACCGTGATTGCCGAAGAAGACAAGAAAAAACCAATGACTGATGAAAAATTAACCGTCATTTTAAAAGAAAAAGGGTATCCAATCGCGCGAAGAACCGTTGCTAAATATCGTGAACAACTCGACCTTCCTGTAGCACGACTTCGAAAGGAGCTTTAGAACTATACTTTCTTGATAACATTGGTGACAATTCCCCAAATCACAAAATCATTTTCTTGGGTAATTTTTATAGGTTGATAGTTTTTGTTTTCGGGTTGTAGCCAAACCTCTTCCTTTTCAACCTTTAGTCGTTTGACCGTGAATTCTCCGTCCAAAAAGCAAACAGCAATTTTGTTGTGTGCAGGAGAAAGGCTGCGATCAATGACCAAAAGATCGTTATCACTAAGCCCTGCATCAACCATTGATTGTCCACTGACTCGCGCAAAAAAAGTGGCTTCTTTATTTTTGATAAGTTCGTTGTCTAATGACAGTCGTTCTTGCTTAAAATCATCTGCTGGAGATGGAAATCCAGCGGAAATTCCTGTGTCAAAATAGACAGCACCTAATGTGTTGAGGTTTTCAGGTGTGAAAAATGTTAGCGGTGTGGGTTGTTTTATGGACATTGAACTGTAATTATATCTTTTAAATTGGTCGTGTATTTTGGAGAGAGGTGTTCTTGACGCATTTTCCACGTGCGTTTCAAATCTTGATTTGCTAATTTTAACTTTGGGACATCATACTTTTTATTAATAAAGTCAATCGTACGCATCAATGGTAAGTGTTTTGGATTTTCTTTATCAAATAGTTGTAACTGATGGTTACCTGTTGGGACAATCCCTGTAAGAATAACGCCTGCTTTTTTGTAGTGAATTCCTTTTTTATAAATCGAAGCCACTGCTTTTACGGCATTAGAACTTAAAGTTAGACTAGAATTAGTCGGGAATGGAATATTAACGACAACACTGGCGCGGTGCTGTTCAGTGTCTTTTTTATGGTAATCGCTTCGCAAAAAAATAATCATCATGTGACAACTAGACCCTTGTTTTCGAAGTTTTTCAGCACCACTACACGCAAAGGTAGAAATGCGTTCTTTAATAGCTTCAATATCTTTAATGGTAGATTCAAAACTACGAGTGGTGGCAATAGCTCGTTTGTTTTTGATGGTTTCGGTCTCAATTTTAGAGATGCCTTCCAGGTCTTTTTTTAGTTTCCATTCTGTAATTGAAAACGTTCTACGCACCCACATATCGGGGAGCTGAATAAAATCATACGCCGTTTTACATTGCTTTTCCGATAGGCGTTTGTGTAGTGCTGGCCCTATCCCCCAAACATCTTTGAGTTTCGTCCATTTCAACGCTTTGATGCGTTTTTCTTCGCTGTCAATCACATATACACCGCCCGTTTCTTTGGGAAACTTTCGAGCAATTTTATTGGCCACTTTACTCAATGCTTTGGTAGGCGCTATTCCAACACAGGTAGGAATACCCGTCCATTTGAGAACGCGTTGGCGCATCTCTATTCCATGCGTTTGTAAATCATAGGTCTCAAAACCATTGAGTTTTAAGAACGCTTCATCAATACTATACACTTCTACGTCGGGACTAAAGTGTTCTAAAATACGCATCACACGGCTACTCATGTCGCCATACAGCGCAAAATTGGATGAAAATAATTGAACGTTATTTGTTTTGAAGAATTCTTTAAACTTAAATGCTGGTGCACCCATAGGAAGTCCAAGTGCTTTAGCTTCATCGCTTCGCGCAATCACACAGCCATCATTATTTGATAAAACAGCAATTGGTTTTTCTCGTAAACCAGGGTTAAAAACCCGTTCACAGGAGGCATAAAAATTATTACAGTCAACAAGTGCAAACATGCTATAAAGGTAGCGCATTTGCGGGTTGACTGAGCCGAAATAATTATTTATTTTAACTATGTTTGTTCTTTATATCGAGTAAAAAGTTTAACACTTTTATTTCATTTTTTTTGATTGAGGTGTAATAGTATGTATATATTTACCAAATAAAACTGATTGGTCTAAACTAAAATTTTTATGAAAACCAGACTCCACCTATTACTGTTCGTAATTAGCTTTCTTTTATCTCATACGATAGTTGCACAACAACCTTCGGAAATAAGAAAACTAGACTCTATTACGATTAGTTCTACACGAATAGAATTGCCTTTTAAAAAGAATTCGCGAACTATTACACTTATTTCGTCGGAAATTATACAACAAAGCCCCGCGACTAATTTGGCAGAACTTCTGCAACAAGAGGCAGGAATCGATGTCAGACGTCAAGGTGTGAATGGCATGCAAGCAGATTTATATATTCGAGGCGGGAGTTTTGATCAAACTCTATTGTTGATTGATGGGATTAAAGTTGAAGATCCTCAGACGGGTCACCATACATTAAACATGGCACTACCTTTAGAGGTCATCGAACGCGTTGAAATTATCAAAGGCCCAGCTGCCCGCGTTTTTGGACAAAATGCGTTTACAGGAGCCATTAATATTGTAACAAAATCAAAAATTGATGCTGTAAATTCAGTAAGCTATAAACTAGGGTCTTATAATCAGCAACAGGCCTCGGGAACTTTAGGAACTCAATTAAAGAACTCAACACTTATAGGACATGCTTCTGTAAATACTTCCGATGGTTATCGTTATAATACCGATTTTGAAAATCAAAATTATTTTGTAAAAGGACGGATTAATACGGCTAAAAATCCTGTAGAAATCATTGGTACTTTTTCTGAACGTAAATTTGGTGCGAATCAATTTTACGCTGTTGAAAGTGGGAGCGATCAATATGAAGAAACACAAAGTAGTCTTGTGGGTGCTTCAACAAAATTTGAAACTGAAATCCTTAAAATAGCCCCACGAGTGTATTGGAAACGAAATCAAGACATGTACTTATATGTTCGTGAAAACCCAGCGGTTTACAGAAACTTACACCTCTCCAACAAAGTAGGAATGCAAGTCAATGCTTCTTATACCTCAAACGCTGGAATTACAGGTTTTGGAATCGATGCTGCAAAAGTGTTTATGACCAGTACCAATTTAGGAGAACGCGACCGAACAATGGCAAATCTATTTGTTGAGCATCGCTTTTCTTTAGCGGATAATAGCTTAGATATCACCCCAGGAATATCGGTGAATTATTTCTCAGACTTTAAATTTCATGCTTTTCCAGGCGTCGATATAGGTTATGCTATTAATGATGCATTTAAAGCCTACGCAAATGTGGGTTATACCTATAGAGTGCCAACCTATACCGATTTATATTATGTAGGGAGAACGGATTTAGGGAATGCAAATTTAGAACCCGAAAAAGCACTTTCTGAAGAGCTTGGATTAAAATATTTTGGAAAAAACTTTAATGCCTATGTCGCTGTTTTTAATCGGTCATCTGACAATTTAATTGATTATACCAAAGAAAATGAAGCTGACAAATGGGAAGCTACAAACCTGAAGAGTTTAACCTCAACAGGGCTAGAATTTAATCTATCTTCTAGTTTTAAATCGGGACTATACACTCAAAATATTAGTTTAGGGTATACGTATTTAGATGAAAATTTAAACGACATAAAAACCACCTATTCTAAATATGTGCTCAACGCATTGACACATCATTTTACGGCGACGATTCGCTCACAATTTTTGAAAAACATATCACAAAGTATAGTTTATAAATTTGCCGAACGGGCTTCAGGAAGCAGCTATAGTGTGGTAGACGTACAAGCGACTTTAAGTCTTTTTGATTTTGAATTTTCTATTATTGGAAATAATATTTTCAATACAGAATATGTGGAAACAGGGTTTGTGCCCATGCCAAAAGGAAATGTATTAGTAGGGGTCAATTATGCCTTCTAAGGCTAGTTGATGAGTGTATTGACCTTGTCGTAAACCAAATGAGATTCCCAGCCTCTACGCAGAAGATAGTCGGCGAGTTTTTTCTTTTTTTTCCACGGATCCGTTTCGGTCAGTGTCGCCGCTTTTTTTTCTGCTAAAGTATGAAAGGTTTGAAGGTAATCATTAGAGTCAATTTCCTGAAGGGCTATTTTAATGATGTGTTTAGACAGTTGACGTTGTTTAAGCTCTAAAGTCAACCTTACTTTGCCCCATTTTTTAATCCTAAATTTTCCTCTTACAAAAGCCTTAGCAAAACGTTCTTCATTAAGATGATTGTCGCTAATTAGCGCTACCATGATATGATCAATGGCTTCGGGAATCATTCGCATCTGTTTGAGTTTTTGTTCCACTTCATTGTGGCAGCGATCTTGGTAGGCACAATACTTTTGAAGTTTAGAGAGGGCTTCCTCTAACGTGTATGATTTATGAGTTTGATACATCCTTATAATTTATAAGTAAGCGCCAAAATTAGATTGGTTCCAGGTGCAGATATTCCTGACGAAAAGGGTCGATAGCGTTGGTTGGTAATGTTTTCAATAGTGCCAACAAATGAAATTGCTTTATTAAAATTAAATTGTGTTCTAAGATTTAGAGTATACCATGATGGTGCATACGGGTTTCCTTGCGCATCTAAAGCAAATAAGGTGTCTGCTAATTCCGCAGAGATCTCAGAGTGACGAAGTGTGCCATTATAATTTATAAATCCATCTATCTGTAACTTGTTGTGGTTCCAAATAATATGTACATTTCCGAAAACTGGAGCTACATGCCTAACAGGCAATTCAACGCCTAAAACCTCTTCTTGTACTCCTTGAACATAACTATATTGTGACGTAAGTTTTAAGGCCTTTGAGAATCGAACTTTTAAACCCGCTTCAAATCCATAAATCCAAGACCTAGAAGCGTTTTGAATCGCTTGAATATCACTTAATTCGCCATCATATTCCATTACAGATTCGCCATGGACTGTAAAGTTTTTTCGAACTAGCGCATTGTCTAAGTAAGTGTAATAGGTGGAGGCATCAAAAATCACGGATTCATTCAAATTAACGGTCAGGCCGAGTTCTCCCCCATATGCATATTCGGGTTTAAGATTGCTGTTTGGAACCACAACCAAGCCTGGTTCAGATTCAAACATTTTGCCAATATCATCAATGTTTGGTGCACGAAAGGCGGTCGTGGCATTGAATTTCCATAGAAAAGTAGGATTCGGATTCCAGCTAAGTCCAAAAGTTCCAGTAAGCGCACTGGTGTTTAGATTTACCATTTTAAATGGAAGATTGAAAAACGCATTATTTGCTGACAAATCTGCGTTAATAGTTACGTAATTATAACGTATTCCAGATTGTATTGTAAGTTTTGTGTTAGGCTTGTATTTGTGGCTTAAATAAGCTGCTAAGGTTTGCCACTTTGAGCCATCAGGATAGCGAGAATCGATTCTTTCAGTAGCATTAGTGTTAATGTGTTCAGAATACCCACTTGAGCCTACCCGATTGTAAATATATTCTGTACCATAAAAAATATTAGAAGTGGTTGAAAGTGTTTTATAAAAATCAAAGTTCATAGAGAGCGCATCTACGTTTTCTTCTCTAATTTTACGGGTGTTTGCATTAAATCTTCTATTGATTCGACTTTCTTTAAAGTTCTGGTATGCTGCAGATATTTTAATTTTGTCGTAGAAGTTTGAGCGGCTACTTAATTTCGTCATTTGTATATTGGCTAACAGCCAATCTTGTGGGCCATAATTCCATTCTGCATAACGTAAAAGACCTTCAGAATCATAGGTTGCTAAACGATCATATCTTGGATAATCTGAGGTTGTTGAATACTGAATTCCTAGATCAAATTTTAAATCATCACTGGCCTTAAATAATACTTTCTGAGCAAGATGTATTTGTCGGAAATTAGTAAATTTCTGAATACGTGGCGTAGTGTTTGACACCATCACATCTCCTGCATTTGTTTGCTGGTTGTAAAACAAACTTAAGTAGTCATCTGGTCCATGTATACCCATTTTTAAATCTCCAAAATCAGACACACTAGCGCTAGTGTGGAATCCCCATTTTTGAAATCCAACATTGAAATCAAGATGTGCTGTTTTCTCAGTATTGGCAGAGGCGTATCGAACTGTACTTCTGGCTGATAGATTTGGCGTTTTAGACTCGGAGAGTTTTGGGGTTGTAGTATAAAAATTCATCACACCTCCTATGGCATCACTTCCATAAATAACTGATCCTGATCCTAGAATAATTTCTGTATTCTCAACATTAAATGGATTTATTGACAGTACATTTTGAACATTTCCGCCTCTAAATATGGCATTATTTAGGCGCACGCCATCCACTGTAATTAATAATCGATTTGTGGAAAACCCTCGAATGAGTGGGCTTCCGCCGCCTAACTGGCTTTTTTGTACAAAAACTCGTCCGCTATTGCTTAGCAAGTCTGCGCTTGTTTGCGGATTAGAGAATTGAATAGCTTTGGAGTCAATACTAATAATCGTTTGGGGAACTTCTTTTTTGCTTTGTTGAAACTTAGAAGCAGAAACTACAACTTCGTTTAAACTTGTCGCTTTAGGGGTCAAAAAAATAGTGTCTTGGATTGAGGATTTGAGAACCGATATCTTATGATAAGAAATATGTTGGACATAAATTTTTTCAGAACCTATGAATTTATCAATAGTGACAAACCCGTTAATATCAGTAATTTCTGTTTTGGTTTTAAGGTCGTTAAAAACGGCAGCAGCTGGAATAGGAGTGTTTTCTAATTCGTCAACGACAACGATTTGTTGTGCACCAACGGTCAACATAAATAAATATGAAATACAAAGGGGAAAACGACTCATCTTAATTGTAAACTTGATTTAAAACGGTTAGCGATTTAGGGTGTTTAAAGGCGTGTAAATGTAATTTAAAATAGTCTAAAATCATATTAAGTAATTCGTGCTTTTGTGTGGAATTTAACTCCTGTGAAAGTGTTGTATCAAATTTTGTGCCCAAGAATGGTTTTAGCAACTCTAATTTTGGTCCCGTAACACAATGTGCACCGTTATGGTGCTGAAAATTTCCATTTTCAAGATTAAAATAGGCCAAAGAGTTGTTGGTGACATCTGGATTAATTCCTAGAAATTTTGTCAGACCCATTAAAAATTGTTGATGAAATGTTCCTGTTTTTTCGACAGCATCAAACCACAATAGGGTGGTTTCAAGATACTCGAAAAGCGGTAAGTTCGCTTCTTCTTCATTTAAAATCATTGACAAAATTTCTGATAAAAATAATAGAACAGTAGATTTAAAAACATTGGTGTGCAAGGACTCATAGGGTTTATGTAATCGGACTTCTTTAAAAAAATGTAAACTCCGATTGTCTTTATGTTCTGCTTCTATTTCCAGCAGAGTAAGTAATTGAAAATAGGCCGGTTTTAGTTTTCCTTTTTTTGATTTAAGTGCATTTTTTATGAGATAACTTTTTACGCCAAGAGCGGCTGTATAACATTTAACAATAAGGTCGTTGTCGTTATACTTGATTTTTGAGATTACTATAGCTTTAGTAGAAATAGCCATTACCGTACGATCATTATTTTTGAAACTTTCGTTTCAAATGTGTCAAAATCAGAGAGTAGCACTAGGTATACTCCAGATGCGACCGTATTATTTGCTAAGTTTTTACCATTCCAATAGGCGGTTCCACCGTCAATTTCTAAATTATAATTTTTATAGCGTAAATTAACATTGGATTGTGCTTCTGCCACTAAGTTTCCTTCAATATCTGTTATTTTAATGTTGACATTTTCACTGATGTTTTTGATTTTAATTTTATCCTCTGCCATATTAAATCCGGGCCTAACGGGGTTAGGGTAGGCATAAACGTCATCTAGAGATTCTGTAGTACTAGATCCACCCGTTTTAAAAGAAACCAACCCTCGATTTGTTCCAAAATACACAATTCCATTTTCAGAATCTAATGCCATGTCACTAATCCCATTTGAAGGAAGCGGAGAGTTGTCTTTTGTAAAATGATGGATGGTTTTTTGACCATCAGAAGACACATAGAAAACACCCGCATCTGCAGTAGAAATCCATTTGTTGTTGGCGCCATCAACAATAATATCAGAGATAAATTGTTGCGCCAATAGTTCTTGCGCTAGGCCATCTTCAAGGATAATAATAGGTTCTGTTCTTACAACTGCTCCTTCTTTAAAAAAATTCGAAGTGTTATATAACACTCTAAGACCTCTGTAAGTCCCTATCCAAAGCACGTTATTGTTGTCCATTGCTAACGCTTTTACCGCAGTTGTGGGAAGGTTTGCCACGTCTTCATCATCTATGTTTTTTAATAACATTCCCGTTTCGTTGAACCCAATTACACCTTTTTTCAAGCCTCCTATCCATTTGGTACCGTCCGGTCCAATGACAATTTCACTGAAGCCATTTTCATCTGTGAGCGGATTTGTTATTATGGACGAAAAATCATAGGAGGTCCATTGATTGGTTGTAGGGTTAAACTTTTTAAGCGGCTTTTGAATTATAGAGTTTAGCACCCATAAATTAGCATCATCATCAAAAGCAGTTCCAGAAACACGAATCGTTTGAGCCGATGGTATAGACTCTAACCCACTGTTAGTGTCGTTTAAAAGTTCTATAGAATCTTCCGCTTCAATATTTAGTAAACCACTATGAAAAGAGCTTACAAATGCCTGACTCGGATCCAAGGGGTTTATAGAAATTTTGTTTAGCTCATACACATTTGATTGAATTGTATTTTGAATACTGTCATATCTTATATTACCCCATTCCGAATCCCTTAGACGGCTAATACCTCTTTTGTTTAATGGATATGGATTAAAGGTTATTGAATAAGCCCCAAAAGTGACCCATAAATTGTTATATCCGTACTCTAAAGAAAACACACTATTTAGAAGCGGACCTTTTGGGTGAATTTCTTCGTATTCTGATACTGATATCGCATTTGATTTTAGAACTCCATAGCTTGTAGTTCCAATATAGATTACATCCTCGATTGTTAGAGCACTCGTGAAACCAGTTTCAAATTCAAGATTAGTAGTGTAACTATTCATTAGATTAAATCCTGCAGAATATTGATATGCTTGAGAAGATGTTGTAACCAGCATGGTATTCTCAGACACTTTGAGTTCGTTTACAATTTGTGGATAAACAAATAAGGGAATAACTGAGCTGCCATTAATTTCAAAAATTTTATTGCTTGTGTTAATTGTATAGAGTTTGGATTGAAAGGCTGTAATTTTATTAAAGTTCCCATTATTTAACGTGGTCCAAGATTGAAAGTCAATTAAACTAGAGCTAGATAAGTTTGCTTTTTTTACACCATTATTAGAGCCACAAGCTGCATATATTTCATTATTAAAAATCGTTGTTTGATTAACATTTATTTGACTCCCATTTGCCCCAATATAATAGGTATCCCCAAACTCTAAATCGTCTAAGCTATAAACCGAAATTCCATAGTTCGTAGCAACATACACAACCTCATCAAGTTCATTAAAGTGATTTATTCTTTTTTGTGATGATGGAACTGTTGTATTATTTATGATGTCTACAACTTTAAGTAGTTCCTCGTTATTTTCATTATAAACCTCAATTAACCCATTTTCATATCCAATTAATAATCGTCCGTATTGATTGCTATAATGTATGGTTGAAATTAATTCACCAGATAACCCATTGACCGTTGTAATGGTATTTAACTCTCTGCTAAATGGGTCATAAGAGAAGATCGCTGTTTCAGAAGCGGCATAAAACTTAGCATCTCCAGAGACAACCTCTTTAATATTTAAATATGAAAAATGACCAACCCATGAGGTATCGCTGTTTTGACTCCAAGACCATGGTGTTAAAACAAAAAGAAAAATAACCGTACAAAAGTATCTTTTCAAGAATTATAAATTAAGGTCAAATATATTTATTACAAACGAGAAAATGACGCATTATTATACATAAACAAAAAAAGCTTTCAAATTAATGAAAGCTTTTTAAGCATAGGTTTGGTAGATATTACACAACGCCTTGGGCTAACATCGCATCGGCAACTTTTACAAAGCCTGCAATATTGGCGCCTTTTACATAATCAATATATCCCGTTTTTTCATCTTTTCCGTATTCGATACACGCATCATGAATATTAGACATGATATCTTTTAATTTCTCATCTACCTCGGCTCTTGTCCAATTGTAACGCAGAGAGTTTTGAGTCATTTCCAAACCAGAAGTTGCAACTCCACCTGCATTTGATGCTTTTCCTGGTGCAAATAGAATTTTTGCGTCATGAAACTTTGTGATTGCTTCCTTTGTAGAGGGCATATTAGCACCTTCGCTAACACAAATACAGCCGTTTTTCAATAATATTTCAGCATCATTTTCATTTAGCTCGTTTTGAGTCGCGCATGGCAATGCAATATCACATTTAACTTCCCACGGGGTTTTGTTAGCTACAAACGTTGCATTTGGATAGGTTTTAATATATTCACTAATTCGAGCTCTTTTTACGTTTTTAAGCGTCATAACGTGGGCTAATTTTTCTGCATCAATGCCTTCATGATCCACTATATACCCTGATGAATCTGATAAAGTAACAACCTTTCCTCCTAGTTGAATTGTTTTTTCTGCAGCATATTGCGCCACATTCCCAGAACCCGATATCACGACTGTTTTTCCTTTAAAGCTATCGTTTGTGGTTTGCAACATTTTATCAGCAAAATATACAGTCCCATAGCCTGTTGCTTCAGGGCGGATAAGCGAGCCCCCCCATGTCATCCCTTTACCAGTTAGAACTCCTGTGAATTCATTTCTAAGTTTTTTATACATCCCAAAAAGGAAGCCAATTTCACGACCACCAACGCCTATATCGCCTGCTGGGATATCGGTATTGGAACCAATATGGCGAAATAATTCACTCATAAACGCATGGCAAAATCGCATGATTTCATTGTCACTTTTTCCTTTTGGATCAAAATCGCTACCGCCTTTTCCGCCACCCATTGGAAGCGTGGTTAAACTGTTTTTAAAGACTTGTTCAAACGCTAGAAATTTTAAAATACTCATCGTTACAGTAGGATGAAATCGAAGCCCTCCTTTATAGGGGCCTATAGCCGAATTCATTTGTACTCTATATCCTCGGTTTACCTGAATTTCGCCTTTATCATCCACCCAATTCACTCTAAAAGTAATGGCGCGTTCGGGCTCAACCATTCTCAATAGAATATTTTTTCCATGATAAATATCGTGTTTAACAATGTAGGGGATTACCGTTTCTGCAACCTCTTCAACCGCTTGAATAAATTCAGCTTCGTGGCCATTTCGTTCTTTAACTAAATCTAAAAAACCTTTAATTTTCTCTTCCATATTAAATTATTTGGGATATTCTGTTTTAAAATTTATACGCTACAAATATATAATATCTTTAAAAATAATGGTCTATTTTTTTGTATTTGATAATTACAGTGCTAAAATTAAGATTTAAATTCGTAATTTGATATTTTAATGGGAATTATTTAATGAAATGTATAATTCATTGCATAAAACCCTAGTTTAACAGCTGTTTTAAGTTGTCAATTTTATCCTCAGCGCCCTCAATCCCAACACTTAATCAAATTAATCAGCCTACAACACTTGTTTTTTCGTGAACTGTTTTGGTGTTAAAACTTATGATACTTGTCTTTTGTAAACAGGCTTACAAACTATTTTTCATGGCTAAAATATACCCAAGGTGAATCCCTTCGTGAAAGGCATTAAAACTCATTGCTTCTTCAATAGTCGTTAAGGTAACATCTAAAGAGGTTGTATAAGATGTGTAATTTTCAAATACGCCATTTTCATAATCGATTTTGGTTTGTTCTATAGTTGAAAATAAAAGCGATTTGATAAGCACAAGCTCTTCTTCGGTAGCTTCATGAGTGGTTTTCGTCCCTTTTTTGTAAGTGTTTACCAATTCGGAGGCAATTAAAAATGGGGTGTTTGATAGTCCATAAACCAACAATTGTTGGGTAACAATGGTGTGAGCAATATTCCAAAACACGGAATTTCGATAGCCTTCTGGTATTTTATTGAGTTGATCTAAAGAAAACTTTTCAAGAAATTTCGAGAGCAGCTTTCTGTTTTGCAGTGTTACATTGTAATTCCAGTCCATAATTTTGAAAGATTATTTAGTTCGTATTAAAGAAATGATTTTCTTTGTAAAAATAAGAAAAGAATCCCATGAAAAAATTCTATTTTTTGAGCACGTGTAATACCTGTAAACGAATTTTGGATCACTTAGCTTTAGGTCCTAGTTTTGAATTACAAGATATCAAAAAAAC
>Ga0209405_1000360_pt1 | contig 38606 bp, 38 predicted proteins | sample COGITO_mtgs_1105_6_FD_184803 | JGI IMG/M metagenome (GOLD analysis project Ga0209405, IMG submission 184803) | Pelagic marine microbial communities from North Sea - COGITO_mtgs_110516 (SPAdes) (version 2) | ecosystem: Environmental > Aquatic > Marine > Epipelagic ...
CACCGTGCTGGTCCTCGGAATCGTTCTTCTTCTTCTTGGTGCGTTTTGGGAACGGATCAGGGCACGCGTTCTGCGCCTGATGCCCGGCTTTGTCCCATTGCACCGCCTTCCCCCCTCACAAGTTTAAGGCTCATCATGACTGACCTGACCCCTCGCGAAATCGTCTCGGAACTCGACCGGTTCATCATCGGCCAAAAGGACGCCAAGCGCGCCGTGGCCGTGGCCCTGCGCAACCGCTGGCGGCGCAAACAGCTAGGCGATGACCTGCGCGATGAGGTATATCCAAAGAACATCCTGATGATCGGGCCCACCGGCGTGGGCAAAACCGAGATTTCGCGTCGTTTGGCGAAACTGGCGCGCGCACCTTTCCTAAAGGTCGAGGCAACCAAGTTCACCGAAGTTGGTTATGTAGGTCGCGATGTCGAACAAATCATTCGCGATTTGGTGGATACGGCCATTATCGACACCCGCGAACACATGCGCGAAGACGTGAAGGCCAAGGCGCGCGCAGCGGCGGAAGAGCGGGTCGTCACCGCTGTTGCTGGCACAGACGCACGCGACGGCACGCGCGATTTGTTCCGCAAAAAACTGAAGTCGGGCGAGCTGGACAACACCATCATCGAGCTTGAGTTGACCGACAGCTCTAACCCCATGGGTGGGTTTGAGATTCCCGGTCAACCCGGTGGTGGCATGGGCGGCATGATGAACCTTGGCGATCTCTTCGGTAAAGCGATGGGCGGGCGCACAGTCAAAAAGCAAATGACTGTCGCTGATAGTTATGAAGCACTTGTGGCTGATGAGGCCGACAAGCTGCTCGACGATGAAACAGTCACCAAAGCTGCTCTCGAAGCGGTGGAGCAGAACGGCATCGTGTTTCTTGATGAAATCGACAAAGTCTGCGCCCGCGCGGATGCCCGCGGGGCTGATGTATCGCGCGAAGGCGTGCAGCGCGACCTTCTGCCATTGATCGAAGGCACAACCGTTTCCACCAAACACGGGCCGATCAAGACGGACCACATTCTCTTTATCGCATCGGGTGCATTCCATGTGGCAAAACCATCCGATCTGCTGCCCGAACTGCAAGGCCGCCTGCCGATCCGCGTAGAATTGCGCGCGCTGACTGAAGACGACTTTGTACGCATCCTGACCGAGACGGATAATGCGCTCACCCTGCAATACTCGGCGCTGATGAAGACCGAAGAAGTGACCGTGACATTCACCGAAGACGGCATCAAAGCATTGGCCAAGATCGCGGCGGAAGTGAACGAATCCGTGGAAAACATCGGTGCGCGCCGCCTTTACACGGTGATCGAGCGCGTGTTCGAAGACCTGTCATTCAACGCGCCAGACCGCGCCGGCGACGTCATCGCAATTGATGCGGCATTCGTGGAAGAACACTTGGGCGAGCTATCGCGATCCACAGATCTTAGCCGCTACGTGCTATAGGCCGTGTTAAGGCTGAACAGATATCCAGTGATCGTTGTTTTGATCATCGCAGGCCTCTTTACCGTTGTCTTCGCTTACGCGACACTCAACCTGTTTCAAATGTCGATGGCCAACATCCGTTTCATTCGCGAATTCGGTTGGACTGCTGTGATGGAGGGTGCCTTGGTTCAGATGTTGCAAATCGGTGTTTCCAGCGCTTTGGCAATGCTTAGCTACATTGGCTTCAAGATCTGCGAAAGCGAGCTAGTTCACCGATATCATAATTGGCAGGGGAAGTGATTTAGGGCTTTCGCCGGACACCGTCTAAGATCATCAAAGCGGTATGAGCCAATCACCCGGATATCTGCGCTTCATCCGCGAGAATATCCCGTTCCTCGCGACGGGTGCTTTGTTGTCATTTCTGTCCAGTTTTGGACAAACCTTCTTTATCTCCATCTTTGGCGCTGAAATCCGCGAGACCTATGGGTTAACGAACGGGGATTGGGGCCTGATCTATATGGTTGGGACCGGGGCTTCGGCTGTGCTGATGGTGTTTGCGGGTGGTTTGGCAGACCGGTTTCGGGTGCGGACACTCGGGATTGTTGTGATCCTCTTACTGGCTTCGGCCTGTCTGTTTATGGCGTTCAACGCTGTCGCGGCATTGCTGCCCTTCGTGATCTTTGCCTTACGTTTCACTGGCCAAGGCATGACAACCCATGTCGCAACAGTCGCCATGTCACGGTGGTTCATCGCAACGCGCGGGCGGGCGCTGGCCGTCGCGGCATTCGGGTTCATGCTTGGCGAAGCAACCTTGCCGCTGACGATGGTATGGCTCAAATCATTCATTGATTGGCGCACCTTATGGGTTTGTTTTACCGTATTCTGTGTACTGGCCTGTTTCATCCTCTATCGTTTGTTACGATTGGAACGAACACCACAATCCATGGCCGAAACAACCCAAGCCACTGGCATGGGCGGCAAGCATTGGACGCGAGCAGATGCGCTACGCCATCCGTTGTTCTGGGCGATGATCCCGGCTGTCATGTCATTCTCTGGGTTTGGCACCGCTTTTTGGTTCCACCAAGCACATTTCGCTGAAATCAAGGGCTGGTCCCACCTTGCCCTCGTATCTGTCTTTCCACTTGGAACGATGATGTTGGCCCTGTCGACCATCGGCTATGGTTGGGCGATTGACCGTTTCGGGGCGATCCGGCTTTTGCCGGTTTACCTGATCCCATACGTGATCGCATTCATCCTGCACTGGTATGCGCCGTCATTGGGGTGGACAGCTTTGGCCGTCATCTTGATGGGAGTTGCAGGCGGCGGGCAGGCCACTTTGCTGAACGCGTGTTGGGCAGAGTTTTATGGCACCAAACACATCGGCGCGATTAAGTCAGCGGCGGCGGCACTTATGGTCCTTGGGTCTGCGATCGGGCCGGGGTTGAGCGGGTGGTTGATTGACCAAGGCGTCGGATTTGAAGTGCAGATGCTAGGCTATGCTGCTGCATTTGCGTTTGCCGCACTGATCTTGATTGTTCCCACGCGGAAGGCACGAAAGGCCTTAGCGGTTACGCCGTAAGTAGACGTAATATGCGCCATGCCCGCCGTGTTTGAGATGCGCAGGCGTCACCTGTAAAATCGCCTGCGAGAGTGGCGCCAATGCTAACCATTGCGGCACTTGATGCCGCAATATCCCATGACGCGTTGGGATCGGTCCGCCATCGTCACGGTCTTTGCCCTTACCCGTAATCACCAGCACCAACCGGCGACCCATGGATTGTGATCCAAGGATGAAGGACACCAATTCTGGATGCGCCTCGGCCATTGTCATGCCGTGCAGATCGATCCGCGCTTCGGGTTTCAGCTTGCCCCGCTTCATTTTGCCAAATGACTTGTTGTCCATATTTACAGGCGCAGCAGCCAAACGATCAACAAGCGGGCGCATCACATCGTGGGAACGCACTTCTTTCGTTTTTTGACCAACCCGAAAATCGGGCAACGGATCACGCGGCGTCATTGGCTTCTTTGGTTTTGGCGTTGGTAGAGCATTTGGCGCGGGCTCTTCACGAGTTGGGTGAAGCGGGGTTGCCCGTTCTGCAACCCGATCCCAAAGCGCGCGCTCTTCCGAAGAAAGGTGACGAGGCCTACGCATCAACGGTTCGCCACGACCAAACGATGCGCCATCGTTGTGGGCATCAAGACAACGATCCGGCCACCATCTTTGATCTGGCCTGCTTGAGTGCCTGCTTCATCACCTGTGCCAAAGAAAATATCTGCACGCTGGGCACCTTTGATGGCCGACCCAGTGTCTTGCGCAACCATCAAACGGTTCATCGGCTCTGCACCTTCTTTTTCAATCCAGACAGGAGCACCAAGAGCGACAAACGCTGGATCAACGGCGATAGAGCGGCCTTGGGTGATCGAGCGGTTCATCGCACCCAAGGGGCCCTGATCAGCAGGCACTTCGCTGACTTCACGGAAGAACACGTAGCTTTCATTTTCCCACAAAAGCGCGCGGCCTTCTTTGCGGTTTTGACGGACCCATTTGCGAATTACCGCCGCTGAAACTTGGTGCGGTTCAAAGATACCACGATCAACCAATGCCATACCAACCGAGGAGTAATCGCGCCCGTTCTTACTGCCATAACCCACGCGCATCATGCTGCCATCCGGCAAACTGATACGGCCGGAACCCTGAACCTGCAAAAAGAACAAATCAACCGGATCAGTGAGCCAAGCCAATTCCAATCCGCGGCCCGCCAGAGGTTTATCTTCATCTATTTCCCGACGGGTGAAGTAGGGTTCACCTGAAACTAAATCATCAGGCACGCCGTAGATCGGATATTGGTAAGCGTCACCGCGTTCGCGCGATCCAGGGAGTTGTGGTTCAAAATACCCGGTGAACAACATTGGTTCACCATCCTCGATCAGGATCGGGTGGAAGAACTTTTCAAAAAAACCGCGCGGTTCAGGGTTTGTCTTAGCGAATTCACATAAGACCGCCCATTGCGGGTCGTCCAGATCGCGGCAAGTGTTGGTAAAAACATCAAAGGCGGCTTGATGATCATCATCACGCCACCCTTGCAAATCATCGAATGTCAGCTGGGTATATGTCGGTTCGGCCATCACGCTACTCGCAAGTGTCAGGATAACGCCAAGCCGACAGACCCAGCCAAGGATCATTCGCCAGTGGCAACAAGCCGCCAGTTCGGATCACCGGCATCCATTTTACGGGCAAACGTCCACGTGTCTTTCTGGCGTTTGATCTCTGAATCGCTGCCTTCGATGACGTCGCCAGCGTTGTCGCGGACAACCGACGTGAGCTCTGATTTGAAGCGCACGGACACTTCGCCTTCTTTCGAGACTTCGTCAAAGACCGCTTCCGACAATGTCATATCGCTGATCCCGATGAATTTGGCATCCACGGTTAGGCCCTGACGCTGGCGCTCATCAACCACGGAGGCAAACGCCTCATACACATCTTCAGAGATAAACGGCACGATGTCGTCCAGGTCGCCGTTTTCAAAAGCCATCAGGATCATTTCATATGCGCCACGCGCACCACCCAGAAATTCACTGACGTTGAATGTGGGATCAACACGCTTCATTGCGGCCAATGCCTTGGCTGAATCTGAATCTTCCTCAACATGATCGGTGATATCCAGATCTGGACCGCCTTCGATCACATCAAAGTCTGGCTTGCCAACACGGCTGCTTGGTTCAGGCCGTGTCACGGCCGGTTTCTCAAATCCTTCGCGGGTGCCAAGCACGCCACGGAGACGCAAAATCAAAAAGACCGCGATGCCTGCAAGCACCAAAAGCTGAATAAGCGGAGAATTCATTGTGACCTCGTTTAGGGGAAGGCATGGAAACACGCCCTTTCCCTCCTTATGTAGGTCGCAGGCGGGGCTGAGTCCACCTTACCCCCGAACATGTTATGAAAGGCACACACTATGTGGCTGTTAATTGCGTTTATCGCAGTCCCGATGATCGAAATCGCTCTGTTTATTCAGGTTGGCGGCTTCATTGGTATTTGGTGGACGTTGCTGATTGTACTGCTAACCGCGATCACAGGGTCCTATTTGGTACGTAACCAAGGCCTCCGTGAAATCGGGAACCTGCAAAAATCATTCTCTGAACTGCAAGATCCAACAGAGCCCTTAGCGCATGGTGCAATGATCTTGTTTGCCGGAGCGCTGCTTTTGACACCCGGGTTTTTCACTGATGTTGTCGGCCTGTCGCTGTTGGTTCCTGCCGTGCGACGCGCAGCATTTGTTTGGGCAAAATCCAAAATCAAGGTCCAACGCTTTGAAATGGGAGAAGGGCCCGCCCAGCGCCCGGAGCCATCAGGTGATCGTGTCATCGACGGCGATTTCGAAGATGTCACTCCGCAGAAAAGCCGCACCGATGGGCCATCCGAGTGGACGCGGGATTGAGCCTATAGATTTAGACTGATAGGAACGCGCGAACCTTATTTAACTGGAGCAGTTTCCAATGACCGATACACCTGAAAACGGTGCAGCAGCCGCACCGGCAGCCCCGCAAATTACAAGCCGTGTTTTGGCTCAATACATTCGCGATATGTCTTTTGAGAACATCCTTGCACAAAAGGGTGTCACTGGGGATGCGCAGCCAGAAATTCAGGTTCAGGTAAACCTTGATGCCCGCAAGCGGAAGGTCGACAACCAGTTTGAAGTCATCACTAAGCTGAACATCACGAGCAAGACCAAAGAAAAGGGCGAGCCGTTGTTCGTTCTGGAAATTGAATATGCGGGTGTCTTCCACGTTGAAGGCGTTCCAGAAGATCAGATGCATCCATATCTGCTGATCGAATGCCCACGCATCACATTCCCTTTCTTGCGACGGATTGTCAGCGATGTGACACGCGACGGTGGTTTCCCGCCGCTGAATCTTGAAACTATTGATTTCCTCGCGCTGTACCGGTCCGAGTTGGCACGTCGAGCGGAAGTCGAAAAGCCGAATGAAACGGTAAACTAAGCCAAAACCTAGTTTTTCCAGACTGCGCCGTCGCCCAGCTGTTCCACAAAAGCAGCATGGGCGGCGGCTTCGTCTTTTGTGAGCTTTGGCGCAAGCGGTTCTGGCCGCGGCATTGGCCGCCATTCGTCCGATTGCCCACTTGCAGAAAGCTGGCGAGTATCGGCGGCGAGCGCAAAGTCCGGCTGGCGCCCACCGATAAGCTCCAGATAGACCTCTGCCAGAATTTCACTGTCCAGCAACGCCCCGTGCAGCGTGCGCGAACTGTTATCGATCGCAAAACGACGGCACAACGCATCAAGTGAAGCTGGCGATCCGGGAAACTTGCGCCGCGCAATAGCAAGCGTATCCAGCGCCTGATCCATCGGTAAAAGCGGGCGGTTCAACCAGCCGAGTTCTGCATTGAGGAATTTCATATCAAAAGCCGCGTTATGGATGACCAGTTTCGCATCACCGACGAAATCGACGAAATCCTGCGCGATATTTTTGAATAATGGTTTGTCGCGGAGCGTTTCCTGCCCGGGCTTCGGGTCCTGCGGTGGCTCTAAAAGATCAGGACCGATACCATGAACGCCAAAAGCCTCAGCGGGCATCGAACGCTGCGGATTTATATACTGGTGATAGGTGCGGCCTGTCGGGACATGGCCCATCAGTTCGACCGCACCGATTTCAACGATCCGGTCGCCTTCACTGGGTTCAAACCCTGTGGTTTCCGTATCAAGTACGATCTCACGCATCTGTTTGTCCTGTCAATTCTGCGATCAGTTTTCGCACAGCGGTTCGGGTGGCGTCCAGAGTTCGCGTTTCAATGATATGGTCAGCGCAGGCCCGTTTCTCGGCATCAGGCATTTGACGTGCGTGAATACGGTCGAACTGCTCTTCAGTCATACCCGGGCGGGCCAAAACGCGTTTTCTCTGCTCCCCAGCTGGCGCAGTGACAACTAAAACAGATGTTAGCCAATCCTGCGCGCTCGTTTCAAAAAGCAACGGAATGTCTAGGACAACGAGTGGCCCGTTGTTCTGATCCAGAAAGCTAGCGCGATGTTGGGCAACAAGAGGATGTACAACCTCCTCCAGCTTTCCCATCACGCTGAGGTCTTCAGCGATCATCTCTTTCAAGCGGTCTCGGCTCACTTCATCCTCGACAATGGCTTCGGGCAGTACGGCCTCGATCGGGGCAACGGCAGCGCCACCCTTTTTATAGAGTTCGTGGACAGCCGCATCGGCATCCCAGACGGGGATGCCTTCGTCACGAAACATCTGTGCTGTCGTGGATTTCCCCATCCCGATGGAACCGGTTAACCCCAACAGATGTGTCATGCGAGAACGGCCGCCCGTGTGGCGTCATCAACTTCAGGTCGCTGGCCAAACCAGCGCTCAAAGCCAGGGACGCCTTGATGTAGAAGCATGCCAAGCCCATCGACTGTTGTGCAACCTTTCGCAGCGGCCGCATCCAGGAATGGTGTGCGCAACGGGTTATAAACGATGTCGGTGACAACAGCTTGAGGGCGTAGGGAATCGAGGGAGACTTTGAAGTCTTGCGCCCCCACCATGCCAAGCGAGGTTGTGTTGATAACGGTATTGGCATCCTCAAGCATTTTATCTGCTTGGACCCAATCAATGACACTCACCCGAGCCCCGAAATCAGCACGCAATGCTTCGGCTTTCGGGCGGGTCCGGTTTGCGATGATAATTTCTGGCACACCCGCGTCAGCAAGGGCCACGATAATGGCCCGTGCAGCGCCACCTGCACCAAAGATCGCAGCTGGGCCTGCTTTGGGGTCCCAATCCGGGGCGCCTTGGCGGAGATTTGCCATGAAACCATAGCCATCAGTGTTGTCCGCGAAAATCCGCCCATCTTCTTTGAAAGTAAGCGTATTTGCCGCACCGATGAGGGTCGCACGATCAGTGATTTGATCGGCAAACTGCATCACGCTGACTTTATGCGGGATGGTCACATTCGCGCCGATGAACCCTTGCTTGGGCAATGCCCGCAACGTTGTTTCCAGCGCATCTTCTGTCACCTTCAACGCCGTATATTCGCCGGCAATGCCATAGCGGTTCAGCCAGTAGCTGTGCAGTTTGGGTGAAAGGGAGTGGCTGATCGGGTTACCGATCACGCCTGCGCGTCGAATATCTGTCATGACGGCAATGTTCCGCGAAGGGTGAGATATGACAAGAGTTCTAGCAACGGCAGACCCAAGACATTGAAATAATCTCCTTCAATGCGTGTAAAAAGTCGCACTCCTTCTTCCTCCAGCTTATAGGCGCCGACGGAATGCTGGATGCTGTCCCAGTTCCGATCCACGTAATCGGTCAGGTAAGCATCAGAAGCTTCACGCATCGTCAGACGAACAGTGCCCACATGACGCCAGAGCGGTTTACCTTCTCCATAAATGACAGCGGCTGAGAGCAGCTGGTGCTTTTGGCCGCGCAGAGATTGTAGTTGTATCAAAGCCTCAGCCTGTGTTTGCGGCTTGCTGTAGATTTCCCTACCAAGGGCAAGGATCTGGTCGCAACCGATCACCAGCGCTTCTGGGTGACGGGCGGCCACGCGCTGGGCTTTCATTTCAGCGAGTGTATCGGCAATATCGCGGGGGGATGCTTGTTCGGCCAAAAGTGACGCACGGATGGAATCTTCATCGACGCGGGCGACAGACACAGCGAAGTCGAGGCCTGCGTTTTTGAGAAGTTCGGCGCGAATTTCGGAGCCAGAGGCGAGGATGATCTGTGTGCTCATGTGGATAACCTTTGGGAGAAAGCATGTTTCGTGTGTCGGGCCGTTTTGAACATAACTAGCAGATTGGCACAGGTTGGGTAGCAATCCGACATTTCAGGAAATTCCACCTTCGTTTTTCCACGGTGGGTATGGATAAGTGGTGCTTGTGGAGGAATCGTGATGGCAGGTGAGTCAATAGATGAAAGACAGAGTTTTAGAAGGAACAAATTTCTTATAACATATTGTTTTTTATGAATTAAATATGATATCTGACAATCGCTGGAGTTTGCTGAAGTCATTTTCCGTATGGGATAACTCTGGGGATTGAAAAAGAACCCACAGAAAATCCGCTAACTAACAACAACAACATCTTTTCTTTCTTTCTATATTTATTAAGGAAGAGAAGAGCCAAGAGAGCGTGAAACCATGTTTGAATTTCTGAACAGCTTTTATCCTTGGATCAAGGCATTGCATATTATGGCGGTCATCGCTTGGATGGCAGGGCTGTTCTATTTACCAAGATTGTTTGTCTATCATGCTGAGCGGGCGACAGTTGGATCAGAGCTGGATCACACGTTTCAAGTCATGGAAGAAAAACTGCTGCGCGTGATCATGAACCCGGCGATGATAGTCGCATGGGTTGCTGGCTTGATCATGATTGGTTTGGGTGCCTTTGATTGGGGTGCCGGATGGTCTTGGGTTAAGATCGTATCTGTGATCCTGATGACGGGTGCGCATGGATGGATGAGCAAGCGTCGCAAGGAGTTTGCGGCAGGGACGAATACGCGGTCAGGCAGATCCTATCGTTTGTTTAACGAGGTACCGACTGTCTTGATGCTGTTTATCGTCGTAGCTGTCGTTGTGAGGCCATTCTGAGCAGTGATTGACTCAGCATAAGTCCTTGCCTATGTGTAGCAGCGCTTCCCGTCCGGGAAAGCGATTTTCCATTACTAATCGAAGATATGCTCGCCGTAGTGCGCGCATCAGGATTTATTCATGTCACAGCACCGTCTGAACCTCGCCGATCTGAAAGCGCAGAGCCCGAAGGATTTGTTGTCCTTGGCCGAAGAGCTTGAGATCGAAAACGCCTCGACCATGCGGAAGGGCGATATGATGTTCGCCATTCTTAAAGAGCGGGCGGATGAAGAATGGGTCATTGGTGGCGATGGCGTGTTGGAAGTGTTGCAGGACGGGTTTGGTTTTCTGCGGTCGCCTGAGGCAAACTACCTGCCAGGTCCAGATGATATCTATGTATCGCCTGACATGATCCGCCAGCATTCGTTGCGGACGGGAGATACTGTTGAAGGCGTCATGAAAGAGCCAAACGACAGCGAGCGCTACTTTGCGTTGATGTCGGTTGAGAAGATCAATTTCGAAGATCCGGAGCGAGCCAAGCACAAGGTTGCTTTTGATAACCTGACGCCGCTTTATCCTGAAGAGCGCTTCAACCTTGAGATCGAAGATCCGACGATCAAAGATCGGTCAGCGCGGATTATCGATTTGGTGGCGCCGATTGGTAAAGGACAGCGTTCCTTGATTGTCGCACCACCGCGCACTGGTAAAACGGTGTTGCTGCAAAACATCGCCAACTCGATCGAGAAGAACCACCCTGAATGTTATCTGATCGTCCTGCTGATTGACGAGCGGCCAGAGGAAGTGACGGACATGCAGCGGTCTGTGAAGGGCGAGGTTGTATCTTCGACTTTCGACGAACCAGCGACGCGGCACGTGGCTGTGTCTGAGATGGTGATTGAGAAGGCGAAACGATTGGTCGAGCACAAGCGCGATGTTGTGATCTTGTTGGATTCGATTACCCGCTTGGGACGTGCGTTTAACACGACTGTGCCATCGTCTGGTAAGGTTCTGACAGGTGGTGTGGATGCGAATGCGTTGCAGCGCCCTAAGCGGTTCTTTGGTGCGGCGCGTAACATTGAAGAGGGTGGGTCACTGACCATTATCGCAACAGCCTTGATCGATACCGGCTCACGTATGGATGAAGTGATCTTTGAAGAGTTCAAAGGCACGGGCAACAGTGAGATTGTGCTGGATCGTAAGGTGGCTGATAAGCGCGTGTTCCCGGCAATGGATATACTCAAGTCCGGTACGCGGAAAGAAGAGCTGTTGGTGGACAAGGGCGATCTGGCCAAGACATATGTTCTGCGCCGTATCCTGAACCCAATGGGCACGACAGATGCGATTGAATTCCTGATTGGGAAATTGAAACAGACGAAGACAAACGCTGATTTCTTTGACTCGATGAACACGTAACTTATTGTTATAAAACAATGGGTTAAGACATGGATACAGTTTTTGCCTTAGCAACAGCGCAAGGTCGCGCCGGCGTTGCAATTGTTCGGATTTCTGGACCAGGGTCTGTTGGCGCTGCGCGGCAGTTGTGTGGTGATGTACCTGCCGCACGCGGAGTACGTATCCTGCGTGATCCATCTGGCGATATGCTGGACGAGGCATTGGTTCTTCGGTTTGCCGACGGACAAAGCTTTACCGGTGAAGAGGTCGTGGAGTTGCAATTGCATGGCAGCCCAGCGGTGACGAACGCTGTGCTGCGTTGTCTGGGTGATTTACCAGATTTGCGGCAAGCGGAAGCGGGTGAGTTTACGCGCAGGGCACTAGAGAACGGACGACTGAACCTTGCTGAGGTAGAGGGCCTTGCGGACCTCATCGACGCTGAGACAGAGAGCCAACGCAAGCAGGCTTTGCGCGTGTTTTCAGGGGGTCTTGGGACACTCGCGGAGAGTTGGCGGACCAAGCTGATTAGAGCAGCGGCTTTGCTTGAAGCGACGATAGATTTTGCAGATGAGGAAGTGCCTGTTGATGTGAGCCCAGAAGTGAACATGCTCTTGGCTGACGTCAGTGCCGAAATGCGCCGGGAGGCCGATGGAGTACGTATCGCGGAGAGGGTGCGCAACGGCTTTGAAGTTGCGATTATCGGCGCACCTAATGTTGGGAAATCAACACTCTTGAACCGGCTGGCTGGTCGTGATGTTGCGATCACCTCAGAGGTGGCAGGGACGACGCGGGACGTCATCGAGGTCCAGATGGAGCTTGCTGGGCTGCCGGTTACCTTGCTTGATACGGCTGGCGTTCGGGATACAGATGACATCGTTGAGGGACTAGGCGTGGCGCGTGCGAAAGAGCGCGCTGAACGCGCTGATTACCGGATACATTTGGTGATTGATGCTGCTGATACGTCAGTGCAGGCTGGGCCAGATGATCTGGTGGTGCAAGCCAAGTCAGACATCTACGGTGCAAACGAAACAGCCATTTCCGGAAAAACGGGAGAGGGCATAGACCTATTAATTTCGCGTGTCACAGAACGTTTGCTGGAGAAAGTCGGCAACGTCGGGATAGCGATGCGAGAACGGCATCGGGTCGCGATGATGCGGGCAATTGGGTATCTGGATGACGCGACGAGCGCCTTAGCGGTGGCGGATGCAATGATAGATCTGGTTGCGGAAGACTTGCGATCCGCAATTCGTGCGGTGGATAGCATCGTGGGGCGTGTTGATGTAGAACATGTGCTTGGAGAGATATTTAGCAGCTTTTGCATCGGAAAGTAGGGAGTGTTTCACGTGAAACATAACGACTATGACGTGATCGTCATTGGCGGCGGACATGCCGGAGCGGAAGCAGCCCATGCAGCGGGCCGCATGGGCGTGCGTGTGGCGCTTGTGACGCTGACCAAGGCCTCGATCGGGGTTATGTCGTGCAATCCGGCCATTGGAGGGCTTGGTAAGGGCCATTTGGTGCGAGAAATCGATGCGATGGACGGTGTCATGGGGCGGGTTGCTGATAAGGCAGGCATCCAGTTTCGGCTCTTGAATCGCAAGAAAGGTCCTGCTGTACAGGGCCCGCGGGCACAATCTGACAGACAAATCTATCGCAGAGAGATGCAGGCTGAGCTTGGGTTTCTTGAAAACCTCACGATCCTTGAAGGTGAAGCCGTTGATTTACTGATGGTGAATAACCGTGTTGTTGGTATTCAAATGCGCGACGGGCGCCAAATCAGCGCGCAGAGCGTCATTTTGACAACGGGGACCTTTCTGCGCGGTATCATCCACATCGGTGATGTTTCACGGCCAGGAGGGCGGATGGGAGATGATCCGTCTATTAAGATGGCTGAACGGTTGGATAGCTTTGCGTTGCCCCTGGGACGCCTGAAGACGGGCACGCCCCCGCGTCTGGATGGGCGAACAATCGCATGGGATCTGCTCGAAGCGCAGCCAAGCGACGATGATCCGGTTATGTTCTCGTTCTTGTCAAAGGGGGTATTCGCGCCACAGATTGACTGTGGGATCACGCACACCAATGAGCGCACACATGATATCATTCGCGAGAATCTGGGGCGGTCTGCAATGTATGGTGGTCGGATCGATGGTGTCGGACCGCGTTATTGCCCCTCGATCGAAGACAAGATCGTAAGGTTTGCAGACAAGACGTCCCATCAGATTTTTCTGGAGCCTGAAGGTGTGAATGACCACACGGTCTATCCCAACGGGATTTCAACGTCATTGCCCGAGGTGGTCCAAGAAGCCTATGTGAATTCTATCTATGGCCTTGAAAACGCTAAGATAATCCAGCCTGGATACGCGATCGAATACGACTATGTCGATCCCAGAGCTTTGCGACCGACACTTGAACTGCGTGACGTGCCAGGATTGTATTTGGCTGGTCAAATAAATGGTACAACCGGCTATGAAGAGGCTGCGGCCCAAGGTTTGGTCGCAGGTCTGAACGCAGCAGCACATGCACAAGAGGCTGAATCTGTCATTTTCAGCCGTCGCGAATCATACATTGGTGTGATGATCGACGACCTGATTACCCGCGGCGTGTCAGAGCCCTACAGGATGTTTACGTCTCGTGCTGAATTTCGTTTGTCACTGCGTGCTGATAATGCGGATCAGCGGTTGACCGCCCGCGGTCGCAGTATTGGGTGCGTTGGGGATGAACGATGGGCCCAATTCAGTGAAAAAATGAAAGAGATCGAAGCTGCCAAGACAAGGCTTACTCAGCTGAGCCTTTCATCACGTGATATCTCGGGCCTTGGTGTTAAACTGAACGCTGATGGTCCAAAGCGATCAGCGCTTGAGGCGCTTGCGCTAGCAGATTTTGGATTCACCGAATTGGCACAGTTGGATCAAGATGTAGATCAAATACCAGTTGGCATACAAGATCAGGTAAAGCGGGACGCACTCTACGCCCACTATATTGCGCGACAGGAGCGGGACATCGCAGCCATGGAGCGCGACGAGAACCAGATTATTCCTGACGATATCGATTATGCAGGGATCAGAGGCCTGTCGAATGAAGTCGTGGCTAAGTTGACCATGTCGAGGCCGGGCACGATAGCTCATGCAGGTAGAATCGAGGGCATGACACCGGCCGCACTGATGTTGATCATCGGGGCGACAAAGAAGCAAAAGCTAGCGTCTGGAGCTTAGAGGATGAGCCTTAACATCGCTGGTGTGGATGTTTCACGTGAAACAATGGCAGATCTTGAGGCTTTTTCCGCCTTGGTGATCAAATGGAACGCAAAGATCAACCTTATCGCACGCGGCACGACAGAGTCGATCTGGGACCGGCACATCGTCGATTCGGCACAGCTCTATCAATTTGCGCCGAATGGTTACCAAAAGTGGGTTGATATCGGCAGCGGAGGTGGTTTTCCGGGTATTGTGATGGCCATAATGGGCAAATCGCAACAGAAAGGCGCAAATTTCGTCCTTATTGAAAGCGATCAAAGAAAGGCTGCCTTTCTCAGGACTGTCGCAAGAGAGCTTGTTCTGCCAGTGCAGGTCATGGCGCAAAGGATCGAATCTGCAGAGGCGCAGGGGGCAGATGTAGTATCAGCACGCGCACTTGCACCATTATCTGGCTTGATACCGCTCGTACTCAGACATCTATGCGCAGATGGCACGTCTCTTCTTCACAAAGGTCGCCAAGCTGGGAATGAAATCGCCGATGTGAAAAAGATCTGGTTATTTGACCTTGAAGAATACCCCAGTATCACTGATCCTGAAGCTCGCATACTCGCTATCCAAAGGATAACACCCATTGGCGCATGACCCAAAACCAGGCCCAAAAATCATTGCAATCGCAAATCAAAAGGGCGGCGTTGGAAAAACAACGACAACAATAAACCTGGGAGCTGCTCTTGCTGAGTTGAAAAAACGCGTCCTATTGATTGATCTTGATCCGCAAGGAAATGCGTCCACAGGTCTAGGTATTGATAAAAGTAAACGGGATGCCACAACATATGACCTTTTGGCAGGCGATGTCTCTCTTGCTGAAGCTATTCAAGAAACGACAGTCGACAACCTCAGCATTGTTCCTGCGACAACTGATCTCAGCTCGGCCGATCTCGAATTGGGTGAAAACGCCAAGCGCAGTTTTCTTCTCCGCGAAGTCTTGCGCAGTAGCGTCGCGAAGGCGCTCCAGTTTGACTACATATTGATCGACTGCCCGCCGTCCCTCAATATATTGACCGTAAACGCTATGGTTGCCGCGCATTCAATCATCGTTCCTCTGCAAAGCGAATTCTTCGCGCTCGAGGGGCTTTCTCAACTGATTCTCACTGTTCGCGATGTCCGCCAAACTGCCAACCCAGACCTAAAAATAGAGGGCATCGCGCTGACAATGTACGACAGCCGCAATAATCTGTCTCTGCAAGTCGAGGATGACGCCCGCGAAAACATGGGCGATATGGTCTTTAAGACAGTAATACCTCGCAATGTCCGCCTCAGCGAAGCGCCCTCCTTTTCGGTGCCTGTCTTGACCTATGACAGCGGGTCAAAAGGCAGTTCTGCCTACCGGGCGTTGGCAGCGGAACTCATTGAAAGAACAACGAAAAAAAGGGCTGCATAGATGGCACGCACTACAAAGAAATCTCGCGGTCTTGGGCGTGGCCTTTCTGCTCTTATGTCTGATGTTTCGGCAGATGACGCACCCGAGTCGGCGTCAAAGCGCCCTGATCTCGTGGTGCCGATCGAGCAGGTTCAACCAAACCCCGATCAGCCCCGCCGCACATTCGCAGAAGATGCCCTGCAAGAGCTTGCCGGATCCATTATGGAGAAGGGCATTATTCAGCCTCTGATCGTGCGGCAATCACCGACTAATCCGGCAACCTATGAAATCGTAGCAGGCGAACGGCGCTGGCGCGCAGCACAGATCGCCAAATTGCACGAAGTTCCTGTCCTTTTGAGGGACTACGACGATACCGAAGTGCTCGAAATCGCGATCATTGAGAATATTCAGCGTGCAGATCTGAATCCAGTGGATGAGGCTGCTGGCTACAAGCAGTTGATGGATCGGTTCGGACATACACAAGATAAGCTCGCAACCGCCTTGGGCAAAAGTCGCAGTCACATTGCGAACCTCCTCAGATTGCTCAACCTACCAGGCGAGGTTCAGGCCTATCTGGTAAGTGGCCAATTGTCGGCGGGTCACGCGCGCGCACTGGTCGGACATGATCAAGCCGTTGCACTTGCGCGCGAGATTATTCAACGCAAACTTTCGGTAAGAGAGACCGAGCAGCTTGCGAAAAAGGGGCCCGCCATCAAGAAGCGCAGTGTTCCTGGCGCACCAGTCCCCAAAGACGCCGATACCGTACAGATTGAGAACGAGCTTTCAGCCACGCTTGGAATGAAGGTGACGATTGACCATCCTGCTGGGTCAGAGGGTGGGAAAATGGTGATTTGCTATAAATCACTCGATCAGCTGGATGATTTGCTTAGGACACTATCCGGCGGCTAGTCTTCCAACAAGGCGCGCAGCACAGCGTTCATGACCGGATAACCCTTGGGTGTAAGCCGCAAACTTTCAGCGTCTGATGTCACCATTCCGATATCGATTAAGCCATTGATTTTATTTATATATCTTTCTTCAGTCAACTGTGGATACCGAGACAAAGCAACACCCTCACGCAACCTCATACCCATCAACAAGAACTCAGCGAATTGATCGTCGACAGACAAAGCATCGCGGGGAAGTTCCCCATTACCCAGCTTCTGAACCTGAGAAAGCCAAACCGCTGGCCCACGCGGTGCCTCGGTCGCAAATCGCTGCCCGTTTAACGTTAAACGCCCATGCGCGCCCGGTCCAATTCCTACATAATCGCCATAGCGCCAGTAAATCTTGTTGTGGATGCTCTCACAATCTGGCCGCGCATGGTTGGAAACCTCATAACTCTGAAGTCCGGCATCCCCACAAATGTCTTGTGTTAGCGCAAACATGTCCGCTGCACGATCGTCATCAGGCAAGTCACGCAGTTTCCCGGCAGCAAAGCGATCGCCAAACGCGGTGCCTTCCTCAATCGTCAGCTGGTACAGCGACAGGTGATCAACCGCTAGCGCGAGCGCCTCTTTCAACTCACTCTCCCACGCCTGCAAAGACTGATCCTGCCGCGCGTAAATCAGATCAAAACTCACACGATCAAAGGCGCTTCGTGCGATTTCAAAGGCGGCCATCGCCTCAGATGCAGTATGTAATCTCCCTAAAGCCTTTAGATCATGGTCATTGAGCGCTTGAATACCCATCGAAACACGGTTCACACCGGCATCGCGATACCCATTGAATCGTCCCGCCTCCACCGACGTTGGATTTGCCTCTAAAGTCACCTCAATATCGTTTACGATAGGCCATGTTGCGCGTACTTTTGTTAAAATCGCGTCAACAACGGCTGGATCCATCAAACTAGGGGTGCCACCTCCAAAAAAGACAGACCGCAGAACACGCCCCTCTGTCTCCGACCCAACACGTTCAATCTCTGTCAAATAGGCTGCTTGCCATGCCTTTTGATCAATTTTCGCCACAACATGGCTGTTAAAATCGCAATAAGGGCATTTTGCCTGACAAAACGGCCAGTGGATATAAAGGCCAAAGCCGCCGTGATCCCAATCTTCAGGCAAAACAACCTGCAATCAGCTTAGTAAAAGCGTCCGCCCGATGGCTGATCTTGTTCTTTTCCCAACGGTCCATTTCACCGAAGGTGATGTCATACCCGTCAGGCTGAAAGATCGGATCGTATCCATGCCCTTGATCCCCCCGCATCGGCCAAACAATTTGGCCAGGCATAACGCCCGGAAACACCTCATCGTGGCCATCAGGCCAAGCTAAGACAAGCGTACAGCAAAACCGCGCAGTCCGTGGAAATGGCGCCGAAACAGTCTCTAACTCAGCCCAACTCCGTTTCATTGCCATCTCAAAATCACGACCATTGGGCGTTTCTGCCCAATCAGCTGTGTACACACCGGGCGCACCACCCAGACCATCAATCTCGATCCCGCTGTCGTCTGAAAGCGCAGGCAAACCGATGGCCCGCGCGGCGGCGTGGGCCTTGATCCGCGCGTTTCCGACAAAGGTTGTTTCCGTCTCCTCAGGCTCGGGCAGCCCATGATCCGCGTTTGACGTCAAAGACACACCGTAAGGGCGCAGCAGATCGGCGATCTCCTCCAGTTTCCCTTGGTTGTGGGTCGCAATCACCATTTCTTTGCCGTCAAAGCGCCGCATCAGCTTACTGCAGTCAATTGGATTGCCGTCAACTCGGACACACCCTTTTCAGCCAGATCGACCAAACCATCCATTTGCACACGGGTGAATGTCGACCCTTCCGCTGACATCTGGATTTCAATCAACTTGCCGCCAGTCATGACAAAGTTCCCATCGACGCCGGCTTCGCTATCTTCAGGATAATCCAGATCAAGCACCTCTTGGCCCGCATAAATCCCACAAGAAATCGCAGCGACCGGATCAATCAGCGGATCGGAAATCACATCGCCGGCCTTCATCAGCTTTTGCACGGCAAGCTTCAAAGCAACCCAACCGCCGGTGATCGAGGCACAGCGTGTGCCTCCATCAGCTTGAATCACATCACAATCCACAACAATCTGACGCTCGCCCAGCGCCACACGATCGACGCCAGCGCGTAAAGACCGGCCAATCAGCCGCTGAATCTCTTGTGTTCGCCCAGATTGACCATTCTTGGCTTCACGGCGCATGCGGGTATTTGTTGCACGTGGCAGCATCCCGTATTCGGCGGTAACCCAGCCAAGACCGGAATTCTTCAAAAACGGCGGTACGCGCTCGTCAATCGTTGCAGTGCATAAAACATGGGTGTTTCCGCATTTGATCAGGCAAGAGCCCTCTGCATGCATCGTGACACCTGTCTCAATGGAAACATCGCGCATTTCGTTTGTCTGACGGCCTGATGGACGCATGGGGTAACTCCTATCGGTTGCAAGTGGGGGATACGCTGCCCACATATGAAATCCAACCCCGATTGACGCGGCGCTGAACTTCGTTTTAATTGCCCAGCCTTCAAACGAGGACCCAATGACCCAACAACCGCCAAACATCGACGAAATGACCGATCGTTCGCGCGAAGTGTTTCGGCGCGTGGTTGAAGGGTATCTAGAAAGCGGCTCACCTGTCGGATCACGAACCCTGACCCGTGATTTCTCGGAAAAGATCAGCGCGGCAACGATCCGCAATGTCATGCAAGACCTTGAATTTCTTGGCCTTGTGGGCAGTCCGCACGTCAGCGCCGGTCGCATCCCGACGCAACTTGGTTTGCGTATGTTCGTGGACGGCCTGTTAGAGGTCGGCGATCTGGACGGGAAAGACCGCGAAACAATCGACCGAACGCTGAACACAAACAACCAAGATGTGGCATCTGTGCTCGATCAGGTCGGTCAGGCGCTTTCCGGTGTAACGCATGGCGCAAGCCTTGTCCTGACGCCAAAGCACGAAGCGCCCATCAAACACATCGAATTCGTCTCGCTTTCGCATGATCGTGCCCTTGTCGTGTTGGTCTTTGGCGACGGCCATGTCGAAAACCGGGTTTTCACGCCCCCGCCTGGCCAAACGCCATCGTCCATGCGTGAAGCGGCGAATTTCCTAAATGCCATCGCCGCGGGTCACACATTGTCAGAACTTGGTGCCGTGATCGAGCGTGAAATCAAAGCACGCAGGCAAGAAATCGACACGCTGGCCGCAGAGCTGATTGCCGGCGGTTTTGCCCTTTGGGAAAATGAAGGCGAAGCCACAGAGCGCTTGATCGTCCGTGGCCGCGGTAACCTGCTGGGCGAGGGCGAGAATGAAGCTGATCTAGAGCGGATTCGCACCCTCTTTGACGACCTTGAACGCAAGCGTGACATCGCTCAATTCCTCGATCTGGCCGAAGATGGCGAGGGCGTGCGCATTTTTATTGGCTCAGAGAACAAATTGTTCTCTTTATCGGGTTCATCTCTCGTTGTTTCCCCTTATATGAACGCCGACCGCAAGATTATTGGCGCGGTCGGAGTGATCGGGCCAACACGGCTGAATTACGGGCGCATCGTGCCAATTGTGAATTACACTGCAAAGCTGGTTGGTAAAATGATCGCCGACCGCTCTTAGAGGGAAGACCGATGTCTGAGAAAGACGAAGAACTGCAAAGCCTTGATGAACTCGCCGCCGAAGGTGATGAGCTCGATTTCGATGCCGCGGAAGCGAGCTTTGACGAAATCGAAGCGTTGCGCGAAGAGCGGGATCAATACCGTGATAAATTCATGCGTGGCCTTGCAGATATGGAAAACCTCCGCAAACGCGCGGACCGTGATCGGCGTGAAGCAGAGAATTACGGTGGATCAAAATTGGCCCGCGATATGCTGCCTGTTTATGACAATATGCGCCGCGCCCTTCAGTCCGCTGAAGAGGCAGAGAAAGCAGTGAACGCTGCCTTGTTAGAAGGTGTCGAACTGACCATGCGGGAATTGATCAGCGTCTTTGGAAGACACGGAATCGAGCCTATTGTGCCTGAAGTCGGCGACAAATTTGATCCAAAGCTGCATCAGGCCATGTTCGAAGCGCCGGTTCCCAACACCAAAGCAGGCGACATCATCCAAGTCGCAGCCGAAGGTTTCATGCTCTACGACCGGCTCTTGCGGCCAGCACAGGTCGGCGTGTCCTCCACACCCAAATCATAATGCGATTGTTGCTGGCAGGGGCCGCTACTTCCCTGCCAGACGCTCAGCAAGATTCTCTGTAAAGCCCCCACAATTCGGGTAACTACAGCTTGCTCTTTAGCTCATAAATCAGCGCGAGCGCCTCTTTCGGGGTCAAATCATCGGGGAAAACTGATTTCAGTCGATCCTCTACCTCTGACGTCTTCGCTACGGCGGGTTTCGGGGCAGGTGTTGCTGCAAACAACGGCAAATCGTCAATGATTGCCTTGCGCGACCCACCACCCTCACGTTCACCCTTCTCCAGCGCTTCCAACACTACTTTTGCCCGCTCAACAACAACAGGTGGCAAGCCAGCCAAGCGCGCCACTTGCACCCCGTAACTGCGGTCAGCCGTCCCGCGCTTCACTTCATGCAGGAAAATCACGTCGCCCTCCCACTCTTTGACGATCACAGTCGCATTATCTACACCGTCCAACTTAGCCGACAGGGCCGACATCTCGTGATAATGTGTGGCAAAAAGTGCGCGACAGCGGTTTACATCGTGTAGATGCTCCAATGTAGCCCATGCGATCGACAAACCGTCATAGGTGGCCGTCCCGCGTCCAATCTCATCCAAAATCACTAGCGCCCGATCATCGGCTTGGTTCAGGATCGCGGCAGTTTCCACCATTTCGACCATAAAGGTCGAGCGGCCGCGCGCCAGATCATCCGATGCACCAACGCGGCTGAAAAGTTGGCTCACAACACCAATATGCGCCTCGGATGCAGGAACAAAACTGCCCATCTGCGCCAAAATCGCCAATAAGGCATTCTGCCTCAAGAAAGTAGATTTACCCGCCATGTTCGGTCCGGTCAGCAACCAGATAGGCGTCTTCGTCAATGCGCAGTCATTGGCGATAAACGGTGTCCCGTCTTTCTGCAAAGCGGCCTCGACCACGGGATGACGGCCACTTGTGATCACAAATGCGCGGCTGTCGTCCACCTTGGGTCTTACCCACCTTTCAGCTACCGCCAATTGCGCCAGTGCTGCGGCTAAATCGATCTCTGACAGTGCGCGTGCCAACGCGCCAAGCGGTCCGGCCAATGCTACAATAGCATCTGTTAGGCTGGAATAGAGCCTCTTTTCGATCTCCAGCGCCCGACCACCTGCATTCAGGATCCGCGTTTCAATCTCGGACAGCTCGACAGTGGTAAATCGCACCTGATTGGCCGTTGTTTGGCGATGAATGAAGGTTTCATTCAGTGGCGGTGCCATCATTTTGCTGGCATGGGTCGCCGTAGTCTCGATGAAATAGCCCAGCACATTGTTGTGCTTGATCTTCAGTGATGCGACCCCGGACTGCTTGACATAATCCGCCTGCATTCCTGCAACCACAGACCGGCCTTCATCGCGCAGCTTGCGCGCTTCATCGAGTTCGGCATCATAGCCTGGCGCAATAAACCCACCATCCCGCGATAACAGCGGTGGTTCGGCGACCAAAGCCTCATCCAGCAGATCAAGAAGCCCATCATGTCCGGTCAAATCCTGTGCTACCTGTCGCAATTCTGCCGGTAGATCATCTGGCATGCGCTGGGACAGAACAGTGGCCTGCCCAATCGTGTTGCGGACAGCGGCCATGTCACGGGGCCCGCCCCGGTCAAGTGCAAGACGAGACAAAGCGCGGTCCAAATCATGCACGCCACGCAAATTGTCACGGATATCTTCGTTAAGTCGCGCCTGATCCACGAGATAGGCCACAGCATCTAACCGCGAACCGATGGTGTCTACATTGCAAGAGGGCGATGACAACCGCCTTTCCAGCAAACGTGCGCCGCCAGCGGTGACGGTGCGATCAATGCAATGCAAAAGTGAACCTTGCTTGCCACCGCTCATCGCGTGGGTCAGCTCTAACGATCTACGGGTCGCCGCATCAATCTGCATCGCCGCTGATTGGCCCTCTTGCACTGGGGGGCGCAGCAATGGCAGGTTTCCGCGCTGGGTGATATCCAGATACTCGGCCACAGCCGACATGGCCCCGATTTCAGCGCGCCCAAAGCTGCCAAAAGCATCCAATGACCCCACTTTATAGAGCTGACAAAGGCGTTTCTCGCCCGACGTACTATCAAAGGCAGATGCGCCCAAAGTTGTCAGTGCCGCACCAGAATCAGACACTATTGCAGCCCAATCCGCATCTGATCCATCAATAACAATCACTTCGCGCGGGGTCAGTCGCGCCAATTCTGGGCCAAGTTGGACGCCGTTGCAGGGCATGACGTGAAACGCGCCTGTCGAGATATCGACCCAGGCCAAAGCACCAACGTCACGGACAGTATGAAATGCCGCCAGAAAGTTGTGCCGTCGTGCATCCAGCAAAGAATCCTCAGTCAACGTCCCCGGCGTCACCAGCCGCACGACCTCGCGTTTCACGACAGCTTTATATCCGCGCTTCTTCGCCTCTGCCGGGCTTTCCATCTGTTCGCAAACAGCCACGCGAAATCCTTTGCGGATCAACGTCAGAAAATACCCTTCGGCCGCATGATGAGGCACACCACACATCGGAATATCCTGATCATCGTGTTTTCCACGTTTGGTTAGCGCAATATCGAGCGCCTCAGCTGCGGCAACAGCATCATCAAAGAACATCTCGTAGAAGTCGCCCATCCGGTAGAACAGCAACGCATCAGGATGCTCTGCTTTTATCTCCAGATATTGTGCCATCATGGGCGTTGTGGTGCTTTTGGTGCTGCTCATGCATCCCCCCGGATCATTCTGCGCACACTAGCAGCCAATGTTAGCGACGAAACCCCGAAATGAATCCGTTGCAGCCCGCTAGCAGAACCCGCTATGTCTTGTGGACTGAAAAGGGGGGGGACACGATGCCAAAGAATAAACTGACCCGCGAGGATGCGCTGCAATTCCACATGCAGCCGACACCGGGTAAATGGGAAATTCAGGCCACTGTCCCAATGACCACGCAGCGCGATCTGTCGTTGGCGTATTCTCCGGGTGTTGCAATCCCGTGCGAGGAAATCGCGGCAAACCCTGCGCTGGCCTATGATTATACAAACAAGGGCAATCTGGTCGCCGTGATCTCCAACGGTACTGCCGTCCTTGGCCTTGGAAACCTTGGTGCGCTGGCCAGTAAGCCGGTGATGGAAGGCAAATCCGTTCTGTTCAAACGCTTTGCTGACGTCAATTCGATCGACATCGAACTTGATACGGAAGACCCCGAGGAATTCATCAAAGCAGTCCGCCTGATGGGCCCCACATTTGGCGGTATCAATCTGGAAGATATCAAAGCGCCCGAGTGTTTCATCATTGAACAAACCCTTAAAGAGCAGATGGACATCCCCGTCTTCCACGACGACCAGCACGGCACTGCGGTGATTTGTGCGGCGGGTCTGCTGAATGCCCTACATCTCTCGGGCAAGAAGATCGAAGAGGTGAAGATCGTTTTGAATGGCGCAGGTGCCGCAGGTATTGCCTGTTTGGAGCTGCTCAAGGCCATGGGCGCCAAGCACGACAACTGCATCATGTGCGACACCAAAGGTGTCATCTACCAAGGCCGGACCGAAGGGATGAACCAATGGAAATCCGCGCACGCCGCCAACACTAAAGCGCGTTCGCTCGATGACGCGATGAAAGGCTGCGACGTCTTCCTTGGTGTCAGCGCTAAAGGAGCAGTAACCCAAGAAATGGTGTCTAACATGGCTAAAAACCCTGTTATCTTCGCTATGGCGAACCCCGATCCAGAAATTACACCCGAAGACGCACATGCCGTCCGCGAGGATGCTATCGTCGCCACAGGCCGCAGTGATTATCCCAATCAGGTGAACAACGTTCTTGGCTTTCCTTACCTCTTCCGTGGCGCGCTCGACATTCACGCCCGTGCAATCAACGACGAAATGAAGATCGCCTGCGCTGAAGCGCTGGCCGCCCTCGCACGCGAAGATGTGCCCGATGAAGTGGCCATGGCCTACGGCAAGAAACTGACCTTCGGGCGCGATTACATAATCCCCACGCCTTTCGACCCCCGCCTGATTCACCGCATTCCGACCGCTGTGGCCCAGGCTGGTATGAAAACCGGTGTGGCCCGCCGCCCCATCGTAGACATGGACGCCTACGAGGTGTCTCTCAAATCTCGCATGGACCCAACCCAATCGATCCTGCGCAGCCTGAACGCCCGCGCCCGCGCGAACCAATCCACCGTAGTGTTCGCAGAGGGCGACGATCCGCGCGTGCTGCGTGCTGCGGTCATGTATCAACGCTCTGGCATGGGAAAGGCGCTGATCGTTGGGCGCGAAGACGATGTGAAAGAAAAACTCACGGCAGAAGGATTGCCAGAAGCAGTTGATGAGCTGGAAATCGTGAACGCGGCCACAACACCGCATTTGGACACCTACAAGGCATTCCTCTACGAACGCCTGCAGCGCAAAGGCTTTGACGCCCAAGATGTCCATCGCTTGGCTGCTCGCGATCGCCATGTCTTTGCTGCGCTGATCCTTGCACATGGGCACGCCGACGGCATGGTCACTGGGGCGACACGCAAGTCGGCGCATATCCTCGAGTTGATCAACCACGTCTTTGATGCGCAACCGCATGACGGCGCAGTGGGTGTGACCGCCGTACTGCACAAAGGGCGGATCGTGTTGATCACCGACACTTTGGTACATGAATGGCCAGATGAGAATGACTTGGCCGATATCGCTGAACGTGGTGCCTTTGTCGCCCGCGAACTGGGGCTCGAGCCGCGCGTCGCCTTCTTATCTTTCTCAACCTTCGGCTACCCTGTGTCGGAGCGGGCCGAAAAGATGCACCAAGCGCCTCGCGTCTTGGATGCGCGCAAAGCGGACTTCGAATATGAAGGCGAGATGACAGTGGATGTTGCCCTGAACGTAAAGGCGCAGGAAAACTACCCCTTCCAGCGTTTGACAGGTCCCGCCAACGTCCTCGTCGTACCAGCGCGCCATTCTGCATCGATCTCGGTGAAGCTGATGCAAGAGATGGCGGGTGCCACGGTGATTGGCCCCATCCTGTCCGGCATCGGGAAGCCAGTTCAGATTTGCTCTACGGTCTCAACGGTGAACGATATCATGAACATGGCCGTCATTGCAGCCTGCAAGGTTGACTGATGGCGATCTGGAACCTTGGTTCAATCAACGCAGACTTCGTCTATAGCGTTCCGCACATTCCGGCTCCGGGAGAAACGCTGTCTTCGACCAATCGGCAAATGTTCCTCGGCGGCAAGGGCACCAATATGTCTGTCGCCGCTGCCCGCGCCGCCGCGCGTGTACATCACATTGGCGCTGTCGGCGAAGATGGGCGCTGGGCGGTGCAACGATTGCTCGAGTACGGTGTCGATACCCGCAATATCGCTGTGTTAGACACTGATACGGCCCAAGCGATCATCATGGTCGACCCGCAAGGCGAGAACGCAATCGTCCTGCATCCCGGCGCTAATGCCGAGATCCCGCAAGTGACATTACAAGCGGCGATGGCGGAAGCGGAGACCGGGGATTGGCTCGTAATCCAGAATGAAACGAACTTGCAACGAACCGCTGCGGAAATGGGCAAAAAGCTGGGATTACAAGTGGCTTATGCGGCAGCGCCCTTCGATGCAGATCGCGTAAAGGCCGTACTGCCCTATCTCGATTTCCTGATCCTCAATGCGGTCGAAGCGGCGCAACTGGAACAGGCAACAGGCCAAGCCCCCGACGATCTGCCAGTGCGCGATGTGATCGTGACGCGTGGATCAGAAGGTGCCGATTGGTACGGCACAGGTGGAAAAGAGCATTTTCCTGCGATCAAAGTCGAACCCGTCGATACAACTGGCGCAGGGGACACGTTCACGGGCTATGTTTTAGCAAGCCTCGATATGGGCATGCCTATGGCACAGGCCATCCGGCAAGCCACCAAAGCGGGCGCTCTCATGGTCACCCGCCACGGAACGGCGGATGTCATCCCCGATCTATCAGAGGTACAGGCGTTTCAATTCTGATGCGCAAACGGTGCGGCATCACCCCAGAGCTCTAGAACCCGCGTGTCACGCCCGCATGCAGTCCGATAAAACGCGTATGCCTCTGACTGAACTTTCACGCCGCGGCGTGTGATCACACGGTTCTCGCCCGTGTAGTAATCTTGGTGATAGTCTTCTGCGTCATAGAACGTGGCCGCATCCAAAATAGGCGTCACAATTCGCTGACCTAATGCGCGCTGGGCACTGGCCTTTGCAGCCTCGGCTGCCGCACGTTCCGCTGGATTAGACACGAAAACCGCCGTGCGATAGCTTTCACCACGGTCACAAAACTGCCCACCTGCATCCGTGGGATCAACAGACCGGAAGAATGCATGCAACAGCTGGTTAAAGCTCACGACATCCGGATCATATGCGATGGCCACGGCTTCATAATGCCCGGACCCTTTGACTGTATCATAGGTTGGGTTCGCCGTGGTCCCACCAGTATAACCGGACACCACCTCATCCACGCCTTGCACCTTTTCAAAATCGCTTTCGACGCACCAAAAGCATCCGCCAGCAAAAATGGCGGTCTGGGTTTCGGCGGTGGCGCTTTGGGCGAACGGCAAGAGCGCCAAGGCAAATATAAGGGATCGGAACATGAGAATTCTCCTTTGCACACATCCTGTCAGCCGCACACCCATCGGCGCAATCGCTGACATGTGATTTCACGTGCTCTTTACCACTTGGAACAAACCCGCCTCTGTCCTAGCGTCCGCTCCAAGGAGAATGCAAATGACTGAAGTCACCACACACCAAGCCGAAGATGATGCACGCAACGAAGACATCCTGATCTATGTGGACGGGAAGATTGTGCCGAAGGCACAGGCCACAGTCAGCGTCTACGACAGCGGCTTTATGTTGGGCGACGGCGTTTGGGAAGGGTTGCGGCTTTATGATGGCAAATGGGCCTTCATGGACGAACATATAGATCGGTTGTTTGAGGCTGCGAAGGCAATTGATCTGGATATTGGGATGAATCGAAAAGGGGTAATTTCAGCCTTATTAGACACTCAATCAGCCAATCAGATCACGACAGATGCCCATGCACGGTTGATGGTTACTCGCGGCGTTAAGGTACGACCTTTCCAACACCCCAGCCTCTCGCAATCCGTACCAACTTTCGTAATTATCATCGAACATTCCCGCCCAAAAATACCGCGACCCATCACGCTTGCTACAGTGCCCCACCAACGCGGCTTGCCGATGACGCAAGACCCTAAACTGAACAGTCATTCCAAACTCAACTGCATCCTCGCCTGCATCGCGGCTCAAAAGGCTGGCGCGGACGAAGCGCTGATGCTCGACGTGCATGGTTTCGTGAACACGACGAATGCCTGCAATTTCTTCATCGTTAAAAATGGGGCCGTTTGGACAAGCACGGGCGATTACTGCATGAACGGAATCACCCGCCAAAAGGTGATCAACCTTTGCCGCGCAAACGATATCCCCGTGTTTGAACGGAATTTCAGCCTTGTCGATACGTATTCCGCTGATGAAGCCTTCCTCACCGGAACGTTCGGCGCACAAACCCCCGTTAGCAGCATTGATGGCCGCACAATCGGCACCGGTGAGCTGGGTCCGATGACCAAGCGCTTGCGCGGCCTCTACAAAGACCTGGTCGACCGGTCATGATGTACCAAACGTATGTCCAGGTTATGTACGCCTTCTGTACGGGAAACTGCCGATGAGAATTGCCATGTGGTCTGGCCCTCGCAACCTCTCAACCGCGATGATGTATGCCTTCGGAAACCGGGCGGATTTTGCCGTTTGGGATGAACCATTTTACGCGCCGTATCTCAAAGCGACAGGCGCCGATCACCCGATGCGCGACGAGATCATAACCGCACATGAAACCGATCCGAAGCGCGTCGCCCAGCGTTGTATAGACTCTATTAACGCCCAAAATCCGCATTTCTACATGAAGCACATGCCGCATCATATGATCGAAGGCTTTCCGCTGGACTGGGCAAATGACTGTATCAACATCCACCTGATCCGCCATCCTGCGCGTGTGATCACAAGTTATGGAGCCAAGCGTGACACCATGACACTCGATGATCTTGGCTATACGCAACAAGCCGCGCTCTACAGCAAACTGGGTGGACTGGTCATCGACAGCGCAGATATCCGGGCTGATCCAGAATTCATGCTAAAGAAACTCTGTCATGCTATCGGACTCGCATTTGATCCCGCTATGCTAGAGTGGCAGGCAGGTCCGCGAGCGGACGACGGCATATGGGCGAAACATTGGTATAATGCAGTGCACCAAAGCACGGGTTTTGCCGGCGCTGAAGGTGAACTACCAAAGATTGACCCAGCCCACAAAGACCTGCTTGAGCAAGCGCTGCCAATCTATGAAGAGCTTTCGCGCAAGAAACTCTAGCGACCTGTTATTATTGGCCCATAAATATCCTGGGGGGACCCGCAGGGTCGGGGGTAAAACCCCCTCAACCCTTACGGTTACGTGCCGCCAACAGCTTCAGCCGCAACGCGTTCAACTGAATGAACCCTTGCGCATCTGTCTGATCATAGGCGCCCATGTCATCCTCAAACGTTACGTGCTCTTCAGAATAAAGCGTTTGATCTGACCAACGGGCAACCGTATTGGCTGATCCCTTATAAAGCTTCACACGCACCGTTCCGGATACATGCTCTTGGCTCTTGTCGATCAGTGCTTGCAGCATCTCGCGCTCAGGCGAGAACCAGAAACCGTTGTATATAAGCTCTGCGTACTTTGGCATGATGCTGTCTTTGAGATGCCCAGCACCTGCATCCAGCGTAATTTGTTCAATGCCACGGTGCGCTTCAAGCAACACTGTACCTCCAGGTGTTTCGTAAACACCACGAGACTTCATACCAATGAACCGGTTTTCAACCAGATCAAGACGACCCACACCATGCTTGCCACCCAATTCATTGAGCTTGGTCAGGATCGTCGCAGGTGACATCGCTTCACCGTTGATAGCAACGGCATCGCCACGCTCGAATGTGATCTCGACCATTTCAGGTGTATCTGGCGCATCTTCTGGCGCGACGGAGCGCTGATATACATACTCTGGTGCTTCTTCGGCAGGGTCTTCTAGAACCTTTCCCTCAGATGAAGTGTGCAACAGGTTGGCGTCGACACTAAACGGCGCTTCGCCGCGCTTGTCTTTCGCAATCGGGATCTGATGCTTTTCAGCAAACTCAATCAGCTTTGTCCGGCTGCCCAGATCCCACTCACGCCAAGGAGCAACAACCCTAATTTCCGGGTTCAGCGCATAAGCTGCCAATTCAAACCGGATTTGGTCATTCCCCTTGCCGGTTGCGCCGTGGGAAATCGCATCAGCACCTTCTGTGGCTGCGATCTCGACCAAGCGCTTGGAAATCAAAGGGCGGGCGATCGAGGTACCCAGCAGGTACAGGCCCTCGTAAAGCGCATTTGCGCGGAACATCGGGAAAACAAAATCACGGACGAACTCTTCGCGCAGATCCTCAATATAAATCGAAGATGCGCCCATCATTTCGGCCTTCTTGCGTGCTGGCTCCAACTCTTCGCCCTGACCAAGGTCAGCGGTGAAGGTCACAACTTCGCAGCCATATTCTGTCTGCAACCATTTGAGGATGATCGAGGTATCAAGGCCACCAGAATAGGCCAGTACAACTTTTTTCGGAGCGGTCATTAGCGTGCGCCTTTACGTCAATATGTGCTGACCCGCGCGATAAAGGTTTTTAACGAGGGGGGCAAGAAGAGCCGTATCTTCCTTTATTATTGGCCCATAAATATCCTGGGGGAGGCCGTAGGCCGGGGGGCAAAGCCCCCTATACTGCGAGCCTTTACCTGACGAATTTTGCCACGAAATCTGCATCGCCGTCGTTGTATAGCTCCATCACCGCATCCTTCGGCTCCAGCCAAAGCGCAATATGCCCTGTTTCTGTCGGTGGCCCATGCGGCCGTACGGGCATGGCCAGATAGATGTGGCACAGTTTTTCTGCCCAGAGGCCGTACTCTGGCATAAAGGTGAAACGCCGGAATGTGCCTAATTTGCGGGGCTGCGCAATCCGCCAACCTGTTTCTTCAAACACTTCGCGGTGCAGTGCTGTCATCGGATGTTCCCCCGGATCAACCCCGCCACCCGGCAACTGAATTTCATAATGGGGATCGCCCTGATAGGTCAGCAACAGCTTACCGTTGCGCGGCAAAATCGCATAAACACCTGCCCGATGTTTATACCGCTGCCCGTTTTGTGGCACCTCGCCATACCGTCTGATCATAGCTTACCCCTTGGACGCCGCCTTGCCCCACCTATATAGGCGCGGTATGCCATCCAAAGACTTGTTAGGAAAGACTATGACCACAGGCACCCAAATCGCCTGGGACGATACCGTCCTGCCGTTTCAACTTGACGCATCCGACATCCGTGGCCGGGTGGCGCGTTTGGATGGCGTGTTGGAACAGGTGCTGAAACAGCACAATTATCCGCCGATGATTGAAGGCTTGGTAGCAGAAATGGCTTTGCTGACGGCTTTGATTGGTCAAACCATGAAACTGCGGTGGAAGCTGTCTTTGCAAGTGCGTGGATCTGGTCCCGCCCGCTTGATCGCAACAGATTATTATGGCCCCACAGACGATGGGCAGCCTGCGCGTATCCGCGCCTACGCATCATATGATGCAGAAACACTGGATCAAACCGCTGAGCCTTTCAGTCAGATTGGCAATGGCTACTTTGCCATACTAATCGACCAAGGCGAGGATATGACGCCTTATCAGGGCATCACCCCGATCGCTGGCGGGTCACTTTCCGCCTGTGCAGAGACTTATTTCGCCCAGTCAGAGCAGATTCCAACCCGTTTCCAACTGACCTATGGCCAGTCGCAAATGCCTGGTGAGGCCACACATTGGCGCGCCGGCGGGATGATCCTGCAACACATGCCAAAGGCATCGCCGCATGTGACGGGCGAAGGCGGATCAGGCGAGGAAGGCTTGTTGCACGCGACCGATATCTTGGATGAAGATGAAGGCGAAAACTGGAACCGCGCGAATGCGCTACTGGATACTGTTGATGAGATTGAGCTGATTGGCCCAACTGTATCTCCGACCGATCTCTTGGTGCGCCTGTTCCACGAAGAACAGCCGCGCGTTTATGATGCCCAACCGATCAAGTTCGGTTGTAGCTGTTCAAGTGACAAAGTCCGTCAAAGCCTGTCGATCTACTCGGCTAAGGACATTGCGACGATGACGACCGAAGAGGGCACCGTGACTGCCGACTGCCAGTTCTGCGGTGCACATTACATCTTTGATCCCGAAACGCTCGGGTTTGAGGCCAAGGATGCAAGTGTCTGACTTGCGCAAAAAATTGCAAAACGCGTTGGCCAAACCGGGTAGCGCGTCTTCTGATTTTGATCTGAATGATGATGTTCAAATCCCCGAGCGCGATCTGACCCCGGCCGCCGTGCTAATTAGCATTCGGGCAGAAACAGAGACTGTTATTCTCACAAAACGCTCTGCTCGACTAAAGCATCACCCCGGTCAGATCGCTTTCCCGGGCGGCAAACAGGACCCCACTGACCCAACGCTTGTCGATGCCGCATTGCGTGAAGCACGCGAAGAGATTGGTTTGCCATCTGACATCGTCAATGTCGTTGGCACCTTGCCTCCGCATCAGACGGTGACGGGGTATCAAGTGACGCCAGTTCTGGCGTTGATGCACGGTCACTATGATCCTGTTCCAGAAGCGGGCGAGGTCAGTGAGGTCTTTGAAGTGCCGTTGGCGCACCTGCTAGAACCCGCAAATTTCTTTATCGAAGGTCGCCGCTGGCAGGGCCGCCATAGACTCTATTACACTGTACCTTTTGGTCCTTACTACATTTGGGGCGCTACTGCCCGCATCTTGCGGGCCTTCGCCGAGCGGATGTCATGACCCACATTTCAGCGCCTTGGTTACAAGACCAAGCCTCGCAGAGGGTTTGCAAGCTGTTGACCGACGCAGGCTATCAAGCCTGGTTTGTGGGTGGATGTGTGCGCAATGAACTGCTGCGTGAACCTGTTGCTGATCTTGATCTTTCTACAGATGCTTTACCCGAAGCTGTGATACAGCTGGCGAAGGCTGCAAAGATTAGGGCGATCCCAACGGGCATTGATCACGGAACAGTCACGTTGATCGTCGACGATATCCCGTTTGAAATCACAACATTCCGTCACGATGTCGCCACCGACGGCCGTCGCGCGACCGTCGCGTTTTCAGACAACATGACAGATGACGCACGCCGTCGCGATTTCACCATGAACGCGCTTTATGTGGATGCTGATGGCCAGATTGCTGATCCCTTGGGTGGCATGCCAGACTTGGAGGCGCGCCGCATCCGGTTCATCGAAGATGCCGATCGCCGGATCAAAGAAGACTATCTGCGTATCCTGCGGTTCTTTCGGTTTTACGCGTGGTATGGCGACGTGAGTGAAGGCCCAGATGCGGATGGAATCGCTGCATGCGCCGAAAATATCGAGGGCCTGCAATCGCTTTCGGTCGAACGGGTTACAGCAGAGGTGTTCAAACTGCTCGCAGCACCTGATCCCGCACCGGCATTGGCGTCCATGGCGTCAACTGGTGCACTTGCGCAGATCTTACCCGGTGCAGATGCTGGCAGTCTTGCCGTTCTGGTTCACCTTGAGCAGGCGCTTGATATCACGCCGGATCCCTTGCGGAGGCTGGCTGTGATTGGCGGAACACCCACCGAGGTCTTAAAACTGTCAAACGCGCAACTGCGTGGTCTGAGCAATATCACGTCAGGGATTTCGCCTATCGAAGCAGCCTACCGGCATGGCGCAAGCGCTGGGCGTGATGTGTTGCTCGTGCAATCCGCGACGCTTGGCCAACCGGTCGACAATTCGGCTCTGATGCCTATCGAAAATGCAGCGCAACAGACTTTCCCGCTTAGTGCAGCCGACCTTATGCCGGCCTTAAGCGGTCCCGCCCTTGGGAAAGCCTTGAAAGAGGCCGAAGCGCGGTGGATAAGCTCGGGCTTCACCTTGACGAAAGCACAATTGCTTGACTGAATTTCTGCCCCTCATTGGCTTCGTATTCTTTGGCCTGTTCTCGCCTGGGCCAAACGTGATCCTGATCACGGCTTCCGGCGCTCGTTTTGGATTTCAGCGAACCGTGCCGCACATCATTGGTGTCGCTCTAGGCGTTGGTGTCATTGCAGCGGTGACGGGTATTGGCATCGGCACTTTGATTACGGCGCAGCCTGCGCTGGGTTTAGTGCTCAAGATTATCGCAAGCCTTTGGATCCTTTGGATGGCGTATAACCTGTGGCGCGCTGATCCAGCCAAGAAGAAAGAGACAGACAAGCCGTTTACTTTCATCGAGGCAGTCTTGTTTCAATGGGTAAACCCCAAGGTTTGGGCTGTCGCCCTAAGCGCCACCGCCTATGTTGCCACGCTTGCGCCCGTTCAGCAGGCGATGGCCTTGGCGGTTACTTTTTCGACGATCAATCTGGGCGTTTGCACGTTCTGGGCCGTGGCGGGCAGCTTGCTATCGTACCTGCTGACCAACGAAGCCGCATGGCGCATCTTCATGCGCATTATGGCGCTCGCATTGGTTGGTTTCTCGGTCCTGCTTTTTCTTCAGTAAAACCTTTGCTATAGCTGGCTCATAACCCCAAGAGGCAAGCCGATGTTTCGATTTTTCGAAGGTCTTGTCGATCCCTATGTGCCCTACAAGGAGAGCGACACGCCGCCCCAGCGGCTTTATCCGTTTCTGCGTGAATACGCAGAGCCGTTCAAAAAGGTGTTCTGGGTTACGGGTATCTCTGCCGTCGTTATCGCGATCATAGAAATTTGGTTGCTCGGGTATCTTGGCCGGCTTGTCGATATCCTGACAGAGGGAACCCCAGCACAAGTTTGGGCGGACAATGGGGGCGAATTTATCTTGGTCGCGGTCCTGATCCTAACCATGCGTCCGGCGTTCCACATGTTGCAGATTACGTTGTTGAATAATACGATCCTGCCGAACTTTGGCACCTTAGTGCGGTTGCGGGCGCATAAGCATGTGCTGCGCCAATCCGTCGGATGGTTTGAAGATGATTTCGCAGGGCGGATCGCTAACCGGATCATGCAAACACCGCCTGCGGCTGGGTCCGTGGTGTTTCAACTGTTCGATGCTTTGGCTTTCGCGGTCGCTTACATTATCGCGGCAGCGGTTTTGCTTGGGCAGGCAGATTTGCGCTTGTTGATGCCGCTCATGCTTTGGCTGATCCCCTATATGGTGCTGCTGCGTTGGGTGGTCCGACGGATTACCCCGGCGTCTGAGGCCGCTTCGAACGCGCGAAGCGCGGTAACAGGCCGTGTGGTGGACAGCTACACCAATATTCACGCGGTCAAGATGTTCGCCCACCACGACCGCGAGATTAACTATGCCAAGGACGCCATCGAGGAAGCACGTCGCACGTTCCAGATCGAAATGCGGCTTTATACGATCATGGATGCGGGGCTGATGTTGTTGAACGGTGTTTTGGTCGTGGGTGTTGTTGGATGGGCGATCTGGCTTTGGATGCAGGGCGCAGCGACCGTCGGCGTAGTTGCGGTTGCCACTTCGCTTGCCCTACGCCTGAATGCCATGTCCGGCTGGATCATGTGGGCGATGACGGATTTTTTCCGCGAATTGGGTGTCGTAAAAGAAGGGATGCTGACGATCGCGCAACCTGTAACCTTGGTCGACCAACCGGATGCAACGCGCTTGGATATTGGCAAAGGTATTGTCGAGTTGCGCGAGCTGTCCCACCACTATGGCAAGCAAACCGGGGGTCTGGACCAGATCGACCTGACCATTGCGCCGGGTGAAAAGGTCGGCTTGGTTGGGCAATCCGGTGCGGGCAAATCCACGCTCGTGAAGCTGCTATTACGGTTTTACGATGTGGAGCAGGGGCAAATCCTGATCGACGGCCAAGACATCAAGTTTGCAACCCAAGATAGCCTTCGCAGCGCGATTGGAATGGTTCAGCAAGACAGCGCCCTTTTGCATCGCTCGGTGCGTGAGAATATTCTCTACGGTGATCCTGTCGCCTCGGAAGAGCAGATTGTTGCAGCAGCGCATAAAGCTGAAGCGCATGAGTTTATTCTTGGGCTGGAAGATAACGAAGGAAACACAGGCTATGATGCCCGCGTTGGCGAGCGTGGCGTGAAGCTTTCTGGTGGGCAACGGCAGCGGATCAGCCTTGCGCGGGTTATTCTGAAGGATGCGCCAATCCTGCTCTTGGATGAGGCAACCAGTGCACTAGATAGTGAAGTGGAAGCAGCGATTCTACAGACGCTTTATGGGATGATGGAAGGAAAAACCGTTATCGCAATTGCGCACCGTCTTTCGACAATTGCCCAAATGGACCGGATCATTGTGATGGACCAAGGGCGCATTATTGAAGATGGAACGCATGACGCGTTGCTTGCGGCAAATGGACAATACGCACGGTTCTGGGCGCGCCAATCAGGGGGCTTTCTAGGGCAGACCGGACAGGAAGCTGAATGACGCCAGAACGCTGGATCGACCCTTTTGAACCTGCCGAAGGACCACCGCCACGAACGCTGATGGCGTTCCTAATGTGGTGTTTGAAAGGTAGCACGAAAGTGACGCTTTGGGCTGGATTGGTGTCTGCATTGGCAGGAACGTTAGAGGTCGCGACGGCCTTGATGCTGGGCTGGGTGATTGATGCGGCGCTCAACTCTTCCGGTGAAGGGTACTTCACTGACAATGTGCTTTTGCTGCTTGGCGTCACTGCATTCTTTGTGGTGCTGCGCCCGATTATTCTGGGTGTATCAGGTGTGATGCAGGCGGTCGTTGTCGGCCCCTCTTTGGGCAACCTGATCTTGTCGCGCTTGCATCGGCATTCGCTTGGTCAGTCAGTTACCTTCTTTGATGATGATTTCGCGGGCCGGATTGCGCAAAAGCAGATGCAGGCCGCACGTGCTGCGACGGATTTGATTGTGGATATGATCCACACCGTTGCCTTTGCTTTGGCGTCTTTGGTTGGGTCTGTGATCTTGCTTTTGACCATTGATGTGCGCTCTGCTCTTTTGCTTGCGCTCTGGGCAGTGTCCTACATTTGGCTGATCCGTTTCTTCATGCCCCGTATTCGTGAACGTTCCAAGGCGCGTGCTGCGACACGGGCGATGGTGACGGGGCAGGTCGTGGATACGATCACAAACATCAAGACGGTCAAGCTGTTTGCCCATGACGACCACGAAGATCGCGCGGCGATCGACGCGATGGAGAACTATTGGGGGACTGCAGTCAGCTATGGTTGGCTGTCTGCGTCTTTCCGCTTTTGGCTCATGGCGCTGGGCGGGCTGCTGCCGGTGTTGCTGGTGGGTATGACGCTCTATTTCTGGACCACAGGTGCCGCCTCTGCTGGCGATATCGCGGCGGCAGGTGCGATTTCGCTACGGTTGTCGCAGATGACGGGTTGGGTCAGTTTCACGCTGATGGGCATGTACGCCAATGTAGGCGAGGTTGAGGACGCGATGAATACGCTCAGCCCTGCGCATACGTTGACCGATGCGCCAGATGCGACCGATTTGATTGCACATGAAGGCGCTATTGATCTTCAAAATGTAACTTTCAGCTATGGTGGCGGCCCTGGTGGCTTGGATGATGTGACGCTTTCAGTGCGTCCAGGTGAGAAGCTGGGTCTTGTCGGGGCTTCTGGTGCAGGTAAGTCCACGCTCGTTGCATTGCTCTTGCGACTTTATGATGCCGAGGCGGGCAAGATCGCAATTGATGGCACCGATGTGCGCGAAGTGACCCAAGAAAGCCTCCGCCGTCAGATCGCGATGGTGACGCAAGAGACGGCGATGTTTAATCGCTCGGCTCATGACAATATCAAATACGGCAAACCGGATGCGACCCGAGAAGAGATAGAGGCCGCCGCGGGTCAAGCCGAAGCGCATGAGTTCATCAAGACCCTCAAGGATCATAAAAATCGGTCCGGCTATGATGCGCATTTGGGCGAACGCGGCGTAAAGCTTTCAGGTGGACAACGTCAGCGCATTGCCATCGCGCGTGCTATCTTAAAAGATGCCCCGATTTTGGTGCTGGATGAAGCCACAAGTGCGCTGGATTCCGAGGTCGAAGCATCCATTCAAGGTGCGTTAGAGTCTATTATGGACGGAAAGACAGTGATCGCAATCGCCCACCGTCTGTCGACCTTGGCGCGCATGGATCGTATTGTGGTGCTTGACGCTGGCCGGATTGTCGAAGAAGGAACCCATGACGCGCTCTTGGCTCAAGGCGGGCTTTATGCGCGCTATTGGAATCGCCAATCTGGTGGGTTCATCAATGTGAAAGATGCGGCGGAATAAATGCTGACGATTGAAAGTTTGACCCATTTGGGGATGGGGCGTGCCTCTGACGGGCGGTCGCTCTTGCCGCGTGTCTTGCCGGGCGAGGAAGTAGATGTCACCCAAGATGGCACAATGCGTATCGTGACCCCGTCCGTCGATCGGGTTGCGGCACCGTGCCGGCATTTCAAATCCTGCGG
>Ga0209405_1000361_pt1 | contig 38508 bp, 33 predicted proteins | sample COGITO_mtgs_1105_6_FD_184803 | JGI IMG/M metagenome (GOLD analysis project Ga0209405, IMG submission 184803) | Pelagic marine microbial communities from North Sea - COGITO_mtgs_110516 (SPAdes) (version 2) | ecosystem: Environmental > Aquatic > Marine > Epipelagic ...
AACCATCGCGCGCGGTACCCTGCCTTTGGCGCTCTTCGGTGCCAAAGGTTACGGCGCAAGACTTGGGTGGATCTCCTTCGTGCAAATGGGGATCAACGCCTCCGCCCCTTTTGCTTTTGCATGGACAACGCAAACCTTCGGCGGCTGGTGGTCTTTTGCTGTCATGGCCCTGTGTCTTTGCTGTGCCATCGCTACCTACATGTCTATTCCCGACCCAAGGAAACACAGAAATGACTCCGCTAAAGATCGGCGCTTGCCTGAAAACGCCTGAGATTAGGGATCACCGCGATTGGCTGTTCGATGCCGCCCGCGATATCGAGCTGCAGGACTTCATGACCCATGCTGCACTGACCTCTGAGTTCGATGCCCGCATCAGCGCAGCCAAGACCGCACTGAATGGGCACACGGGGCGGTTAAGCATTCACGGCCCTTTTGAGGGGCTCGATATAGACAACAAGGACGCGGAGCTGCGCTCAATCATCACCTCACGGTTTATGAAGGCGCTGGAGGCCGCAGACCGGATCGGCGCGCGCCAGATGGTCCTACATTCTCCCTACACGGCTTGGTATCAGAACAACATTTTCAGCTTTCCCGGCTACGCCGAAAACAAGCTTGCCCGCATTCAGGTTGTGTTGGACCCAGTGGTGCGTACCGCCGAAGAAATGGGCATTAAGCTAGTGATCGAGAATATTCAGGATGTACGCCCAGAAGCACGTCGCGCGATAGTGGATCGCTTTGGCTCAGAAGCAATCGCACTTTCCATCGACACCGGGCATGCTCAGCTGGCCCGTCGCATGTCTGGCGCCCCGCCCGTGGCCGACTTTATCACTGATGCCGGTGAGCAGCTTGCCCATGTCCACCTGCAAGACGTCGATGGCCATGCCGACCGCCACTGGGCCCCGGGTGAAGGAGAAATCGAATGGACAGCTGTCTTCCGTGCCTTGGCTGCTTGCGAAAGCTACCCGCACCTCGTGCTGGAACTGCGTGATAAGGCGGACATTCCGAAGGGTTTCAGTGCGTTGCAGAATCTAGGTTTGGTGATTTGAGAGGAACAATTTCAGGCGGTGTTAGCGGTCTGACATAACGCGGCCCCCCCGCGACTTAATACGAGCTGATAAAAGTTCCATTAACTGACACTCAATGATGGGCCGCGCCTATCCTTAGGCTATGGTTCTGACCATCATCGCAACTTCATTCTGAGCAGCTAGACTGTGCTTGGCGAATCGATCAGACCTCAATACCGTCATGCCATTGTTACAATTAGGCTGGGGGTCTTATGACACATTACATCGCAGAATTAGATGAGTCACAGGAAATTGCTGCCGTTTGGGTAAAGGAAAAGGCGGCGCGGGGGCCAACTGTCTTTGACCCCCAAAAACATATTTTTGATGCCAACACGGCTTCGGGGTATTTTGGCGCCCCAAAGGAGAAAATCGCACACTGGATCGCTGGGGCTCAACAGCAGAGCCGCAATCCGCGTTAACGCGGGCGAGCTTGGTGGGTCGTCTTGGAACGTGATCTATGCACTTGCTTGTAAACTCTGGCGACAACTGCCCCAAACCGACCGAAGAATCACGACAGATTTGATCCGCGCTACGACGGACAATTTACGACGTCCCTTTGCATGTTTGGCTGCGTTACAAAGGCTTTGCGACACCTCCCTAGGTCAATTCGAATAGATCTGTTAGACCGCCAAACGCGCAATAATACGGGGCTTAGCGCGATTTCGAGTTGCACACATCGCGTACACGACGCCAATTAAGATATTGAATTTACTAATAAACCTGACCTATCTATCACTGGACAGGTTCAACAGTCTCTTGAAACGGCGGCTGTTATTTGCATTGGAGGCATCGGTGGAGATTAGTGCTTTCGGTAGTTTGTGCTGTAAACCAACCTGCGGCGGTGCGAGAATACCCTCTCGATTTGGAGTGATCCGGATCCCGGCTTGGTAGTTAGCAGCATGATCCGCTGGCGCTTGCAAAGAAAGTACACTTTCCACACTGCCTTACAGACAAGCCATGCCCCGCCACCCTATCGAGCAACCAGCTTTTCGCCATCCCCCTCCTGCAGCATCGCTTCCATTTCATCCAAGCCATCGACGGCGGAGCGCATCTGCGCCTCATCAACGACGCTCGCAGCTTCGGCATCCACGACCTGGCTTCCAAAATCCATCTCCATCTGTCGCTGTTCCTCGGCGATAACGGCTTGAACGACGGGCGCGGTTTTCTTTGGAACGCCGTCAGTTTGTCGTGACAGTTGACCCCCCGAAGCCTGAGCTGAGTTTTCCACAACGGCGTCAGGTCCACCTGGTCCATTCGAAGGCGGTGTCATCGGCATGGCACGCACACTCAGCGGCAGCGTGCCTTGCGATCCCCCTCCCCCCGGCTCCGGAAACGGCAATTCGCCCGTCTGTGCCGCGTGGATCGCCTTGAACAGCCGGTCGTCAAAATACTGGATCCGCTTTGCCCGGACCGGCATCTGGGCATCGATGACCATGACGATTTCATCGAGCGGCAGGCGGCGCGCTTCATCTTCAGGCAACAACGAGCTCTCTTCAGTCCGCGTGGATTGGCTGCGCCCTTCAAATGGGTTTTTGCCGATGGACTGGGAGCGCGTGATGACGGTCTTTGTGGTCTTGCCGACAGCCTTGCTGAGTTCCTCGACGGTTTTTTCATCCGAGGGCGTCAGGTAGAGCTTCACGCCGGCGTTGCCCTGCAGGGCGCGGCGGGTGTTTTCGCCATAGATTTCATCGAGGGCCGGGATAGTTTGGGTGACGACAGCCAAGTGACCACGATAGGTCCGCAGGGTCTCGATGCTCTCGACCACGATGGGCATTTTGCCCAAGCGATTGAACTCGTCGAGCATAATCATCACCGGCCAAGGCTCATCTGGCCCGGGGTCCTTTTCTTGCATGGCGGAGAGGAGGTCGGAGAAGAAGAGCCGGATGAGGGGCGCGAGGGGCTTCACCATAAGTGGCTGGACCACGAGATAGACTGAAAAGGGCTTCTTGCGGATCGTGCGGAAATCAAAGTCCGAGACTGCCGTCGCCTCATCGATGGCCGGGTTCTGCCATTGATCGAGTCCGGAGGTCATCAGGAGCGAGACGTAGGAGGTCAGCGTATCGTTGTTGGTCGAGGCCAGCCGCGTGAAGATCAGCTTGGCCGCCCTGTTGTCGACCTCATGGCCCCGCGCGAAGTATTCCTTCTGCTTGTTCCCACCCGAGGCCGCGATCCGGTAGATCTCGCCCAGGGTCGGGCGCTTGCGCTGGAACGCCAACAGGCCTGCCGCCACGAAGAGATCGATCCCGCCTTTGAGGAGCCCCTGCACCCGATCGTTGTCGCTTTGCAGGAAGAGCGTCGCGAGGAGCTGCAATTCCATCTGCTGGCGTGCGGGATCTTTCAGTTGATAGATGCGCAGGAGCGGGTTGTAGCGATGCGTGCGCTTGCCCTCCCAATCGGTGGGGGCAAAGCGATAGACCTTGTCGCCTTGGGCTGCGCGGTGTCGGGCCGTGGCCTCAAAGCACTCGCCTTTCACATCGAGCGTCACGGCGGAGCCCTGCCAGGTCAGCAGGTTCGGAATGACAAAACCCGTGGTCTTGCCACGGCCCGTGGGCGCCACGATCAGCGCATGCGGGAAGACCTTGGAGCAGATGTAATTGGCGCGGGAGCCGGGCGGCCCAAGTTTGCCGAGGATGAACCCGGTGCCCGGCGCCCCGAAGAAGCCATTGGCCTTCATCTCGCGCGCAGTCTGCCAATGGGTCTGGCCAAAGCGTGTCAGGGCTGATCCCGAGAGAGCGAGGCTCAGCATGAGGCCGGCGGCGGCGAAGCTACCGATGATCAGGTGAATAAGTTGCGCGTCCTCCGGGCGGCGATCGAGGATCGCCATGTAGTTCTGCGCGATATAGGCAAAGTCGATCTCGGCGCCAAACCCGAGATCCTGGTAGGTCAGCACCGCCGAGGCGATGGTATAGCCCATGGCCCCGGTCACCAGCGTTACCAGAAAGACCCCTGTGGCGATCCGCGCTTTTCCCATGGAGGCGCTCAATGGACCTGACCCCGCTCGGTCTCTCCATCCACGTCTGTCGCGCGGTGTTTTTCGTATTCGGTGTCGGCAAGATCATCGACCACCTGGCGCAAGGCCTCCGTGTTGGCCGTTGCTGCATCGGATTGCAGATAGACCTTGGCGACATAGAGCCGGTCGAGGCGGGCCGAGGTGAGCGCGTGTTCAAGCACGTCATACTCCACCCCATCAAAGCTGAGGGCGCGGGCCGTGTAGAGCCCGAGCGTCTTGAGATCGCGCGCCACCACCTCCATGGCAGCCACGCCGCCGGCTTCCATCGCTGAAACGAAACTCTCGCGGCTTGGGAAGGGGTATTCAGGCCCCTGCCCCCAGAGACCAAGACGCGCGGCATACGCCAGGTTGTGCACGCTCGTGGCACCCGTGGCCGAGATGTAGAAGACGCGAGCGCGCGGCGCGGCCAGTTGCAGGCGCAGACCTGCAAGACCCTGCTGCGAGGGTTTGACCCCCCTGCCCTGCTCGGACCCCGCCGCTTTCTGCATGGCATGGGCTTCATCAAAGGCCAGCACGCCTTCAAAGTCTTCGCCCATCCACTCAAAGATCTGGCTGAGCCGCGTGGTGCCGCATTTGCCCGCGGACCGCAGCGTGGCGTAGGTGACGAAGAGGATGCCACAGGTCACGGTGATGGGCTGGTCCGGTTTCCATTTGGAGAGCGGCTGGATGTCGGCGGGCGAGCCGCCGAGATCGGTCCAGTCGCGGATCGCGTCCTCGATGAGCGTGGCGGACTTGGAGACCCAGATCGCCTTTCTGCGTCCGGCCAGCCAGTTCACAAGGATGAGCCCCGCGCATTCGCGCCCCTTGCCGCAACCGGTGCCATCTCCGAGGAAATAGCCGAGGCGATAGGCCCGTGCATCGGGGTCATCATCGGCGCGCGTCAGCTTGGTCTGGTCGTCATCGATGGTAAACCGACCGGGCAGGTCGCGCCCATGGGCATCATGTGCCATGACGATGGTCTCGAGCTGCGCCTCGGAGAGATGTCCCTCCTCGATCAACCGTGCGGGCAAGCGCAAGTCATCACTGCCCGTGTTTGAGGGCATGGGCGGGGCAACCGAGGCCATGGCGATGCTTTCAACGAGCGGCGTGGGATGTTCCTGCGCACCCGCAATCTCGATCCGCTGCGGCCGGTAGCGCGCATAGATGTCCGAGATGGGCGTGTTGTCGCGCGGGGTCTGAAGGCTCGTGAAAGTTAGCGGGACAACGGCATTGGCCCGGGCTTTGGAGGCGGTGACAACACCGGCAGCGGTCTTGCGCGGGACAGATGCTGGACCGATCGGTCGCGCAGGAGTAACCGCTGCCACCCGTTGGACGGGACGCATCTCGGGCCGGGTTGCGGCCACGGCGTCGACAAAAGGAAGGGCTTCATCCAAGCCCCGGACACTGGCGCGGATCATCTCGCCGTCCTCCTGCACCTTGTCGAAAACCATCAGCTGGGTTTCGACAGAGGTGCCAAGCTTGCGGTAGACCTGCCCCGGCATCGTCAGCGCCAGTCGCAGCGTCAGGAGACCGCAGGCGCGGGACCAATGCGCGGCATCGCGTTCGGGCGTGAACCCCGGCGGCATGATCGCCACCAGCCGCCCACCGGGCGCGAGACGCTTTGCAGCCGCGATAAGATGTTTGGCGGCGATGTGCTTGTCTCGGGAGCGATCGACCGAGGAGGCGAAGGGCGGGTTCATCACCACGACGTCGGGTAGAACCGGCGTCTGCAGCAGATCGTCGATATGCTCGCCGTCATGGCCCGTCACCCCGCCGCCGAAAACCGCGCGCAGGAGGCGCTGGCGAAAGGGGTCGATCTCGTTGAGCAAAAGCGTGGCACCAGCCCGGGCGGCGAAAGCGGCCAGGGCACCGGTGCCAGCCGAGGGCTCCAGAACGGTCTCGCCCTTGCGGATCGCCGTGGCCTGCAAGACCAGCGCCGCAAATGGCAGCGGCGTGGAAAACTGCTGCAGCCGGATCTGCTGCTCTGACCGGCGCGTTTCCGTCAGCAGCCGTGAGGCAAGCAGCTTTGCAGCGGCGATGTCACTTGCCGCGCTGTCCCCACGCAGCAGCACCTGGACAGCCGCGGCCTGCATCAGGTCATATGCCATGCGCCAGTCCCAGGCACCGCCAGCATCGCTGCCATGAAACGTCTCGCGCATAATGCGCGCCAGCGCTGAGCTACGCTGGGGTTGGTGGTCAACCTCCGCGCCGATTTGCGCGAGCGCAGAGGCGAGTGTAGCGTCGGAGAGTGAGAGAGCCGTGTTTGCCGGATTGGGCTTGGTCATGGGGGTTTTCCTTTGGATCAGGGTCTGAGTTCCAAAGGACAAAAAGCCCGCTTTGACTTCTCAGGGTGACCGGCCCGAAAGCTATTAACAAGGGCGGGCCGTCAACGCGGTCCGCCCTCCTCAGCAACAAAGAGAAAGCCACCCAGCAAAACCGCCGAACTTGTTGATCAATAGAGCCGACATTGAGGCAGCGCGCGGCGATCGACCGCTAGGAGCCCCAAACTTCAGAGTGCTGCAACAAGCATAAATGTCCGCAGTTGGGGAGAGTGTTGCTTTTATTGCGGTTGAAGCCAGAAGTTTTGGAAATGTAACGGCAGTCGTAGGGCGCATCGAAGATTTTCTCGGCCAAAGCTAGCTTTCGGGGTCATGGCGGGTTGGGAGTGTATCGCACCATTTCCGATATGTGTCGCTTTCAACTCGTGCAACGAGCTGACCTAAGTCCCTCAACGGAGTCGCGCTGTAGTCAATCCTCAGATCAACCGGTGGCGCTTGCTCAGACACAACCAGAATGGCTGCAGATTGTAGTCCGCGCAGGTCACCTCCGGCGGAGGCACCATGTTCCAAAGCGACCAATAGGCGGGCCGCCATCGTTCCGCAGCTATTCGCGTACCCCAGCCGGCAAGCTTCGGTCACGGCTCGGTTGCCAAGCATGTTGCCGCCTACGACAACGTTGAGAAAAATAAGCTCAGATACTTCCGGCACGTTCTCGTCTCCCGTGAAGGCTGCCGTGCGCCCGCCGCGATCAAGTGCAAGCAACTGCCGGGTTTCACGCCCACGGTCTGCGCTTACGACGGCTGCAACTGCATTTTCGGTACTGAGGCCTTTTCGCATCCTGTCCAAGACGTCTTCCCCCCAAAGGGTACTTGGAGTTTTGCCTTGCGATGCAGACAGACCTGCGCGTACATCTCCACGTAAGACCCAGCCCCCGACACAGAGGTTACCTGTCGCGGCGGCGCCGCCCATTGCGCCTGTTTCGGGGTCGCGCACCAGAATTGAGAAGGTCATTGCAAAGTATCCTTTACTTATCTTTGAAGACTTTGTTTCAATGGAGGGTAAATGTCATCACTTCTGAAGGGTATGCGCAATGGAAACGGCACGGTTATCAGAGCGCATCCTTGAGGTTTTTGACGATCTGACCCGTGCCGAGCGTTTGCTGGCGGATCATTTCCTTGAGAACCCTGACAGTTTGGCGCTGCACACCGCTGAGGAAATCTCGAGCCGTGCTGGCGTTTCAAAGGCGACGACGGCGCGATTCTTTAAGCGGCTCGGATTTCCCAGCTTTAAAACCGCGCAGCGCATGTCGCGCACTGGCGATGCCAATCCTGAGTCTGGCAAAAGAGTCTTTTCCGCGCCAGTTGAGCATCGCAGCGGTCGTGGTAATCTGGCCGATCATCTTGCTTCTGACGTACAAAATCTGATCCGGACCTTTGAGGCGATCCGAAGCGATGAGTTGAATGAGGCCGCGCTGAGCCTGGTTCGTGCGGAAAAGCTATGGATCATTGGCTTTGGTGACAATTATCCCTTGGCGCATTTCGCCCGAGCCCAACTGATTAAGGTAAAGCCAGATATTCGGATGATACCTCTTGGCGGCTTTTCTGTGCCTGAGGAATTCGCGTCGATCACGGCTTCGGACACGGTCTTGGCGCTGTGCATCGGCAGGCGCGGCAAGACGATGCGCTCTATTCTGCAATCGGCGAGGTTGGCGGGCGCACATACAGTGTCGCTGACGGATCAGGCCAGTTCCGGCAATCCGGAGCTTGCTGACGTGACTCTGAGGTGCCGCACGCAGGGCCTGTCCTATTTCGACTCGCTCGCGGCGCCGGTGTCGGTCGTGACGTATCTTTGCATGGCTGTGGCCAAGAGAATTGGCCAAACGGCTGTAGATCGGCTGCGCTATATCGACAGTATTCACACCGAATGGGGTGACGCGGGCTAGCCCATATGACTCCTTCTGAAGCGCAAAGCATAACAAAGAGGCGCAAAAAGAGTCAGTTCTGAAATTAAATGCATCAAAAATGATTTCTTTTTGACCCAACCTCTGCGCCTCCTTAGCCTCTGAACTTGGGTGAACCAATCATCGAATAAATCGAGCCGATCACGCGAATGCGGAGCAATTTCCGCAGACCATACTGCATGCGCTGATCCCAGAGATGCGCCACGTGTTCCATCGGCAAAAACCGACATAAACGTCCAGTAATTAGGAGACTGAAATGACCATCAATCGACTTTCGTTAAAGCAATCAGCTGCCGCCCTAGGCGCTGTCTTTGCTTTGGCAGGGCCAGCAATGGCCGAAGATATCGTTTGGGCCCGCTATGGCGATATCGACTCGCTTGATCCGCATCGCGCGACTAGCACCCTTTCGCTTCAGGTTTGGAGCCTGATGTATGACACCCTGCTTGCCATGGATGCTGACGGAAACCCCGTCCCGCATATTGCCCATTCGTGGACATCAAATGACGCGGGAACCGAGTACACCTTCAACCTCGAAGACGGTGTGATATGCCACGACGGCACGCCGCTTGACGCAAATGACGTCAAGTACACGATCGATGCGGCATTCGACGAGACGACCCCAAGCCTGACCAAGGGCAGCTGGGGGCCCATCACATCGGCCGAAGTGATAGACCCACTGACCATCAAACTGATGCTGGAATCCCCTTTTGTCGCGCTGATCCCGTTTCTGGCGGACAGCTTTTCGTCGATCATCTGTGACACGAATGGCGAAGGGTTTGGCACTACGACGGCCATCGGTTCCGGCCCCTGGAAGCTCGTGTCATGGACACGGGGGGACAGCCTCGTCTTTCAGGCCAACGCGGACTACACGAACTTTGGCAAATTGGCTGAGAACCCCGGCGCGCCCTACGAGGACGGCTTGGTGATCACCGTAGTTCCCGAGCCACAGGCGCGGTATGCGGCTTTGAAAACCGGTGAGGTGCATATTGCCGAACCTCCGTTTGACGATGTGCCCGCGATCATGGAAAGCGGCGAGCTGGAGATAATCGTAGCAGAGAACACTGGTCAGAACGTGTTTTGGGAATTTGCCGTTCATCGCCCGCCGTTCAATGACGTCAGAGCCCGTTTGGCTGTGGCTCACGCGACGGACGCTGCCACCGCGATCAATCTGATCTATGGCGATCTTTCGATCACCGAGAACTGTCCGGTTTCGCGTGGTGTCTTTGGCAATGACCAAGACTTCTGCGCGCAGCATCGTCCAGCATATGACCCGGAGCGATCGATGGAGCTGCTGGCCGAGCTTGGCTATAGCGAAGACAACCCGCTAGAGACCGCGCTGTTGGTCTGGACTGGCGGCAATCGCCAGAAGCTGGGCGAAGTGTTTCAGGCGCAGCTTGCCGAAGTTGGCATTAAGGCGACCATCGAGATCATGGATATCGGTTCCTTGAATGCTCGTGTTCGTCAGGAGAACGAGAACACCGAAGGCACGACCGGTTCGATGGATATGATGACTTGGTCTTGGTATGACCCAGACATCCTTTATGCGCTGTGGCACACCCCGGGCGCCTATCGCGGCTATACCTCGCCCGAGCTTGACACGATCCTCGACGAGACCCGTGTGTTGACGGACCCCGATGCGCGCAGGGCGAAGGTTCAAGAAGCGATGAAATATCTGCTTGAGAACGCCATTCACGTCCCATTGTATACGCCGGGTTGGGAATGGGTCTTTGCCGTCCGCCCGGAGGTTGAAGGATTTATGGTTGCGCCCTTTGTCTATCCGATCTTTAGCGACATCAAGATTGGTGGCTAACGCCAACTGTGCTGCCCGCGGTTTTGCGGGCAGCACGACATTGAAATGAGGTCTGGCCATGTTGCGCTTTATCGGCACCCGCATTGCGATGGGTGCCCTGACAATTTGGGTGACAACGGTACTGGTGACCCTGTTGATTCACGCTGTGCCCGGCGACCCGGTTCAGATCATGTACGCCCAAAGCCAGGGCACCACCCCTGAACAGATCGAACAGGTGCGCCGGTCTCTTGGGCTAGACCGCTCGATCCCCGTGCAATACCTGATGTATGTGGAACGCCTGTTGCAAGGCGATTTGGGAAACACGATCCGCGGCGGTCAACCGGTGCTAGAGGTGATCTTGCAACGCCTGCCCAATACTCTGGTTCTGGCCGTGGCTGCGATGTTCATTGCGATTGTCATTGGTGTACCTATTGGCTTTCTGGCCGCTTACCGCGAAGGAACGATAGTCGATATCGGCCTGATGGTGCTGGCCATCGCAGGGATCTCGATGCCGCATTTCTGGCTTGGTCTGATGCTGCTGTTCTTTTTTGCGCTTGAATTGGGCTGGCTGCCGGTCAGTGGCAACGACCCGATGAACCTAATCCTGCCCGCGCTGACGCTGGGCCTGTCAAATGCGGCAATCTTTGCGCGCCTGACCCGATCCTCGATGATCGACGTGATGAGCCAAGATTTTGTGCAGACCGCCTTTGCCAAGGGCCTTCCCAAAGCGATGGTTCTGCGCCGCCACGTGCTGCGCGCGGGCCTGTTGCCTGTAGTCACCATGATGGGGCTGCAATTCGCCTTTATGATGGGGGGCGCGATTGTGGTCGAGAATATATTCTCGTGGAATGGCGTTGGCCGCATGGCCGTCGAGGCGATTTTCCAAAGAGATTACCCCATTATTCAAGGGTTTATCCTGACATTCTCTGTTGTGGTTGTTGTGGTCGCCATCGCAGTTGACGCGCTTTATGCCGTTCTTGATCCACGTATTCGGAGGGCCTGATATGAGAATTCTATCTGACGTTCCGACCCGCTCGGCGGCACATGGCTTTTGGCTCCGGTTGCTGCGCTCTCCCAATGGGATTGTCGGATTGAGCATAGTGTTGGGGCTAGTGGTCTGCGCAATCTTTGCCGAAACGCTTGCGCCGCATAACCCATCCAAGATGGGCACTGGCGGTCGGTTTTTACCCCCCGGCCGGGATTTCCTGCTGGGCACGGATGAGTTTGGCCGCGACATGCTCTCGCGTATTTTACATGGCAGCCGGATCACGCTGTTGGTGGGCGCGGTTGCTGTCGGAATATCGCTCACGACTGGCATGCTGATTGGTATGGTCGCAGCGTTCCAGCGCGGATGGGTCGAAGCGGTTTTGATGCGCGGCACCGATGTGCTGTTTTCCTTTACCGAAACACTCATCGCGCTTAGCTTTGTAGCCGTTCTGGGGCCAAGCCTGCAGAACGCCGTGATTGCGGTTGGAGTGGCGGGCATCCCGTTCTATGCCCGAACCTGTTATTCAGCCGCGCTGGTCGAAACCTCAAAGCCCTATTTCGAGGCCAGCATCGCTGCAGGCGCAGGTCCTAGTCGCCTTGTGTTCATCCATCTGTTGCCAAATGTCCTGCCCACAATGATCGTTGTCGCAACCTTGGGTGTCTCGACCGCCATTCTTGCGGCGGCGGGGCTTAGCTTTCTAGGGCTTGGCGCGCAGCCACCGACGTCGGAATGGGGCTATATGTTGGCCGGATCACGGGATTATATCAATCGTGCGCCGTGGCTGATGACGATACCCGGACTTGCCATTGCAATCACCATATTGGGCTTCAACCTGCTTGGGGACGGATTGCGCACCAGCCTTGATCCGGTAGAGCGCCGATGAGCGGCGCGTTGCTGTCAGCGCGCGGTCTGGCGGTCACGCATGGAGCTGGCACGCGGGCGGTGCCTTTGGTGCACAGCGTCAGCTTTGATCTGGCGAGAGGGCAAATCCTGTCCATCGTCGGCGAGAGCGGCTCTGGCAAGAGCATGACCGCTAAGGCGCTGATGGGGTTGCTGCCACCAAATGTGACGGCAACAGGCGAGGCTTTCTTTCGTGGCGCAAACCTTTTGGACCGCGGCACGTCCCCGCCACGCGGCACAGGCATTGGCCTTATCTTTCAGGAACCAATGACCGCGCTGACGCCGGTTCTGACCATTGGCATGCAGCTGACCGAAGCCATGATAGTGCATGGATTGGCGGACCCCCAAGAGGCCCGCACCCGCGCCATACAGATGTTGGACCGTGTCGGTATTCCGAACCCCAAACAGCGCATGCGGCAATATCCCCATGAGCTGTCAGGCGGTATGCGCCAAAGGGTGATGATCGCGATTATGATGTTGCTGGAACCTGACATCCTGATCGCGGATGAACCGACAACCGCGCTTGACGTCACCGTGCAGGCGCAAATTTTGGACCTGTTGCGTGATATTGTGCGCGATACAGATGTGGGTCTTATCCTGATCACCCACGATATGGGCGTCGTGGCCGAGATGGCAGACGATGTGATGGTCATGCAAGCCGGACGCGTGTTAGAGGCCGGCTCGGTTCATCAAATTTTCAGCGTACCCAAGGATGCCTATACCCGTGCGCTGTTGGCCGCTGTGCCCTCGGTGGAAACGGTGTCTATGAACGCCAAGCCCACCGACAATCATGCGCTGTTGTCCGCAAAGCACCTGTCAAAATCCTTTTCTGGCGGTCGCGCATTTGGTATCGCAGCGTCTGAGACCAAGGCGGTTGACGATGTGTCGCTGGACATCTTGCAGGGCGAGACTCTGGCCTTGGTCGGGGAAAGTGGCTCTGGAAAGTCCACCTTGGGCCGCATTCTGGCACGCCTGACAAAAGCGGATCGGGGCAGCGTAACACTAGGCGCTACAAATCTTTTGTCGCTCGAGGGGGCGCCGCTGCGGCAAGAACGGCGCAAGATCCAGATGATTTTTCAAGATCCCTATGCCTCGCTTGATCCTCGACAAAGCATAGGTGCAGCCATCGAAGAACCAATCAAGATACAAACCACGCTGTCAAAAGCGGCTCGCCAAGAACGGGTTGCGCAATTATTAACGCGTGTCGGCCTGACCGCCGATATGGCGCGACGTTTCCCACATGAATTCTCAGGCGGTCAGCGGCAACGCGTTGCTATCGCCCGCGCAATCGCAGCAGGGCCAGAGCTCATTATTGCGGATGAGCCGACATCAGCGCTCGATGTTTCAATTCAGGCGCAAATTCTTGAGCTCCTGTCGGATCTGAAATCTGAAAACGGACTGACAATGTTGTTTATCTCGCATGATCTTGCCGTCGTTCGGCAGGTTTCTGACCGCGTGGCTGTTATGCGCCAAGGTACGATACTGGAACTTGGACCGACTGAGGCTGTCTGGGGTGCGCCACGCCACCCTTATACCAAAGCGTTGATAGACGCAGCGCCGATCCCAGATCCAAGCCGCAAGCGCGCTGCAAGGTCGCCAATACTAGATACTTTCAAGGTAGCGCCGCTTTCTGAAGCAGCCCCCGGACATTGGGTGGCACTATGACAATTGGCATCGTTGCATTCGGCCCCAACGCAGGTGCCGGCATACTCGCTGGCCTGCACACGGTTGAAACTAATGGGCGGGGGGCCATCGGAGGCTTTGTAAGCCTCGCAGCATTGACCAAAGACGGCAGGCTGCTCCGTGCAAGCATCCAAGACGGTGGCTCCCAAAAGCTATTTGGAACGGATCTGCCAACCGAAATTACGCAAGCACAGCTCGTTGGATTGATTTCAAGTGGTCCAAACCGGCCAGAACCATTGTCTGAATTCATTGCCGCAGAACCCGGCGTTGGGATCGTCACTGGACACCGTATGCCGCAGACACGTGTTGACCATGGTATAGCCCTCAACGCCAAGGTCTTGGCGGCGATGAAAACGGGCGCGCACCCGCAAGTCGCGGTCGATCAAGTCATCGCGCTACATCCTGAGACGGACGCCGGATTTCTAGCCTGTTCGACAGATGGATGCTTGGGTTCAGGGAGCACCCAGTCAGTTCTGGCGCGTGGCGATCAGGCCGTCGGGATACTTGAATCGACCTCAGTAACAGCGCGTGTCGCCAGCATTCACAACGCCATCTCTCCATCCAATCTTATCTCATCGCTCACGAACCGGGTCGCGTTAGACGCTATGCTGTGCCCTGACACGCCCGTGGGATGGGTGAAAGTTATGTCCGGCATAACGTTGGAGCAAGGTGCAGAGGCACAAATTAACATCGGTTTAGATGGGAGCGCTGAGCGTATCTTCGTTCCCAAAGGTCACTTCTTGATGGGCAACTGGTCTGTTGGGCTTGGTGACAAGGTCGCAGTGATGGCGAGTGGTCAACGTATAGGATGGCTCGGGTATGAACCGTTCATGACAGTGAAGGATGGGCAGGTCCGTGATATCGATGGACATACAGAAATTAGCATCCCGCTGTTGAGCAGTCTCCCATTTGAACGATACAGGGACGTGTCTTAGAACGCATAGCAAATCCTATCCTTGAATTGTGATCCACGAAAGGCCGACGAACGAAAGGGAAAAGCGGTCATCGTTACGAGAAGTGTGATCGGCAGCTATGTCCGCCACCTTACCAGTACATGCACCTTGGAGCGAACGGCTGCAATACCTCTAACCGGCCACTTGTAATCTGCGCGGCGAAGGTGCCGAAAGAGCCCTTCTTACCGACTTTCGGCGTTGCGGCGAACGTCCGGCTTAGGGAATCTGCGACAGAATTGAGGCCGTCTCGTGCTGTGCTTTTTCTATGTGACGTCTCATCGCGTTCTCTGCTGACTCGACATCGTCGCTCATAAGCGCATCGATGATTTTTTGGTGCTCTTGCCAAGAAGTTTCGGCGGAAATGCCTTGCCGAACGACGACACCCATAGCACGGCGAATGTGGTGCCAATTATTGCGCATTGCCGTGGTAATCGTTTCATTGCATGACCAATCGTAAATCATGGCGTGAAACTCAAAGTCGGTCTGGATCTGGAGCCTCAAATCTCCGGACTTCACAGCGCTCCATCCGCGCGAAAGCAATTCCTTTGAAACCGCCTCTGCGTTGCCGGGTTTACGATGATGGGCCAAACGTACTGCGAAAGGTTCTACTGCGCTGCGGAATTCATAGATTGATCTAAATTGATCCGCACTGATCTGCGCGACCACGACGCTACGCTTACCAGTGTCTTCGACAAATCCATTCGCCTTTAGAATGGATATCGCACTATTGACGGGCTGTCGCGACACTTTGAGGCGGCCCGCAATGTCATCTTGGTTCAGCCGCTCGCCCGGATCGAACTCCCCCGCGCAGATGGCATTCAGCAAGATATCGTAGGTCTGTTCTGTCAGCGATTTAGGGAGGGCAATTTCATCCATCAACGGGCTCCTTGAATGGCTGCTTTTGGCCTGTTTGGCGGGAGTTCTGGACTCCCTTTCTCATTTCGTATACGAAATACGAAATCGGTGTTGCAAGAGCTTTGGGAGGAAAACATGTGCGAAGTATTTGCGGGACAAGATCCTGAGCGGTATTCTAGTACGACGAGGCGGCTGCGTTTGAACGGGCAAAGCACGTCGATTCGCCTTGAGAACGCGTTCTGGGCAACACTCGATGACATTGCGGCACGGGACGGCGTGACAACGCCGATCTTCATCTCGACCTTGCATTCAGAGGTCTTGGAGCGACGCGGCGAGCCTGCCAACTTCACGTCATTATTGCGATGTGCTTGCATGAAATTCATGGAAATTTCCAAACAAAGACCGCCCAGCAGCATCGCTGCCGAGTAGTTCAAACACTGCTAAATAAAAATCTGCGCAGGTAGTAAGGGCATACTACCCGACCATCAGGCCTTCCAAAGTACCCTGAAATCCAAGTTAGAAGATTTCAGGAGAACGCAGTGGCCAAACAAATCCACTCAATGATCCGCGTCATTGACGAGGCGCGCGCAGTTCAATTCTATGAGACAGCTTTCGGGCTCAAGATCGCGGACCGTTTGGATTTTCCAGACTTTACCCTGGTCTATCTCTGCAACTCCGAGACTGAGTTCGAGCTAGAGTTGACAATCAACAAGGGCACGACCGAGGCCTATGATCTGGGCAACGGATATGGCCATCTGGCTGTTTCAGTCGACGATCTGGATGCCGAACATGCCCGTTTTGAGGCGGCAGGCCTTAACCCCCGAAATCTTGTAGAATTCGCGCCCGCTGGAAAGACCATCGCGCGCTTCTTCTTTGTTGCCGATCCCGACGGGTACCAGATCGAGGTACTTGAACGGGGAGGTCGTTTCAAATGACATCAAAGGGAGGAACAATGATGTCCGATACGAAGAGCCCGAAGGGGTTGACACGTCGCCAACTGCTGTCGCGCGCGAGTGCTGCAGGGGCGTCTTTTGTGGTGGGGGCGGGCTTTCTGGCTGCACCAAATGGCGCTTGGGCGATGACGACAGACGCGCTCAAACCCGAAACCATGGCAAGCTTGGTGCAGATGGCACGCGATATCTATCCGCACGATCAGGTGGGCGACGAATATTACGTCATCGCCGTCAAGGGCTATGACACGGTGGAGGCAGCCCCTGGTATCGAAGAGGGAATCGCCAAGCTGAATGCCGCAGCTCAGGCCGCAGGGCATGACAGCTATCTCGCTGCTGGGTGGGAGCGCGACCGCGTTGATATTCTGCGTTCCATCGAGGATGACGGGTTTTTCCAGCAAATCCGCGGCGGTCTCGTCACGGGTCTTTATAACCAAAAGGCAGTCTGGCCGATCTTCGGTTATGAAGGTGCCTCGTTCGAGTTCGGTGGCTACATCGATCGTGGCTTTGACGACATCAACTGGCTGTAAGGAGGAGACAAACAAATGACAGCTCCATTTGAACTATCCGACGACAGCGTTGTCGTCATCATTGGCACCGGCGCAGGCGGCGGTGTTCTGGCAAATGAACTTGCGCAAAAGGGCGTCAGCGTTGTGGCACTGGAGGCCGGTGGCCGCCATCTGCCCCAAGATTTCATCAACGATGAATGGGACAGCTTTGGCCAACTTGCCTGGCTTGATCCGCGTACAACCAGCGGCGATTGGCGGGTGGCCAAGGACTTCTCCGGTCTGCCTGCGTGGATCGTGAAATCGGTTGGTGGTACAACGCAGCACTGGGCAGGGGCATCGCTGCGGTTTCAGGACTATGAATGGAAGGCGCGCACGACTTACGGCGACGTGGAAGGTGCAAACCTTCTGGATTGGCCAATTGATCAGGCCGAGATGGACCCTTGGTATACAATGGCCGAGGACAAGTTGGGCGTGACCCGCACAGGCGACCGTCCGGGCCTTCCCGGCAACAACAACTATAAGGTCTTTGAGGCTGGCGCAAAAAAGCTAGGCTATAAAGAGGTCCATACTGGCCGGATGGCGATCAACTCTGACAACAACCGTGATCGTGCCATGTGCCAGCAGACAGGATTTTGTTTTCAGGGCTGTAAATGGGGTGCCAAATGGTCTGCAGGATATGTCGATATTCCCGAAGGCGAGGCGACAGGCAATCTTGAAGTGCGCTCAAACAGCCACGTTGCGCGGATCCTTCACAATGAAGCAGGCAAGGTCACCGGCGTCGAATATTTTGACAAAGACGGTAACTCGCAGATGCAAAAGGCGCGGATTGTCTGTGTTGCAGGCAACTCCTTCGAAAGCCCGCGACTGCTGCTCAATTCGGCCTCCGAGATGTTCCCCAATGGGCTTGCAAACTCCTCCGATCAGGTTGGGCGCAACTACATGCGACATATGACCGGATCGGTTTATGCTGTGTTCGATAAGCCTGTGAAGATGTGGCGCGGCACGACGATGGCAGGGATCATTCAAGACGAATCAAAGCACGATCCATCGCGCGGTTTTGTGGGTGGGTACGAGCTTGAAACGCTGTCGCTGGGTCTGCCATTTATGGCGGCCTTCCTTGATCCGGGCGCATGGGGGCGAGAGTTCACTTCAGCCTTAGACCAATACGAAAACATGGCAGGTATGTGGATTGTTGGCGAGGATATGCCGCAAGAGGACAACCGTGTGACGCTCAACATGGACGTCAAGGACCAGCACGGGCTGCCCGTTGCGAACGTGCATTTCGATGAACATCCCAACGATGTCGCCATGCGCAACCATGCCTACCAACAGGGCCAAGCGGTTTACGATGCTGTAGGTGCCACGCGCACCTTCCCCACACCACCGTATCCGTCGACCCATAATCTGGGCACCAACCGAATGTCGGAAAATCCGGAGGACGGCGTGGTGAATAAATGGGGTCAAACCCATGATATCGAAAACCTGTTCGTTTCGGATGGATCTCAGTTCACAACAGGTGCTGCCGAAAATCCAACGCTGACCATCGTTGCGCTTGCTATCCGACAGGCCGACCACATTGCCCGCGAAATGAGCGCAGGCAATATCTAAGCAAGATGCCGGCACCTTTGGGTGCCGGCATTCCATCGGCATCTATCTTGATGAATCCAGTTTCATGCTGCGTCGCAAACTGCCGAGAGCAGACCTCGCTCCCTCTATCTCCGACGGCAGCTTCGTCCGCACCTTACCAGTACATGCACCTTGGAGCGAACGGCTGCAATACCTCTAACCGGCCACTTGTAATCTGCGCGGCGAAGGTGCCGAAAGAGCCCCAAAGTAACTGATGCTGCAAATTGCACCAAGGTCTGAAAACAGAAGCGAAGCGGTCATTCGAAGATTGTCTTTGCGTCTGCCCAGTGATGGGTTGGAATGATTTATGATTATAATCAATGGAATAAATGACTTCGTGTGCGCTATCTGCGCAACATGAAATCGCCTTCTGGCGGGCCGTGTTCAATGATTGGCGGTTGTGCGGATTTGGTGAATTGTGCGCCATGCCTCGTCTCGGCATCGCACCGCTTCCTTGAGGTTTTGAGCCAAGACTTCGTCGAGTCTGCATTTGAGCATCAAGACCTAATATCGCAGGAGCAGGTAAACCGGAAAACGGAGCGCCAAAACTGAAGAACGCTTATGCCTCTTGGCGGTCTCTATAGGGAGCAGGACATCGGGTTGCTTGCGCATTGAGCCGCTTGGTTGGCTCGATAGTTTGAGCTACAGCAATCCACGCATCCGATGTTACTAATTCACAAGCTATCCTTCACTCGGTCCCACGTGTTCTTGATGTGTTTGGCCATAGCGTCACCGAGCCGTTTTCCATTTTTCAACTTCAAAGCGACGATCATAACTTCATGATCCTCGACGGCCCCAGCCCATGCTGCGGGATTATCGTTGCCGATATAGCGAATGCGCTTGAGGCGAGCCTGAATGTTACGCTGCATTTCCGCGAGGGTAGCATTCTTTGACAAGGCGGTCAGGCGCGAATGGAATTCCTGGTTGAGCTTGTAATACGGCATCCGGTCATTGGCTTTGTAGTAGTCCACCATTTTCAGGTGCAAAGCGATGAGTGCGTTGATTTCTTCATCGGTCGCGCGCGCGCAGGCAAGCTCGCCTGCCAACTGTTCGAGATGGCCAAGAACTTCGAGCATCGAGAAAACCTCTGCAGGGGTCCATTTTCGAACCACGCTACCTTTGGATGGCTTTACGATAACAAGCCCTTCGGCTGCCAAGGTGCGAAGGGCTTCGCGAAACGGGGTGCGTGATACCCCCAATTTATCAATCAGGGTGCCTTCATCGATTCGACTGCCAGGCTCTAGGATGCCCTCGATAATGAGGTCGCGGACGCGGCTAACGACCTGATCATGAAGGGATCGGTTTGTAATGGCGATCGATGTATTCATACTTAACCCGCTGATTTACTGCGTATCCTGAATATCAGCCCAGATCGCGAAAGCCTAGTTTAGAAATTCATTGCAATTGCATCTTTTATATTTGTATACAAAATACAGAAGCGGATGGGAGAGAGCCTACCGCCAACGAGGAGGAGAATATTATGAAACATTTGACAACCTGCGTAGGCGCGGGCGTGCTTGCAGTGTCGGTGTCATTCGCAGCCGCCCCGGCCATGGCAGATAATTACATTGTCGCGGTCGGTGCATCGTCCAATAGTCTTCAAGGTCGCAGTGCCGCAAAATTTGCCGAGGATCTGCAAGCCAGACTAGGCGATGCCCATACTGTCGAATTCTATGCTGACGGCCAGTTGGGAGACGAAAAGGAATTGCTGCAGAAGCTTCGGCTTGGCACCGTGCAGTTCACGCTTGTTTCGTCCATCATGACGAACGTTGCCCCGGAATTTGCGCTTTTTGATATGCCGTTCCTTGTCCAGAGCCGCGAACACCTGAAGGCTATCGACGCCGAAATCGTCCAGACCGATTTGGCGCCTAAAGCAGAGGCTGCCGGGTTGAAGGTGCTTTCCACCTGGGAGAACGGATTCCGTCAGATCACCAATAATACACGCCCGATCAACACACCTGCCGACCTTGCCGGGCTGAAAATCCGCACACCGTCGTCCGAATGGCGCGTCGCGATGTTCAAGGAATGGGGCGCTAACCCGACGCCGATGTCCTTCTCGGAAGTCTTCGTCGCCCTGCAGACCGGCACGATGGATGGCCAGGAAAACCCGTTGACCAACATCACTGGCGCCAACTTTCAGGAAGTTCAGAAATACCTGAGTATGACCGGCCACGTTTATTCGCCCGCGTATCTAACTACCGGGCTTGATACTTGGAATGCGCTTCCCGCCGAAGTATCGGCCGCCGCCGCCGAAGTGGCTGGATCCGTGCAGGATTGGGCACTTGCCGAAGGCGAAACAGCCGATAACGAACTGGTCGATAAGGTCAAGGCGGCTGGTGTGGAAGTGAATGTGGCCGACAAGACGGCCTTTATCGAAGCCTCTGCGCCGATCTACGAAGCCTTTGCTGCACAGGTCGATGGCGGTGCCGAACTTGTCAGCCGCGCGCAAGCGCTCGCGAAGTAAACTTTGCAGTGGATCGCCCGGCCGTTGAAATACGGCCGGGTTGAACTTCGATTTTTGGGGGCTAAGAATGATCGCATTATTCGAGCGTATACTGTTGCGTTGCTTGGAGATAATCTGTCTCGCGCTTCTTGTGACGCTGACAACCGCGGTCGTTTATTCCGCCACGATGCGCTACTTTGGGGCCTCTCCGTCTTGGTATGATGAAATCGCAAGTGTGCTTCTCGCGTGGCTCACGTATTTCGGCGCGACATACGCCGTATTTCTCAGGCAGCACATGGGCTTTGGCGGTATCGTCGCCGCTTTGCCGCGTATTCCTGCCGTTGTTCTGGCGTTAGTTTCAGAACTCTTGGTGATCGGGTTTTTTGTTGTTGTCGCTTGGTATGGCTACGCTGTTCTTGCAGTGGCGAAATGGGATTCCCTTCTCAGCCTAAGATGGATGACGCTGGACATCGTGCAATCAGTGATCCCAATCACGGCGGTTCTGATGATCATCGGTACGCTTTTGACCATGCCACGGGTGTTGCGCAATGCGGCGTCTGGGGTAGATCAGGAGCATGCCGAAATCGAGCAAGCTATTGCCGATGCAGAGCGCGATGCGGCCTTGATGCAGCGCGGGGATGGCACGAAATGATCCTTTTGCTGACGACGATCGCCCTGATCACCCTGATCATGATAAATGTGCCTATTGCCGTGTCCATCGGGCTTGTTGCGATGGGTGGGTTTATCATGACATCCGGTTTGCCGGCTCTCAATGACATGGCCATCGCGCTTTTTACGGGTGCCACCAAATTCCCGCTGATCGCCATCCCGCTGTTCATTCTGGCCGGCAATCTGATGAACACATCTGGCATCTCGGTCAGGCTGATCAATTTCGTCTCCGCGCTTATCGGGTTCGTGCGCGGTGGACTTGGCATGGTTAACATCGGGGTCTCGATGGTGTTCGCCGAGATTTCGGGTTCTGCCGTCGCGGACGTGGCGGCGACCGGGACGGTTTTGATCCCAGAAATGAAGAAACGCGGATACTCACGGACGCTCGCGGCAGCGATCACTTCGTCGTCGGCTTCGCTTGCCATCATCATTCCACCGTCCATCCCGATGATCCTTTATGGTGCGATAGCCGAAACCTCGGTACTCAAGCTTTTTGTGGCCGGTGTAGTGCCGGGTGTGCTTGGCGGGTTCCTGTTGATGCTGGTGACTTACTTTCTCGCCGTAAGGTATGACTTACCGCGCGGGGAGGGGTTTGACCTCTGTCATGTTTGGACTTCCTTTAAAGAGGCGATCTGGGCTCTGTTGATGCCGGTGATCATTCTGGGGGGTATCTTCTCGGGTCTTGTGACCGCTACGGAAGGCGCGGGCCTTGCGGTTGTCGCAGCTCTGATCATCGGCATCTTTATCTACCGAGACCTCGATCTGTCCCACCTGCGCAAGGCGATGCTTGAGGGGGTAAGCCAGACAGGCGCCGTCATGCTCTTGGTGGCAAGCTCTGCCGCACTTGGTCTGTTTCTAACTCAGGCGCAGGTGCCCCAGCAACTCGCGGCACAGATCACTGAGATGACATCCAATCCCTACCTGGTCCTCGCCTTACTCAACCTGCTGCTTTTGGTGCTCGGCATGTTCCTGCATGGGGCGGCTGCAATCATTCTGGTGGTGCCAATCGTGCTGCCGTTGGTTGAAGCGGTTGGGATTGATCTTATCCACTTCGGTATTATCGTCACCTTGAACCTTGCGATCGGACAGCAGACGCCACCCGTTGCCTCGGTTCTCATCACGTCCTGTTCAATTGCCAAAGCGGGAATCTGGGAAACATCCCGCACCAACCTGCCTTACATCGGTGTGCTTGCCTTTATTCTGTTGCTTGTCACGTACGTGCCCGTGGTCTCACTTGGTCTGGTCGAGTATTTTCAATGATCCAAAATAAACCTCGAATTGCGATTATTCCCGGTGATCCGTCCGGGATCGGTACAGAGCTGGTCGCCAAGCTACTCGCTGAAGAGGGCGTGCTGGAAGCTGCAAATGTTTTGTTGGTTGGGGACGCGCATGTCTGGCAGCAGGGAATGGCGCAGGCACAGATTCAATTCAGTCTGGTGCCTGTATCCGAAGAGCAACTAAATGATCAGCAGGGTCTTGGCTGGTTGGCAATGGATACGATCGCCAAAGAGGATGTTTGCATCGCTGAAGTGACTGCCGAGAGTGGGCGAAGCAGCCTGCGGTGCCTTGATAAGGCACTTGATCTGGCAATGGCCGGGAAAGTTGACGGTGTGCTCTTTGGGCCGTTCAACAAGGCGGCGTTGACGGTTGCGGGCATAAATGCCGAGGATGAACACCGATATATGGCGCGTTACCTTGGGTTTGATGGCTATCACGGAGAACTCAATGTCCTAGACAATCTTATGACCACCCGCGTCACCAGTCACATAGGGATAAAGGACGTCGCAGCCGGCATCACGTCTAAAAGTGTTGAAAACGCGATTTGGCTGGCTGAGGATACATTGAAGAAAGCCGGAAATCCCCGGCCTCGCATCGCGGTTGCAGCGCTCAATCCGCACGCAGGTGACAATGGCAAATTCGGTCGTGAAGAGATCGATATCCTTCAGCCCGTGATCGACGCGGCGCAGGCACGACAGAAAGACGTCACCGGCCCCTGGCCATCGGACACAGTCTTTCTCAAGGCAGTGCGGGGAGAGGTCGATGCAGTTGTCACTATGTACCACGATCAGGGTCAGATTGCGATCAAGCTGCTGGGATTTGAGCGCGGTGTGACGGTTGCCGGCGGGTTGCTGATCCCGGTTGCGACGCCGGCACATGGCACGGCTTTCGACATCGCAGGGCAGAACAAGGCCAATGTCAGTGCCATGTTGCAAGCATTCAATCTGCTCGTCCGCATGGCCACGACGCATCGCGCGCATCGGACACAAAAATTTACAGAAAAAGCGAGCCAAAGATGACAAAGATCAAATCCGTCCGCACCCGTGTCTGGAACTGGACCGGTCCGACCGTTCCGCCATCGGGCAATTTCTGCACCAACGCCTCAGACGCGCTGTGGATGAGGGGCGACGCGATGTCATCTTTCCGGTTTCACCAATGGCTGACCTGCGAGGTCGAGACCGAGGACGGCACCGTGGGCATCGGCAACGCTGCCCTTGCACCGACAGTCGTCAAGAAGGCCATCGACGACTGGTATGCACCGATGGTGATCGGCGAAGACCCCTTTGACTACGCCTATATCTGGGAAAAGATGTATCGCCGCAGCCACGCGTGGGGTCGCAAAGGCATCGGCATGACGGCGATCTCGGCAATTGATATCGCGATTTGGGACTTGATGGGCAAGCTGGTGGGCAAGCCCGTGTTCAAGCTCTTGGGCGGGCGCACCAAGGACAGGATTCCGGTCTACTACTCCAAGCTTTATGCAGGCCCTATCGAAGACATGCAGAAAGAGGCCGAAGAGGCCATGAAACACGGCTATACGGCATTTAAGTCGCGTTTCGGCTATGGGCCAAAGGACGGCATGAGCGGCATGCGTGAGAACCTCAAGCGGGTCGAGGCGGTGCGTGAAGTGATCGGTTATAACCGTGACCTTATGCTTGAATGCTATATGGGCTGGAACCTCGATTACACCAAGCGCATGCTGCCCAAGCTGGCCAAATACGAGCCGCGCTGGCTCGAAGAGCCGGTGATTGCCGACGATATTGCGGGATATGCTGAACTCAACGCCATGAATATCGTGCCGATTTCCGGAGGCGAACATGAATTCTCGGTGATGGGCTGTGCTGACCTGATCAACCGCAGGGCCGTAAGCGTTCTGCAATACGACACCAACCGGGTGGGCGGCATCACGGCGGCGCAAAAGATCAACGCCATTGCAGAGGCCGCACAAATCCCGGTCATCCCGCATGCGGGCCAGATGCACAATTACCACCTGACGATGGCCAACACGAATTGTATGATCAGCGAATACTTCCCGGTCTTCGATGTCGAGGTCGGCAACGAGCTGTTCTACTACATCTTCGAAGGTGACCCCGAGGCGGTGGATGGCTACTTGCAGCTTGATGACGATCTGCCTGGACTTGGCATTACGATCACCGACAAACATCTGAAACATTTCGAGATTATAGAATGATCTGGACCGGTATCTGGCCTGTAGCGCCCACGCCCTTTCACGATGATGGATCGCTTGATCTAGAAGGGATGGGGCGCGTTCTGGATTGTCTGATTGATCAAGGCGCGGACGGGATCTGCATCCTCGCCAATTTCTCGGAGCAGTTCCTGCTGGCCGATGCTGAGCGCGAGATCCTCACCCGCCATTGTCTTGAGCATGTGGCCGGACGTGTGCCGGTCATCGTCACGATCAGCCATTACGCAACGCAGATAGCAGTGGAGCGGGCGCACTTTGCCAAGGACTTGGGTGCCGATATCGTGATGATGATGCCGCCTTATCATGGCGCGCTGCTCAAAGGCACTCAGGCCCAAACGTTCGAGCAGTTCCGCGCTGTGGGCGAAGTGGGCATACCGATCATGGTGCAGGACGCGCCCTTGTCCGGCGTTGATCTGCCCGTGCCGCTTTTAGTGCGCATGGCGCAAGAGATCGAGATGGTGAAGCTCTTCAAGATCGAGTGCCCGCAGGCAGCGCACAAGCTGCGTGCGCTAATTGCCGAAGGTGGTGACGCCATCGAGGCCCCCTTTGACGGGGAAGAAGGGATCACGCTGCTGGCCGATCTGGATGCAGGGGCCACGGGCTCGATGACATCTGGCATGATCGTGGATCAGATTAAGCCCGTGATCACTCGGCACCACGCGGGCGATGTGGCCGGAGCGACCGCAGCGTATGGACGGGTTGCGATGGCGATCAATCACGAGAACCGCCAATGCGGCTGGCGCTCAACCAAGGCCGCGATGGTGGAAGGTGGCGTGATCTCTTCGGAATTCTGCCGCCATCCGATCGATCCACTGCACCCAGCGATCCGTGCGCGGCTCATGGACCTGTTGAAACCACTCGATCCCCTTGTGTTGCGTTGGGGGCGGTGAACCCGTTTTATCAAGCTTAAGGATACAAGAATAAAATGACTTTTACTCCGCATGGCAAGCACCTGATCGCAGGCGAGTGGGTGGCCACCGAACGCACCTTTTCCAGCGATCCTGCGCATGGACCATCTCACGCCTTTTCCGTGGGAACGCCCGCGCTGGTGGACCAGGCCGTGCGAGCCGCTGAGGATGCATTCTGGAGCTTTGGTCATGCGCGCCGCGAAGATCGTGCCGCATTCCTGAACGCCATTGCGGACGAGATCGAAGCGCGCGCAGATGCTATCACCCAGATCGGAACACAGGAAACCGGGCTTCCCGAGGGCCGTTTGCAAGGCGAGCGGGGTCGAACGGTGGGTCAGTTGCGGCTTTTTGCCAGTCATATTCTGGCGGGGGACTATCTCGATAGCCGACATGATCCTGCCTTGCCGGATCGCAGCCCCTTGCCACGTCCAGACATGAAGATGGTACAGCGCCCCATTGGCCCGGTTGCGGTGTTCGGCGCTTCGAACTTTCCGCTGGCGTTTTCTACTGCGGGCGGGGACACCGCTGCCGCACTGGCCGCCGGCTGTCCAGTTGTTGTCAAGGGTCACTCGGCCCACCCCGGCACAGGCGAGATCGTGGCCGAGGCAATCAACGCCGCAATTGCGACATGTGGCATGCATCCCGGTGTATTCAGCCTCATTCAGGGCGGCGCGCGGGATGTCGGAACGTCTCTGGTGCAGCATCCCCTGATCAAAGCAGTCGGCTTTACCGGCTCGCTTGGCGGCGGGCGCGCATTGTTCGACCTGTGTGCGGCACGGCCCGAACCGATTCCTTTTTTCGGGGAACTGGGGTCGGTCAATCCGATGTTCCTGATGCCTCATGCGCTGGGCGCACGCGGTGCAGAGATTGCTGCAGGGTGGGTCGGTTCATTGACCATGGGGGCGGGGCAGTTCTGTACCAATCCGGGCATCGCCATCGTTATTGATGGGCCAGATGTAGACGACTTTGTCAGTGCCTCCCGCGAAGCCTTGAGTGCGATTGCCGCTCAAACCATGTTGACCGATGGGATCGCCGATGCCTATCGCGCGGGTCAGGCGCGGGTCGCGGGGGCTACCGGTGTCAGGGAGGTGTTTAGCAGCAGTAGTGAAGGACGCCAGACCACGCCCCATCTTTACGAGACCGATGGCGACACTTGGTTGGCAAATCATGCGCTTGGCGAAGAGGTGTTTGGCCCTCTTGGTCTGATCGTTCGCGTGAAAGACGCCGATCAGATGTCGAGCATCGCCAAGAGCCTTGCGGGCCAGCTGACCTGCACACTGCATCTCGACTCCGATGACATCGAACCTGCGCAATGCCTCGTGCCGGTGCTTGAGCGCAAGGCAGGCCGCGTGCTGGCCAACGGGTTCCCGACTGGCGTCGAAGTTGCCGACAGCATGGTGCACGGTGGACCCTATCCAGCCTCGACGAACTTTGGGGCGACCTCGGTCGGGACACTGTCCATACGTCGTTTCCTGCGGCCCGTTTGCTACCAGAACATGCCAGTGGCACTGCTGCCGCCCGACATGTGACCAGCACGATTTAATCATCTTTACCCGCCTGCTGCATATGGCCCATTCAGGATCGCATGCAGACGACGGACAAGGTGCTGAGGAAAGCGAATGTTCGCCCGAATTATGACGGTTCTGGTGGCTGCCAGCAGGAACCAGAAACGATAGTGATTGATAGGGCTTGTCTCAGCGCGCACTGCAAAGCCGCAAGCCATGCGACAGAGCACGGTTTCCAACGATCGACAACAGCGCCTGATCTGTCGGTCCAATATTTTCATGAGCGCCGAACTGCGTGTCGTCACCGACGGAATTAGCTGTCCGTCGGGACTTTGTGACGATCAATAATCCCATTGGAGGAATGGACAGACCGTCCGGCTGAACCAAGGTTGTATCCAATGGAAGAGTGCCACTCGAGTGCACTCCAAGGTGAAGGTCCGCAAAGCGCACGAAAGCCGCCATGTGCGCAAGCGCAGGGAACTCACCCTTTGTCCGCTCATCTTACCAGTTCGTACACGACGCAGCGAACGGCAGGTGTACGGATATGGTGGGACTTCTGAGAATTTCATCGTACCAGCCATCTGGCACACCAATGTCGCCCATTTCTCTCGGCTCAAAGGTGACGGGAGATTGTAACGAAGAACCACCCCCTTATGGACAGCCTTAGTGTAGGTGACCTGCCCCCCTCCGGCATTCGACCCCACTTACCGATCAGGCGCCGCTTCAAGGGACGTCTCGAACCGCTTGTCCGCCGCCGCAGCTTCTTTCAAGAGCGCGTCGAAATTGTCAGGTGGATTGCCATCTTCCAGCATCCCTTTGAACGTCGCATAAGCATCTGTCTTGCTGCCGTAGGCGCGCAGGGTCTTGTCGTCGTTCACCCATGCCAACACGATGACCTTCGCGTCGCTGTTGAACCGGTAGAACAACCGATACTGCTGGAAGAATTTCGCCCGAAACCAGTGCTTGCGATGATCGCCGAGTGTGCTGCCTTGCCGGAAGGCCGCGGCACCCGGATCTGCCGGTATGGCCTCGGTCACCAGCTTGAAGATGGCGGCCAGCCGTTTCGTGCAATTTTTCTTGCGCCAGGTCTTGGGATCGCGCGCCTTACGCGCCTCGACCTCCAGGGTCAGCCCTTCGAGCTGGTCAAGAAAGAGCGGATGCGCATAAATCGACCATCCGTTTACGACGAGTGGCGCTTGGGCGGGCACGCTATCGCCGCTCATTCATCCTCGAGCGATAGCGGCGCATCGAGATCGACGTGAACGTCTCCGACCAGTGCTGCAAGACGGTCATGCAAAGCCCCATCGAACGCCCGAATGCGGTCCGGATGCGCCTTGATATCGGCCTCGACAAAATCGAGAAAGGCTCCGAGCACGGGATCTTCCTCTTCGCTGCGCACGGGCTCGATATAGACCCTGCCACTCGGCTCGGTGCAGTAGCGAATCTGGTCGCCCTTCCCCAACTTGAGCTGCTTGCGCACACCCGCCGGCACGGTCGTCTGATACCGATCCGTGAGTTTCGAGACATCTTGTGCGAGCGCTGTCATGGCAGTCTCCTGAAAGAAAGGGGCCTTTGTTGCCCGCAGTAGGTAATGCATTTGCATTGCCTTGTCAAGATAAGCGCAGGATCTGCTGTCGCCGGGCAGGTCGATCAACCGTCCGGCGCAGCACCTAATCTCGCCCTGCCAAAAACTCCGCCAGCACAGGACTGGCCTCGCCCTTTGCGGAGCTGAGCAGCTCCGAGCCGGCAAGCGAGGCCTTTGAGAGCCGAACGAGCCCGCCGGTTTCCTCGATGCGGTAGCAGCGGCGTTTTTGCCGGCCCCGCCTGTAGTGGGTCGCGGTGACGATCTGGCATGTGCTGCCATCGGTGAGCGTCACGGGCGCGGCGAGCCTGATCTTGTCGCCTTCTTGGTAGTCTGGAATCGACGCCCAATCCCGGCAGCGCTGGCGCCAGTCCTGGGCGTAGCTGTCCGGGTCTTTCAGGTCGGAGAGGAGCTCGATCAGCCCAAGCGGAGCACGAGATTCGTTCGGGCCGGCGCTTTCCTCCATGTCCTTGTAGCCCCAACACCCATTGTCGTAGGCGGTGAGGAAGACGGCGGCGAAGGTGATCGAGCCGTCAGGATCGGTGACATAGGTCGCGTCCTCGACAGGGGTCCCGTCGAGATTGGTGACCCTTGCCGCTGCATACCAGGTGGAGCCGACCTTGCAGGCCTTGACCAGTTCCGTCCTGCGCGTGTCTCCCTCAAAGGTACAGAGCCGGGTGATCTCCGATTTCTCATCCGCGTAGGTCTGGACGCGGCGGTCGGTGTAAAAGAGCCAACCCATTTCAGAGTCCTTTCTCTCGTTGGGGAAAATTGTTGTCGCCAATGTCCCGAGAGGGCCGCAGGCCCGGCAGGGTAGCCGAGGTCACGCAGGACAGTCTCGCGCTCGCGCCGTTGTGCCTGGCCCGTCTGGCCGGTTCGGCGTAGTTCCTTGTGTTGCCACCACGAGGCAGCGGTCGCGCGCAACACGCGCAAGACACCTGTTTGCATCGGAATGCCCTTCATCCGGAACGGCAGAGCGGAACCCGGCCCGGACCCGTCTGAGGCACCCCAAAGGCCCTCATCCGTCAGTCACAAAACCCGAAGGGCACTTTCACTTTTCTCGGGCATTGACCCTGTCCTGGCCAATTTCAGCGGGTCCTCACCACACGGCGCCATGCCTGCGTTTTTGTCGGAGCCATTGATTTGGAACAGCAGAGGCATCTGGGGACGCAAAATCAGCAACGGGAATCGGCGAAATCTTGCACAAGTTTCTAAATTACCGTTACTTGGCAGATAGTTAGCAGATTCAGCAGATCGGCAAGATATTTTTCTACAGCCCTGCCTACATCTGCGGATGCGTAACATCTTTTAATCTTACCCTCTTACGCCGCTTGCCGGCTGAGCCTGCCATAAAAGCTGCGCTCAAGATGCAGCTCCCCTGCCCCGGCTTTCTCGACCATGCCGCGCAGATATCCGCCTGGTGAGGCAACCTCGCCCGCGCTGTGCTTCTCGAACACAAGTGCAAACGCAGCCGTGGCCACCTGAGTTCCCATTCGGTCCTGCGCCACGTTCCAAGCATGCTCCGAAATCCCGATCATCGGCCTGAGTTGCCCGGCAACCCGATGCAGATCGTCCCAATCCTTCAGGAATCCGCCCATATTACGCGCCCAGGACGCGAACTCTGGACAGGCCTGCATGATTGTTGGCAGGTCAAGCGCGGTTCGCTTCTTGCGCACCTCTGCAACCCAGTCTTCCAGTTCCCCATCAACCCGCTCTTCGGGTCGTGCATTGGGCACGACATCCGCCGCTTCCTCTTTTTTAGAGGAATTACTAATTACAGGAATAAGTTGATTTGTAATTAGTATATGAGGTTCAGAAATGACCTCCCTGGGGTTCATTTCTTGAGTCTTCTTCATAACTTGGGCGTCATTTTTGCCGGTGTTTTCCACAGGGTTTATCGCACCAGTCGCCTTGAGATAGGCCGCCTCGACTCGTTCCTGAAGTTCCTTGAACCACGCCAGTAGTCGCTCCAGTTGTTCAGAGGCTTGATGGCGGCGCGGAAGTCGGTCCAGAAGCTCCTCGAAGAGACCCGTGAATTGCGTCCAGGGCCCGCGCAACGCGCCGCTTACCGCCGCCTCGATCCGCGCGCGGATCATCCGGCGCGCAACCGTGATCTGACGCTTCAAGCGCTGGCAGAGCTCGCGCTCGGCCTGCAACTCGGCCTGCAGATCTTCAAACTCCTCGACTCGAGCCGAAAGCGGCGACAGATCGAAGCCGTAGGCCTCGACGATACGCCCCTCAGCGTCTCTGCGGCCCCACCGTTTGCCATTCGGGCTATCCTGGAAAGAGATCACACCGATCTCTGCCAGACGCCGCGCATGACGCTTGAGTGCCGACAGAGAGAAGCCGGTCTGTTCCATCAGATAGGCGTTAGAGGCCCAGACGATCGGGCGCTGCCCCTCCTCCCAGTCCTGGGCCTGCGTGAAGGCCCCCAGTGTATCGAGGAGCATCATGTCGCCGGCCTTCAGACCGATATGCGCTCCAACGCGCTTGAGCGCGACAAATGCCCGCGTCTTGGGTACTGCTATCCGTTCACCGGCTTGGGCAAGCTGCTCAGCAACCCCAAGACCCGGTGTCGGCTTGCGCCAACCTGTATGTTTCATGCCTGTATCTCACCTCCGGTTATGTGGAGGCAAAAGAAAGCCGTTCGCTCAGAAGCGTTCGTCGTTGACAGTGAATCCTGTGGGACTTATCTTGAAGGCGACCAAACCATTAAGATCAGCTCTCAGGCCACACCGCTTGGGGGCTTTTCTTTTGCCGTTAATTCACTTGTCGTTCCTTTTTTGCTCCTTGCCTCATCGTTCTGAAGAACATCTCACCAACGCTGTCTTCAGTCGGTATCCTTCTCCGTGTCTTCGACGTTCAAATAGCTTGCGACTAAGTCTCCAAGCTTTTCGAGACGCTCTTGGTCAATCGGCACTCCTGCAACCTTGATTGATAGGTTTCCATCGACGGAAGTGACCGAAAGATTTCGGTTGCCCACCTTGCGCTTTACGGTGAGTTTTCGGGGTTTTTTCTTTGGTTTTGGCTTGGCTTTGTCCGTTCTCTCCAAGCTCGCTAAGGCACCCTGTAAATCGCGAAAGCTCATGTCGTAGACGTTCTTGAACGTGTTCAAGATTTGATCGTGCGCAGCGAAAACGGACCGTGCTCGCGAAACTAGGCTCTCATGCACACCAATTTTCTTGGCGAAGGCCACAGCTGTCAGTTTCTCTTCGCCAGAAGCCAGCGTCTCATACATTTCACCAATCGAAACCAATCGCTCAAAAGGGCTGAGATTCTCGCGCTCCTCATTCTCGCGAAACCGCAGAAACAACATCTCAAACTTGCTGTTCTCAGCGTTTCGCGCGTCAGGCGGGGCAAGGATTGCACGAAGGGGTACACCGAGCTCTGACGCGGCAGCCAGTCGGCGGCGTCCTGTCAGCATCACGAATGGAACCCCCGCGATATTCGACGGGTCCAACGGATCCGGCTGCCAATCCGGATCCTCCGGCCACACTAGAATGGGCGTGTCCTGCCCGTTCGAAGCGATGCTGTTTACCAAAGACCTGAAGGCTTCCTGGGACATCCAGTCTTGTCGGCGGTCGGTTCCCATCGGATCGGAGATTTGATCTGGCGACAGGCTTATCTCGTGGCGACCGTTGAGGATATCCAAACAAAGCTCGGCTCTGCTTCGCTCTACTGCAGCTTGCGACTGCGCAAGCGCTCCTGATTTCCAGGCACTGCCGGCCCCCTTGAAAGGAGTCGAAACAGCATCACTCAATTCTGTCCTGCCTTCGGAACCGCTCACACGTCCCTTGTTTGTATCGAGATTGGCGGCCTTGCTGACCAGCGACCTTGGAATACTGCGTTTCATGCTTCACCCTCGCCGTCATCTTCATAGAATTCGTCCATCCAAGTATTGGCGTAGCCACGTTCGAGTCCTGGCCAGAGTCGCGATATTATGGCGTCGTTCACGGCATCGGCATTCGTGATGAACCGGTTGATCCCCTTGCGCTTTCCCGGCGTGTCCGGCTCGTATTCGTATACGGACTGATAGACGTCCGACGCGTTCGAGATCGCGTCGGAACGCAGATAAAACACGGGCAGAATCTCCGTGGGGCAATGTTCTAGCAGGTTTCCGATGTGGTTAAGATCCTGCGCATTGGACCGTTGAACGATCGTTGGCAACAGCATGTTCGCACCGGTTCCGATCTCGATCCTTTCATGGGCCAGGATGTGCTGAAGCATCCCAAGCAGGCCAGTCACAAAGGTCGACAACGTCGCGATGTCGAACCCCTTCATGGTTTGCGGTATGACCAGCGAAGTCGACGCAATCACGTTATTCAACTGGAACAGTGTGAGCGCGGGTTGATAGTCGATGATGATGACATCCAGCGTCTCCGTTAGAGCGGTGTCGAGCCGCTCCTGGTCGACCTTGCCGTCGACTACCAATTCGTTGGGTAGCGTTTTCGGTGGGTGGCCCGCTTTCCAGCGGTCGATGGCATCGCGTAGGTAGCGGTAAAAGCTCTTTCCTGCGGGGGCTTCGCGGACAAGCCGCGCAATCTGGATCTCACCCTCGGATGTTTCGCCGTGAGCTGGAAGCAGGCGCAGGCCTGGCCAGGAGGTCTTGAGAAGGAAGCTGTCGAGCGTTTGCGCATCATGGTCGGTATATGGCGCGTCTTCCGACTGAAAGAGTCCAGCAAAGTCCACCATGGAGGCGGTGTTTTCGTCGGGCATTTGGGGAAGGCCCTCTCCCCCGACGAAGTAGAGCGTTATTGTACTTTGCGGGTCAGCATCCATGACACCGACACGCATGCCGTAGTGCAAGCTGAGATACTGGGCAAAATGCGCGGCGCTCAGACTTTTGGCGGTCCCGCCTTTCTGGCTTGCAAACGAGATGACGGGCAAAGGTGCGTCAGGCTTCCGCCAGGCCAGGTAGTCGTACGGCCGCTTTGCCGAGGCTGCCAGAAGGGCCCGCATGTGCATCAATTCTGAAAGCGTGAAAACACGCTCTCTTCCAACATATTCTCCTGCGGGAAAGTCATCGCTCGAATTGGCGAACTTGGTCAGATACTGAATACTCACATTGAGAAACCTAGCGCACTGGCGCATGGACCAGGTTCGCTTGATGCGCTGACGCAAGGTGAGTTCCTTGTTCACTGCCACCATCGTGCGCTCAAGCCCACGTGACAGATCCGTCAAAAACTGTTCTAAACTACCGCTCATTTATAAGCCCTGACTTCGGTTGGGTCCGAGTTCGACTCGATTCTGCTTCAATGGTAGCACGGTTCTGAGCAAAAGATAAAGATACCACGCGCCTATAGGTTTCAGGCGCTTATTTTGAGGCTCAGTGGCTCCAGAAACTCCAATCTTGAACGCGTTCAAGATTGGAGTTTAAGTCGGCTAACCAGAGCGAAGCCGATCAACCATGCATGTTTCACGCCGCGTCTTTCGGACCCCAGGAGATGACCGTCCTAGTTGGTGGCTTTGCCCATGTTTGCGTTGAAGCCGTGATCACAGATGCTCACCGTGAAGTAGCCAGCGCCGGTCTCCCCTTTCTGAATCTTCTAGATGCCGCCGCACTCGGTCAGCTTGCCTCACGGGGAGCGTCCGGCGACGCGTTGCGCGAAGGCCGTCCTGTTCGACCTCGCGACGGGTTCGATGGTAATTTCCAGGTCGGAGGTCAAGATGGAGATTGAGCCGAAGCCTTTGGCGGTTTCGTTGTCGGCGCTTGTGAAACTGATGCAGCCCGAAGGGTAGCTGCGCGGTTGACCAAGGCCTGACCACGCTGGATGCGAAGCGCCGCATAGAAGGGTAGGGGAGGAAGATGGGCCACAGCCGTTGTAGACGGGGCGGCCGCTGCGATGTGCATTCCATGCAACCGGTACGCACTGGGAGACCTGCGGGGACCGGAAGAAATGCCACAGGGAAATGCGCGGCGTCCTTAAAACTGAACAAAACAAGTAGACCCCTTACTCTCGTGCACGCGCGCAACAAGCGTTGCGCTATAGTGCTCTCAACAGCCCGATCCCTTGCTCAAGAGGCATTGCACGAACGCCTTCGGCCACGGGGACGTCATGCTCTCCGGCGTAGATCAACAGCTTCCGGCTGGCCTTGATGTCTTCCGCGCCCACATAGAACCCGCGCGAGACCTTTGGCGCAGTCGTGCGCTTGATCTCAACGGCCCAGATGTCGCCCCCAGGCAGGCGAAGGACCAAGTCAAGTTCAGCTCCGGCAGAAGTGCGATAGAAGAAGGGTTCGGTGCCGGTTGGTGCAGCGGCAAGAAGGGCCTCGATACAGAACCCCTCCCAACTGCCGCCAACGACGGGGTGCCCGAGCAAGCCCTCGATTGTCCCAATGCTTAACAGGGCATGCACGACCCCGCTGTCGCGGACATAAACCTTTGGCGATTTCACCAAACGCTTGCCGACATTCTCATGCCAGGGCTGCAGTCGCCGCACCAGCATGAGATCAACGAGCAGATCGAGGTAGCGTCCAATCGTTTGGCCGGAGACGCCCAGCCCCTCGGCGAGGGCTGCAGCGTTCAATAGACCACCTTGCACATGCGCAAGCATTGTCCAGAAGCGCCGCAAGGTTGCGGCTGGAATACGCGGTCCGAGGGCAGGGATGTCACGTTCCAGATATGTACGCAGAAAATCCAGACGCCAATCCATGCTGGCTTGATCGCTTGAAGCCATGAAGCTGTCAGGAAAGCCACCACGCAGCCAGAGCGCATTCAACTGATCAGCCCCCACCTCGGTAAGCTGTAGAGGGGGCATTTCGATATACCTGACACGTCCAGCAAGGGATTCTGCCGACTGTTGGAGTAGGACGTTGGAGGCTGATCCCAAGAGCAGAAACTGGCCCGCTCGAAAACCGGCCCGCCTGCGCTGGTCGATCTGACCACGCAGGCTCTTGAAGAGGCCAGGCATCTGCTGCACCTCATCGAGGATGACGAGTTTTCCCGCCTGTTCATCCAGATATAGATCCGGTTCGGTCAGGATCTGCCTGTCCGCATCTCGTTCTAGATCAAGGTATACCGATGGTTGCTCCGAAGCGATGTCTAGAGCGAGCGTGGTTTTCCCAACCTGCCGGGGGCCGAGGAGGACAACAGCAGCTTGGCTCTCGAGCGCGGATTGCACAAAGTGATGAGTTTGGCGCTTATACATACCTTGCAATTACTCCACACGATGGAAGATTTGCAAGGATAAACTGCTTAGCGGGTAAAGTTGCCACTCAATTGGAGATGTCGCCTGATGTGACGAACAGGCTTAGCGTCAAAACTCACTCATAGCATCCCAAGCCGCTTCGCCCGCTCCAGCAACATCTTCACTGATGATGGCTGCCAGCTTGTCCGGCCGCGGGGTGTGCGCTCACGCATGTTCTCCAAGCGGGCGCAGATGGCCTGAAGCGTAATGTCGGGATCGGCGCCCTTGATACCCGCGACGATGGCGGGCAGGCGATCATCTCGCGCACGCGGGCCCGCGCGATCAAGCACGGTCGCGGGGAGGAACCCATCGCGGACATAGGCGTTCACAGCGCGCAGCAGACGGCTTTGCGTCCAGCGCCGGGCCTCGGGTAGGGGGCCGTTGATGATGCGCACCACGTCTTCCCAAGCCAGATCGGGGCGCAGCCGACGCACATGGGGCACCCAGTCCTGCGCAGTTTCATTCAGGCGTTCCATATATCCGTCCTGTCGCGCCAGTCGGACCTTGCGTAGCGCAGCCGGATCCCGGGCGCGCAGGCCAGGGTTTCCGCCGACCCGCCCCTTTGTTCGTGCGCTGGCAAGCCCAGCCTTGGTCCGTTCACGGATCAGGGCGCGCTCGAACTCGGCGGCTGCACCCAGAACCTGCAGCGTGAACTTGCCCTGCGGCGATGCCGTGTCGATCGGGTCCTGGATTGACCGAAAGAACGCGCCCTTGGCTTCCAGCCGTTCAATCACCTCCAGCAAATGCGACAGTGAACGCGCCAACCGGTCGATACGCACAACCACCAGCGTGTCGCCCTTGCCGATGCGCTCCAACACCCGCGCAAGCACCGGCCGCGCACGATTGCCGCCCGAGGCCTGTTCTTCATGGATCTCGGCGCACCCCGCGGATTTCAGGGCCTGCGACTGGGGCAGGGGGGTCTGATCCTCGGTTGAAACGCGCGCGTAGCCTATCAATGGCATCAAAACAGGCCTTTTGCAGTTTCATATACCGCCAATAAACGACCGTTTATAAACAGATGCAAGGGCGCTCTCTGTGGTGCTGCTCATCAAAATCGCCTTGGTTTTCATACGCTGAGCGCGATCAGAGATATCTCGCAGACCACCGCGCGCGCGTGCTATATAAGGTGTACAGGCGCACCCTAGAAAAACACTTGGGTAAACTGCAAAACTGCCGTATTTTGCACATATGAAGCCTCAAGTAACTACGCAGTATGATAGTTTTGATGATCCTCTAGTGGATGCGGAGGGGCTTGAAGAGACGTCTGAGGACGACCTGTGGTTCCTGCCCGGTCCGATGGAAGTGGAGCCGGATTATCTGCCGCCCGGACCGAGGGCAGAGCTGCGTGAAACCGCAGTCCTCGACGATTGGCGGAAGGCAGAGGCAGGCAATGCCGCCCATCTCGCCCGTGTGGCTGGCCGGATTGGCGCGCTGGATGACCGCCTGCACCGTGGCCCGGAAGGCTGGCGGCACAGGCTCGCGCTGATCGAGGCGGCAGACCTCAGCTGGTTTGTGGGCGACCGAATTGGTCCGGATCGGTTGGCGCTCTGGATGTCTATGCGCTTGTCCGGCGTACAGGACGACACCGCGGCGCTCGCGCGTGTCGGATGGGCAGTGCGGCGTCTTACAGGCGGTCCCGGCCCAGAGGTGGACTTGTCCGCCTTTCTCGATCGCTGTGACCCAGAAAACATGGCGGATGAAGCCGAGCCATTCGCGGATCGTGCCGGCGGTTGGCTTGACGTGATGGCGCAAGCCGCCGACCTGCACCCGATCACGCGCGCCTGCATGGGGTTTCACCTCTGGAGCCTTGCGGGCCTCGGGCAACAGGGCGACCGGATGGAAGCGGCGGTTACCGCCGCACGCATTGCCGCCAGCGAAGGCCCGAATTCGAATGGGGGGGCCACCTTTGCGCCTTTGGCTATACGCGGGGCAGGGGGGCTGCGCGCCAGTGGCCTACCAGCCGAGCGCTTGGAGCGTTGGCTCGAGGGAATGGAAACAGCATGCCTGACCGCGATGCGGCACGTCGACGATATCCAGGCATGGTCAGCGCGGGCGGAAACTATGATGGCCACGCTCTCTGGGAAGACACCACCAGTATTGCGCGCCGTGCTGACCGAATGGCCCCTCGTCTCGGCTCCAATGGCCGAGACCCTGACCGGTGCCAGCCGCGCCGCCGTCCAGCGCA
>Ga0209405_1000362_pt1 | contig 38355 bp, 34 predicted proteins | sample COGITO_mtgs_1105_6_FD_184803 | JGI IMG/M metagenome (GOLD analysis project Ga0209405, IMG submission 184803) | Pelagic marine microbial communities from North Sea - COGITO_mtgs_110516 (SPAdes) (version 2) | ecosystem: Environmental > Aquatic > Marine > Epipelagic ...
TGTTGCTAGGTACATGAAATATTATAATGTTGAGCGACTACATTCAGCTAATTTGGATCAATCGCCAATTGAATTTGAAAACTCCTTTAGAAAAGTGTCCGGTTGGACTTGACCAGAACATATCTTATAATCTAATGATTCCACTAGTTGACCTTATGCACAAATCACGTATATGATGTAAGCGAGGTTCACTACCTTTAACACTAATGTCGTATAAACGATAATACACACTAAATTGTGGTCCAGGGAGACTTACATGTTTACAAATTCAAAATTGACGAAGTCAATTCGTCTAGCAGTAGCTGCAAGTGCAGTTGCCACTGTATTTTCATCAAGCAGTTTATTTGCACAAGAAGCAGATGTAGAAGAAGGTTCAGATTCGCTTGAACGAGTCGTAGTTACAGGCTCACGTATTAGGCGCGCTGATTTAGAAGGATCTTTACCTGTAACCGTTATTGATCGTGCGGCTATTGAGTTTTCTGGTCAGACTTCTGTTGCAGATTTACTGCGTAACACGTCTTTTAACTCAACTGGTTCGTTTCGACCACAATCAGGCTCATCTGCACAAGGTGTTTCTTCGATTGATTTAAGAGGTCTGGGTTCTAGTCGCTCGCTCGTATTGGTTGATGGCCGTCGCCTAGCGCGCTCTCCTTCTACTGGTTCATCTCAAGATTTGAATGGTATACCTGCAGCAGCTGTTGAGCGTATTGAAATTCTAACTGATGGTGCATCTGCCGTTTATGGTTCTGACGCTATCGGTGGTGTTGTAAACATCATCACTCGTAAAGATTTCAACGGTGTTGAAATGAAAATCGGTGCTGCTCAAATTGAACATGAAGGCGGCGACCGCGAAGAAGGATCAATCATTTTTGGTACCTCTGGCGAAAAAGGGTCAATGTTAGGCGGTGTTTCTTGGAACAGCCGTGACATAGTATTTGCTCGTGATTTCCCGTGGTATAATCCAGGCGGATCATTTTATTCACAGAATTTCCGTGATTATAATAGAACAGCCAATTCTTGGACAAAAATTACAGGTGCTTGTGACCAAGGTGATTTTTACTCAATAGATTACGGCCCAGCTATTCCTAACTCTGCTGGTGATACTCAACGTTGTGGATTTAACTTTGCAGCGGTATCTGCTGATGAAGCGTCAACTTCTAATCTAGGTTTCTTCTTGAACAGCCGTTATGAAATTAATGATGACTGGTCTATTTATTCAAATATGAATATTTCAAAGTCGAGCTCATTCGGTCGTTATGCTCCTTCATTAGCATTTGTTAATGTCGATGCAGCTAGCCCAAATAACCCGACTAACCCAACTAGCCCATATTATGACCCGCTTTTCAATCAAACAACTTATGATCCAACTGCTGATGCTACAACGGGTTCTGACGCTGTTTCAATTCTGCACCGCTTTGCTGGTTTAGGGAATCGTGATAACAACGTCGATAACTATTTACAAGATTTACTTGTAGGTGTTGAAGGTGAAGTTGGCGATATGTTTTTTGAATTTGGTGTGCGCCGTAACAAATCACGTACCTTTGATATTGGTAGAAATTACGTAGTAATTCCAATCGCAGAGCAATACATGAATTCTGGTGATTACCTAGTTGGTGACCTAGATCGTAACCCTGCAGAAGTTCTTAATTCAATGAAAGCAACGATCTCTCGTATTGGTGACTTTAACCAAGACGAAGTGTTTGGGTCTGTTCAATTTGACTTGTTTGATATGGAAGGTGGTCAAGCAGTGGCAATTGTTGGTGGTGAATGGCGTGATATTTACTACTCCGATCAATATGATTCACTCTCAGAAGGTGGTGTAATCGGTGGTTCTGCAGGTAACTCTGCTGGTGGCGGTCGTCAAGCCAAAGCAGCATTTATTGAATCAGTCTTTCCAGTACTAGACGAACTAGAAATCACAGCCGCTTTGCGTTACGACAGCTACTCAGATTATGGTTCAGACGTTTCTCCTAAGGTATCGTTACGTTACACTCCGACTGATGAATTAGTGATACGTGCATCATACGGTGAAGGTTTCCGTGCCCCAACGCTTGATATTTTAACTCAAAAAGAATCATTCTCTGCTGATTCAGTTCGAGATGAGCAACACTGTATTGCAATTGGTGCAGCTCCAACATGTAGTGATCAGATTAACGCTTATGTTATTGCTAACCCTTTCTTAGAGTCTGAGACCTCATCTCAATATGCAATGGGAGTTGCATACGAAGTTACTGATTGGCTTGATTTTTCTCTTGATTATTTTAATATCCAAATCAACAACCGAATCAAAGCTTTCGGCTCGGGTGAATTGATTAATTTGCAAAATCTTGGTTTGAACTTACCTGCAGGTATGTCAGTAACTCGTAATCAATTTGGCGAAATTGAAGAAGTGGTACGTGGTTTCGGTAACCAAGGTGATTTAGAAACTTCAGGTCTTGATTTGAACTTAAATTCACGCTTGGATTTAAATGAATTTGGATCTTTACGTTCAAATTTAACCATGTCTTACACTCAAAAATATGATGTTGATGGTCAAGACCAACTTGATTTTGAAGCGTTTCCTGGATACCGAGGTGTATTGTCTAATGTATATAGCATTGGAGACTTTGACATCGCTTGGAACATGAACATCATTGGTGACACGGTGCGTCTATCTGGTTCAGATTATTTACCAGTTGCTCATTGGATAACTAACGATGTCAATGTTAATTACAATGCCTCATGGGGTGGTAAGGTTACATTGGGTGTTAACAACGTTAGTGGAAAAGAACCAATCTTGAACACTGATCCAGGCGGCAGCCGTGATTATAACTTTGCTCTTTATGATGGTTACGGACGAATCGTTTACGCTCGTTACTCTCAATCTTTCTAGTAGATTAGTTATTTTATAAAAAGCGAGCTTAGGCTCGCTTTTTTCTTATCTAAAAAAGCACTATTAATCCATTAGTCATATATCATACACACACCCTTAGTAGAGAAAATATATGCCATTAAAAACAGAAGCTTGGGAACACTATTGGGAAAGTAATGCCACTTTGAACAGCTTTGCTTTTGATTATTCTGCTAACGAAGGCCCTTATAAAATAATTAATGAATTTTGGGTCAGAGCATTCGAAGAATTTACATCGTCGGATACTATTGTTGATTTAGGGGCAGGTAATGGCGCACTAATGCACCTTTTTCTGCAAAGAAAAGGACTTCAAAATATTGAAAAGTGGCTAAATATTGATTCTGCAAAAGCTGTAGCTCGAATTGAGCACTCCACCGTGATTTATCAACAAGATGATATGTGCAAGTTGAGTTTATCTGATAACAGTGTCAATCAATTTGTGAGTATGTTTGGATTGGAATATGGCGATTTCGCTAAAACAATACCCCATCTTTATAGGTGTTTGCGATTGGGAGGAAAATTTCATATTATTTTACATCACCAAGATTCGATAGTCAGTAAACAGTCTCAGTTGACTATAAACGTTATGAAAAAAGTCTTGGCATCAAATTTGTTGAATAATTTAACTCATTTTGTCAGTATAGATAGGTTGAAAACACACTTACTTTCAGGTTTAAACCAAACTTTACAGAGTGTTGAAGGGCATGCAATAGACGATGTCAAAATTATAGGTAAGGGAATTTATAACATCATACAATCCTCAAATGACTTGTCCATTAAAGTGGATATGTTGTTATCTTTAAAAAAGGATATGCTTTGGCAAGTTGAACGTTTGCAACAACAATTAGCTGGGGCACAGCAAGTTAATTTGTTATCAACATTTTTACATGATAATGGGTTTAATGAATTTTGTATGTCACCATTATCTTATGATAACGAGATTTTATGCTGGTCTCTGACCGGGATTAAAGTTTAATAACAGAAATAAAGGAAATAAAATGCGACGTGGGATAATTCTAGTAACTCTGCTGCTTTTCACTATAAATATCAAAGCAAGTCCAGTAAATATACCTGTAGAAGCGTTTTTTAAAAACGCTAAATTTAGTGATATGAGCATATCACCAGACGGAAAACATCTTGCAGTGACTTATGACACAGGTACGTCAAATAGTGTTGCCATCATGGATGTCGGTTTAACTAAGGTTTTATCAAATATTAATTTTGGCGATTACATGCGAATTGGTCGTGTCTATTGGCCAAGGGCAGATCGTTTTATACTCTCCTATTCTAAATTTGTGGGTTATTTAGATAATAATGGCACTCCTCCTATCCATGTTGCGTTCGACTTAGACGGTAAAAATGGTCGTCAATTGACTATCCCTCAACGCACACGTTACAACATCATCAGCTTACTCCCAAATAAGCCAAACAAAATATTGGTTACAAAAGGCCATTATTTTGATAAAGGTGCCGTCAAGTTGTTTGAAATACAAATAGATAAAGGCAAAGAAGATTATATTGGTGGTGAGCCATTGAAAGCTACTTCTATTATCGCTGATTCTGACGGTATACCGCGTGTGGCAGTCATATTCAAAGATCTCGAAGAGGAAGACGAATTAGGTAACGTTGAGATTTTTTTGAAGGTAAAGCGAACCCCTAAGAGTGATTGGGAAGTGGCAAATTTACCTATTTTGGCGGGCATTGATACTAAAGTCGGTCTTTTAGGATTTAATGCTGACAACACGATCGCGTATGTCTCGTCTGATATAAAAACAAAAGTCCCCAGTATTTATTCTGTCGACCTTATGACTTGGGAAACTAAACTGGTTCACGAAGAGGAGATATCCGCAATAACGGGGAGAGGCGAGTTGTTCAACGGAGCATTAGAGGTTTTGGCTTTTTCTCCTGATTATAACCGAACGGTATTCCTATCTGATAATAGTGAAAGTAAAAAAATCATGATGCAACTTTATGTGTCTATGGGTATAGATGATGAAACATCCGATATACGTATTACTTCTTTTACTGAAGACGGCGGCAAGCTAATCTTTAACGTAAGGTCCGATCGTGATCCTGGTGTATTTTATTTATTTAATCGTGGGATAGATGGCTCTAAACCAAACATTAGAATGCTATCGTTAGCTAACGAACAAATTGATCCTAGTCAAATGGCTGCCATGGAGCCTATAAAATTTCAGTCTCGTGATGGGATAAGTTTAAACGGTTATATGGTACTCCCAACTTACGGTGAAGCACCGTTCCCCATGATACAAATTATACACGGTGGCCCTCATGGTCCACGTGATTATTGGGGATGGAATAGAGAAGCTCAATTTTTGGCTAGTCGAGGCTATGCTGTCGTTAGCGTAAACTTCAGAGGGTCTGGTGGTTACGGCAAAGCATTCGAGCGTTCTGGTTACAAGGAGTGGGGCGGAAAAATGATTAATGATATGACCGATGCCACTATGTGGATGGTAGACAATGGCTACGCTGACAAAGAGCGTATGTGTGTCTATGGTGGGTCATATGGCGGTTACGGAACCTTACAGAGTGTGGTGCGTGAACCAGACTTGTATAAGTGTGCAATTGGTTATGTAGGTGTGTATTCACTTCACGAAATGAAGAAATCTGGTGACATAGTTGACCGTAAAAGTGGCCGGAAATTTTTAGACCGGGTGCTGGGAATGGATAAAGACCTACTGACTGAATTTTCACCGGCATTGAATGTTGAAAGGATAAAAGCCGAATTGTTTATTGCCCATGGCCGAGAAGACGTGCGTGTTCCTATGGATCAGTATGATGTACTGAGTGATAATTTAAAACGCATTGGGAAGCCCTACCAATCTATGATAAGAGATGAAGGTCATGGTTATCAACAAGATAAAAATAAGTTTGATTTTTATCGAGCGATGGAAGGTTTTTTTGCGAAAAATCTTAAATAACAGCTTACGTATAAATTTCTAAAATTTAAAAAAGTTACGTTCTCGCGCAGTATCGCGGGAACGATTTTTATAATATTGCAAACGACACTACATTTACGCGCCTTGAGTAAGTGATTAAATTTTTCATAAGCTTCCTAACTTTAAAGCGGTTTTAGCAACAACCAAAGCATTTCTATTTATGTCAATAATATCAAAAGCCGGCTTGTTTTCTTTCAAGTAATTGGCCTCCTGATTGGCTATTAGATTGAATGTGATACTGTTTAAACTGCGACGTCTAAAATACTGAATAAAAGAGATATTTAACAATTGTGTTGAATCGTTTTAATAATGATAGGTTAAAATAGGATTGCCTTTTCTCCAACAGTTTATGTGTGGTGTACACTTTTCAGTGGTTGGCTTTGCCGTAACTATTTCGAAACGGTACGCATCGTTCCTTTTACTCTTGGGTGAAGCCGTCATATATTTTATGCCAAAAATTACAGATATCATGGCAGACGTTAAATATTGTTGTGTCAATAAATTCATTTCTTGGATCCTGTACTTAGGTCAAATTTTTAGAGCAAGATTGTTAATTTAATACCTTGATTATTGAGACGCCTAAACCACTCATTAACTATTTTTCGACCTTGGTGTGAATACTGTGGAGATTATATGCAACTAGTGTCGTTTTTAATATGAGGCAACCCCATAACTCTGACTCGTAGACGCCCATTTTTTCTTTTGCCATATTTTTAATTTTGCTATAGGGGCGAGGGCGTCTATATACTTTAAGGGATGCGTGAAAAAGACAACTAAAAGAATATACAATAGAATTAAACTAGCCACTTAGTATGATCTTTATGCATGTGTGTCTAATTTATAAACGGTGAGCAGTCATTTGTAATAAATTATTGGTTAAAGGCGTGTAGTTTCTTGACAATTTAGTTACATACGTGTGAAAATTCCATTGCATTAGTCTTTATATATATGAATTCTAAGCCCCTTAAACAAACAAAGCTTTAAAGCCCCTTGTCGGCAAATTATATGGCTCGACGAGGATTCAAAACAAGAAAATTGGTTGGGAATTATGTCCAAAATGAGCAAGAGAAACCTTATTGCTTCTGCCGTCGTTGGTGCTTTAGCACTCGGTAGCAGCGCTGTTGTCTCTGCAGACCCGTTAAACGAGCTTCATAAAGAAGAAGCTAAAATTCATGCGGCTGCAGCGAAATCCCAAGAGAAAATAAACAACCTGTATGAACAATCACAGGAATTGTTTGTTGAGTATCGTGGTGTTGTTGATGAAACTGAGAATTTGAAAGTCTACCACGATTATGTTGCAACCCTCGTCGCAGATCAGCAGCGTGGCATTGATTCCTTGCAAACTCAGATCGATGGTATTGGTGGCATTGAACGTGGCATAGTTCCGCTAATGTTTCGAATGATTGACAGTCTTGAACAATTTATAGAGCTAGATGTGCCTATTAAAATTGACGAGCGTAAAGAGCGCGTAGAACGGTTACGCGATATTATGGCTAATTCAGATGTCACAGTTTCTGAACGGTTCCGTCAGGTCATTGAGTCGTATCAAATTGAAAATGAATACGGACAATCTATGGCACCTTATACAGGTACCTTGGATTATCAGGGTACTGAAATCACAGTGGATTTTGTAAACCTAGGAAGAACAGCGCTTCTAGCACTGTCACTCGATCAAAAGAGTGCTTGGGTTTGGGATAATAACGCTAGAGCTTGGGAAGAGCTCGGTGCTGAATATCTAAATGCTATTGTAATAGCTGTGCGTATGGCAAACAAACGATTGCCAGCTAACCTTCTTAAACTACCAATTAAAGCTGCGGAGTGATATTGATGAAAACTATATTTAAATCTGTATTAGCTGCTGCTTCGATTACGTTAATGGCTGCTTCAGTTCAAGCGGCTACCTCCTTAGAGGAGCTCCTTCAAGAAGTTAAAAAAAGTCGTGTATCCGAAGCGCGTATTAACAAAAAGCGTGAAGCAGAGTTTCAATCGGCTCGTGCTGATAAACAAGCATTATTGAGAAAGGCGCAAGCTGAACTTAAATCTGAAAAGGCTCGTGGTGTCAGATTGGCAAAAGCATTTGCAAACAACGAAGTGAAATTGGCTGAGAAGGAAGTTGAGTTAGTAGCCGCAACAGGTAACTTAGGCGAAATGTTTGGTGTAGTGCGTCAGGCATCACAAGAAGCCTATGGTCAAATATCTACTTCAATTGTCAGTGCTGAGTTCCCTGGACGTGGTGCGTTTCTGAAACGTATGTCTGAGGAGTCTAAAGGTCTACCTAATATTAAAGAATTAGAAGATCTTTGGTTCGCTCTACAAACAGAAATGACAGAGTCTGGGCAGGTTTCACGTTTCACTACCGAAGTGATAAGTCTTGACGGCGGTTCAACGCAGCAAGAAGTGGTCCGTATTGGTACGTTTAACTTAATTGGTGAGCAAGGTTATTTAGTTTACGATGATCAAACCGGAATGGTGCAGCCTTTGGGTCGTCAACCTGACAGCTTCCAAACTAACACTGCGTTAGAACTTCATTCTGCAACATCAGGTATTATTCCCTTTTACGCTGATCCATCAAAGGGCGGTATTCTTAGTCTATTGAAAGAAAAAGCGACTATGTTAGAACGTTACCATGCTGGTAAAGAAGTAGGTTACATCATCACCGTTATGCTGCTTATAGGGCTACTAATAGGTATTTATAAAATTGTTACTCTATCATTGGTGGGTATTAGGATGAAAGCACAACTAAAAGATGTGTCTAACCCTTCTAGCGGTAACCCTCTTGGTCGTATTTTAGGGGTTTACTCAGAGAACAAGACAGCAGATGCAGAGAACTTAGAGTTGAAGTTAGATGAAGCTATTTTGAAAGAGTTACCTCAAATTGAAAGTGGTATTAATATCATTAAAATCTTCGCTGCCATCGCTCCTTTATTAGGCTTGTTAGGTACCGTTATCGGTATGATAGAAACCTTCCAACAAATTACTCTGTTCGGAACAGGGGACCCTAAATTAATGGCTGGCAGTATTTCACTTGCATTGGTCACCACTGCTTTAGGTATTATTGCTGCTTTACCACTACTGTTGACTCACAGCATTGTAGCTGGACGCAGTAAATCTATTGTCCACATTCTCGATGAGCAGACTGCGGGCATAATCGCCACGCATGCTGAGACGGAGAAAGCCTAGTATGTTATTTCTGATAGAACAATGGGAGTCTGTCAGGGATTTTATTGCTGCTGGCGGTAACGTACTTTACGTTGTTGCCTTAGCGCTCTTTCTTATGTGGGCATTTATGATAGAGCGTTTTTGGTATTTATCTTCAGTTTACCCAAAGGTTAGAGATGAGATTATTTCTAACTGGGATGCACGTGAAGATACTACCTCATGGTATGCGCATAGAATCCGTGACACATGGATTTCACAAGCTTCAGATGGTCTAGGCACAAGAATGTTATTAATAAAAACACTTGTGGCTATGTGCCCTCTAATTGGTCTGCTGGGAACAGTTACCGGAATGATCGGTGTGTTTGAGACCATGGCGACTCAGGGTACAAGTAACCCTCGTCTAATGGCTGCTGGGATTTCTATGGCTACTATTCCAACAATGGCTGGAATGGTTGCTGCTTTATCTGGTGTTTTCTTTAGCTCTCGTCTTGAGTCTAAAATTAAAATTGCCAGAGAAAAGTTAGTAGATGCCTTGCCCCATCATTAAAGAGAGGATCTTATGGGTCGTAAAGTTCGAGTAGAAGAAGATGCAGCAATTGACATGACACCAATGCTAGACATAGTTTTCATTATGTTGATCTTCTTCATTGTTACTACTGTTTTTGTAAAAGAAGCGGGTATTGAAGTTAATAAACCTAGTGGGACACTGGCAGTCTCGCCAAAAAATGCAAATATTTTCATTGCTATAACTGAAGATGGAAAGGTTTGGATGGATAAACGGGAAATTGATACGGACAGTGTTCGTGCCAATTTAGACCGTTTAATGGCAGAGCAACCGTCTGACGTAATAATTATTCAAGCTGACAGAGAAGCCGAGCATGGTCTTGTTGTTGAAGTGATGGATCAAATTAAAGCGGCAGGTATTGATCGTATCTCAATTGCAGCAACGGCAGGTAGTTAATATGGGTCGATTAATAGTTTCTATATTGTTAGGTGGGTTTATTGCCTTTGCTCTTTTTATTATAATGGCAAAGTTAATTGCAAATACAGGAAGACCTCCTGAAAAAGGTGCTGAAGCAGTTGTGATTGATATTGTTATGGCAACACCAGACGATGCAACACAATTAAGAAAAAGGGTGCCACCACCACCACCACCACCACCTAAACAACCACCTAAAATTCCGCCTGTTGAGCCTGATATTGCTCAAGTTGATACAGATGGTTTAGGTTTTAAAATGCCTAGTGTTGATGTTGGCGGTGCTTCGGTGAATATCGGTAGTGTAGGTGCGATGCGTGATGGCGATGCTACACCTATTGTACGAATTGAACCTAAATATCCAGTTCAGGCCGCACGTGATGGTAAAGAAGGGTGGGTTAAATTATCTTTTACTATCAATGAAGTGGGTGGTGTCGAGGACGTTAAAGTGCTTGATGCGGATCCAAAGCGTGTCTTTGACCGCGAAGCAAGACGTGCTTTGGGTAAATGGAAATACAAACCCAAAATTGAAGATGGTAAACCGATGAAACAATTCGGCCTAACAGTGCAACTAGACTTTAAGTTGGATCAATCATAATGAATAAACATCTAAAACATTTATGTGTGGTTTCAGTGATTTCTGTAGCTACTGTCATACCCACTAGCCTTTATGCTCAAGTTTCTGCACCTATCGCATGCGCAGATTACAAGCGAGGTCCAACTAATATTCCTGGACAAAAAGTAGGTAAAAAGGTCGGTAAGGCCTTAGATGCCTACAATAATGATCTTATCGACGAAGCATTAGATATTCTTTACGAAATAGATACGTCTAACACATTCGATAGGGCATTCACTGATCGGTTTATTGGTAACTTACTGGCTACTCAAACGGGTAAAGCAAAAAAATCCATTGAATATTTACAAAGAGCTGTTGCCCCGAGCAAATTAAATGATTCAGAGCAGGTTGGCACCATAAAACTGATTGCTGATTTAAGCCTTCAGGAAGAGCAATATGATAGTGCGATTAAGTACTATCAACAATGGATGAAGCTTACCTGTAAAGAAAACTTTGATGTCTATTTTAGAATGGCTAATGCCTATTATCAGACCAAAAAGTACTCTGAAATTATTATGCCCATTAATAAGGCCATAGCCTTAGCTGATAAGCCTAATAAAACAGCTTATGCCCTTAAAATGACTTCTTATTACAACCGCAAAATGTATAAAGAAACCATTGAAGTGCAAGAAGAAGCGGTGAGGATATTTCCTGATGATAAGGGACAGTGGACGCAACTAGGCTTCTTCTACATGCTTGTTGAAGATCACAAAAAAGCACTTTCTACATTTGAGATGGCCTACAATCAGGGGTACTTAACCAAACCAGCTGAAATAAAAGCGCTTAGCCAGTTGTATTCTATGAATGATATACCCGTGAAAGCGGCTAAAATATTAGAGACGCATATTAATTCTGGATTAGTTAAGAAAGAGTTAAGAATGATTAATAGTGTCGCATCATCTTATCAACAATCTAAGGAATTCAAAGAAGCTGCTAATTATTATGGTCAAGCCGCTTTATTGAGCTCCGATCCTGATACATATCAAAAGCAAGGTATGGTTTATTATGCATTGGAGCAATACGCTGATGCTATTGTATCTTTGCAAAAAGCTTTAGATGAAGGATCTGATAAAAAGGGAGCAATTTACTTAGCTATGATGCAAGCAAGTTTTGATAATGGTGACTTCAGGTCTGCTTTCAAGTATGTGAATGAAGCGAAAAAGGATAAGTCTACAGCTCGCAACGCACGGAGTTGGGAACCTTACATCAAAGAAAAAGCAAAAAACCGCAACATAAAACTTTAATGTAAAAAGCTCCCTCGGGAGCTTTTTTTACAATAATAAGTTTTTACCTTTTAGAAAGAATAGTCTTTTAGTGCATCTCAATAATGCTAGTTTTAACTTAACGCCTGAATAATCAATGCAATATTTCATCTCGGTTTTTATCAGTGCTTTTCTGATTTTTCAAATACAACCTATCATTTCTAAAATCATACTACCTTGGTTCGGTGGTGGTGCCAGTGTGTGGACCACTTGTATGTTGTTCTTTCAATTCTTTTTGTTGGTAGGTTATTTATATGCATATATCCTGGCCAAGATTTTCAGTGTCAAATATCAGATTGTTGTGCACTTGGTATGCCTATTATTCAGCTTGCTTTTGTTGCCTTACAATATTATGGATGTACAAAATATAATAATTAGCGGGCCACCAACTATGGCTGTATTGAAAGTATTGTTTTTGGGTCTCGGTTTTCCTTATTTAATCTTATCAGCTAACACACCCCTATTGCAGCATTGGTTTACTAGACAAACTGAAGGCGCTAACCCTTACAGATTGTATGCTATTTCTAATGTTGGGGCATTTTTGGCTCTGGTGAGTTATCCTGTAGTGTTCGAACCATTTATGACACTGGACTGGCAAGTTAAGTTCTGGTCCAGTATTTATTGGCTATTCGTTCTTTTAGTCGGTTGGATATTATTTGTAGTTGCTAAACAATATAACAAAGAGAGACTAATTACCTCCGAACCATTTATTAATCCTAGGGTGTGTTTTTTCAGGCTTATCTTATGGTTTCTGTTGTCGGCCTTAGGTGTGGTCTTGTTGGTGTCTACCACCAATGCACTAACGCAAAATGTACCTCCGATACCTTTTTTGTGGCTTGCTCCTTTATCGATATATTTGCTGACCTATGTGGTGGCATTCAGTAATTTTGCCATCTATGTTAGATACCTTTGGTTACCTTTCTTTATGTTGCTGTCATTTGTTGCCTTGTTAATTTATTTTATAGGCGGGCAATTTGACATTATTACTCAGTTATTGATTTATCTGTTGATTTTATTGTGTGGTTGTATGATTTGCCATGGTGAATTGGACTCACTTAAACCAAAGCAGGGCAATACAACCCTGTTTTATTTGGTTTTATCTGCTGGTGGTGTTTTCGGTAGTTTTCTAGTTTCGTTCGTGGCTAAAAATCTGTTTAATGAGTTTTTGGAATTCCCATTTGCGATTTTCAGTGTACTAGTACTGGCTATTTTTTCCTTGTGGTGGAACAAACAGGATGAGCATGCTGATGTCAAATCCACTATGTCTGGAGTTGTTGCTAATAGTCAGCTTTTAAGACTAGCGATATGTAGCTCAGTTGTTGCCCTACTTTGGTTAGTAGTTTTCACCAAACTCAACAATCAATATCAACAATACGACATCGCTAAGGCTCGAAACTTTTACGGCATTCTGACGGTCAAAGACATAAAAGAGGGGAAAGTTAACGAGAGAAGGTTAATTGACGGTACTACCTCACACGGGAGTCAACATTTGCCTCTGTCTAAATTAGCTTTACCTCTGAGTTATTATCGCCCAGGTACAGGTGTACAACTAGCTATTGAAGGGCTTTCTAGTGACAGCAATTTACAAGTTGGGATTATAGGTTTAGGGGTAGGGGCATTAGCAGCCTATGGTCAATTTGGCGACCATTATACTTTTTATGAGATAAACCCACTAGTATCAGACTTTGCTCATAAATACTTTAGTTACTTGAGCAATTCTAAGGCTGATGTTGAAGTTAAGTTAGGTGATGCTCGGGTATCTTTGCAAAAAGAATTAGATTTAGGGCAAAAAAATGCATTTGATTTGCTTATTATTGACGCCTTTTCAGGTGATTTAATTCCTACACATTTAATGACTCATGAAGCTTTTTTATTGTATCAGCAGCATATCAAGGACCATGGTGTTCTGGCTTTACACATCTCTAATCGGCATTTGTCACTCCTGCCTGTCATTATTAACCATAGTCAAACCTTGGATATGCAAGTTATGTTGTTTGAAACTCCTGGTAATGGCGATGAACATGATGCTCAGTGGGTGGTATTGACAAATAATACTCTATTGACACAATCACCAACATTAATCTATCAGCAAACCGTAATATCTAAAGACCAATATCAAAAGGTCTTATGGACGGATGACTATTCAAGTTTACTGGCTATTTTAAAAGTCTTTAATTAAACAATCATTATTGGCTTATTAGGACTTTTTCCAAGCTAGTCTTTAATACTTGTTCGATTTGTTTTTTGCCACTCAAATTATATTTTGAACAAAGTTCCTTGTCTTCAAAGTTTTGTAATAGTGCAGCCACCAACAAAGCTTGCTCTTGTGTTTCTAATTTTAAGAAGCAAGCAGGATTGACTATCAGGTATTCTTTTAGTAAACGTTTACAGGTGAAATATGCCCGTTTACCTATAGCAAATTGCCTAAGTATTTCCATGTTTTTAGATACACCTACATTTGCAGATGGCCTCAACAAAAGTATTTGAATGAGTAAAGACTCAGACAACCTTTTAAAATTTTTGTCCATCTGATAAAGCAATTCTTGGTAAAAATCTTTATGGATAGAGTCAGATATTTTCAATGCCTCATTTGTCAAAGGTTTAATACAAATAGCACTGTGCTCACCACTTGAAACCTCAGGTTTTACACTGAGTTTAGCTAGAAAAAATTCGCTTTTGTACCAAAAATTTAGGATGTTAGTATTGCAACCAAAAGACGTAGTTAGAAATGAAATATGTTGCTTTCTTGCCTGCTGTTCTATGAAGTCTACTAATTTTTTTCCTAATCCAGTGTGCTGATGCTCAGGTGCCACTGCAATTCTGCTAATTCGCCATTGTTGGGCTAATAGAAAGGGGAGGGTGTTGTAAGATGACGTAATGTTTTGTGCTACTAAATGCCCCTTGACGCGTCGTGTACAATCAGCAATATTATTGGCAATTTCGTCAAGACAATCCCCCCCTTCTTTGATTATTTGGGCCACACCAAGCAAAGTGTTCCCGTTGGTTAATATAAAGCATTCTATTTCAGGAGCGTCTAACAAACGTTGTAAATCATCTTGACTGGTTTGGTAGTGGGCGTCTATCAATAACCTAAATAGACCCCCTAGTAATGTTTTGTTGAGGAGTAATTCTGCTTTTGTTAGGTGTCGACAGTTAATTGATTGGCTCTCAGACTCTAATATTTCAGTTACTTGTTGCACATTATGAAACAAGCTAGTGAACCAGAATTGTTCCAACGTGTCGTGTTTATACCAGCGAATCGGTTGTAACATCTGAGACCTTTTAAAGCCTGGTTTAAGAAGTGATAGTTGCCTTATAAAGCGTGTTTCAAAACCACGACCACTGCCCTCATATCCATGAACCGTTGCACTAAAAACGATGCGTGGAAACTTTTTCGCAAGTTTATTAAGGATATACACAGGAATGGCGGATGCTTCATCTATTAATAACAAATCTGCCGATATTTCGTCTGATAATAATACATCGATGGACTTAAATGTTAATGAACTTGACCCATGTAAAACACTATTTTTATACATTACAGCTTCAGGTAATAAGCGTTTGTTATGAATAAATACCTGTTCGAGGCTACGAATATGAGGAGCCGTTATATATATCCTTTTATCTGAAGTTTGCATTAATTTAGCGGCGGCTATCCCTAAAGCTGAAGATTTACCCCGGCCTCTATCTGCGGTCAATATTAAAGGTCTATTTCTATGTCCTTGAGCTACCTTACAGATGTTTGTTACAGTAATTTCTTGCTCGTAATATCGTTCTTTATCTGAGTTGTCTTCTACAAAACTTGTCTTACCAGAAAATTTATCGGCAGATAACATTGCGACGCCACTATCTTCGTTAAAGGAAGATATTAAGTGTTGAATAAAATGACTTTTTGGAAAGTGTTGTTGATAACCATAAGAAATACGATTGATTTGTTCTGGATCCGTATAGTTTGGCCATTCAGATAATTCAGGACATAAAATAACCATTAATCCTTGAGCTCTTATTGTGCCACTTAATGCCATAGCCGCGTTGGCTCTAAATCCACTAAAGCAGTTTAGTACCACCCAATCATATTCGTACCCTAATTTACAGCGGTAGTCTTTTACACTAATGTTTTCATATTTGGTTTGAGTATTTGAGACCCATAAAATACTTTGTATGTCATTCTTATCTAATAAGGTAACAGCAGCGGTTTTTGTCCATTCCTCTTGCCCCGTTATGACCAATAATTGCCTGTGACTTAACCTTGACTGGCGTTGTTGAAACCAATGAAATAGCTGCTTGGGTAAATTCACAAAATATTCTTATTTAAGGCTTTTGAATTATGATTGCTAGTGTAAGCAAACTTATTCAAAAATACGAATATGGTTTTGGTTACTTGCGGTGCTAACCTAATTACAACTCAATTGAGTATTAACTTATTTAATAGGGATGCTTGCGATATCTCACTTAAGTTTTGATTAGTTGTATGGAGAAGACCCTGATACTTAGCGTTATTTTACTTAATGGCATAAATTTATTAAAAATCTGTGGTTCATTCATCACTAGTGCTTCTGTTTATGTCATTTGAGAAGATAATCATTCACCTGATGAGTTGAAAGAAATCTCGGATTTATTCTGTCCAGAAATCGGTTCAGCTTTCATTCTTAATAATTCTGGGAAAAAACTATTATTTACAATATTGATGCCTCTGGTGGGATCATCAGTAAAAATTTGGTCCCTACTAAAAATACAGAGCGGGTATCATTGACTGGAGATAAACAGTTTTTATAGGTGATGTGGGTAACAACAATGGTAAGCGAAAGTTCGTCCAGATCCATCCAGTGCCTAAACAAGAGAACAACAATATAACCTTTGCCCTCTCAAGCTATGGACAAGTTGAGGGAGCATGCGTGGTACCAAATGGTGAGGTATGGTTTACCCAATAAGGTTCTATTTTATGCAATCATAAAATAGTAAAACTAAAAATCATGAAATAAATACTATTATGCTCTTATAAATTTCCATTCATCTATTGCGAAGCTTTATTTGCCTGTTACACTACTTTGCCTGAATACTGGTAAATTAACAACCTGTATTTAGCAACCAAGGGGAGCCTTTTTGGCTGAGATTTGAGAAAACACTCATAACCCTTATACCTGATCCGGATAATGCCGGCGTAGGAATGGTCATGCACTTATCCCCATTTACCTGCCGTACAGCCGGATCTTTTCAAACTATACTGAAGAGATCCCTTAAAATGAAATGTAGTAAAAAGCCACTGGCTAGTTTAATAAGCCTATGTTTAATAAGCACTTATGCATCTGCGCAAAATATTGATGAGCAACTGTCTGAACAAAAAGAATTAGAGCGTATTATCGTGCGAGGTGCATTGTCTGCTACACCTTTGTTTGAAATGGCAACCAGCATTTCTGTATTAGATGCGCAAGCAATACAACAGCGCCAAGCTCAGCACCTTGAGGACATCCTGAATCGCGCTGCCAATGTTAATTTTGCCAGCGGCGCTAGCCGTGGGCGTTTTTTGCAAATACGTGGAATTGGTGAACGCAGCCAGTTTACTGATCCAGTGAATCCTTCTGTTGGTTATTTGGTTGACGGTATTAATTATTCTGGCCTGCTCGCTGGGGCGAGTACCTTTGATATCGAACAAGTAGAAATCTTCAAAGGTCCAAACAGTGCGCGATTTGGTGCTGACGGACTTGCCGGGATGATCAACGTGCTGAGCAAAGATGCATCTGAACAAACCAGTATTGACGCTCAGTTTGGTGTGGCCAACTACGGCAGTTGGCAAATAGGAGCCGCTGTTGGCGGTGGGCTAAGCGACACACTTGACTACCGCTTATCGGTGCATCAAAACACCAGTGATGGCTTTGTAGATAATACTTGGCTGGGTACAGATGATAACAATGGTGTGGATGAGTTAACTGCACGGGCCAAATTGAATTGGCAAGCTAGCGATGACTTATCAATTAAAACAGTCATTCATTTGATAGATGTTGATAATGGTTATGATGCTTTTTCACTTAATAGAGATAGAACCACTTTATCTGATGAGCCTGGATTTGATTCCCAACAGAGCGAAGCTATAGGTTTCACTGCAGATTATCAAGGTCTAGATTGGGCTAATGTGCAGATTCAGAGCAGTTTTATGCAGGCCGATTTAGCGTATGGTTATGATGAGGATTGGAGTTATGTGGGCATAGCCCGGGGTTGGGAATACTCATCTACCGATTATTACTTCCGCGAGCGTAAAGACAGCACCATTCAAGCAAAATTCACCAGCAAAAGTGATAATGCTAACACCTGGGTGTTTGGATTTTACTTTGCAGATAAAACAGAAGATTTAACACGCGAATACACTTGGTTGGCAGGACCGTTTGAGAGTCAAGTCGGACGTGTAGACAGTGCGTTGTTTGGACAATTTAAACATGTATGGTCAGATGAACAGTGGATTACTACAAGTTTACGTTTAGCTTCGCAGACTCTTAATTATGATGACTCCAATGTGATTAATGAAGACCTTGACCATAATGATTGGGGGGCTGAAATTAGCTATCATCAAAAAGTGGGTGACAACAGCATGCTTTACCTCAGCCTACTGCGCAGTTATAAAATGGGTGGGGTAAATGGCCAAGCTCTAGGTAAGATTGACGACGAAGACATTGTAGAGTTCAGACAAGACTTACTCGACAACGCAGTTTTTGATGCTGAATCTTTAGTAGGCGTAGAATTTGGCGTAAAAGGTACCAATCAAGATGGAAGTTTACTGTTGGATTTCAGCACTTTTTATCAAAAACGTGACAACGTACAATACAAAAATTCTATTGTAAACGCACAATCTTTTGTCGATTTTTATAATAACGCCGCAGATGGGAAAAACTACGGTATTGAAGTCAGCTTAAATTATATGTTGACTGATAAACTGAATACCTTTGTTAATATTGGCTACCTGAAAACTGAAATTAGCGGTATTACTCGTCAGGACGGGAGTATTATTGATAACCGAGACCAAGCCCATGCGCCTAGTTACCATGTTAACGCAGGTTTAAATTGGCGTGTTGCTGATAGCTTAAACTGGTTAATTGAATTTGATGCCAAAGATGAGTTCTTTTATTCTTTTAGTCATGATCAGCAGTCAGACAATATTTTTATTACTCATACTAGCCTCGATTATCAGATAGAAAATTGGCAATTTAGTCTATATGCCCGCAATTTGTTCGACCAGCAATATGCTAATCGGGGGTTCTTTTTTGGCAACGACCCAAGAGATGAATATGTAACACATCTCTATGAACAGTTTGGTGAGCCTCGTCGTGTAGGTATCAACTTTACATATCAGTATTAAAAACGTGAATTCAAGCCGGAGATGGTCTGCCACTCTGGCTTTTATCATGAGGAAGCAATATGAAATTAGTTGCCGAAATATCCATGTATCCTCTTAAAGAGCAGTACATTAAGCCAATTCAAGAGTTTATTGACCGTTTAAATACCTATGAAAGCATCAAGGTTGTGACGACTGCCACAAGCACAACGATAAGTGGTGAGTATCTCCCTACTATGCAGTTGCTAGCCGAAGAAATGCAACATAGTCATCAAAAAATAGGACAGGCAATATTTGTCTGCAAGTTTTTAAATGGTGACAAGATGAGTACTGAAATTTAATGGAAAATTTTCTAGGACAACTAGTCGCAACCCCTTTTTTGGAAGGCTTAGCAGTGGCTTTAGCTCTGGCTTATGTATGGCTGGCGGCTAGGCAAAATATCTGGTGTTGGCCCTGTGCTTTGGTGAGCACAGGAATATATACCTGGCTGTTTTGGAGCGTGTCTTTACCTTTTCACACGGGTCTCAATTTTTATTACTTGATTATGGCTGTTTATGGCTTGTTAAAGTGGCGCGGTAATCATGCTGATACTGTGTTTGTAAAAAGCTGGCCGATATATCGGCATGTGATTTGTATTACAGGGATGATCATTGGGGCTCTATTACTGAGTCATTTTGCGAGTACTGTGCTGGATGCAAATTATATACATTTAGATGCATTTATAACCGTTTTTAGTGTTTTCACAACTGTGCTAATGGCCCATAAAGTACGGGAGAATTGGTTGTACTGGATTATCATTAACCTCTTTGCAGCCTATCTCTACTTTGCTAACGATTTAGTGTTAACAGGTGTCTTATTTTTATGTTACAGCGGATTTGCGGTTTATGGTTTTATTCAATGGCGTTTAGAACCTGTTAAATTAAAAGGTCAGACAGAGGCTCTATGAGCGATTTAAAGATCATGCTGGAGGCTGAGTTAGAAAATTTGGAGTGTGTTGAATCAGACTTTCATCTAAAACCTGTTAATGGAGGAACCATAAATAGCAGTTATCGCCTTGAAACATCCAACAAAAATTATTTTGTCAAAACTTTTGAGTCAGATACAATCACGTTGTTAGATAGAAAAAGGCTCTTTGATATTCAACTGGCCCTTGCTGAAAAAGGGCTTGCAGTAAAGCCAATCTATCTTTCAACGTCACTGAATTTTCAAATTGACCAATGGCTGGATACCCCCACCTTAGATCAGGCAGATATATCTAACCTAACCATTACCAAAAGCTTAGCTTCTGCGTTATCAATAATACATAACACTAAGATTAATGCCCCAGAACTAGATTTGCCCAGCCAATGGCAACATTATATGAGTTTGCTTAATGTGCCAATTTCAGCTTCAGAACAGCAAATTGTCGATAGTTATGGGGTTATTTGGCAGCAAGCTTGCTCAACTAAAGCGGTGTTTTGTCACAACGATTTGGCTTTATCTCATGTCACTCATTCTGTGCCCAGTAAATTTTTTGATTGGGAATACTGCGCTATATCTTGCCCGTATTTCGATCTCGCATCATGTATTATTGTAAACGGTTTTAGCTTAACGGATGAAACTAGCTTATGTGTCTCCTATGCACAATATAGTGAGCAACGTTTATCTGAGGTGATTGCTAAAGTAACCATTATGAAACCCCTAGTCGAATTAACCAATAAGCTTTGGTACAAGGCTGCTAGTCAGTCAATTTAAGGTACTTTTGATACGGATAGTTTATTAAATGTGCAGTTGTTCGTTAGATGTCTATAGTAAAAGCAAAATCACTTTACCTTTCGATTCCCGTCAGTATAATTCAGTCGGTCAGCAGGGGTGTAGTTCCAATTGGTAGAACAGCGGTCTCCAAAACCGATGGTTGGGGGTTCGAATCCCTCCACCCCTGCCAAATTTTGTCAAACTCGATATTTCTTAGTCGTAATTTTATTAATTGCCACAAGTATTAAAGCTAACTTATCTAAAGTAAATTCATGTTAATCTGTTGAAATGGAAAAATCCTTTTATCTTGCATTAAGTGATTATCAACACGCCATTTTGAATGAAATGGGCATATCGTCATGGCAGTTAGCCAGTGAAGAGAAAACTCAAGTAAAGGCCGACAACCAACCCCCTGACGTTATGACTTCTTCATCTGTGGTCAGATCAAAAGATGATGCCTTAGCTAAGTTAAAACAACTCAAAGCTCAAACACGAACAAGTGAAGCCATTGATGCTGTTCTAGTGACTTTCCCCCCAAGTGAAACCAAATTTCAAGTTTTTACCGATGTATTAATCGCCTTGGACTTAGAAGCTAAGCCACAAAAACATATTTCAAACGAACAACTGAGTCACTATTCAGCTTATCCCCTAAGTTGGGCACAAGGCGAAAAGGTTAGTTTTAAGCAAAAAAAACTGATTACACCCGCTTTAATCGATTTACAGCACGGTGATACTAAAAAGCAGCTTTGGTTGGAATTACAAGGCGCTTTACTTCTTGAATCAAATTAACCAAATAGGGGGCTCACGCATTTAGATGAAATCACAATTCTCCCCATTAACGGCTCAAAACAGTGATCCTTATTTTGATTTGCATAAACAAGGACAGTTTTCACCTTGGTCCCGTAAGATCTTTGAAGACTGTTTAACTAAGCCCTATTTTGCTTACTCACTCAATCAATATAATCAGCCATTAGGTTATTATATTGGTATGACAGTTCTCGATGAAGTGACCTTGATGGACATTGTGGTCAGCGCTGCGCATCAAGGCAAGGGTTTAGGGCAATCCTTGTTGCAACACTTTATGGCACAATGCAACCAAAATAATATTCAACAAATTTGGCTTGAGGTACGTGAATCTAACGCTGCTGCCATTAATCTTTATGACAATGCTGGTTTTATTTTGGTCGAGCAGCGAGTGGATTATTACCCAAGCGCAAAAGGTAAAGAAGATGCTTTGATTATGTGTTGTTATTTAGGGTAAAGATTGAGTATCTAAAACATAATAATGAGGCATTGTTCAAAATGATGATAAGAGGGGGACAAGCCCCCACGTATATCTTAACAACTTGCAGCAGTTATATTTAGACTTTCTGACATGTCTTGACGTTCAACTGCTAATTTTACAAAATTAGCATGGTTGTAGTTACAGCCCACACACATAGCAATAAATTGGTTCATATTCGGCGCACCAATATTTTTCTCCGAATTTTCGTAGGTTTTACGAGTTTTAACGTTAACAAGTTTTGCCATTTTAACTGTGGTTAACCTGCATCAAGACACACTTTTCTTACGTTCGAACCATAAATATACATTTTTGACTTAATCTTATTATCGAAACAGCAGAAAATATTGAATTAATTCTTATTAATAATTCCTGCTTTTAGGTTTGTCATCTTCGATAGAAGAGACAGTTTTACCGCTTGTGCCCACTCGTTGAGCCAGCTTTTCTTGGGTATAAACAGCTTCCCTGGACACTGATTTGAGTTGAGCGCGACTAAATTTTTTACGTGACATGATAAAACGTTTCTTGATGGTAAAATGTGAATATTAGTTATTTTAAGGTGCAACGTAAAAATTCTCATTATATCGAATGTAATTTAAACATTGGTTTGAGTAAATAGAAACGTTAATAATAAACAATGCCGATAAAGGCCTTTTTTATGTTCAAAATTATGAAACCTTATTAAACAATATACAAAGCTACTAAATGACAACAGATCAGCGACTTTTTTATTGGAGTCATATACAATGCGTGCCCAAATTATTTAGTAACCAGTAACTTAAGAGTATTCCATGTCTTTCCAACAAGAAGTTGATAAACGCCGCACTTTCGCGATTATCTCTCACCCCGATGCGGGTAAAACTACTATCACCGAAAAAGTATTGTTGTTCGGTAATGCCTTACAAAAAGCCGGTACGGTAAAAGGCAAAAAGTCAGGACAACATGCTAAGTCTGATTGGATGGAAATGGAAAAAGAGCGAGGCATATCTGTCACGACCTCAGTGATGCAATTTCCGTATCGTGAATGCACAGTAAACTTATTAGATACTCCAGGGCATGAAGATTTCTCAGAAGATACCTATCGTACATTAACTGCTGTCGATTCTTGTTTGATGGTCATTGACGCGGCAAAAGGTGTAGAAGCCCGCACCATAAAATTAATGGACGTCACCCGCTTACGTGATACTCCCATTATTACTTTTATGAATAAACTCGATAGGGACACGCGTGATCCTATCGATTTATTAGATGAAGTTGAAAAAGTGCTCAATATAAAATGTGCGCCTATCACTTGGCCAATTGGCATGGGCAAAGAATTTAAAGGTGTATATCACCTGCTCAAAGATGAAACTTATCTCTATCAAACAGGTTTAGGCCACACCATTCAAGAAGTGCGTGTTGTTAAAGGTTTACATAATCCTGAATTAGATGATGCCATCGGTGTTTACGCCGAAGAAATACGCGATATGCTCGAACTGGTGAAAGGTGCATCCCACGAATTTAATCAGGATGAATTTTTGGCCGGAGAATTAACCCCTGTATTTTTTGGCACTGCCATGGGGAACTTTGGTGTTGATCATATGCTTGATGGTTTAGTCGAATGGGCACCATTACCCCAAGGACGTGAAACCAGTGAACGCAAGGTCGAATCTAGTGAACAAAAATTCAGTGGTTTTGTATTTAAAATTCAAGCCAATATGGATCCTAAACACCGCGACCGTATCGCATTTTGCCGCATAGTATCGGGTAAATACGAGAAAGGCATGAAGATGCACCATAGCCGCATAGGCAAAGATGTGAGAATTTCAGATGCTGTGACTTTTTTAGCCAGCGACCGAGAGTTGTTGGAAGAGGCCTATGCGGGTGACATTATTGGTTTGCATAACCACGGCTCTATTCAGATTGGCGATACGTTTACTGCAGGCGAAAAATACCGCTTTGCGGGTATTCCTAATTTTGCCCCAGAATTATTTAAGCGTATTCGATTAAAAGATCCTCTTAAACAAAAACAATTGCAAAAGGGGTTGATTCAATTAGCCGAAGAGGGCGCTGTTCAAGTATTTAGGCCTTTACAAAATAATGATTTGATAGTTGGGGCTGTCGGCGTATTGCAATTTGATGTGGTGGTGGCTCGTTTAAAAGTTGAGTACAACGTTGATGCAATGTATGAACATATTAACGTCTATACAGCACAGTGGGTGACATCTAAAGACCCAAGAAAGCTCGACGAATTCAGACGCAAAGCAGAAGTTAATTTATCATTAGATGGTGGTGACAATTTGGCTTACATTGCACCCACTAGAGTGAATTTGGCTTTAGCCAAAGAGCGTTACCCTGATATTGAATTTCATACTACCAGAGAGCACTAAGGTGTTTTTAGCAGCCTGAAGCATTTTTAAACAAGAGCAGACATGAACTTACACACATTTTTACTAGCAAAATTTAAAGCCGCGCTTACTGCCATAGGCGCACCAGAAGACGCGTTAGTCCCACTTAGTCGCAGCACCCGTGTTGGGTTTGGGCATTATCAGTTCAATGGGGCTATGGCTCTATCAAAAGTGCTCAAACAAAACCCTCGTGATATTGCTCAAAAAATTGTGGATGCAGTCGATTTAGATGACGAAGCAGAAAAACTCGAAGTTGCGGGTCCAGGTTTTATTAACGTTTACCTAAAACCCCAGTGGCTTGCCCAGCAACTACAAACAGCTAATGCTGACATTCGTCTTGGCATCGAAGCAGAGCAGCAACAAACTGTTGTGGTAGATTACTCAGCGCCTAACCTGGCTAAAGAAATGCACGTTGGACATTTACGCAGCACCATCATTGGTGACGCCGTGGCTAAAACGCTAGAATTTTTAGGTCATAAAGTTATTCGTCAAAATCATATGGGTGATTGGGGGACACAATTTGGCATGTTACTAGCGCACTTAAATGACAAGTTAGTCGCTAATGAAGTAGCCGAAACCGCATTATCTGATTTAGAAGATTTTTACCGAGCTGCGAAAGTTCGCTTTGATAATGAAGAGGGTTTTGCCGATCGCGCCCGAGATTATGTGGTGAAGTTACAGGGCGGCGATGCCCAGTGTATGCTGTTATGGCAAAACTTTATTGATGTATCTATCGCCCACAGCGAAGAAGTGTATGACAAGCTTAATGTAAGCCTCAAGCGCAGCGATGTGATGGGTGAAAGTGCATACAACAATGATTTGGCAGCAACGGTCGCAGAGCTTAAAGCTTCTGGTATCGTAGTCGAAAGTCAAGGTGCACAAGTCGCATTTTTGCAGGAAATGGCTGACAAAGAAGGCAACCCGGCTGCCTATATAGTGCAAAAATCTGGTGGTGGGTATTTGTATGCTACTACCGATCAAGCGGCTATTCGATATCGCAATGGTGTATTAGGCGCCGATCGTACATTGATTTTTACAGATGTCCGTCAAGCTTTGCATTTTAAACAAACAGAAATTGTTGCCCGTAAAGCAGGATTTATTAATGCACAACAAAGTTATGAACATTGCCCATTTGGTATGATGTTAGGTAGCGATAGTAAACCTTTTAAAACCCGTTCTGGTGGAACCGTTAAGTTGGCCGAATTATTAGAAGAAGCCATTGAAAGAGCTGAAATTCTGATTAATAAACGTGAATCTGATTTGTCAGTACAAGAGCGTAAAACCATCGCTGACAAGGTGGGTATTGGTGCTGTCAAATATGCCGATCTCAGTAAAAATCGCACAACAGATTACATTTTTAACTGGGACACTATGCTCAGTTTTGAAGGCAATACCGCTCCTTATTTGCAATATGCCTTCGCACGTGTACAAAGTATATTCAGAAAAGCTCATGCTGATGATGTGAACTTACAAGCGGATATTCAGCTTAAAGAGGTGCAAGAACAACTTCTAGCAGTCAAGTTAATGCAATTTGTTGAAGCTATTAAACAAGTATCAAGCGAAGCAACACCTCATGTGCTTTGTACTTACATATATGAGTTAGCCAGTTTGTTTATGAGTTTTTACGAAGCTTGTCCAATTTTAAAAGATGATATTGATGAGCAAACTAAAAATAGTCGTCTGATGTTAGCTCAGTTGACCGCTAAAACCTTGCAATCAGGTTTGGACTTGTTAGGTATCGAGACTATGGAAAAGATGTAAGCTTTTAGCAACCAGTGAGAGTGTTTAAAACAAAACCCGCCATTGGCGGGTTTACTATTTTTGTAGACTGAAAAAGTAAAATAGACCTAAATGCTGATATATTGGTATCTGCTTTATAATAATATTTACATCAAATGAGAACACCAACATGGTAAAAATTTTAGCGTTTGCAGGCAGTGGTAGAAAAAACTCAGTTAATAAAAAAGTCGTAGCTGTTGCAGCTAAAGGTGCAGAAGAGGCCGGTGCTGTGGTAACGATAGTCAATTTGGAAGATTATGACTTGCCTATTTTTAATGAAGACTTAGAAGCAGAGCAAGGCATGCCTGTTGCAGCTCAAGCTTTTAAAGAGTTGCTGATCAATCATGATGGTTTTTTAATTTCATCTCCAGAATATAATAGTTCTTACAGTAGCCTATTTAAAAATGCGATTGATTGGGCTTCCAGAAAAAGCAGTGATGAGGCTCCCATGGCAGCTTATCGAGGTAAAGTTGCTGCGATTATGGCAGCATCACCTGGTGCTTTGGGTGGTATACGAGTTCTGGTGACCTTGCGTATGTTATTGGAAAATATTGGGACCATGGTGCTCCCATCACAAAAAGCGGTAGGTGGTGCATTTAAGTTGTTTGATGAACAAGGCAATGTCACCGATGAAAAAACAGAAAAAGCCTTAAAATCTCTCGGAAAGGAGTTGGCTGAAACTCTAACTAAGTTAAAAGTTAAACTCAGTTAAAATGTTAGTCAGGTCTGAGCCAGTATATTTTCAATACCAATATATTGGCTTACTCGGCTAGTAAAAACTCGTGTTCAGGGTCAACAATTAAACGCCCAGACATGGCTTCTCTGCCAAGTAGCATAAGATATTTCATTTCTGAGCGGTCTGTGAGTGTGAGCTCGATACTCCAATGCATACCGGCAATAAATATTTCAGTTTCGATTACGTGGCGTTTTTGGTAAGTAGCATTTGAACTTTTAACCTTACGTACACTTTTAACTTTGGCTTGACGTTGTACTACTTGATTCACATCATGTGAGTCTGGATGAATATCAAATCGGATCCAAAGCTCTGAGTTCTTATTAAACTCTTCGATATTATCAACATGCAGTGAAGATGTTGTGGCTCCGGTATCGACTCTTGCTTCTAAGCTTGTTAAATAAAGTTGTGGTAGATCACATAATTCTAATGCGCCTACTAAATGTTTGTCACTCATTATAAATGTCACTCTTTAATAAACAATGGAGGGTTCATCTAACACCAAGTTGTCTTGCAAAAGCTCAAGATGTTCGGCGACTGAATCAGGTTTCCTAAAATAGGCAATGTGGTACATAGCTTCGCCTTCTTGGGTCAATGGAATGTTTTGTTTGCCTATGACCACACCTTCTTCGGGGCAAAGCACTCTACTTAACTCTGTACCGTAAGGGTCGGCAATAATGGCCAGTACCCCACCTTTATTAACGTGATCACCTAACTGTGCAATGTGACTGACAAAGCCGCTTTCTGTTGCACGTACCCAACCACTTTGGCGAGCAACAAACTTAGATATTTTATGACCTTTGCGTTGGCGCTTATTTAACATACCGACTTCACGCATCACGTTGATAATCCCCTTCACCCCAGCACGTATAGAATATTCATCGTACCTAAGGGCTTCTCCAGCTTCATATAGGATCATTTTTACGCCTAAATTCTCTGCTGCTTGCCTGAGTGTGCCAGGTCGGATGTCGGCATTGAGTAAAACAGGTAAACCAAACGATTCTGCCATGGCGAATGTTTCGGCGTCGTCTAAGTTTGCACGGATTTGAGGAAGATTACTGCGATGAATCGCACCTGTGTGTAAGTCAATACCAATATCACACTTGGATACTATTTCATTCAAAAATAAGTGCGCCAGTCTCCCGGCAATAGAACCTTTTGGGCTGCCAGGGAAGCTACGATTAAGATCCCTTCGATCAGGTAAGTAGCGACTTTGACTGAGCACTCCATAACCATTTACGATAGGCACTGCGATAAGTGTGCCTCGTAAAAACTTGATTGATTTACTTTTCAGTAATCGATTGACGATTTCAATACCGTTGAGTTCATCGCCATGCACAGCGGCACTGACAAACATAGTCGGGCCATCTCGTTTACCCCTTTGCACATGGACTGGCATCGACATTCGGGTATCAGTATAAAGAGGTGGCATAGGCAGTTCTATACGTTTTGTTTCACCTGGTTTTATTTTTACGCCTCCAATTTCAAGTACTTGCATTTAGCCTTTCCCTCGTGTTTTGTTGTTATTGGGTTTGGCGTTTTTTTCTAAAAACTGAATAATCATACTGGCGACATCTTTATTTGTAGCGGTTTCAATACCACCTAAGCCCGGTGAAGAGTTAACTTCCATGACCACCGGTCCAGAGTTGGCACGTAAGATATCAACCCCACACATATTTAAGCCCATAGTTTTTGCTGCATCAATGGCAGTTTTACGTTCCGCAGGCGATAGTCTGACTATGCTTGCAGAACCACCTCTATGTAGATTTGAACGGAATTCTCCTTCTGCAGCTTGTCGTTTCATTGCTGCAATGACTTTACCACCTACCACTAAACATCGGATATCGGCACCGCCTGCTTCTTTGATATATTCTTGGACTAAAATGTTGGCGTTTAAGCCCATAAAGGCTTCAATAATAGCTTCTGCTGTTTTTTGAGTATCGGCTAACACTACTCCTATGCCTTGCGTTCCTTCAAGTAACTTAATTACCACGGGTGCACCACCGACATTTTTGATTAAATCGTCAATTTTGTCGGGGTGGTGAGCAAAGCCTGTTCGAGGCATGCCTATGCCTTTTCGGGATAATAGTTGCAGTGATCGAAGTTTGTCTCTGGAGCGGCTAATGGCCACTGATTCGTTAATACTAAAGGTGCCCATCATTTCAAATTGCCTCACTACAGAGGTGCCATAAAACGTTACCGATGCACCTATTCTGGGTATAACGGCGTCATAATAAGGTAAGGGTTTACCTTTATATCTGACTGAAGGGCGACTGCTAGTAATATCCATATAACAGTGCATGGTATCAATTACATCGACTTGATGGCCAAGGGCTGTCCCGGCCTCAACTAAGCGGCGAGTCGAATAAAGTTTTGGGTTACGAGACAAAATGGCAATACGCATGTTAGGCGTCCAATGATGCTAAATTTTTTGCATGTTACTCGGAGCCTATGCTTAAGGTAAAGTGTTATTTTTATATGAAAGAGTAATCAATATATTCTCTTATTCATAGTTGTGTATACTCTGCATTTTAGACCCATTAAAGCTAAGTATTCTATATGGAATCTGTAAAGCACTTTTTTGAAAACAAACTGATGTTAACCATATCTGTCACATTTTTGGCATTGCTGACGAAATATGTACTCGTAAAACTGGTACGTAAATACGCTAAAAATAAAGGTGAAGACAGAAGAGATTTAGTTAACAATGTTAAAAACTTTTTAAATTTTGTACTACTCGTTTCATTGTTTAGCCTTTGGGCTCGAGAGATGCAAACATTCGCATTTTCAATTGCTGCTTTTTCTGTAGCTATTGTCTTGGCGACCCGAGAATTCATTCAATGTGTTATTGGTTTTTTCTATTTAGTTTCAACTCGGCCTTTTCGTATAGGCGACTGGATTGAAGTCGAGCATTTTGTTGGCGAGGTTTCGGCTACAGATTGGATAAAAACCACATTATTAGAAGTCAACATTAAGAGTTACGAATACACAGGTAAAACATTATTTATCCCTAATAATAAATTGATGACTAGCCCAATCAAAAACTTAAATTTTTTAAAACGTTATGCCACACATCATTTTATTATTACCAGGGACCAGAGTGTCAATCCCTTTGTGTTTATTGATAAAATAGTCGAGAACGCAAAATCTTATTGCGCAGATTTTTACGATGTAGCAGTGCGTTATAATCAAATGATTGAAAGACGTTTAGACATTACCATCGCTGGTCCCGACCCACATATTAAAGTATCAACCACTGAACTTGGAGATACAGAAATCGGAATTACTATTTTTTGTCCTACTGAACGAGCGATAGAAATTGAACAAGCTATTTATGCTGATTTTATGGGGCATTGGTATTCTGAAAAAGACAAACCTCAATCTCAATCTAAAGAACTAACGACAAAACAATAAGTTTGCTCACTTAATTCTATGACTCTCCCTATTATTAGCACGTAAAATCCGTTAAAATTATAGTCTTTTTATTTCGAGTAAAACCCAATTATTTATGTTTGAAATCAACCCAGTACATAATGCGTTAGCGGATATAAAACAACGCGCCGATTCGCTTCGGGGGTACCTTTGACTATGATCAAAAGAAAGAACGCCTTGAAGAAGTTAATCGCGAGTTAGAAAGTTCAGAAGTGTGGAACGAACCTGCTCGCGCCCAAGCCTTAGGTAAAGAAAAAGTGGCGTTAGAGTTAGTGGTCGAAACCATAGTTCATCTTGAGCAAGGCTCAGAAGATGTGGCTGGACTAATTGAATTAGCTGTTGAAGCCGAAGATCAAGAAACCTTTGATGAAGCGGAGTCTGAATTAGCCGAACTGATTAAAAAACTCGAAACCTTAGAGTTTAGGCGCATGTTTTCTGGGCCCAATGATGCTAACGATGGATACATTGATATTCAGTCAGGATCAGGTGGTACCGAAGCCCAAGATTGGGCGAATATGTTACTTCGCATGTATTTACGTTGGGGTGAAGCCCACGGATTTAAAACTGAGTTAATTGAATGTTCTGATGGTGACGTGGCGGGCATAAAAAGTGCCACAATTCGTTTTAGTGGTGAATATGCTTTTGGCTGGATACGCACTGAGACTGGGGTGCATCGTTTGGTACGAAAATCACCTTTTGATTCTGGTAGCCGCAGGCATACTTCGTTCGCCTCTGCATTTGCTTATCCAGAAGTGGATGACGATATTGAAATCGAAATCGATCCATCTGATTTACGCATTGATACTTATCGAGCATCGGGCGCAGGTGGACAGCACGTTAACCGAACTGATTCTGCGGTGCGTATAACTCATGAACCCACAAATATTGTGGTGCAGTGTCAGAACGACCGTTCACAACATAAAAATAAAGCACAGGCTATGAAACAATTAAAAGCCAAACTTTATGAATATGAAATGCAAAAGCAAAACGAAGAAAAACAAATCATGGAAGATGGCAAGTCAGACATTGGTTGGGGCAGCCAGATACGTTCGTACGTGTTGGATGACTCGCGCATTAAAGATTTGCGAACCGGGGTAGAAAGCCACAATACTCAAGCCGTTTTAGATGGCGATTTAGATAAATTTATACAAGCTAGTTTAAAATCTGGGCTTTAATCTTAGACAAATGCCTTAAATAAATAGCCATAAACAAGTAACAGTAAACCAAATTTGGAAATGACGATGACTGAACACACCCAAGATGAAAACAAATTGATTGCAGAGCGCCGCGCTAAACTTGCGCAAATTCGCGAGAATTGCCCATCAAATGGTTTCCCCAATAATTTTCGTCGTGAATTTTACAGTGATGAATTACAACAAGCCTTTGGTGAACATGAAAAACTGGCTTTAGAAGAGCTTGGGGAAGTAGTGAGTATTGCGGGGCGTATCTTAGCTAAGCGTGGACCATTCTTGTTGTTGCAAGATATGACTGGTCGGATCCAATCTTATGCTTCCAAAGATACCCAAAGAGATATTAAAGAACGTTATGGTAGCTTAGACATCGGTGACATCATTGGTGTGAAAGGTGTATTACACAAATCAGGTAAAGGTGATTTGTATGTCGACATGGCTGAATATCAACTGCTGACTAAATCATTGCGTCCATTACCAGAAAAGTTTCACGGTTTGGCTGATCAAGAAACAAAATATCGTCAACGTTATGTGGACTTGATCACTAATCAGCAAACCCGTGATACTTTTATGATCCGCAGTAAAGTGGTCAGCGGTATTCGTAATTTTTTAATTGAACGTGATTTTATGGAAGTGGAAACTCCCATGTTGCAAGTGATACCAGGCGGAGCAACCGCTAAACCTTTCACCACTCATCACAACGCACTTGATATTGATATGTATTTACGTGTTGCTCCTGAACTCTATCTTAAACGTTTAGTGGTGGGTGGTTTTGAGCGTGTGTTCGAAATTAACCGTAACTTCAGAAATGAAGGCCTGTCTACTAGGCACAACCCTGAGTTTACTATGCTAGAGTTTTATCAGTCCTATGCTGATTATCATGATTTGATGAACTTAACCGAAGAGATGTTACGCAAAGTGGCTCAAGACGTGTTGGGTACCACCATCATTAAAAACACCACTAAAGATGCTGAAGGCAATATAGTCAGTGAAGTAAACTACGATTTTGGCCAGCCATTTGCTCGTTTAACCATGAATGATGCCGTTGTCAAATATTGGCCTGAAGCTAATGTTGAAGCGATTAATGATCCTGAAAACCATTTAGCCGAGCTTAAAGTCATGGCTAAGCAGCTGCATATTAAAGAGCCAGAAGTCGACGGGATTTGGGGTGCAGGCAAATATTTGTGTGAAATTTTCGAAGCAACGGCTGAAGAGAAACTCGATCAGCCTACCTTTATCACCGCTTACCCTTGGGAAGTATCGCCGCTAGCACGCAGGAACGATAACGACAGTTTTGTCACTGACCGTTTTGAGTTTTTTGTGGGGGGGCGTGAACTGGCTAACGGTTTCTCGGAATTAAATGACTCTGAAGACCAAGCTGCCCGTTTCCGCAAACAAGTTGAAGAAAAAGACGCTGGCGACGATGAAGCTATGCACTTTGACGAAGATTACATTCGTGCTTTGGAGTATGGCCTTCCGCCAACAGCCGGTGAGGGAATAGGCATAGACCGTTTGGTGATGTTATTTACTGACAGCCCAACGATCAAAGACGTGATCTTGTTTCCGCATATGAAGCCAGAAGTACCAGCAGAATAACGAATACAAAACGCAGAGGTTTTATATATTCACAACTGCATGAATATAAGAAAGCCCGCTTGTTGTATGAAGAAACTGATGGTAAACCGTTTGTGCTTATCTATTGAAGGCATCCAAAGCATAAAGAAATCGCTTTAAAGGATTATTGCAACAAAGGTTTAGGGGATGGTTTAGGGTGTTTTAACAGAAGCATCAGAGCAGCCTGGGTTGTTATTCTCGTTGCTTTATTTGCTCAAGTAAACGTAGATTATGTGGCACCTCTATATTTAGCTCTGCAGCTTTAGAGGTGACATAACCATTAATAAACTCTACCTCTGTATGACGTTTGAACTTCAGATCTTGATGCATTGATGAGAAGTTGTTAGCTGTGGCTGTTATCACTTGATGTACAATTTTAACTAGTTCAGCGCTGTCCATCGGGTAATCAAGTGCTCTCATCACCTGTGAGACTTCAAAACAAATATTAGTAATGTTGACGTTATATTTTGTATCCATCAGCCCGCCATTTTTTATGTTGTGAATTGCGGTAAGGGGATTAATCACCGCATTGATGGCTAACTTTTTCCATAATGCTAAACCAATATCTTGATGCCAGTTACTTGGTGGTAGTAGGGATGAAAGTATGGGCTCTACTGATTGTTTTAACGTTGAATCAACTGTGCCAATCCAGCCGAGATGAGTTTGACCTAAACCCGTTTCTATCAGGCTGTTTGCATCAGGTTTCAACGCTCCATAACTGGTGGTGGCAGCGACCAATGGATTGTTAGGGTGCTTATTTTTAACCTGCTCTATGGTACCCATACCGTTATGCAGTAGCATTATAATATGTTTCGGTTGAATAAAAGGTGCTAATTGCTCTAGCACTGACATAACTTGGTAAGCTTTGACGGGTAATATCAGTAAATCAAATGGGGCAGGCTTAGTTATTACACAGGCATTGGGTGTAAAACTATGATACAGACCCGCTATATCGGTTACCTTAATTGGTGGCTGCGATTGATTTTTTATTAAGTGCTGATAATCATAGCCAAGCTGGTGGCACTTAAAACCTACTAATCCGCCGATAGCACCCTTACCAACAATCGCTAATTTAGGAAATCTAAGCCTAGATTTAACCTGCATGTTGTTGGGTCAACGTGATCTTTGGCCATTTGAGTGTCCAAGGTGATACTAAACTGGCGATTTGCTGCTTTGTATTATCACTCACAAATACATCGCCTTTATTTGGAGGGCACATGATGCAAATGGGTTGCTCTTGATAATTAAAACGAATGCAATAAGCATGAAGGTAAGTGCGGTCAGAGCTCGTCCCTTTGTATAACTCATCCCCTAAGATAGGACTGCCTATACTTTTCAAGGCAACCCGAATTTGATGTGTCTTGCCAGTAAGAGGTTTTACCAAAAACAATCGAATACCTGGGTAAATGGAGAAACTAAAAAATTGGCTAATAGCCACAGCAGTATCACTACTTTCCAACATCCACTTACCATCTCGAACTTTTTTCATGCCGCCTTTGACGGTACCTTGTTTTTTCTTGGGTTTTTTCGCTGAGATAGCCAAGTAGTACTTTTCTATTTGTTTTTGCTCAAATAATTGGCCAAACACAGCTGCAGCTTGTGAGTGTTTGGCTAGGATTAAAATACCAGAAGTTACCTTGTCCAATCTGTGTACCAACCATAATTTTTCAACTTTAAGTTGTTGACAAAGGATTGGCAAAAGACCTGATTGGTGAAACTCATTTTGAACAGAAATATTGCTGGGTTTGTTGACCACCACAAAATCAGGATGATCAAACAAAATATCTATCAAATTTAACAAAATATATAATTACTCCAACAGTGCAATGGCGTTGGAATAATCCAAATTATCAATAGCCTGTTTCAGTTCACTTAATTTTTCAGTCGACAAATCTAATGATTGACCATAACTTTTAATCTCACTCTCAGAAATAAACATATTTTGCTTTAATGCAGCGATCAGTAATGCTTTTCTATCTTTTTGTGGGGCAATGTCAGGGATGTCTTCAACACCATTTTTTGCGGAAAAACTTTGTATTAAGGTTAAGGTTTGTTTAAAAACCTGCAAAAGATTTTCTAAGGTATATTCGATTTTTGGGTTAACTAAGTTTTCTTCTAAATTTTTACAAGCCTGGTGCAAGGCCTTCATACCTAAATTACCACTGACACCTTTTAAGGTATGCAATTGTTTTTTGACTGATTGCAAGTCCTCTTGTTGAAGTTGTTCTGTGATCAATGTATCAAAATGCTGATACTCTTTAATAAATTTTTCTAAAATTTGAACCAGTAAAAATTTATTACCGCTAAACTGATTTATTGCAAATTGGGCATCAAAAGTACATGGAACAGAACCATACAAAATAGCGTTTCCTCCAATGTGGTCGAATATATAAATTCATTACATGATATTAGTTTTGTATATTTTAGCAAACAATATGGGGTATTTGTTACTCGATGTAAATTTCCCATATACCTTAGTTACTTTATTTAAGAACTGCAGGTAGACTAGAAGTCACAAGTTGTTTATTTTTATTTTAGTTGGATAGTATTTTGCAAGTAAAACCGACATCTTTTTCAGAGCGATTAATTGTATTACAAGACCAAGCAGTTGCACAAACCTTAACGGGCATTCGTCATGGGATAGAGCGTGAAACCTTGCGTATCAATCCAAACGGCGGTTTGGCACAGAGCCCTCATCAAGAGGCATTGGGGTCAGCCTTGACCCATGAGTTTATTACGACTGATTTTTCTGAATCGTTACTGGAATTTATTACACCGCCAGAGGTATCTGTGCAAAAAACTCTCGGGCAGTTAAATGATGTGCATAAATTTGCCGTGTCCAATATGGGTGATGAACGTTTATGGCCTATGAGTATGCCTTGTTTTATCGAAAATCAAGATGCCATCCCTATCGCTAACTTTGGAACATCCAATGTAGGAAAAATGAAAACGCTGTATCGAGTAGGTTTAAAAAACCGCTATGGCAGTATGATGCAAGCTATATCGGGGGTACATTTTAACTTTTCTCTTCCAGACGAATTCTGGCAAAAATGGTTAGAAAAAACATCATTAGAAAAATCTGATGAAAAAGCCAATAAACACACTATTTCTGCCGCATATTTTGCTTTAATCAGAAATTATCGCCGCTTTTGTTGGTTAATACCCTACCTGTATGGTGCTTCTCCTGCAATTTGTGGATCGTTTATCAAAGGGAAAAAAACTGATCTACCTTTTAAGAAATTGGGCAGTGGCACTTATTATTTACCTTACGCCACATCCCTTAGAATGAGTGATTTGGGATACACCAATAGTGCACAGTCGGGTTTAAATATTTGTTACAATAATGTAGATAGTTATATTGCATCGTTAAAAGCCGCGATTAACCAGCCGTCTGAGGCTTTCCAAAAATATATACCCAGCAAAGATGGAAAGAAGCAACAGTTAAATGCTAACGTATTGCAGATTGAAAATGAGTTGTATTCACCTATTAGACCCAAACAGCCAACTCAGTCGTTAGAAAAACCCTCTGATGCCTTAGATAAAAGAGGCGTGAGCTACGTAGAAATTCGAGCATTAGACGTTAATCCATTTAGTGCAATAGGCATTGAGGAAAATCAATTTTATTTTCTTGATGTGTTTTTATTGTATTGTGTTACCAAACCAAGTGCGATGATGGATGCAGAGCAGTATCATGAAACTGAAGTCAATTTAAGTGCGGTTGTCGATCACGGGCGAGACCCTGAGTTAATGCTTTTAAATGTGCAACAACCAATAGGTTTATCTACCTGGGCATTACAGATGTTTTCTGAAATGCAAGAAGTGGCTTTGGTCTTAGACAATGCGAATAGCACCACAGATTATTCAGTTGCGTTAGAGCTTGAAAAACAAAAAATAATAGATCCTAGTTTGACTCCCTCAGCCAAAATTTTAGAGCGACTAGTTAGACAGCAATCTGATAATGGTAGCTTTGGTTTAGCTTTGGCTGAAGATTACAAACAACAATTGATAGATTCTGATTATGAATTTATGAATGCTGAGGTATTGGCAGAACATGCGAGATTATCTATAGATAAGCAACGTATTATTGAGCAGCAGGACAATGTTTCTTTCGATGATTTTCTAGGTAGTTATTTTGCAGTTACCACAACTGATTAATTTCAGGCAAAAAAAAGCCTGAAATTAATCAGGCTTGAAAGCTACTACCAGGGAAAACATTTAATAACTAGAACACACCAATTATGAGTAGTTTATGCAACAAAAGTTCACAAATAAAAATCATTTTTTTAAAGTTATTTTAATAACTATGGCTAGCACCCTATTTTTAGCAGCCTGTACTACTAGTCCGCCTCAAAATATTAGTAATATTTGTGATATTTTTACTGAAAAACGCGATTGGTTTGAAACTGCAATCGACATGAAAGAGAAGTGGGGCATACCTATTCATGTGCCTATGGCAATGATGTATCAGGAAAGTTCTTTTAAAGCAAAAGCCCGTCCACCCAAGGATTATTTATTTTTTGGTTTGATACCTTGGGGGCGTATCAGCAGTGCCTATGGTTATTCTCAGGCTAAAACACCCACTTGGGAAGATTACAAGCGTGAAACAGACAATTCTTGGGCTGAGAGAACTGACTTTGGTGATGCTATGGATTTTATGGGGTGGTTTATTAATAAAACCAATAAAATAAACGCTGTGTCAAAATGGAACGCAGAATTACAGTATCTTAACTATCACGAGGGCTGGGGGGGCTATAGTCGAGGCAGTTATAATCAAAAACCATGGCTTAAGAACGTTGCTAAAATTGTACATTCACGTTCCTTAAAGTATGCAACTCAATTAAAAACTTGTGAAGAAGAGCTATCCAAAGGTTGGTTTTGGCGATTGTTTAGCTTATAACTTGACATAAATACAGGGCATTCATTGGCCTGTATTTATGTTAATGTTTCAAGTCTATTCTATGTTGTTACTGCTTACATTAAGAAGATACCCATCCCAATCTTCACTGCCCTCACGGCT